>Ga0116166_1001635_pt1 | contig 19810 bp, 13 predicted proteins | sample AD_JPNMR2_MetaG_FD_89884 | JGI IMG/M metagenome (GOLD analysis project Ga0116166, IMG submission 89884) | Active sludge microbial communities of municipal wastewater-treating anaerobic digesters from Japan - AD_JPNMR2_MetaG | ecosystem: Engineered > Bioreactor > Anaerobic > Digestate | place...
GGCCCCAGGCTGTCCGGATCTCCGCCCTGGAGACAGCGAGCGAGAGCTATCGGATTGGCGAGCCGGCCCAGGCCACGCTTCGCTGTGCCGCCGATGCACCGGTCGACGCGGTAGTGGAGGCACGCCTCATCGATGCCTTCGGGAGGGTGGTTGGCCGGCAATCGATCTCGCGCCGGCTCTCCCGGGGCGAGAGCCGCTTTACCCTGGCGCTGCGGCCGGCACGGCCGCTCACCGTCCTCCACCGGATCTTCGCGCGCATCCTGGTTGGCGGGAAAGAGCAAGACAGCCGCTGGGTAGCCGTCACATGGCCGAAGGTGGGCCCGGCGCGCGCCGCCGCAGACTTCGTGGCGACCACCTGGGCGCCCGGCATGTCTCACCCCCTGGAGCTGGAGTACTACGGCGAGCGCACGCGCGACCTCGGCCTCAACTCCGAGTTTGCGATCAGCCCGTACGCGATCGCGGAGCACGCCATGCTGGGAGGCGGCTACATGGGCGCCGCGGGGTTCCGTGAGACCGGCTGGAACGAGACGGGGATCCGTCCGAGGTGCCTCAGCGACCCGGCGGTGATCGAGGCCTACCGCCAGAAGGCACGCGAGGCGGCAGCGAGCCAGCGCCCCTTCGGCTTCTTCGGCGTGGGAATCACCGATGAAGCGTTCCTCACCTCGCGGCACCGGCGCTATGAGGTCTGCTTCAGCGACCACTGTCAGGCGCGCTACCGACGCTGGCTGCAGAAGCGCTACCCCTCGCTGGACGCGCTCAACGCCAGATGGGGCACGGCCTATCGCTCCTGGGAGGAGATCCGCGGTGCGCGCACCGAGGAGGTGCGTGGCAAGGAGAACTACGCGCCTTTCGTCGAGTTTCGCACCTTCATGACGGATGTCTGGGTGGAGGCCTGCCGCGATGTGACCGCCGCCTATCATGAGGTGGCGCCGGAGACGCCGACAGGACACACCAACACCTTCGGCGCGGATCCCTTCAACGGCAACGACTATTGGAAGCTCGCCACGGCGACCGGCTTCGGCTGGGGCCAGGAGTACTCCGAGGCGATCAAGCGCTCGGCGCACAAGGCGATCTTCGACCTGTGGCGTAGCTTCGTAGAGACGCCGCAAGCCAGGGAATCTCGCCGCCGCCCCGGCATGCGCGACGTGCCGCCCTTCCACAACTACGGCTGGATCGGCTACGATCACCGCGTCGAAGCCGCGCATTACGAGCCGTGGTGGCTTGCTCTGCATGGCGCCCGAGGCGTGAGCTACTATGCCACGAACGCCGTCGATAGCGGGCGGGGTGTCTCCTGGGCGTTGATCCACCCCACGCTCAGCGACACCGGCTATGGCCAGGCCGTGAAGGAGGCGCTCCGCGATCTGCGCGCCGGCTGCGGCAAGCTGTTCCTCGAATACCAGCGCGAGGAGCCACGCATCGCGCTCCTCTGGTCCTACCCCTCCATGCTCGTATCGTGGTGCGAGTCGTCCTGGACCGAGCCCGAGCCGGATGAGCGTGACGGCACCGACAGCTATGGCTCTTACTTCCGGAGCGCCCTCCATTTCCGCCAGCATGTGAACGAGCTGCAGCATGACTACATCTATCTGGCGCCCGATCAGATCCTGGATGGCAATCTGCTCGAGCGCTACCCGGTGCTCTATCTCCCGTTCACCGTCGCGGAATCCGAGGCGCTCGTCCAGAAGCTGGATGCCTATCTCCAAGACGGTGGCGTGCTTATGGGCGACCTGCGCTGCCTGCGCACGGATGAGTGTGGAAAGCCCTACGCCGGTCCGGGTCCCCTGCGCCAGCTGTTCGGCGTCGAGCGAACGGATGGCCGCGTGGAGTATGGGCCAACGACTATCCAGGTGACCGAAGCCGCCGCCGGGATTGACCTGCGTGGGAAGGAGCTGTCGCTTTACGGGCGCGAAAGCCTGCGCGTCGTCGAGGGGAAGCCACTCGCCCGGCATGCCACCGGCGAGCCGGCGTTGATCGTGCGCCCCCATGGGAAGGGCGTGGCGATCTACCTCAACTTCAGCCTGCCCGAGTATGACGTGACCACGCGGGAGCTCATCCGTCAGATCCTGGCGCGCGCCGGGATCGAGCGCGAGATCGTGGCAGAAAACCCCAAGGGAGAGACGCCCCCGCGCTGCTATGAGCGAAACACCTTCACCCGCGGGCCGATCGCGGTGCATGCCTTCATCCGTGACCATCGCCGCTGCACCGATAGCGATCCGGTGCGCTTCCGCTTCGGCAAGCCGACGCACCTCTATGACATGCGGGCCGGGCGCTACCTGGGCCATGTGGCGGAGACAGAAGCGGTCGTCCCGCCCGGCCAGACCGCCCTCTATGCCTGCCTTCCCTATCAGGTAACGAAGGTCACGGTCACGCTCCCATCCAAGGTCAGAGGGGGCTCCGTGCTCACCGCGCGTGCGAGCATCAGCGCGGGCGAGGCGAGACCCGGGGACCACATCTTCCACATCCAGGTGATCGACCCTGCCGGGAACGAGGTACGTGCCTACACCACAAACGCCCTAGCGCCCGGTGGCCAGCTGGATCTACCACTGTCCTTCGCCTGGAATGATCCGCCAGGCGCCTGGGAGGTGGTCGTTCGCGACGTGCTGACCGGCGTCTCCGGGGAGGCTGGGTTCACGCTGGAATGACGAGGCGACGCCCGCGCTGCTTGGCTGGCGCGGGCCAAAAGACCGGCGCTGCGTAACTCGCGCAGGCGTAGCAGGGCATCCGGAAGCGGCGTCGTATGAGAGAATAACGAGCGGCTGTGAATGCCGCCGCAGGAGGGCAGCAATGAAGAAAGGTTTTGTTTTCAGTTGCATCCCGACCAAACGGGGGAACGGGACCCCGATGACCCCAGAGGACCGGCTTCGCCTGGCGAAGGATGCCGGTTTCCAGGGCGTCGAGATCAGCACCATGGATGACCTGGGTGAGTGCGAGCGCCTCGCCAGCCAGGCCCGGAGCATCGGGATCGAGATCCACAGCGTCATGGCGAGCGGGCATTGGAGCTTCCCGCTCTCCAGCCCCGATGAGGAGACGCGCCAGAAAGGCGTCGCCAACATCCGGCAGTCGGTAGATACGGCGAAGGTCTCCGGCGCGGATACCGTCCTCGTCGTGCCGGCCGTGGTCAACGAGCAGACCCCGTACGAGCTGGCGTGGGACCTCGCGCTGAAGAGCATGCGCGAGCTGGCGCCCTACGCGGAGAAAAACGGGATCTGCCTGGCGGTGGAGAACGTCTGGAATAAGTTCCTCCTCAGCCCGCCCGAGATGCTCCGGTTCATCGCCGCCTGTGAGAGCCCGGCTGTCGCCGCCTACTTCGACGTCGGCAACATCCTGATCTATGGCTATCCCGACCAGTGGATTCGCAGCCTCGGCTCGACACTGCGCAAGGTGCACTTCAAGGACTTTGATATTCAGACGCGCACCTTCAGGAACCTGCTTCAGGGGAACGTGCCCTGGGATAGGGTCCGGCAGGCGCTCCTGGATGTCGGCTACACCGACTACTGCAGCGTTGAGCTGCCGGCCTACCAGTCCTACCCCGACCAGTTCATCTACGACTGCTCGAAGCAGGTGGATCGCATCTTCGCTGGCGAGTAGCCAACCCGTGAGAGATAGGAGGGGGGGCCAGCCCCCCTCTTGCATTTATGCGGCAGGTGAATCGCGTCTTCGCTGGCGAGTAGCCCGCGAAAGAGTCAGAGGGGGGCTATGCCCCCCTCTCGTTTTCTCAGGGTGTTACGCCTTCTTGCCATCCAGGGTGGCAGGAAGCTCGCCGTCCTGCGCGCCCGCGACTGGCGTCAGGGGCGTCATTTTCTGCGCGGGCTTGGCCGCGGCAGCCGCAGGCGTGGGTGCAGGAGCCGCGGGCTTGGGCGCAGAGGGCGCGGGTTCTGCCACGGGAGCCGGGGTCGGGGCCTGAGTCTCCGCGCGCGCGGGCTTGCCGTCACCATCAGCGGGCTTGGTCTGCAGCGCGCGCCCGAGTATGGAGCGGAGATCCAGTCCGGTTACCTCGCCCAGCTGCTCCATGAAGCTGAAGGCGATTGCGGGCACGTTGCCGGCAAACTTCTGCATGTTCGTCGCGCCGTTGTTGCCCGCGTCGATCATCACAACCTTATCGATGCCCGCGAGCGGGTTGCCCACAGCCTGGAGCGGCCCGGACATGGCGGAGATGATCTCCGGCATCTTGTCGACCACCATCTGCAGCATAGCGGCCTCACCATACTGCTTCCATGCCTCCGCCTTCTGCCGTAGACCCTCGGCCTCCGCCAGCAACTTGAGGCGCGCAGCCTCGGCCTCCGCCTTTCCCTTTGCCAGCGCGACCGCTGCCTCGGCCTCACCCGTCTGGCGGATGCGCTCGGCCTCGGCGGCACCCTTGGCCTGGATGACGCTCGCCTCGGCGTTACCGACCTGCTCCACCTGAGCCGCCTGGCCTGCGGCGGCCGTCTCCAGCTCCTTGCGCTGGGCTTCAGCACGCGCGATGCGTGCCTCGCGCTCGCCTTCTGCTAGGGCGACCTGGGCTCTCTGGTCGCCCTCCGCCTTGATCACGGCCGCGCGCTGCGCACCCTCGGCGGTGATGATCGCGGCCTGGCGATCCGCTTCCGCTTTGATAACCGCCGCCTGGCGATCCGCCTCCGCCGGCTTCAGGACGCTGGCGACCAGCTCCTTCTCCTTGCGCAGCGCTTCCTGCTCCTGAACAGCGATCTGCGCCTGCGTGCGCACCTGCTCGATGCGCACCTCTTCCATCACCACCGCCTGCCGCGCCTGGGCCTCGGCAAGGGGGCCCTGCTGACTCGCCTTCGCGCGCTCGGACTCCACCTGCGCCATGTACTGCGCGCGCTGAACCTCCAGGTCACGCTGAGCCGCTGCGATCTTCGCCTCGGCCTCTGCCTTGGCGATCTCTCCCGCCTGGCGCGCGGACGATGCCTGAATGGTGGCATCGCGATTAGCTTTCGCCTGGCCGATCTCTGCGTCGCGCTCCGCCTCGGCACGCCCGATGCTCGCATCGCGCTTGACCTCTGCGGTGCGCCGCTGCCCGAGCGAGTCGAGGTAGCCTTGGTCGTCCGAGATCTGCTGGATGGTGAGGACATCGATTCCGACGCCCATCTTCTTCAGGTCGACGGCGGCCTCATCCATCATTCGGTTGGCAAACGCCTGCCGGTTGGCATTGATGTCCTCGACCGTGAGCGTGCCCAGGATCGCGCGCAGGTGGCCTTCCAACGTCTGGAAGATCACGTTTTGCACCTGCTGGAGCGACATCCCCATAAACCGCTCTGCGGCGGCACGCAGCGAGAGATCGTCACTCTCGATCTTGACGTTAGCAATCGCGTCCACCGAGACGGGCACGCCCTCCTTGGTGTAGGCGCGGCCTATCTTCAGCGGGATCGTCATCACGTTGAGTTCGAGATACGCGACCTGCTCGACCACAGGCCACTTGATCCCGCCTCCACCCAGGAGCATTCGCGATCCCTTGCGCGAGCCATCCGAGCGCTTCCCATGCCCACGACCATAGATCACAGCCACCTTGTTGGGTGGTACCCTGATGTAGAAGCTGGCGATCATCCACGCGAACAGCAGGAACAGCAGAACCAAGATCACCGGCACGGCGATCCAGACGGGTACCCCAAGCATGCTCAGCATGGTATAGCCTCCTCTGCTACTCGTTCTTATCGGATGGACGCTACTCGCCCAAACGCTCCACGAGCACCCCTTCGGGGGTAGCCTCCGTGATGCGCACGCGCGACCCGATGGGGATCTCCTCCCCCGCTAGAGATCGAGCGATCTGGTAAACTCGAACGTCATCCACAACGCACGCCACTTGTCCAGGTCCGACTGCGGGGATTGCCACCGTCACCTCTCCCATGCGGCCCTCCAGGTCGCGAACGCGGACCTCGCTGCTGCCGCCCTGCGACCAGAGGAACGCCATGAGCCGCCAGGCAGCCCAGCCGAGCACGGTGCCCGCGGCCACGCCCAGGGCGGCGCTGGTGCTTGTGTGCAGACCACTCAGCCGACTGGCAGCGCCTACCAGCCCGAAGGCGCTGAGGAAGATAGAGAGCACCCGCACGCTGAGCGGACCGGGGGCATCGTGGCCGGCGCTGACATCGGCTTCTGGAGCGTCGCTAGCCGGCAGATCGTGATCAACACCCCCATTGATCGCCACATCGTGGTCGAGATCCACGCCGCCACCGATGTGGCCAATCTCGCCCAGCACGAAGGAGAGCACGATGAGAAGGGAGCCGAAGATGCCGATACTCGCGAAGATGTAGAGATCCATAGCGGTTCCTCCCTTCGGGCGCCTCATCCACTCGCATATACACGGCAGCGTTACACCCCGGCCATCTCATGATCTGAACTTCAGACTGGCCGTGGCCGCCCTGCACTCCCATCGCCACGATCCGGCCCTCGAGGCGGGATCGCGCGAGGGGCAGCAGACCCTCGGGCATGCATGCCCGTCCGGTCTGGTGACACTGTCATTATACTCACCCATCCCCCCCAGCGTCAACGGCAGAATCGAACGGCGTATGAGGACCTCTCGGGAGATGCCGGTGACCGGCTCTCTTCCCCACGGCGTTGACAGGGCGGGAGGAGCTGTGCTAAACTACCGCTAGTCGAACAGCAGGAAAGGAGACGACCATGACTCCCCCATCCGCACGCAAAGGCTTCACGCTTATCGAGCTGCTCGTGGTTATCGCCATTATCGCCATTCTTGCGGCGATCCTCTTCCCCGTGTTCGCGCGGGCACGGGAAAATGCGCGCAAGACTACGTGCCTCAGCAACCTCAAGCAGATTGGTTCCGGGCTGCTAATGTATGTCCAGGACTATGACGAGAGCCTGCCTACTGGCTGTAGCTACTGGTGGGCGCCAGGCGGCGGCTCCGGCTCACGAACCGATCCGCAGATCTGGAGCGATCTTCTCCAGCCCTACTCCAAGAACACGCAGATGTTTGTCTGCCCGAGCGACAGCTCCCCGACGATGAGTACACCCTGGGGCAACAAGCAGCTGAGCTATTGCGCCAACATGTGCTTTGAGCAGTTCAACCTCCTGCAAATGGCGCAGCTCACCCAGCCGGCGCAGTACGCTTTCGCTTGGGACTCGGAGAGTTACTACTCTTACTGGTATCCCGAGAGCGATACGAGTCTGGAAGCCACTTCCTACCGCCCGTGGCTCTCCTCCGCCAAACGGCACATGGACGGCTCGAACATGCTCTTCCTGGATGGGCATAGCAAGTGGATCACCGACGGTAAGATGAAGCAGGGGATCCTGGACAAGTCGCTCTCCTTCAACCCCCGCATCCATAACTGGTAGCACGAACCTATCCGGAAGCTTGGTGGCCGCGCCGCGCCTCGCTCCGCCAGGAGCCCGCGGAAGAGGCTTGCCCTAATCCGGGGCAGGCATCTCCGCTCCCCATCCGGATGGGGGCAAGGTCGGCGGTCTGATGGCCCCGCACCCACAAGAAACCTATCGTGCGGGGCGGCAAAACACCCGAGGGATGCCCGCGCAGGCATCCCTCAAGCTATTCTAGAACCGCATGCTCACCGCAAGGTGAGGACCTGGCACCGGCCGGGCGCGCGGGGCACCGCGAGCGTCTTCCCATCGATCTTCAGCGAGACCGGGCCGGGCGTGTCGTCAAACTCCGTCCGGCGCACAAGCACCCGGTTGCCCAGGCGCAGCCCGGAGACGACGGGACCGGGTTTCGGCGGCACGTGGAAGGTGACCGGGGTGCCCCGATCCAGGAAGTCGCGATACTCCAGCGCCGCAGCCCATACCTGATGGAGCAGGCGCACTTCCACGGCCGTCTCCGCGCGAGGGCACCAGGAGAAGAAGGTGTCGTGCCCTCGGAGCAGCAGGTGCCAGAGTAGCTCCTGATACTTCTCCTCGCTGAACTGCTTCACCGGCTCGGCATCCTTCGGAAGAGCGGTAGTGTGCCAGTGGACGAACGTGATGATCGGCACTTCCGCGGGCGTGTGCTCGCCGGCGTTGCTGCCGACCTGGAGCATGTTGTAGAACCAGCGATAGTCGGTGTTCTCGAAGTCGTACCAGTGGAAGATGCGGTACCAGGTGTAGACGACCGGCATAGCGAAGGAGTAGCCCGAAAGCCGGAACTCATCGGCAAACCACGGGCGGACCTTCGCCTTCTGGTCCATCTCGTAGGGGATGCCCTCGCCGGGCTCCAGCTCGAAGTAATCGTACCAATAGCGCTTGCCGTTGTTTGGATAGACGGCGTAGTTGCCCACGAGCGCTTTGGGGAACGCCTGCTTCACCGGCTCGGCAAAGACGCGCCGCTGCAAATCCGCGCGTATCTTCCGAAGCGTCGTCTGGAAGGAGTGGAAATCGTCGATCCGCGGGATCTCCTTGCGGCAGCGCGCGCACCGCTTCGAAGCATCCCAGGCGCCATTCCACTCGATGGGGCCGTCGATCTCCCAATCGGCGAAGGCAAAGGCGATCTCGATGTCACGCTCCTTGTAGGCGCGCACAAAGAACTCCACCTGCTCGCGCATGGCCGGCACGCGGTGCTCAAGGGCGAAAGGACAGCCCATCTTGTAGCGCTCGCCGAAGGAGGAATCGAAGAACGGCTCCCCGCTCTCCGTCACATGCGCCGTCCGCTCGTCGCCGTTGAAGAAGGAGTAGAGGCAGGCGTTGGCATTGATGTGTGCCGGGAGCCCCAGCCGCTTCTGAATCGCCCCGATGCGCAGTCCCTCCGCCAAAGTGGCATCCCGATTCCGGGGGTTCCACGAGGCGAGGAGCGCGATGCCCCGAGCATCCAGGCTGCGGATGATCTTCTCGGTCTCGGCATCGTCCGTCGTGCCCGGGCCCATGGTCGACCACAGATAGAGGGGGAGTCGGTTGCCCCTCGGATGCTCCAGTGGCTGCGTCACCTGGAGGACCGTCTGAATCAGCTCTGCCTGTGTCATGCGCCTGCCTTCCTGAGCGTTCGCGCCCCCTGCCATCGTGATGGCCAGGGCGGCGCCCACGACCAGAACCAGTAGGAATCTCATAGGATTAGTGACGTCCGAGGCCCACACGCATCCGCGGTGGGGGAAGACGCCTGTCGCCCGCCAGGGACGACCCCTCCTTTCCCTTAATACTCTCTCGCATCGAGGGCGTGCTTCTGCCGCGAAGCCGCTCCTCGTGGTGAGTCTGCCGGCCTGCCCAGGCCCCAGTGGCACTGCTCCCATCCAGGGCCCGCTTCCCTCGGGCATGGAGGCCCAGCCTCACCCCTGCACGGCCTGGATTCGACGCCGTGCGGCTGTACCCTCTCTGAAACCCGCGCGCGTGGCCGGCGTCACCGCGTCGCTCGAACGCAAGGCCACCAGCTTCAAGGAGGTGCGCGACCGTCCAGAACAAAACCCTGTTAGGTGGGAACGGCGCGGAAGGCACGAAGCAGGGGCTACAGGAGCTGCTCAAGGAGCGTGAGGCTGCGGTCATCCAGCTCCATATAGTCCTGAATCTCAAAGCGGTTGCCATCCACGTCTTTGATCACCATCCGACGCGGCGGAATGAAGCGAATGTCGTCGCGGTCACGCACATCGAAGCGGCGCGGCCCGCGGTCTGTCTCCACCCGCCACGAGATGATGCCGGCATGAATCCGCAGGTAGTGAATCTGGATGATCTGCGGGAGGAAGTAGCGCCGCTCCATCTCATCGCGCAGCAACTCCTCGGTGCGCTCGTCCACGTCATCCAGGCTCTCCAGCACGCCCAGGTAGTCGTTCCGCTCGCTAAAGAAGGTGATGTAGGTATCGGGGGCGGTCAACGGGAAGGCACGTAGCGGGCGCACGCGCTCGTGGTGGACCGTCTCCCCCTCCTCCGTACGCAGCTCGAGGTGAAGATCCCCCACGGCGTCGCGCCACAGACGTATGGCCTGTGGATCCAGGATCTTGAGAATCGACTTGGTGCCCGCGATATCCATTCTAGACCGCCATCATCTCCGCGCGCTGCTTTTGCATATCGACCTGCATGTCCCACAGCTTTCGGAACGCGCCCCCCTCTTTGGCGAACAGCTCCGCATGCGTTCCTACTTCGACGATCCGCCCTTTCTCCAGAACGACCAAGCGGTTCGCGTTGCGCAGGGTGGAGAGGCGGTGGGCAATGGCGAAGGTGGTCCGCCCCTGAACCAGGCGTTCAATCGCTTCACGGATCTTCGCCTCGGTCTGGGTATCGACGGAGGCGGTCGCCTCATCGAGGATCAGAATGCGCGGGTTTCGCAGGATCGCGCGGGCGATGGAGATGCGCTGGCGCTCGCCACCAGAGAGGCCCGCGCCGCGCTCGCCGACCATGGTGTCGTAGCCATCCGGCTGCTGGCAGATAAACTCGTGGGCATTCGCGGCAATGGCGGCGGCCACGATCTCCTCCAGAGTGGCGTGGGGATAACCGTAGGCGATATTCTCGGCGATGGTGCCCCGGAAGAGGTAGGGCTCCTGTAGCACCACGCCGATCTGATCGCGGAGGCTCTTCAGGCGCACGCGCCGGAGATCGTGCCCATCGATGTAGATGGCCCCCTCGCCCACGTCGTAGAAGCGGCAGATCAGGTTGATCAGCGTAGACTTGCCGGCGCCGCTGTGGCCGACGAGACCGATCATCTCGCCCGGCTGCACCTCCAGGCAGATATCCTCCAGAACCCTCTTGCCCGTCTCGTAGGAGAAGGAGACATGCTCGAAGCACACATGTCCCTCAATCCGGGGCATCTCGATAGCATCGTCTGCATCGGCGACGTCGGGCTTGGTATCGATCAGCTCGAAGACGCGCTCGGCAGAGGCCGCCACGCGCTGGATGCGGTCATTCATGTGGCTGAGCTGGTGCATCGGCTGATAGAAGCGCCCGAGGTACTGAATGAAGGCGATGAGTACGCCCGCGGTGAGCTCGCCCGTCTGGATCACCAGGTAGCCCCCATAGGCCCAGATGCTCATGGTGCCCAGGGTGGAGAGGAAGCCCATCAGGGGGTAGAAGGTGCGGCCGAGGCGTGCGGCGCGCAGGTTCGTCGCCTGCAACTCGCGATTCGTGACGACAAAGCGATTCACCTCCCGCCCCTCCTGGCCGAACGCCTTGACAACGCGCATGCCGGGGAGCGTATCCGTGAGAATGGAGTTGAGCTTCGCCGATTGCCGCCAGGCGCGGCGGTAGAGGCGGTGCACTTTATGCGCGAACCAGTGGTTGCCCCACACGATCAGCGGCACCGGGCCGAGGGTGATCAACGCCAGCCCTGGGTCCATCCGAAGCATGATCACGGCGATGACGAGGATCGTCATCACGTGCTCCGTCAACTCCTCCAACCCGGTCGCCATGAAGGTCTGCAGGGTGGTGGTATCGGACATGATCCGCTGGATGACGTGCCCGCTGCCCTGCCGGTCGTAGAAGCCCAAGGAGAGTCGGTGCAGGTGTTCGTAGAGATCCATGCGCAGGCGGAGCACCACGCGCTGCTCCAGCCAGGTGGCGAGGTAGCGACGCATGGCGGTGACGATCGCATTGGTCACGCTGATCGCGAGCAGCGCCGCCAGCACGATGAAAAGCCCGCGCAGCTCCCGACGTGGCAGAACATCATCCAGCAGCACCTTCGTGAGGTACGGGGGCGCCAGGGCCAAGCTCGTGGTGAAGAGCATTAGCGCGAGGTTCAGCACAATGAGGAGCCAATAGGGACGGACGAAGGGCACCAGACGCAACAGGAGCTGCTTAGTCTGCAGGCAGACAGGGCAGACTCGACTCCAGCGCGGGAGCGTGCGCCCACACTTGGGGCAGATTCCCTTCTCCCTCGCCCGTGCTTCCGCGCGTTTGCGAAGCGTCTCGCGATTCAGGATCTGCGGGGGGCGCCGACCATTCCCACCCTCACCCTCGTCAGACTGATGAAGGAGTGCCTCGATGATCTCGTGTACACCGGCGAACTTCTCCGCGTTGGTCAGGGAGAAGCGCAGTTCGCAGACGCCACCCCCTCCCACCAGGCGGAGCGAGCTGCTCCCCACGAAGTCCTGCTTCTCGATGCGCTCGAGATCCGCGAGGCGAGCATGCCACCCTTCCGGAACCCCGTGATTCGGGTTGATGATGACGATGCGCTTCTCGGTCACCATCATCCACGCCTCGCCGTAGCGCCCATCAGGGGTCATATCGGCGGCCACTATCACTTCAGGCGTCTCACCCGGATCGAGGTATTGCGCCATCAGCGCCCGGATAGCCTCGGGCGGGTTCTCCATCAACGGCTCATGGGGTGGCTCTTCTATCTCCCCCTCCGTTGGGAGGCGAACGCCGCTACTCATGCCGTCTGGCCTTTCTCTCGCCGAAAGGGCAAGGACTTGGCCGGAACCCAATCAATGCGCCTGGCAAAGGCCTGGGTCAACCCACGCCCCATCGGTAGCCGTTCCAAGGAGCGCCTGACCATCACTCGCTCCCACTCAGGCCATACCCAACAGCCCCTGTTCATCATCATACCCACAAGAAGCGCCTGCCAAGCCCGCGGCGCTCCGCATCGTACTCATGGTTCTTCATCGTCGCCCGGTCCCCTGCTCCAGGCATCCAGCCGTCGCACGGCCCTCGCCGCACGGGGAGGCCCGGCAGCTTCATCCACCTCAACACACGCTTGACTTCCACTCGGCCGGCCTGCTAGAATGAACGCGGCCGGCATCTCGTCTCGTCCATTGCACAATGCGGAGTGTGCGGCCATGCCCACGGAGGGAGGCGTCACATGCGACAGCGCAAAGAAGGGTTCACGCTCATCGAGCTGTTGGTGGTGATAGCGATTATCGCCATCCTGGCAGCGATTCTCTTCCCGGTCTTCGCGCGCGCCCGAGAAAACGCGCGCAAGTCCACCTGCCAGAGCAATCTGAAACAGATCGGAAACGGATTGCTGATGTACATGCAGGACTATGACGAGACGACCTGTGGTGAGCTGGTCGGCGACTACTGGTGGACAGACGTAATCCAACCCTACACGAAGAACACCAAGATTCAGATCTGCCCAAGCAACCGCTGGCGCGCCGGCGCCTTTCGCGGGTGCGGCTGCTTTGCCTCGACGATCACCTACTCCGAGCAAGGGCGAACGACGAAGGCGTGGTGGTCGGGATATGGCCTGGCCGGAGAGATGCGCACCCCTCGGACAGCCGCCGAGGTGGTCGATCCCTCTGGCACCCTGTGGGCGGGGGATGCCCGCTGCTACTTCATCGGCAACAGCGGCTGGGAGGCTGACTACGGACCCGGCGATTCCAAGGGTAACCACAGCACGGCCGACTGCCATTCGGATGGGAACAACTTCCTCTTCGCTGATGGCCACGTAAAGTGGCTGGCCAAGTCCTCGCCGGGGATGTACACGCTGGCTGATAACGATTGATCCGCGCAGTCGCCGTTTGCGCCTGCCGCGGCAGGCGCAAACGGCTACCCTTAGATCATCCCCACATCGCGGGAGGACCTACTCGCCGCCGGCCGTCTGCAGGGTCTCGTCCTGACCCTCATGTCCGGCGGTGAGTGGCTCCACCCGGTAATTGCCACTCTCCACCGACTCGGCAGTGATGATGCAGCGGACCCGCTCGCGGCCCCGCTCCGGAAGCTCGAAGCGCGCCTTCGAAACCGCCCGCTCCACGAGACTGCGCAGGGCGCGCGCGCCACTCTTCATCTGGACCGCCTGGGTAATGATGGCATCGATGGCGTCCTCGGTGAACTCCAGATGCACCCCATCGAGGGCGAAGAGCGCGATCTGCTGGCGCAGGATGGAGTGACGCGTGCGCGTCATGATCGCGCGATACTCCTCGCGCTCCAACGCCTCGAACGGCACGATCACCGGGAAGCGGCCAACGAACTCCGGGATAAACCCGTATTCGAGGAGGGCGTCCTGCAAGATGTGGTAGGGCGCTTCCAGAAGCACGCGGTAGTCGGCTTCCTTGGCACTGCTGCGCGGAGCCGCACGGAAGCCGAGGTTCGTCTGGCCCTGGCGCATCAGTTTCGCCACGATCTCAGGCAGGCCCTCGAAGGCGCCGCTGCCGATGAAAAGGATATCCTTCGTGTTGATCGTGATGTTCTTCCCCTGGGGATGCTTGCGCCCCCCGAAGAAGGGAAGCCGCGCCTCGGTGCCCTCCAGGATTTTCAGCATCGCCTGCTGCACGCACTCGCCGCCAATATCGCGCGTGATTGATGGGTTGCCCGCGCTCGTGCGCCGCGTCTTGTCAATCTCGTCAATAAAGACGACGCCGTGGGCGGCCCATTGCTCGTCGCCGTCGGCGCTCATCAGCAGGCCCATCAGCATATTCTCGACGTCGTCACCGACATAGCCGGCCGGAGTGAAGTTCGTTGCATCCGCGATAGTAAAGGGTACATCGAGGAAGCGAGCGAGCGTGCGCCCCACCTCCGTTTTCCCCACTCCGGTTGGGCCGATGAAGAGCATGTTGCTCTTGCTCACCTCGACGTCCCGAATCTGACGCGAGCGATGATGGTTGTAGACCGCCACAGCCGTCGCCCGCTTGGCATGCGCCTGGCCGATAACATACTCCTCCAGGTACGCCGCGATCTCGCGCGGGGTGACATCGAACTGGAGCAGGCGCTCCAGCTTCTGCAAGTTCCGGTCACGCGCCGCCACCGCGGGATCTTCCAGGCCGGCATCGCCCTGCAGCATCCCTGTGCGCCCCACCTCAAACCCGGCCGCGAAGCCCGGCCAGTCCATGGCACACACATATCCCAAGCCGGGCACCATCTTGCCCAGCGGCTCCGGCGAGGTGAATTTTCTCCCACAAATCAGACACGAGATTAGTTCTGGCACTATAACCTCCAACTACACTAATATATCACAACCCGGTTCGTTCTGCTAGAGAGAGAGTCCTACCGTTGGGAACGCTCGAACAGGGCGAATCTCCATCAGATGGGGGCCGGCGCGGTGGCGCGCGGGGCAAGAGGTGATGCATCCGAATCGCGCGGTTTTCATGCAGAATGCGGCGCGTCCGGCCCCCCCGGAATCGCGAAACCACGTGGCATACGCGAGCGTTCAAAAGGATGTCGCGGCGATCCGTGGTATAGGGACGTGGCCTGGATCATGCTGGGAACGGCGGGGAGGAGGGCGCCATGCCACAGGGATCCTGCAAGCGGGCTCTGCCGTGGGCGCTTCTGCTGGGAGCTACGGCGAGCGGCCTCGCCACGTGGACGCTGCGCCAGCGCCGGGAGCGGGCGCGCGCTCCCCGAATTGACCCGGAGCGCCTTCGCGAAGCGATGCCGGAGCGGGAGGCGAAAGCGGTCGCCTACACGCAAATACGCTACGCCACTTTCTTTCTGGATGAGGCGCTCGGCCTGGGCCTGCTCCTGGCGATGCAGCGCCACGAACGTCCGATCCGTTTGCGCGAGTGGGCAGAACGCCATGCGAAGAGCCCTGGGCTGCGCGATGCCCTCTTCACCAGCAGCCTGCTGGCACTCTCGAGCGCGATCACCCTCCCCTTCTCCTTCGTGAGCGGGCACCTGGTGGAACGTGCCTTTGGTCTGTCGCGGCAAAGCGCGCTCTCGTGGATGGCGGATGCCGCCAAGAGCCTGGCGGTCTCGCTGGGGATCGCCGTGCCCGCCACCGCGGGCCTCTACGCCATCATCCGGCGGTCGCCGCAGGCGTGGTGGCTCTGGGGCGCCGGGGCGTCCTCGCTGCTGACGGTCGCGCTCACCCACATCGCGCCGGTCGTGATCGATCCCCTCTTCTTCCGGTATAGGCCTCTGCGCGATGAAGCCCTCAGCGAGCGCTTGGTCGGGCTTGCCCGTCGAGCCGGGGTGCCGGTGGTAGGTGCCTTTGAGGCGGATTACAGCCGGAAGACCACCAAAGCGAACGCCTATCTGACAGGGGTAGGCAGCACGCGCCGCATTGTCCTCACCGACACCCTCCTCCAGGGCTACACGCACGATGAGATCGCCGTGATCCTGGCGCATGAGCTGGGCCATCACCGCTTCGGGCACCTGCGGACGGGAATCGTCCTGGGGGGCCTGGGCACGCTCGCCGGTTTCGCCATCGCCGACGGCGTGTTGACCCGTGCCGGATCGCGACCTGGCTACACCGGGAAGGGCGATATCGCCACGCTGCCGTCACTGGCCCTTTTTCTAGGCCTGGCAAGCACCGTGCTGATGCCCGCAGGGAATGCCCTCTCCCGCGTGTGGGAGCGCCAGTGCGACCGCTTCGCGCTCGACATGACGCGTCAGCCGGACGCCTTCATCGGAGTCATGCGCAAGCTCGCTGCCCAAAACCTCGCCGATCCGGCGCCCTCGGCCCTGATCGAGGCGCTCCTCTATACCCATCCCTCTATTGGCAACCGAATCCGAATGGCACTGCGATGGGAGGCCCTGAACGCAGAGCGCGCGGAGTAACCCCGCCGCAGCCACGAGCGCCGCTGCCGCGAGCATCTGGCTCACCCAGCCCTTGTTGAGAGGAGATCCGCCAAGGACTCCAGGGCCCGAGGCCCGAAGGATCTGGGTGGAAGGATACTCAAGCCGGCGAAGACGGGGCGACGGCCATCGCCGACTTCGACCCGCGTCTCTCGCCCTTTCTCATCGCCTTGGGAGGAAACACGAGTGAGCGCACCACAAGTCATACTGAGCGGCTTTGCAGACGAAGGGAGCAAGCGCGCCGAAGAGCAGTTTACCATGCTTCGGGCGCTCGGGATGTCCTACTACTCCATCCGGTTCGTGGACGTAGGCGAGGGCGTCAAGAACGTCATGAAGCTGAGCGACGCCGAGATCAAACGCCTCTGCGAGCTGCATGACCAGTTCGAGGTTCAGGTCTCCTCCATCGGCTCGCCCATCGGCAAGATCAAACTGGTCGACCAGGAAGACGGCACGCACAACGTCTACATGCCGATCGACGAGTATCTGGAGAAGGAAGTGCCGCGCGCCATCTCCCTGGCGCATTCTTTCGGTACGAAGCTGATTCGGGGCTTCTCCTTCTACCCGCCCAAGGACGCGGATCCGTGGCAGTACGTCGACCAGGCCGCTGACTATGTGGGCCGTGTCGTGGAAAAGTGCAAGGCGGAGGGCGTTTTCTACGGCCTCGAGGTGGAAGCCAACCTGGTCGGGCGCAACGGCACGCTCCTGCGCGCCATTCGCGATCGGATCAACAACGACCACCTCTACCTGATCTTCGACGGGGCAAACATCGTCTGCCAGGGCTACGATACCGAAGAGACCTATCACGAGTACACGGCGATGAAGCCGTATATCGGCTGGATGCACATCAAGGATTATGAGCGCGCGCCCGGCGAGGAGTGGCAGGGCTATGTCAACGAGGAGCAGCTCAACCGCATGGTGCCCGCCGACCAGGGCGACTCCGGCCACGAGCGGATCCTGCGCGACTTCAAGGATCGCCTCCCGGAGCTGACCGCGGAGCTGCAGAGCCGCGGCGTGCCGGGCGTCTTCCTGGATCTGGAGCCCCACGTCAAGGGCGGCGGGCAGTTCGGCGGCTACTCCGGGCCGGATGGCTTCGGCGCCGCGTTGCGCTCGCTCTGCCGCGTCCTCGATTACGTCGGCATCGGCTACCACCTCACCGGCTACGGCGAGTGGCGCAAGTAGACTAAGCACGCGAGCGCGTTGCAGCGACCCGTTCCAGCAACGCGCTCGCGCTGATACTACTCTCCCCTACCGGCACCTTCTCCCTCAGCTCTCCCGCCGCAACTTCCCCGCCGAAGGCTGATCCCTGAACGCGCCGGTTCTCAGGGCGCGTGATTAGACGTAGTTGTAGCCATACCAGAGGAGCGGCATGGGGAAGATGCGCTTCAGGATCTCCCCGACGCCTGGCGGTGCTTCGGGGATGCTCCGTGCCTCCTCGGTGGACCCGCCGAAGACGAGCGCGGTGAGCTGACCACGATTGGCGAGTGCATACCGCTCGCCCGCGTACTCGAAGCTGATGCTATTCGTCTGGCGGGGGTCGAGGAAGAGCGCGTCGGTGGGAGCACCCAAACACTCGCGCACGTAGGGATGGATGCAGGCAAAGAAGCCATCCACATCGAGGATCCCCAGCGTGCCCGTGAAGGCGAGCTCCTTCTCCTCGGCGCCGGCGTTTCGCAGCAACCGGGCGAGATCCTCCGTTCCCGGCATCGCCACGACCTCAACGCCGGACGCCTCGTAGTAGCGGGCGACTGCGCCAAGAGCCGCGAAAAGCGCCGTCTCCGAACCCGCATACTCCCTTACGCGCGCCGGCGCGCCATCTCGCGGGCGCTGCACCGCGGCATAGGCCACCAACCGGCCTTCTTCCCACACGCCGAGGCAATCCCCACGCTGGTTCATGATCATCCCGGCGGCCAATAGCTTCTCCCAATCATCCGCAGGGCGCACGAAGCGCACGGGGAGGCGCTGGTGCAAAGCGATGAGCCCCGGAATCTGCGCTGCGCCGCAGGGCTCCACGCGCAAGCCCTCCGCTGGCACCGGCAGTATCTCCGCACGAGCGGTGAAGGAGCGAAAGCTGCCCACGTTGACATAGCCAAGGCGATGATACAACCCGCGGCCACCGGAGATGAGCATGAGCGACGCCCCCTCGCCCAGGGCCAGCGTGCGTGCGTCCTCCATGAGGAGACTGGCGTATCCCCTGCCACGGTAGGCAGCATCGGTGCACACCGCGCCGATGGAAGCAACCCGCAGGCTGCATCCGAGGAGAGAAGCATCGCGGATCGAGACGCCCACGTGCGAGACGATGCGGCCATCCTCCTCAATCACGCGGCAAAAGTTGAGGTTCTCCTCGCCGAACACCAGGGGATACTCCGCCTGCATGCTGCCGCCTTTCGAGCGGAAGACAGCATCCGCTAGGCGCGCCAGCTGTGGCAACTCACTCGGGGCACACGCTCGGGGTCCAGTCATCATCGCTCCTCTCATCCTCTGCCTGCAGCCACCTGCGTGGCGTGCTCGCAATCACCGATTCGCGCCGCTCTCAGGCCGTTCCTCCTGCGCCGGCCGCGGCGCCGCCGGCCTCAGCCGGTGGGGATCAACCGACTGGCCGCTGGCGTGTGGACCGCTACGCGCCTGCTCGGCGGATCGCCAGGCGCAGGTCCTCCACGAGCATCTCCCGCGCCCGCGCGCGCGATTCCGAGTCGCGCTGGCGGATGATGTAGGAGGGGTGGAGCGTCGCCACGGCCTCCGTGCCCGCCGGTCCGGGGAAGAGCTGGCCACGCTCCTGGGTGAGGCGAAACTCCTTGCCGATGAGCGCCTTGGCGGCGACCGCGCCGAGACAGACAACAACGCGCGGGGCAACGAGACGCAGCTCCGTCTCCATCCAGACGGCACACGCGCGGATCTCCCCGACACGCGGCGGCCGGTTGGCTACCCGCCCGGCCTCAATCTTCGTCGGCCGGCAGCGCACCGTGTTCGTCACCCACACCGCGTCGCGCGGGATCCCCGCCTCCGCGAGTGCACTATCCAGGAGCTGTCCGGCACGCCCCACGAAGGGCCGGCCCCGCGCGTCCTCTTCCTCACCGGGGCCTTCACCGACAAGCATCAGGCTGGCCCCTGGATTGCCTTCGCCAAAGACCACCAGGGTGCGCGTCTCCTTCAGCGGGCACCGCACGCAGCCGGCGGCAATCTCTCTCGCGCGCTCCAGGTCGGTCAGGCTCTCGATGAGGCCCGTATCGAGGGAAGGATGGTGTGCCTCGGTCAACGCTCCACCTCCGAGGGGTATTCTTGGTAGACTTACCCGGAGGCGGGCGCAGGCAAACCGGATTCGCCGGCGCGGCTTCCCGCCTGCTCTTGCAGCTGGTAGAGGCGGGCGAAGAGGCTCTCCGGATTCCGCAGGAGATCGTCAGGCGCGCCTTCCTCAACGATGGCGCCGTTTTCGAGGACGAAGATTCGGTCGGCGCGTGCCACGGAAGAGGCGCGCTGGGCGATGATGAAGGTAGTGCGCCCCGCCATGTAGGAGGCC
>Ga0116166_1001651_pt1 | contig 19700 bp, 21 predicted proteins | sample AD_JPNMR2_MetaG_FD_89884 | JGI IMG/M metagenome (GOLD analysis project Ga0116166, IMG submission 89884) | Active sludge microbial communities of municipal wastewater-treating anaerobic digesters from Japan - AD_JPNMR2_MetaG | ecosystem: Engineered > Bioreactor > Anaerobic > Digestate | place...
GCGCAGCGACCCCGTATCCAACACTTGGCGCAGGTGCCCGGGTGAGATCCACACCCAGGCGTACGGGGAAATCTTGTTGGCCGCCGCTACCCGCTCCGAACATCCGGCGGACCACCAGCGGCATTCCGCCCCGCGCGGGAACCCCTCGGAGGGGTAGTACGTGGTCACCCACGCCCTCCTGTAGGTCGGGGACCCTTTCAGCAGGGCCGTGTAGCCCTGCCTCTGCCACGCAGCCAGAGGCCCAAAGTCCCCCCGCAGCGCCTTAGCGGCACAGCGCCGCGCAGGGTCCTCCGGGAGCCGCCCTGCTCCCACAACGACCGACGCCGCCACGGATAGGCACGCCAGCACTAATGCACTTACACGCCACATTACTCTCCCTCCCTGAAGCAGTGAAAGCTCACGTCGGGCAGGAGCACGTTCCCTGCACCTAACCGCTTGCGCATCACGCTCTCATACTCCGGATTCAGCTCTATTCCAACGCCTTCCAGGCCCAGCTCCCGCGCTACCAGCAGCGTCGTGCCGGAACCCACGAAGGGGTCCAGAACCACCGCCGGCCGCCTGCCTGCACCCTCCCCACACCGGCACCAGTCGCCCTCCGCCGGCAGTCCGCACTTCGCACACACCCACCGCGGACAACCCGCCTGCAGGCAGCGCCGCACCAGCTCCGTCGGCATGACCGCGAAGTGCCCCACCCCCGACGGCCGCGTCGGAATACTCCAGACGTCGCCAGGGTTCGCCCCTCTGTCGGTACGAACCGCGTCCAGGTTGAAGTAATAGCGCGGCGACTTCGCAAGTAGGAACACATACTCATACTTGCCTGCAAACCGGTCGCGCACACTCTCCGGCATCCCATTGGGCTTGTGCCAGACCACTGCATTCCGCAGGACCCAGCCGTCCTGCTGCAGCGCCATAGCCACCCTCCACGGCAGGCCTATTAGACTCTTCGCCTGCAGCCCGTCCGGAACTGGTGCCCTGCCCTGCGGCGGCATGAGCTTGCCGGAAGTCGTGCAGCGGTAAGGGTCCACCGCCGGCTTGCTGGCACACGCATAACAGTCGCCTATGTTCACCCAGCAGGTCCCCGTGGGCTTCAGCACGCGCCGCACCTCACCGAATAGCGCCCGCAAGGTCCCTAGGTACTGGTCCAGCGTTTCCTCTTGGCCGACCTGTCCGGGCACCCCGTAGTCCCGCAAGCGCCAGTAGGGCGGCGACGTGACCACGGAGTCTACCGAGTCCGCCTCCAATGAAGGCAACACGGCCCCCGCGTCCCCGAATATGACCTTCACGAGAGCACCTCCCTCAGCGGCAGTCGCCTGTCGCCGCTCTCACCTGTGCGCCAGTAGTTCCGCCAAACTACCTCGGTTCGCGGTTGCCGCTTACGCCCCGCGCCCTTGCCACCGACCCGGTTCGCCCGCGTGTAGCCAGCGAAGTGACACACAACCTCGAACTCAGTGCGGTTCCACCCCTCTTCCTCTAGGGCCTTATATAGGTCGCTGTCATAGCCCGACAGCATCACTTGAGCAGAACAACCTACTAACAGCTCCAGCAGGTGTTCGTGCTCTTCTCTCCCCATGTCGTACTTGTACTTCCTCGCTCTTCTTGTCTCCGGTACATAGGGTGGGTCAAGGTATATGAACGCCTGCTTATCCGACAAGTAGTCGGGAAGCAGGCTTAGCGCATTGTCGCACCGAACTTGAACGCCCTGCAGACGTTCGTGAATAGCCGACAGCCGACGTACCACTGGAAGCCAACACCCCCCTGACGTTTGCGCCCCCGTCTCCCAGGTTCCGCTTCCGACCACACTTCCCCACCCACTCCCTATGATTCCCCCGAAAGACTGCCGTACTGACACCCACCACGCCCAGGCCCTTTCAACCGGGTCTTCCCCTTGAACTTGCTGACATTCGCAGATAAGCCGACGTGAATAGGGGGTGAACCTGGCAAGGTTCTGAAAACGCCGGAACGACTCCGGGTCCTGCAGAACCCGGTACAAGCCAATAAGGGCCGGGTCCACATCTGCTACCACCTCTTGCTCCGCCGGCGGCAAACTGAAGAACAGTGCCCCCCCACCGAAGAACGGCTCAACATAGGTGGCCCACTCATTCGGCAGTAACTGCTTCAGCTTGCCTATAAGCAGCCCCTTGCCGCCGAACCACTGGATAGGACCGTGGCATCCTCTATACTGCTGTGCCTCACGGAAGTTTATTATTCTTCCCTCCTTTCCTGTCGACATACATTATACTCAATGCAGGTTGTGAGTCAAGTCTCCTTTGCACCTAGCTCAGAAGTTCGCGCGTCACCGAAACCGCTTGCATTCACTCCGAACCCTGGTATAATACACTTGCAACCGGTCTCCTCCCAACCGGCATGGCTCGGCCACCGGACAAACGTCCGCGGTCCAGTCCAGCAGTCACTGTCGGGGCGACGGTTTCTCCCTCCTCCGTCGCCCCGACCCCCCTTTCGTCTACAGCTCGCCTCGCAGAAAACGCTCTTGCCACTCTATCCCCCGCGCCAGGCACTTCGCAAACGCCCGCGCCTTCTCCTCCGCTCGCTGTATTGCCTGCTGTACAGCCTCCGCGTCCTCCGTCCGCACCTCGCAAGCTGTGCCCTCCAGTATGTAGGCGCAGCCATGAGACCGGCCTGCCACCCCTATTACTACCGTCTCCGGACTACAGCGTGACACGGCAAGGCCAACTCCGTACCCCAGTTCGCAGGGCAAGTCTCCTTCCTTCACTACCCGCATCACCGTCACGTTCGTAAACATACTCTCGTTCAGCAGCGCCCTCACTACCTCTTCGCGCACTTCCATGTTCGCCTCTCTCCTTTCAGTCAAACGGGTCGCCTATCTCCCCCGCCCACACCCCTACCTCCCCCTCCGCCTCACCGGTCATTACTCGCCTTACCTCCTGCGGCACTTCTACCCCCACCGCATTCGCCAAGTCGTGTACCAGCTTGTGCTTGCCAAGAACATCAAGCACATCCGGCGGCAGGCACATTATCGCTACCACGCAGTCGCGCCACGCCTTCTGAAAAGCCCTGCTGCCTGGTGCCTTAGCGTAGTAGTGGTCAAGCCGTTCCATCGCCTCATTAGCTCTTCTTATCCGCTCTTCGCGGAAGTTCTTCCCTGTCGCTTGTCTTACTTGTCGCATGGCAGGCACTCCGTGAGTTCCCTGACCGTGAGGAAGGCCCACACTTCGCCCACTCTATCCGCCAAGTCACGTGCCCCCTGCCTGAATGCTTCTACCCACTCAGGCCCCACCTTCTCCCAGACCTTCTCCCATTCCGCCGCTGCCTGTTGCAGGTCCCGAAGGAATGCTTGAGTGTTCTCGTCCTCGTCTTGCCCTTCCCTTACCCGTCTAACTACACCTTCAGCCGCCTCGGCAAGGGCCGCCCACGCCGGTTCCAGGTCCTCGGCACTTATGCCCACTAAAGCCCGCTCTATCTGCCAGATAGCGTTGCTGTACACCATCGCCATGCGGGCCATCCCCCGCAGACGCACTGATATTATATCCGACTCATTCACGGCGACCGCTTCCGTGCCTTCGAACCTGCTCTCTTGCGCAAGGGTCTCCTGCGCCTTACTACGCAAGAAGCGCCACCACTCATGCAGTGCCGTTGAAGCCAACGCGCAGGTCAGTCCGGAAAGCCCCGACCAGCGCCGCGGTTCTCCCTGTAGTAATGCGTCAGTAGTCATTCGGTCAAGTAAGGTCGCGAAAGCGCCCCAAGGGTCCAGTGACATCTTCAACCCTACGCCCTTGATGTCCTCCTCCAACTTGTCCAAGTACCCGTCGGTAAGGTCGCACCACTCACTCAGCAGCGTCTCCTTGAACTCACTTAGCCTTGCCTTTCCGTACCTGCCCACTTTCATCTGTCCCTCCATTAGCAATAGCTGCTTACGCCTACCTCTTACAACCTACCTGCACTACTCCTCCCTCAACATTGCCCCCATGGTACTCACTACCTGCGTTGCCCAAAGCTCCGCCTCTTCTACCCACCCCTCCCCTACAAGAAGTCGGTTCACAACCTCGTCGAATGACTCCTGCCAGTCATGTCCGGCCCCCAACCAGACCTCGCACCACTTCTGCAGGACACCCTGCAGCTCGCTTAGCAGCACCCCCTTCGCGCCTTGCCTGTCTCCTCCGCGAAGAAGCTCCCAAGTGCGTTCAACCATGCTAGCCATGGCGTCGCAAGCCCGCCACAAAGCCCCTTCGTCAATGCCCCGTAGTACCTCCGCCCACCTCCAAACCTCACGGGTGTACCACCTCGTCACCTCCTCAATGCCGAGGAGGTTCGCAAGGGCAAGGCGAGAAGCGCTATTCTCCCGTGCCTCCTCGGAAACCTCGCACTCACACACCGCCCGCATAGCCACAAGACAACGCTCCTGTAGCCAAGACAGCTGTGCCGACACCGCCGCGCAACATAGCCGCGTCTTGCAGTCGTCGCGCCAGACGAAGCGCTCCTTCCCTGCTGCCTCGTATATCATGCTCCAGAATAGTTTGCCTATCACCGACCAGGGGTCATACATTGCTCCTTCTGCGGGCAGGCCGTCGTCACACAGTATTGCCAGCCACTCCTCATCGCGCAGTATTACCGACCACTTCTCAGTCGTGTCGCCCTCAACTCGCGTCTGCGCCTTCTCCCGTGCCCCCTCCTCTGCAAAGACCTGCGCCAGCAACCGCTTGAACTCCTCTTCTCTCTCCTTCATTCTTCACACCTCCGTGCCACCGTTCTACTTGCGCCACTATCCGCGTCGCCCGCCCCTTGCCTATCCCTGGAACAGCACACAACTCTTGTTCGGTGCACGTCAGCCTCAGCGGTACCCCACCGAAGTGGTCCACTATTCGCTCCGCCAAGGCCGGACCTATACCTTCCAACCCCTGCAGGAAGTACACCTGTGCTGCACGCAAGTCGTACCGCCCCCAACTGTCTCGTTCTCCCCCTGCAGGGCGCACCAGGTGCGACCGGTGCGTCTTCTTACCGTGGTACTCGTACAGTTCGGCGACAACCTCCGCGGTGTCGTCCTCGTCGCGAGACCACTCTACCAGCAGGCCTTCAGCAGCCAATGTGCGCAAGTAGTTGCGCACCTGTCGCCGCGTCCAGCGCCCCCCTCCAACCACGTAGCCCTCACTCGTATAGTCAGCTACCCCTTCCACTATCAGGTAGCCCCACCGCGCCTGCCGCAGCAGTATCGTCTCCCGCACCAGCCGGCCATCCTGCACGGAGGCTAGCAAGTCGTCGGGGAAACGTTTCCGCTGCACCCCAACCCACTGCCCGTGTCGGCGGAACAGGAAGTCTGCCCCAAACTGTTCCGCCTGTGAGGAACACCGGCATACCTTGCCGCTTCGCTCGGCAACCTTCTCCACCAGACTTAGCGGCTCTGTCGGTGATACCAGTATCACCGTCGCCTTACTCCTCTCTTCCCTCTCTGCTTACAGAACAACACGTCGCTTCGCAGACGCGCCCGACGTCTTCAGCGTCTTCTTCGTCTCCGGCCGCGCTTCCTCCGGACGCGGCCGCGCCTCCGCTGAAGTCCGCCACATTCGCAGCAGGTACTCTTGGGCAAAGTTGCCCAAGGGTTCGGCTTCAAAGCGCGGCCGTCCTCGGTCCTTTATTGTTGTCATGGTCCAAACATCAGGTTTAGGGTGCCCGAACATGAGCACCGTATGAAAACTGTGCGCCGCATGCTTCTCCCCGGCAGGACGCACCCCATAACTGCCGAAAAGCTGACGTAGTTCCTTTGAGTCCTCCGTGCCTACTTCCTTCGGCCCTGACGTCGCATACAGGTGAGCCGGCGTTCGCACAATGCGCAACCACCAGGCCTGGTACAGCTTCTTAATCACGGGCCAATCAAGCCAGCCACTGAACAAGTCAAGCGTTGCGGCGTTGTTCGTCAACGCTCGCCTTGCCTGCAGGAAGTAGTTGTCCATGCTCTGACCGTGAATCTCCCCTACGAAGTACTCCTGCACCCAGTCCCACGCAGGCCCAAGCATGTCAATGACCACCCAGTCGCCTGCCTGCGCCTTCTGCGCCGCACGTTCACCTGCTTCTACTAAGCTTCGCCAGTCCCACGCCGGCAAGACCTCTACGTTCGGCAAGTCGCCGAACTCAATCATAGTCCTTAGCACGGCGTCATCAGTGTCTATCCAGTAGACCTTGGCCTCCGGAAACTGGGCCGCAATGGTAAGCCCCTGGTAAGTCTTGCCGCAACCCGGACTGCCAACAACAATAATGCGCTCCCGTGCCTGTGTGTTACCATGTACCGCGGCCATCTCACTTCCGCCCCTTTCGCACTTCTATATACCGGTAGTCACTTGTCTCCGTTACTTGCTTCAGCACTTCTTCTGCCTCGTTCCCCAACCGCTCGCGCAACAAGTCGCCAAGTCGTTCGCGGTTCACCGCTTGCCTCGTGCCGTAGCGCCAGCGCACAACGCCCTCACCCGTCTCAATGGACTCCACTGCCTCGTCCTCTAACACCACCGACAAGGAGTCCCGAATCTCGCGCATCTCCTTCTCCGTGCGGCTATTCTCCGCCTGCAGCGCCAAGTAGCGCCGCACCAGCTCAGCACAGTCCTCGCGCACCACCGACGTTGCCTCACGTGTTATCTCCAGGGGCGAAACCTCCGCCCCGCAGTAATACGAAAAGGCGCAAGCGCGGCAAGTAAAGCTCGAACCATCATACTGCCACTCAGGGTCATCATATACCTCCCACGCCTCTACCGACCGCGCCATTGCCTGCACCTGCTCCCAAAGCGGAGCAAACATCTCTTCTACCTTCTCCTTCGGGTACAGGTGCACGCGAACTACACCAGTATCCCGACACTTCACCACGTACGCTACGCCCAGCAACCGTCGCTCTTCCTCCTGCTCGTGCTCTTCCTTCCGCTCTTGCAATAGGCATTGCGCCCCGCGCAGGTATACCCCCGCCTGCACGAGGTAGCGCCGAAACTGCGGGTCGTCAAAGCCATTCTTCTCGAACGCTGCCGCACGGAACCGCGACAGCGCCTTCACCTCAAGAAGCCACGTATCATGCAACGGGTCCCCCGAAGCAATCGGAGTCGCCAACCCATCAATGTGCCCTACCACGCAGCTTGAATCGCCTACCGGTAGGGTTACTTCAGCCTGCCGCGACCACCCCCACACTACCCACCCATCGCCGCACAGGTCCTCTATAACCCACTCCTCATGCCGTGCACCTTCCCGCGCGGCTATATCCAGCTTCTCCTGTAGCACCGGGTCAGGGTTCTCCTCATATGCCAGTGCCCGAAGACTTGTCTCGCGCAGACACCCTCCAATGCTACTTGCCCGAAACACCATTGTGCTCGCCTCCCTTTGTTTGGCAGGGGAGACCCTGTCGCGGAGGCAGGGTCCCCCCCTGCTCCCTTGTACTACTCGGCAAGCCTGCTAAGTATCTGGCCTGCCAGGTCTTCGTCAACCAGCGCGTCGGTCAGCGCCGGCGTTAGGTCTAAGTCCAGCGCCGCCTCCTGGAAGGCTACCACATCGTTCTTGTACCTCCTCGCTAAGAGCTGTAGCTTCTTAGCAGTCTTGTCGTCCAGCTCTTCCAGTAGCTGCTTAAGGCTAATCGCCTCTTCTCCTTCTGCATCCGTCTCCGCTTCGGCCTTAGCAGCCTCACCACCTTCTGGTGCCGCTGCACCGGCAGGGTCTACACCTTCGCCGAGAAACTTCGTCGGAAGCAATCGGGTCACCGACCCGATCTCATCGCCGTAGTTGATCTCAACCCTCTCGAAGTAGAAGGTGAGGCCCTCCCACACTTCCGCCTCAGTCGGCTCCCCGCGTGCCGCCAGCAGGTCAGCTATCCCCATTCCGCCCTGCTCCACAGGCGCGACGGCAGCATCTATTATCTTCCCGTATATGCTATTCTTCTGGAATAGCTTCTTGCCCACGACGCGCCGGCCGGCGTCAACCACCTCCCAGCCGCTGCCAATCGGGAAACTGACTTCCATCTCTCCGTAGCGGTCCGTCTCCACTGTCCAGATTAGCAGGGGCACTTCACCCCCTCGGTACTGCTGCCGGTAACCGAACTCGGCTACCAACACGTTTCCTGCAAACTCGTTCGGCAGTGAATCCTCTGTTGCCCACGGCATGTGTATCACCTCACATTATTCTTGTGTGCTTTGGCACGGACGGCAAGCTATTCACCTCCCAGGTTCGCCGTGCCCCGAACCCCATGACGTTCGCACAATGTCCTCAACCGCGTCCCTGGTGCCGAACCCAGCCACGCGGAGAGTCTCAATCTCGTACCTGTCCTTAGGGAACAACTGTCGCAGTCGCACCAGTGCCATTGATATATCCTCCCACTGCGGTACGAGTACCACTATAGGAGGAGTACCTTCCCCGCGCACTACAATAGCCCGGCCGCGCTTTAGCGCACCACGGACGTCGCACCAGGTGAGGAACCACCCCAAGAGGTAGGTAACAGCGCCAATGACCGCACCCCAGAGGAAACTCCAAAGCAAGCTGCGGAGGTCAAACAGGCTTAGGTACAATATAGCTCGCCCCTCCCGAACACCTTTGTCTACTCTATTCGTAGTGTACTGCAGCAAGCCACCATTCCGGCAGAAGTCGCGGGTGGCGGCCGACGAAGTTTATAAACTGCTTGTCAAGGATAAACGTGCGGCAGAAGTCTCCTGCATGCCTCATACCCCGCCCTGTCGCCTGTACCAGCTCGCGGGCGGTCTGCACGGCATACCACTGGGAGCCGTCTCTGCCCGAATACAGTCGCGCCGACACTTGCTTGTCGCCCAGGTAAGGGTACGGGACCTTGGCAACAACAATGTTGCGGCAGGCATCGTCGGGCAGGTCTACGCCACGGCTCATGGAGGGCGCTATAAGCACCGCGTCCTTGCGGTCCAGGTAACGCTGTAGCGCCTCCCCATGCTGACTGGCATCATTGTACATGACCATGCGGTCACGGTGCCGTGAGTTTTCGGCAAGGTACTTTGCCAAGCCGTAGCTTACGGTGTGCACCAGTGTTCGCTCATCAAGCTCGGACAGGAGCTTGTCCAGTCCGACAAGCAAGCGCGGCCACTCCCTTGCTTCCCCACTCTTCGTCATGTTCGCTGCCGGGCGCACGTAGATGGGCCGCCGCTCAACGGGAAAAGGAGAAGACAGCCGCAGGAATGCCCACTGGCCTTCGCGTAGCCCCAAGTCGCGGGCGAACTGGTAGGGGTTAATGATGGATGCACTCATGACCAGGAAGCGCTTCCCGTGTGCCCAGAGCATATCTGGCGCAAAGGGGGATACATACACCGGCCGGAATACCCACGGCCCCTTGTCCAGGTTGTCCGAACATAGGACCCAGGCCGCGCCTTCTTGCGTGTCCAAGAAGAAGTCCAGTCGCGCGATTAGTCGGGCAAGCTGCGCCTGTTCCTCCAGTTCTGCGGGGTCGCGCGAACCCGTATTCTTCCGCACTGTCCGCAGTTGTTGTCGCACCTGTTCGGCCCAAGCAACCCACTGGGCCGTCTTTGTCTTTGTCGGCGGGGCGGGAATATTGTAGCGGGACACCATTCGCTTGCTAATGTTCACCTCTACAAACTGCATCAGTGAGGCTTCGGCAAGGTCACCCTCGTCTAAGACAACAAAGGGAAGCCCCGCAAACTGACCGACGTAGTTTGCTTCGGTGAGAAAGAGGGCGTAGTTTAGCACCGTGAAGTCCGAAGACAGCGCTTGCTGCTTGGCTTTCTCGTAAGGGCAATAGTGTTGTCCCGTCTCGTCGTCGTAGCATAGAGGGCACTTGCCCGACGGCCCACGACGCATGCACAGCCCCGCATGTATTCGCGGAAACTCGTCCGGGTAGTTCGCGGTGGGGTAGTTGCGTCGGCCTTTGAGCACATAAGCATAGGGGAAGTCACGCTGGAGCTGGTCCTGAAGGTAGCGGAAGTGGCAGACGTAGCCAAGCTTTGTGTCCCACACCCGCTGCAGGGTCGCCGCAATGAGGGACTTTCCCACTCCGGTAGGAGCCTCCAGGATAAGCACAGGAGCCTCCTGCCGTTTGGCCCACTGGATGGCCAGATGCTGCTCAGGACGCCAATGCGTGAACTTAGCCGGCAAGTGAAGTTCCGGCGGAATGGGGACGTCTCGCGCAAGGCGACTGCGCGTGGGGCGCACTACTAAGCCTTGCTCCAAGCGTGCAGGTTTGGGTGCGGGTTCCGGCGTTGGGGAAGTGGCGGCGGGGTGCACTTCTTGCGCTTGTAAGTCGGCGCTGTCCGGGTTGCGCTGGCACGCACTCAAGCGCACCGCAAGAATATGTGTGCACCCCGCCGCGCTCCTTATACCCCCCCCAACGTGCTGGTGACAGGTACACGCCCAACGCCCCGTCGCCTCGTCATATGTAACCGTATAGCTGTCGTGGTAGTCGTCAAGCTCCTTGCGCCCTCTCACTGCCCAGACGTTAGGGCGCAGCAGCGTGACGTCAGTCAGGCGGCGACGGGCACGCCTGAGCCGATTATCCGGGTTCCCTCCGCTCGTCTTCCAGGGCATTCCAGGCCCCTCCCGTTAGGCCCGGCGAACACGGGGGTGGGGAGCAGCGCTTTGCTCGATGTTAATGAGCTGCTCCAACAGTCCGAACTGGAGCGCCCATTGTGACAGCTGAATATTGCTCCGAATAGCGTCTATCCAGAGGGCGCGACGCGGCTTCGGTGCCTCTTCTATGTGCATGAGGAGCCGGTTCAACCGCTTACGTACTTCCTCTTCCTCCCCATTCGCTATAAGCATCTGCAGGTAGTCTGCATAGTCCTGCAGCTGCTCCCTAATCTCACGCATACCCTGCGCTTCGGCCAAGGTGCGCTGGATTTCGGCTTCGGCCTCAAAGCGCCCAGGGTTGCTGAGGTAATACTCCTCAAGCAGGGGAATACCGCAGTAGATTAGGTCGCGGATTACGTCTGCCGGCGTCCGGTAGGGCGTCGCCGGAGAACAGGCGAGGACACTTATCCTGTTTGCATAAGAGCGTAGGACACGGGTTGCAACAACGGTGGAGTGCCCCTGAGGGTCGCTTGAGACCCGGAACAGGTGTCTCTCCAGGTTCTCCTCGAAGTCAAGGCCCTCCGAGGCCGTCCGCCACTTCGCCATCCGACAGTCCTCCCTTCCAGCAGTCGGTGCCATTATACGCACCGGCCGCCTTGAGTCAATAGGTTTCGCGACTTCTTCCTGCTGCTTCTTGCTGTAAGGCCCTGTCGCAGAACGGAGTTAGCTGCCGGCTGGAGGGACCGCTATCATATTAATATCGCCTCTCCGCATGTTTACAGGTTTTCGCGTTAACAGGGGCGTTTCGCTCCTGTAAACGGGAATGTAAACGTGCAAACGCTTCGCGAATCACGTTTACACGTTTACATTGGAACCCTGCAGGGACTAAGCCCGCTTCGTAGCCGTTGCAGCAGCCCTGGCGTGACGATTCCCGTTGGGCGCAGGCCCGCCTTACGCTGGTAAGCCCGCACACCCTCGTCGGTAACTCTGCCGAACTCACCATCTACCAGTGCCTTGCCGTAGTACCCTCTCTGGGCAAGCGCTGCCTGCAGCTGCTCCACGGCGCGACCGTACGACCCGAACATGAGCCACTCATACTTCCACCGCTCGCGACCTGCGTCATGCCACTTAGCAAAGTGCTCAAAGTCAACAACCGTGTAGTAGAACACTTCCTGCTTCTTTGCAACCCGGTACACCAGGTCGTGGAAGACAACCCAAGGACCATTCCAGCCTCCCCAGAGCACTTGACACCCAGAGGAGTTCCAACCCACCCGCTCGGACGTGCCCCCGGCATGTATGTTGATACCAGTAGTGGTAGGGTAGTCCACACGGTCGGATAGCTCAAGCTTCGCATCTTGGTCCAGGTCCCGAACTACTACCACGGGACATCCTGGACGCTGACGCAGCGCCTCGTGCCCACGGTGAAGCCCGCGCACATACTGGTACTGTCCGGGTTGCACCGTCGGGCAACCGCGGCCCGAACCTGCATACTGCGGGCTGCGTATCCATTCCAGACCCGGCTTCGCCGAGGCCCGGAATGCCTCTAAGTACGGTTGCCCCTTCTCTTTCGTCCCGAATACTACCAGGACGTCGTCATACCGGTTCGTGTACACCTCTGGCGACACACCCAAAGACAAACTCTTGTCGGCGTTTATCTTACACCCCCGCAACATAACTAACTGGGCGCTACCTCTCTCCTGCGAGGAGTCGCGAAAGTTCTGCCCCCGCAGGAAGAGCCGCAGCTTGTCGCTGAGGCCGCTCCGTGGTATAGCCACTGAAGGTCCCTCCTATGCTATCCGCCCTTATTCGGCAGACCCGCCAAGTCGGCTTACCGCCGTCTTCAAGGTATGAGCGCCCCAACTGGCCGCCCACACCGCGCCGAATAGCTCACTGTTCCATTCGGTGCCTGACGCCCAGCAGGCGACCCTCACTACCCCGGCAGTAACCACCACCTGCGTCAGCAGCTTAGCCAAACGAGTAAGGTCTTGCGGCTTGACCTTTAGCGCCTTTGCCAACTGCTCCAGCGCCAACGCCGTTATCTCACGCACTCCTATCCCCAACACTGCCACAACTGTCGCGTCCATCCGTCTCGCCTCCTACTGTTCAAGTAATGACTTGAGTAACGTCTGCAGCCAGCTTCCCCCTGCTCCTGTTGCAAGCAGGGTGACGACCAGCAGCAGCACCTGCTGCCACGTTACCTTGATCTGTATGCTCCCGTCCTTGTTTCCTATACCGTTGAAAGTCACCTTGTTCACTTCCTCTCGCAATGCCCCGACCGCTTGCTCTAAAGTAGCCAACCGGTTGATTATATCCCGGCACTGTAGTTCAATAGCCCGCACCGCAGAATCAGTACACGCAAGCTTGTCTGCTATCCCATGCATGTTCTCGGTTAGTCCGTTAAGCCGTACCTGGTGAGCTGCAACGTCTCGCGTTACATCACTATCCATCTCCGTATACCTCACACAAGGGACAACGGTCTTGTTCGCATAAAGGTGCCCAGTGCTCATGCGCCGTGCCCGGCGAATGCATCGGACGCTTCCCTATGACCCGCACCGGAACCCCTACAGCTATATCTCCAGGAGCTAATACAGAACTATCGAGTACCAGCGACGCCATTCCTATGACTGCGCCAGGCGGAATCACCGCACCCCCCATTATCCGCGCCCCCGCCCCAATAACAGCATAGTCTCCTATCCGTACCGGCTGAGGTGTCCACCCCTTGCGGTTCATAGGGTACTTGTCATTCCCTACGAATACCTCAGGCCCAATGAACACGTCGCGGCCTATAACCGCAGGCTCATGTACCTGCGCCCCGGTTCCTATCCGGGTCAAGTCGCCTATGTACACATGCGGCCCTATTAGCACCCAGTTGCCGATGACTACCCCACCACCAATCCGGGCCCCCTCTCGAATCTGAACCATGTGCCAGACTTGCGCATGTCCGCCCCACTCGACGTCTCGGGCAATGATACAGTACCGACCTACCCGCACCCCGGGCGGAACTCCGTACCGCCATCTGTGTATCAGTTCACGCAAGCCCATCCTATGCCCTCCTCTTCTGTACCGAGAACCAGTAAGTCATACCATTCTTCTGTCTGCAAACACCCTAACACCTGCCGCTGCGCGTCACTCATCCGTGCCTGCGCTTGAGTTAGCGCCTCCTGCAGTAGGACATCATTCCGCCACCTCCCCACAGCGCTCTCCGGTGAACGCGCATAACGGTCTGCAATCCTATTCAGTAACTCACTACTTGCTTCTACCCCTAAACGGGCGAAACAGTCTTCTGCAACGACACGCAGCACGTCACCGTCAAAGAAGGCGCAGAAGTCCACTATATAAAGCCCCTCCGCACTAGCCTGTCGCATTGCCCGCAGGTAGTCTTCTGCCTTCGTCCAAAGAAAGTACGCCCCCTGGACAGTGCCGTCCCAGTGTACTGTACTGTGCCCCGTCGGCAGGTTTATGAGGCTGCTAAGCCAATCAAGTGGGTTGCGCACTGTCCAGAACAAGCAACAGTGCGGGAATACCCGTCGCACGAGTTCCCGTATTCGCCAATAACACATGTCCTTGTCGCCCACCACCGCCGCATCCGGGTGACGCACTGACCGCCAAGCTTCGCACAATGCGCGAAGCTGGGCTGTCGTCCAGGGGGAGAAGAAGTCGCTTGCGTACCGGATTGCGCCCGACTGTAAGGTGTAGATACGCCGCGCCGTGAATAGTCCTAACAGGGACCGTACTGCGCACTCTTCAACCCCGCAGTACACTCTACTATGCTCGCTCAGCACCTGCGCTAGCACCGAGGTGCCCGTGCGCCCCCAACCGAGAACAAAGAACCAGTCAAAGGCCGGCGGAGGAGGGGACTCCTCCTGCCAAACCTCCCAGGGTCCATGCACAATAGCCTGCTCGCTATACTGCGCTACATACTCCTCCCAAGTCATATCCGGCCGGGGTGGTACCCACCCCTCCCCGGCATGCCGCGGCTTTTCTGTCATAGCAATCCCCTCCAGGCGTCCTCTGCACACACTACTCTTCGGCAGGGTTCTGCGGACAAGTAAGCAGCTTCCAGCCTGTATACAACGCGCGGCACGTCATGGTACTCCTCGACATACCGCCGTCCGCGTTCTCCCCAATAGCTACGCAAGTGCGGGTCCGCAATAAGCCTCCGAAGCCAAGTCCCTAACGTCTCCGCGGTAACGTATATCCAAGGCAGGTCCTCTGCCCGTTCTACCCCCAACGCCCGCAGGTGCCAGACAAGGTCCTCTTCGCTACACCCTGCCAACACCGGAATCCCGAACGCCATCGCCTCATAGGCCGCTACCCCCGGCCCGTATAATAGGGTACTTAGGTACACGTCGCATTGGCTAATAAGCCACAGCGAGTGACGGCGCTGTATCCCATGCCAGAATAGGGGCCGTATGCCCTTGAGTGAGGCGACGGTGCGCCTAATCTCTGCCGTGCCTTTGTTCTCTGCGACGGTATAGCCGTGACCTACAGTAACCGGTTCTTCGGGACTTCTCCTCCACCGCGGAAAACAGCGGTCCAACTCCTCAAGGTTCACCGGACTGGGCAACCAGGTTAGCGAGTCTCGGTAACGACCATACTGCAATAAGTCGGGCGTGGACACAAAGCGCAGGTAACCTGCACAGTGTTCGGCTTTCTCCCAGCGGTAAGGGAAAACGCGGAAGTCCCCGCCATGCCAGTGTATCGCCATCCGTGCCTTGCCGGCTAGCTGCTTGCGCACCTTCGGCGTCAGGTAGGGCCAGACGTGATGGCCATTCAAGTGCACTACGTCGGCCTCGCAAAGCAGGTCCTCTACTATTCGGTACTCCCGACGCTGAGGGTCATCAGTATCAATGTGCCACCACTGCCTTTCCCGCACCCAACTTTGCCCTCCCGTCACCGCCCAATACGCCCAGTCGGTATAATGCAGGAACCCTACTGCAAGCTCATAGGGAATATCGCATATAGACCAGCTTGCAATATTCACAGCCAGGGGAGCATGAATACAGAGGTCACGCTTTATGGTAGGACAACGCGGTGCCTGTATGGGCACTGTCGGACTCTTCTGTGACTGAGCACGGTTATCGCCCGTCACCTGTAGCCGCTCAACCTTGAGCGGCCGTCCTCCCTTGTCTGCAATAATGTGAGTTACCGTCTTCATACCAGTACCCCGCGGCGTGTCCAAGCATACATGCAGACACCTTCGCTACCAGGGTAACCCCCGCCACCGTAATATTCGCCTCCCGACGATGTGCGCACAACCTCCACGCTCCACTGTCTGCCGTCAGTACCGTTCGCCAACACGTAGACGGTAAAGTCCGCGCTTATCTCGAAGTTCGGAGGTTCAGCGAGAGCGAACTCAGCCACGTCAGAATGGTCGTAAGTAATGATGACCCTATCGCCTACTTTCATGCCCGTAAGCCAACCTGTGCCGCCTATAGTGTATACGGCATTACTCCGGTTAGGGTCCCAGTGTAGGTTAGCTCTCATCTTACACCTCACGCAATACCTTGTAGAGCACGTCCGGAGGGCTGACACCACAGGAGAAGACTCCCGGCGACGCAACCTCAATACGGTAAAGTCGTGCCCCGTCTGTGTGCGTCGCTGCTACCCAAAGCGCCCCGTCCGTGTCTACTACAAGGTCCCGTACAGCTACTACGTCTTCAAGTGTGTACCACTGTACCCAAGCATCTCCATTATACACCCAAAGGTTCCCGCTTGTACTGGTTCCGGCAACTACCTTCTCCTCCCACAGTGCGAAAGCCGTCACTGCGCCTGCCTCCCCTAAGGCTGTATCGCTCACCCACTCACTGCTCACACAACGGAACACAAGAGCACCCGGCGAAGTACCTGCGTAGCCCACCGATAGCTCTCCCGACTGAAACAAGCTCGTGACGGCCTCTGCCCCCGTGTTGTATACCGTCTCCAGTGAACTACTATACCTGTAGACAACCCCGTTGCTCCCACCCAGCATTACTATATTATTAGACGCGAGGCAAGTACCCACCCGGTACGGAAGCTCGCACAGTAAGCGTAGGGAACCGTAGACAAAGCGGTAGAGGCACATAGTAGTACCATCAACGCACACATACAGACTTGTACCATCGCTTGCCACGGCCGTAAAGTCAGTCGCCTCCGGTATGCTAATGCCGTAGTTCACCTCGCCCTCGTCCAGGTCCACCATCACCAGCTCGTCGCCGGCGACGACGACCTGCCCCTGCCAGTAGCAGGCGTCATGCACCGCCGACAGGTCCAAGTCACACCACTTCTGCGGTACGTAGTTGCGCCAACGCCACACCGCAGGCGGCGAGTCGGTAACTACGTACATGTTTCCGGTGCCGTCTACAAGCTGCAGGATTGAGTCTGCCTCCAGCTCCCAATACCGCACTACCTGTGCCGGCTGCGCCCGCAAAGCGACGCGAAAGGTGGTCGCGCCGGAGGGAAGCACGTGCGACCGGTTCACGTCTATAAGTCGGTACTCGGCGAAGTTGACTGAGTCACCGGGCACATGCACGCCGACACTTACCTCGTACCGGCGCAGGGGCGACTCCGGGGGCGGGTCAGCAACAAGGGTGCACATACCCCGCGCTGCAGTGCCTTCGGGCAAGGTCCATGCCTGCTGCCATTCGGCAATAGGCAGCTGGCGCGTGAACAGGTAGCGCGTATTGGCAGCGAGAGTCACGTTCAGAGTCACCGTGTTCTCGTCATAGGCCCAGTTGCCCGACGTGTCCGTGGCGACTGCCCGGATTCGGTGTGTTCCGTTCGCCCACCACTCGGTGTCCCATGTGAAGCGGTAGAGAGTGCCGTAGTTGGGCGCGAACAGCACCTGCTGCAGCGCACCATCAACGTAGAGCGACACCGTCGCCACGGCGACATTGTCGGTGGCCGACACTATTACCTCCGCCGTGAGGTCATAGACAATGCTACCGTGTGCAGGTGAGACAATGTTCACCGTAGGCGCAGTAGTGTCGGGGAGGGCGTTATTGACCTCCACAGGAACTTGGGTTAGGCTTGTATTGCCGCTAGTATTGCGGGCAAGTGCCCTAATAGCGATTGTGCCATTGGGGCACTCGGTGGTATCCCACATAAAGCGGAAGTAGTCACCAGTGTAGTCACCATAGTTCGGCGCGGTGAGGACACCTATAAGCACCCCCCCAGTGAGGGTAACGTGCACTTCAGCTATGCCGACGTCATCCAGCGCCTTCACCCATATTGGAATGGTTCCCGACACAGTTGCGCCAGGTCCAGGTGAGAGGATGTTCACCGTAGGATAAGTGCCAGTGCCGCCGCCTTCCTCTTCCTCGCCGCCTTCTTCCTCGCCGCCTTCTTCTTCCTCTCCGCCTTCCTCTTCTTCGCCTTCTTCTTCTTCACCGCCCTCTTCCTCACCACCCTCTTCTTCCTCTCCGCCTTCCTCTTCTTCGCCACCCTCTCCTTCCTCTCCGCCTTCCTCCTCCCCAAGTTCGGGGGGTAGCCCTGGTGGGTCGGGAACCTCTATCTCCTCCGGTTCAGGAGGCTCACTCGGTGCCCCCGCGACGTCCACAATGAAGTTCACGGAGGCGGCGGGCGAATAGCGCCCCAGCGAGTCATTCACCCAAACGCGGGCAATATAGTTGCCGTTGGGTAGAGGGGCAGAAGTGTACGAGGTCTCTGTTGTACCGAAAGCGTTACCTACAACTGCGCCGCCCTCGGTAAGCACCTGCACCAAGTAATAGCTTTGAGTCACCCACGGCAACTCAAAGCCCGTAATCCCCCACGAGACAGTAGCGCATGCCTCCGTGTCTACGCTAACCGCCGGCCCTACGACGCGGGGAGTAAGGTCAACACGGTAGAGTTTGAAGGTTCCCCCTTGCGGTCTCACCGCAAGACAAATGTCTGCTGGGCCGCCGTAATCCTCGTTATACCAGTCCGCGTCGTAGATAAACCTCAGCGAGGTATCAAACCGCCGCGGCGCTGTATCAAACCCCTTGCAATAACGCCAACCTCCGCCGCGGTACTCAAAGCCGTAGTAGGGGTAGTAGTGTGCAGGGTATATAAAGCCTGATAAGGCATAATGCCCGTAGTCTACGAGGTAAATAGACTTAGCACGGGGGATACCTTCGCTGTTGTCGCCATCCCAGAACCAGATAAAGTAGTCGTCGCCGACGGGAAAGTCGCTTGCATCAACTAACTGCTGGTCGTCGGAGTACCTCAGTATGCCTGCAATATAGGGAGAATGGCCGTACGCTGAGAAGTGTATCTGCGCGGGTGACAGCCTGCCGTAAGTCTCGTGTTCGGCATTCACATACAAGTACCTGCTTAGTCGGAAGCAGCTCTCATCTACTTCGGTAAAGCCAAGGTCGCTGTCATTGAACAGCACAAGCTGCTCAAAGGAACCTTTGCGCGACATGCAAGGCGGCAAGTAAACCCGCCAATACCCCCAATCCGCCCCCGTAGGCCTACGGGCGACTACACGCAGGTAGAGGTTACCAGCGCCTCCTATGTCAAAGGACATGCACGCCGCCAGTGCCGCCGGTACAGGAGCAACGTCGCTAATCCATTCCCCTTCTCTTATGTCATACAGGTCAAGGTACCACTGCCCCGCCGCAGTCTTGCCCAGCACTGCAACAACGTCCTTTGACCGTTCATCAGGAAGTTTCCACCAGCAATGTGCTATTCTGCAAGCGACGAAGTCATGGGGGGCCTCACCTAACTCGGTGAGGAACTCCCCCCCGTCAAAGTCTACCACTACCGGCGCGGGTTCGTACTCAGAACCGGCGGCCAACCACGGCTCACCTGGTAGGTCGCTGTCCTCGGTGTAGTACCAAGCTGCGCCTCCTAATACGTCGCTGATAGTCCAATAAGCCCCTGACCAGAACAGGTAGGTAAACTCCATTGGGTCTATATCGTGTCGGTAAAGTGTCCTGCCCTTGTAAGTACCGGCTTCAAGATAAAGCCCGTTGAACCAGGATGCGCCTGCGCCTGTGACTTGATACGCCATACTTACCTACCTGCCCTGTGCTTCTACTTGTTCATTCGCTCACAAGAGTCAGCTCAAACTGTATCCAGGGACCCGCGGAAATGCCCTCGTTGAGTATGTGTACCTGCAAGTTGTACACCATCACCCCATCCAGGTCGAAGCCATTAATATAGGACGACCAGGTTGCCGCCTCGCACTCCTCTTGCGTGTTGCCCGTGCGAAAGCGTAGGTAGATATTCGTGCCTGCCGGCAGGCTTCCGTACACCACCAC
>Ga0116166_1001654_pt1 | contig 19674 bp, 15 predicted proteins | sample AD_JPNMR2_MetaG_FD_89884 | JGI IMG/M metagenome (GOLD analysis project Ga0116166, IMG submission 89884) | Active sludge microbial communities of municipal wastewater-treating anaerobic digesters from Japan - AD_JPNMR2_MetaG | ecosystem: Engineered > Bioreactor > Anaerobic > Digestate | place...
AACTGCCCGAAGTGCGGCATGTCGCTGGAGCCAGTGCTGCCCGACCTGGACGAGAGCGAGAGCCCCGAGCTGCGCGACTTCCAGCGGCGCTTCTGGTGGACCTTGCCGCTGACCGTCATCGTCACCGTGCTGGCCATGTTCGGCCACCGCCTCGGCTGGTTCGACATGGCCACGCAGAGCTGGATCGAACTGGTGCTGACGCTGCCGATCGCGCTGTGGGCCGGCTGGCCTTTCTTCGTGCGCGGCGCGCAGTCGGTCGCCAACCGCAGTCCGAACATGTGGACGCTGATCGGCCTGGGTACGGGCGCGGCCTTCGTCTACAGCGTGGTGGCCACGCTGGCGCCGCAGGTCTTCCCAGCGTCGTTCATGTCGATGGGCCGGGTGGCCGTGTACTTCGAGGCGACCGCGGTGATCATCTCGCTGACGCTGCTCGGCCAGCTGCTGGAACTGAAGGCGCGTTCGCAGACCTCGGCCGCGATCCGCTCGCTGCTCGGCCTGGCACCGAAGACCGCGCGCCGCATCGCCGCCGACGGCCGCGAAGAGGACGTGCCGCTGACGCATGTGCACGTCGGCGACCTGCTGCGCGTGCGGCCCGGCGAGAAGGTGCCGGTCGACGGCGTGGTCGTCGAAGGCCGCAGCGCGGTCGACGAATCGATGCTCACCGGCGAGCCGCTGCCGGTGACCAAGCGCCCCGGCGACAAGCTGATCGGCGCGACGCTGAACAGCAGCGGCGCGCTGGTCATGCGCTCCGAACACGTCGGCGCGGCCACGGTGCTCGCGCAGATCGTGCAGATGGTCGCCCAGGCGCAGCGCTCGCGCGCGCCGATGCAGCGCATGGCCGATACGGTGGCCGGCTGGTTTGTGATGGGCGTGGTCGGCATCGCGCTGCTCACCTTCTTCGGCTGGGGTCTGTTCGGCCCCGAACCGAGCTGGGTCTACGGGCTGATCAATGCCGTGGCCGTGCTGATCATCGCCTGCCCCTGTGCGCTGGGTCTGGCGACGCCGATGTCGATCATGGTGGCGACGGGCCGCGGCGCGACGAACGGCGTGCTGTTCCGCGACGCCGCGGCGATCGAGAAGCTGCGCCAGGTCGACACGCTGATCGTCGACAAGACCGGGACGCTGACCGAGGGCCGGCCCGTCTTCGAACGTGCGGTGGGCACGGCGGAGTTCGACGCCGACGAGGTGCTGCGCCTGGCCGCCAGCCTGGACCAGGGCAGCGAACATCCGCTGGCGGCGGCGATCGTCACTGCGGCGCGCGACAAGGGGCTGACGCTGGACAAGCCCGAGCAGTTCGATTCGGCGTCGGGCATCGGTGTGCGCGGTGTCGTCGGCGGCAAGGCACTCGCGCTGGGGAATACCGCACTGATGGGCCAGCTCGGCATCGACCTCGCCGCGCTGGCCAGCGAAGCCGAGGCCTTGCGCGGACGCGGCGCGAGCGTCATGCATCTGGCGGTGGGCGAGCGGCTGGCGGGGCTGCTGGCGGTCTCCGACCCGATCAAGGCGACCACGCCCGAGGCGCTCGCCTCGTTGCGCCGCGCCGGCCTGCGCGTCGTGATGGCCACCGGCGACGGCCTGACCACGGCCCGCGCCGTAGGCCAGAGCCTGGGCATCGACGAAGTGCACGGCGAAGTCAAGCCGGCAGACAAGCTGAAGCTGGTCGAGACGCTGCAGGCGCAGGGCCGCGTGGTCGCGATGGCCGGCGACGGCATCAACGACGCACCGGCGCTGGCGCGCGCCGATGTCGGCATCGCGATGGGCACCGGCACCGACGTGGCGATGAACAGCGCCCAGCTCACGCTGGTCAAGGGCGACCTGCGCGGCATCGCCACGGCGCGGGAACTGTCGCAGGCCACCGTGGCCAACATGAAGCAGAACCTCGGCTTTGCGTTCGTCTACAACGCGCTCGGCGTACCGCTGGCCGCTGGCGTGCTGTTCCCGTTCACAGGCTGGCTGCTGTCGCCGATGATCGCTGCGCTGGCGATGAGCCTGAGTTCGGCTTCGGTGATCGGCAACGCGCTTCGTCTGCGCGCGGCGGCGTTGCATGACGCGTGACCGAACACCTGCATCGCCTTGCGTGAGGTCAAACCCATCAGTCCGCGCCGACATAGACTGAAAATATGCGAATGCCTCGCAGGTTGAAGTGCTGGGTGTCGGGCACCTTGGTGATGCTGCTGCTGTTCACGCAGCTGGCGACGGCGGCTTATGCCTGCCCGACCGAGTTGCAGGCGCTGCGTACCGACGCGGCGGTGGAGACGATGCCTGGCTGCGACGGCAACATGCCGCGCACCATGGACGCCGACCAGCCGCAGCTGTGCAAGGCCCATTGCCAGCAGGGCGAGCAGGTCGTCGGCGCGGCAGCGCCCGTCAGCGACTGGACGCCGATGCCGCTGCTGCTGGCCGTCCTCGACTGGCGGCAAGCGGCGCAGACCGCCCTGCCGCCGGCACGCTCGCAAGCGGGCCCGTGGTCGGGTTCGCCGCCGGGCGCCGTGCCGCCGGGCTCGCCACCGATCTACCTGTCGCTGCTCGTCCTGCGCAACTAGCGAGGTCGTGTGCGGCGCAGGCGCCCGCGAGGCGCCGCGCCGTCGTTCGCGAACCCCTTGCCTTTGCGATGAAGGATGCGACATGGACTTCTCACTCACGCGCATGCGCGCCGCCGTCTACCTGCTGCTGGGCTTGCCGCTGCTGGCCAGTGCAGGCTTGAGCTTCGACGAGGCCGCACGCTTGGCCCGCGACCAGGCGCCGGCGCTGCAGGCGCAGCGCAGCGCGCTCGATGGCGCGCAGGCCCTGCTGCCGGCCGCCGCCACGCTGCCCGACCCGCGGCTGATCGTCGGCCTGGACAACCTGCCGGTGACCGGCGCCGACCGCTTCAGCACCAGCGCCGATTTCATGACGATGCAGCGCATCGGCGTGATGCAGGAGGTGCCGAACGCCGCCAAGCGCGAGGCGCGGGCGGCCGGCGCGCAGGCGCGCATCGAGCGCGAACGCGCGGTCCTGGCGGCAGCCGAACTGACGGTGCGGCGCGACGCCGCGCTGGCCTGGCTGGCGGTGTACTTCGCCGAAGACCGCGCCGCGCAGCTGACGAGCCTCGAACGCGAGAACCGGCTGCTGCAGGACACGCTGGATGCGCGCATCGCCTCGGGCAAGGCGCTGCCGGCCGAGCGCACGATGGCGCGCATCGACGCGCTGATGGTCGCCGACCGCCGCGACGACGCGCTGCGCGACGTCGAGCGCGCACGCGCCTCGCTGCGCCGCTGGGTCGGTGCGCGCGCCGCGGAGCCGCTCGAAGGCGGCCCGCCGCCGCTGCAGGTCAGCGCCGAGCGGCTGCGCGCCGATCTGCACCGCCACGCCGAGATCGCGCCCTACGACGCGATGCAGGCGATGGCGCGGGCCGAGGCGCGCGAGGCCGATGCCGAGCAGCGCGGCGACTGGGGTTGGGAGGTGGTGTACAGCCGCCGCCCGCAGTACGGCGACATGATGTCCTTCCAGCTGGTCTTCGACCTGCCCTGGGACCGCGAGCGCCGCCAACAGCCGCAGCTGACGGCCAAGCTGCGCGAGGCGGCACGCATCGAGGCCGAGCGCGCCGACACGATGCGGCGTCACGCCGAGGAGATCGACGGGCAGCTCGCCGAGCTGAAGGCGCTGGATGCGCAGCACACGCGTCTGGAGCGCCAGGCGCTGGCGCTGAACGCCGAGCGGGTCGCGTTGGCGCTGGCCAGCTATCAGGCCGGCCGCGGCGATCTGGGTGCGGTGCTGGTCGCGCGACGCGAGGCCGTCGAGACGCGGCTGCGGCTGATCGACCTGGACGCGCAACGCGCCGCGCTGCGCGTGCGCCTGAACAACCTGATCGCGGAGTGACGAGATGGCCACGACATTCGCACGCATCGCCGGTGCCGCCGCGCTGCTCGGCCTGGGCGCGCTGGCCGGCTGGGGCTTCGGCCAATGGCAGGGCCGGCACGCGCCCGACGGCGCGGCTGCGCCGCAGGCCGCCGCGTCGGCCGGCGAGCGCAAGGTGCTGTACTGGTACGACCCGATGGCGCCGACGCAGCGCTTCGACAAGCCTGGCAAGTCACCGTTCATGGACATGCAGTTGCTGCCGCGTTATGCCGACGAAGGCGAAGCGCAGGCGGGCGCGCCCGGCGCAACGCCTGGCGCGTTGGCGATCTCGACGCAGGCGCAGCAGGCGCTCGGGCTGCGCCTGGCCAGCGTCGAGAAGCGCCCGCTCGGCGCGACGGTCGAGGCCGTGGGAACGGTGCAGTTGAACGAGCGCGACATCGCGATCGTTCAGGCGCGCACCGGCGGCTTCGTCGAGCGCGTCTTTGGCCGCGCGCCGGGCGACGTCGTCGCCGCCGGCGCACCGCTGGTCGAGCTGTTCAACCCCGAATGGCTCGGTGCGCAGCAGGAATACCTGGCGGTCAAGGCCACCGGCGACGCCGCGCTGACGCAGGCCGCGAAGCAGCGGCTGGTGCTGCTCGGCATGCCGGCCGCGCTGGTCGAACGCGTCGCGGCAACGGGCCAACCGGCGGCGCTGCAGACGATCACTGCGCCGGTCGGCGGCGTCATCAGCGAGCTGATGGTGCGCCAGGGCATGACGGTGGCGCCGGGCATGACGCTGGCGCGGATCAACGGCCTGGGCACGGTGTGGCTCGAGGTCGCGCTGCCCGAGGCGCTGGCCGCGGCGATCCGGCCCGGCCAGCCGGTGCAGGCGCGCTTTCCGGCGCTGCCCGGCGAAGTCGTCGACGGCAAGGTGGCTGCGGTGCTGGCCGAAGCCAACCGCGACACGCGCACGCTGCGGCTGCGCATCGAACTGCCGAACCCGGGTCAGAAGCTGAAGGCCGGGTTGTTCGCACAGGTCAGCCTGCGCGGCGCGACGCGCGAGGTGCTGGTGGTGCCGGCCGAAGCCGTGATCCGCACCGGCAAGCGCGCGCTGGTCTACGTGTCGGAGCAGCCCGGCCGCTACCGGCCGGTGCAAGTCGAGATCGGCGAGCAGGTCGACGAATGGATCGTCGTGCGCAGTGGCCTCGTCGCCGGGCAGCAGGTGGTGGCATCGGGGCAATTTCTGATCGATTCCGAGGCCAACCTGCAGGGCGTGATGGCGCGCGCCGCGGCCCCTGCAGCCACCGAGTCGTACCGCACGACCGGCCTCGTCGTCGAGATCGATGACCAGCAGATCACGCTCGACCACGCGGCCGTGCCGGCGCTGAACTGGCCGGCGATGACGATGCCGTTCACGCTGGCCGACCCGGCACTGGCGCGAGGCCTCAAGCCGGGGCAATTGGTGAGCTTCAGTTTCGACCAGCAGGGGGGCGGCTTCCGCGTCACGGCGATCGAGCCTCGTCGCGCCGCATCGGGAGCAGCGCGATGATCGCCGCGCTGATCCGCTGGTCGGTGGCCAACCGCTTCCTGGTGCTGCTGGCCACGGCCTTCCTGACGGTCGCGGGTCTCTGGGGACTGCGCACGACGCCGGTCGATGCGCTGCCCGACCTGAGCGACATACAGGTCATCATCCGCACCAGCTGGCCGGGGCAGGCGCCGCAGATCGTCGAGAACCAGGTCACCTACCCGCTGGCGACGACGATGATGTCGGTGCCCGGCGCGAAGACGGTGCGCGGCTTCTCGTTCTTCGGCGACAGCTTCGTCTACGTGCTGTTCGAGGACGGCACCGACCTGTACTGGGCGCGCTCGCGCGTGCTCGAATACCTGAACCAGGTGCAGGGCCGGCTGCCGGCCGGCGCGAAGACTGCGCTCGGCCCCGACGCCACCGGCGTCGGCTGGATCTTCCAGTACGCGCTGGTCGATCGTTCGGGGCGCAACGACCTGTCGCAATTGCGCGCGCTGCAGGACTGGTTCCTCAAGTACGAGCTGAAGAGCCTGCCCGACGTCGCTGAAGTCGCCAGCGTCGGCGGCATGGTGCGCCAGTACCAGGTGCTGCTCGACCCGGCGAAACTGGTCGCCTACGGCATCACCCACGAGCAGGTGCGCAACGCGCTGCTCGCCGGCAACCAGGAGAGCGGCGGCTCGGTGCTGGAGCTGGCCGAGGTCGAATACATGGTGCGCGCCAGCGGCTACCTGAAGACGCTCGACGACTTCCGCCACATCGCGCTGGCCGCACGCGGCGGCGTCCCGGTGCGCCTGGGCGACGTGGCGACGATCCAGGTCGGCCCGGAGATGCGCCGCGGCATCGCCGAGCTCGACGGCCAGGGCGAGGTCGCCGGCGGCGTGGTCGTGCTGCGCTCGGGCAAGAACGCGCAGGCCACGATCGCGGCGGTGAAGACGCGGCTGGCCGAACTGCAGAAGAGCCTGCCGCAAGGCGTCGAGATCGTCACCACCTACGACCGCAGCGCGCTGATCGAACGCGCGATCCACAACCTGTCGTTCAAGCTGGTCGAGGAGTTCATCGTCGTCGCGCTGGTGTGCGCGATCTTCCTGTGGCACCTGCGCTCGTCGGCGGTGGCGATCATCGCGCTGCCGCTCGGCGTGATGGTCGCGTTCCTGGTGATGCGCTGGCAGGGCATCAACGCCAACATCATGTCGCTCGGCGGCATCGCCATCGCCATCGGCGCGATGATCGACGCCGCGGTGGTGATGATCGAGAACGCGCACAAGAAGATCGAGGCCTGGCAGCACGCCCACCCCGACCGGCAGCTCGACGGCGATGAGCGCTGGCAGGTGATCACCGATGCCGCGGTCGAGGTGGGTCCCGCGCTGTTCTTCTCGCTGCTGATCATCACGCTGTCGTTCATCCCGGTGTTCACGTTGCAGGCGCAGGAGGGGCGGCTGTTCGGCCCGCTGGCGTTCACCAAGACCTACGCGATGGCCGCGGCCGCGGGGCTGTCGGTGACGCTGATCCCGGTGCTGATGGGCTACTGGATCCGCGGGCGCATCCCCGACGAGCGGCGCAACCCGATCACGCGCGCGCTGATCGCCGTCTACCGCCCGGCGCTGGACTGGGTGCTGCAATGGCCGAAAGCCACGCTGGTCATCGCGCTACTGGCGCTGGCCACCACCGCCTGGCCGTTGCTGCGCCTGGGCGGCGAGTTCCTGCCCCGGCTCGACGAGGGCGACCTGCTGTACATGCCGTCGGCGCTGCCGGGGCTGTCGGCGCAGAAGGCGGCCGAGCTGCTGCAGCTAACGAACCGCATGATCAAGACGGTCCCCGAGGTCGAGCGCGTCTTCGGCAAGGCCGGCCGCGCCGAGACCGCCACCGACCCGGCGCCGCTGGAGATGTTCGAGACGACGATCCAGTTGAAGCCGCGCGAGCAGTGGCGCGCCGGCATGACGCCGGAGAAGCTGGTCGAGGAACTGGATCGCGCGGTGCAGGTGCCTGGGCTGTCGAACATCTGGGTGCCGCCGATCCGCAACCGCATCGACATGCTCGCCACCGGCATCAAGAGCCCGATCGGCGTCAAGGTCACCGGCGCCGACCTGGGCGCGATCGACCGCGTCGCGCTGCATGTCGAGCAAGTGGCCAAGGGCGTGCCTGGGGTGTCGTCGGCGTTGGCCGAGCGGCTGACCGGCGGGCGCTATGTCGACGTGCAGATCGACCGCGCCGCTGCGGCGCGCTACGGCCTGAACATCGCCGACGTGCAGGCGGTGGTTGCCGGCGCGATCGGTGGCGAGAACATCACCGAGACGATCGAGGGCCGCGCGCGCTTTCCGGTGAACCTGCGTTATCCGCGCGAAGTCCGCGACACGCCGCAGCGGCTGGCGACGCTGCCGATCCTGACGCCGATGGGCCAGCAGATCACGCTCGGCGCGGTCGCCAAGGTCGGCATCAGCGACGGTCCGCCGATGCTGAAGAGCGAGAACGCGCGCCCGTCCGGGTGGGTGTACATCGACGTGCGCGGCCGCGACCTCGCGGCGGTGGCCGATGACCTGCGCGCCGCGGTGACGCAGCAGGTCCAGCTCGAGCCCGGCATGAGCATCGCGTACTCGGGCCAGTTCGAGTACCTGGAGCGCGCGAACGCGCGGCTGAAGGTGGTGGTGCCGGCGACGCTGCTGATCATCTTCGTGCTGCTGTACCTGACCTTCGACCGCCTCGACGAGGCGGCGCTGATCATGGCCACGCTGCCGTTCGCGTTGATCGGCGGCGTCTGGCTGCTGGTCCTGATGGGCTACCAGCTGTCGGTGGCCACCGGCGTCGGCTTCATCGCGCTGGCCGGAGTCGCCGCGGAGTTCGGCGTGGTCATGCTGCTGTACCTGAAGCACGCGCTGCAGGACCGTCTGCAGGCGGGTGCGAGCGCCACGCGCGAGATCGTCGATGACGCCATCCGCGAAGGCGCGGTGCAACGCGTACGGCCGAAGGCGATGACGGTGGCGGTGATCCTCGCCGGCCTGGTGCCGATCGTCTGGGGCACCGGCACCGGCTCCGAGGTGATGAGCCGCATCGCCGCGCCGATGCTCGGCGGCATGGTCACGGCGCCGCTGCTGTCGCTGTTCGTCGTGCCGGCGGTCTATGCACTGCTGCGGCGGCACGCTTCCTCCGAGCAGTAGGCAACGTGTCGCAACCGTGTAGGTCGTTCACTACTCGGGTGTTTGTCACTCGCGTGAGTCAGTTGATCGCCAAACGCGATAGCTGCATGCTGCATGAGTGCCACGCATCGCAGCCTCTGTCGAGGCGGTGGACGTGCACCATGCGCCGGAACACGACCGAACATAGCACCTTCACCCACAGCTGACTGAAGAGCCGCAGGACTGCTGGCCTGATACCGGCCCTTGGCACCAGCAAACGAAGGCTGCCATTGGCGCGCGTGTGCAACACCTTTCACCGCTTCCCCAAGGTTGAAGCCGCTTGACAGGCTGCATATTCTTCCATAATACTGGAATCATGAAATAGAAGACTGCCGTCACCTCGCTCGCGGCCCTGGACCAGGGCATGCGCCTGCGCATCTTTCGCGTTCTGATTGGCGCCGCGCCCCAGGGCATGACGCCTGGCGAGCTGTTGGCCACGCTGGACGTGCCCGGCTCGACGCTGTCCTTCCATCTGAAGGAACTAATGCACGCCGGCCTGGTGGTGCAGGAGCGCGACGGTCGCAACCTCATCTATCGCCCGTCCATCGCGCAGATGAACGATCTGCTCGCCTACCTCACCGCGCATTGCTGCCAGGGCGCGGACTGTGAGGTCGTTCCGGCGCCTGGCTGCACCCCCTGCTGACTCCGAGATCACCATGAAGCGCTTTCACGTCCACCTGCACGTCGACGACCCCGCCCAGAGCGTCGGCTTCTATTCGAAGTTGTTCGCGGCCGGACCGGCGCGCCTCGAAGGCGACTATGCCAAGTGGATACTGCAAGACCCGCCGCTCAACTTCGCGATCTCCACCCGCGGCGCGCAGCCCGGCATCGACCACCTGGGCATCCAGACCGACGACCCTGCCGAGTTCGTCGGGATGAAGGCGCGGGCCGAGGCGGCCGACATGGCGCTGCTCGACGAAGGCGAGACGACGTGCTGCTACGCGCGCAGCGAGAAGCACTGGGTCACCGACCCGCAAGGCATCGCCTGGGAACACTTTCACACGCTGGCCGACATCCCGGTGTTCAACGAAGCCGTCGCGCCGGAACCGACGGGTTCGGCCTGCTGCGCTCCCACTGAAGCTGCTGTGGCGGCAAACCCGGAGCCTGCGGCCTGTTGCACCCCGACGCCCCGCCGCAGGCCCATCGGCATTCCGGTCAAGTCTTCCACTTCCTGCTGCTGAGGCCACCCGTGAGCGGCAAGGTCTACAACGTTCTCTTCATCTGCACCGGCAACTCCGCCCGCTCCATCATGGCCGAGGGGCTGATGAACCACCTCGGCGGCGGGCGGTTCAAGGCCTGGTCGGCGGGCAGCCATCCCAACGGCACGGTAGACCCCTTCGCCCTGCGGACCCTGGCCACCTGGCGCATTCCGACGGACAGCCTTCGCAGCACGAGCTGGGACGAGTTCGCGCGGCCCGGCGCGCCGACGCTCGACTTCGCGTTGACGGTCTGCGACAACGCGGCCGGCGAGGTCTGCCCGGTGTAGCCGGATCAGCCGATGACGACTCATTGGGGTGTTCCCGACCCGGCCGCTGTTGAAGGCAGCGACGCGCAAAAGGCCAAGGCCTTCATGGACGCGGCCAGGCGGCGTTCGATGCGGCACTCGCGAGGATCGGTCCCTGGTCCATCACCGCGTTGCTCGCAACCCTCGTGCTGCTGTTCGCGTTTCAGGGCAGGGCCATCCTCGAACAGCCGCTGATCATCGCCATGCTGGCGGTGCCGATCCTGATTCAGGTGTTCTTCAACTCGGGCCTGGCCTACTGGCTGAACCGGCGTCTGGGCGAATCACACAGCGCGGCCTGCCCTTCGGCGCTCATCGGGGCCAGCAATTTCTTCGAGCTGGCCGTGGCCGCGGCGATCAGCCTGTTCGGCTTCGAGTCCGGCGCTGCGCTGGCCACCATGGTGGGCGTCCTGATCGAAGTGCCGGTGATGCTGCTGGTCGTCAAGATCGTCAACCGCAGCAAGGGCTGGTATGAAGCCGGTCTGACAACACAGCCAAAGACATGAGCGACACCACCATCACGATTTTTCACAACCCGGCCTGCGGCACGTCGCGCAACGTGCTGGCACTGATCCGCAACAGCGGCGTCGAGCCGGCGATCGTCGAGTATCTGAAGACTCCCCCCGGCCGCGACAGGTTGGTGGAGCTCATCGCCGCGATGGGGGTGCCTGTGCGCAGCGTGCTGCGTCAGAAGGGAACCCCCTACGACGAGTTGAAGCTCGACGACCCGACATGGACCGACGACCAGCTGATCGACTTCATGGTGGCGCACCCTATCCTGATGAACCGGCCTATCGTCGTCACGCTTCTGGGCACCCGCTTGTGCCGTCCGTCCGAGACAGTTCTCGGCATCCTGCCGTCGCCGCAACTCGCGGCCTTTGCCAAGGAAGACGGCGAGCCCGTCATCGATGCAATGGGTCGCCGCGTCGCTCCTTGACTCAGCCAGCCCAATGGCCGAACGCAGGCATCGCCTCACTTCTTCGGCTGTGGCCGTTGCTGTCGATAGCTGACAAGGGGCGACGTTTCGGTGCCAGTGCAGCTCGTGGTGCCGGCGGCCTACATGCTCAAGCGTCGGCCGCGACGGAAGCGCTCAGGAGCGTTTTGCCACGACGGGACGACCGTGCACAGCACCGACATGCGCACGTCCGGACGGCGTCGGTCGCGGGGAATCGGCGATTCTCCGACCGTCGTTGAGTTGCTCGAGGATGCCGCAGGGCTGCCCCTTGCGCTCCGAGTTGCAGTGCGCACGTAATTCGCGCAGCTGCTTCTCCAGCACCTTCAGCTCGCGCACACGCCGAGCGACATGCTCGATGTGGTCGTCGAGCACCGCGTTCACCTCGCCGCAGTCCGCCGCGGGTCGGTCGAGGTAGCGCAACAGGATGCGTATCTCGTCGAGGCTCATGTCCAACGACCGGCAGCGTCGGATGAAAGCCAGCTGTTGCACATGGGCCGGGCCGTACTGGCGATAGTTCGCATCGCTGCGGGCAGGCTCCGGAATGAGCTGTTCGCGCTCGTAGAAGCGGATCGTTTCCACCGCAGTATCGGTGGCCGCCGCCAGTTCGCCGATCTTCATGGGTGCGCCTCGTCTGGGTCTCCGGTCGACTGTAGCCTGCCCGAGACAGCGCTCCGATGGATCACCGAGGCCTACAAACACCCGCTGTTCTCAAGGATTGCAAACTGCTCGCGCAGATGGACTCGACCTCAAGAGGGTTTCGTGATTGCTTGCGGACGGGCGCGTACGTTGACGACGAAAGCAACGATGACGATCAGCAGCGTGAGGGCTTGCGCAAGCAGCGGTTGCCACGACGGGTAAATGCCCAGCATGTCGACCCGTGGGATCGCGACCGGGCTGGTGGATAGCAGGCCCGCTTCCTGCAGCCCGGCGATGCCCTTGCCGGCAAGCACGACAGCAAGCACGGCCACGAGCAGCGAACTTACCGCGAAGAACCGGCTGATCGGCAGCCGCGTGCTGGTGCGCACCAGCAGGACTGCGAGTACACCCAGCAGCGCGGCCCCGCTGACCAGCCCCGCCAGCAGCGGCCACCCGTTGCCCTCGGTCCAGAGCGCGGCGTAGAAAAGCACGGTCTCGAACACTTCGCGGTAGACCGCGATGAAGGCCAGTGAGAAGAGGAACCAAGCGGCGCGCTTGTCGAGCGCCGCGGACAGCTTCTCCTTCAAGTACACCTGCCAGCGGCCTGCGACGCTCTTCTGGTGCATCCACATGCCCACACCCAGCAGCACGACGGCTGCGAAGAGCGAGGAGAAGCCCTCGGTCAGCTCGCGGCTCGCGCCGCTCACCTCGACCAAGTAGGTCGCGACCGCCCAGGTCGCGCCGCCGGCGGCCAACGCACCGATCCAGCCCGCGTGCACATAGACGAGCACGTCCCGGCGTTCGGCCTTCTTCAAGAACGCGATCATCGCGACAACGACGAGCAGAGCTTCCAGACCTTCGCGCAGCAGGATCGTCAGCGCGCCGACAAACGTCGCGACCGCGTCGTCCGCGGCGGGTGCCAGAGTCTTGTCGGCCTGGTCGAGCAGGGTTTGTAGCGCGTGCTCGGCCGCCTGCACCTCGTCAGCGTTGCCACTGGCCACCTTGGCTCGGTAAGCGGTCATGTCCGTTTCGATCTTCTCGAACAGTGCGTGGTCGCGAGTTGCGAGCGCGGGCTCGATCGGTTCGAAGCCGTCTAGGTAGGCCGACAGCGCAAGCTTGCTGGCGCCGAGCCGGTCTCCTGCGCGCAGCGCCTCGACGCTCTGTGCAAGCTTGCTCTTGGCGAGCGCTGCGCCGCCGGCCTTGCTCGCGCCCAGGACTTGGGGACTGCTGCGCAGATAGGCCGTTACGACCTTCGCGGACTCGGCACCGAGGTGGTCGGCCAGCGCATGCTCGGAGGTCTGCGTCAGCGCGTCCAGGCCGGTCATGGTCTGGCGCGCGGCCGCATCGAATTGCCACTGCTTGACCCCTGCCGCCCTGTCGTCGTCCGAGTACGACAGGGTGCCGACGAAGAAGGCAAGTGCCCAGCGATCCTCGTCGGGCAGAGCGGCGAAGCTCACCATGGCGGTGCCCTTGACGCCGTTGCTGATGACCTGGTACAGCGCGAACAGGCTGCGTTCGCGCGCACGTTCGGGTTCCGACAGTACCGTAGGCTTCGGGTCGAGCGCGGCCGCCATCGGGCCATCGCCGTGCCCCTGCACGCCGTGGCAGGCTGAGCACTGCGTCTGGAACAACTGCGCACCGCGCCGAAGATCGGGCACGATCGCCGGCGCGATCGGGAATGGGTAGATCTTCTGCAGTTCACGGGCCAGTGACTGCGCCAGTTGTGCAACTCGTGCGGGGTCGGCCTTGCTCGCCACCGCGCTGCGCAGGTCTGCGGCCTGCCTGCGGAGCGTGTCTCGCCCTTCTTGGGGCGGCAGTCCACCAAGCTGCTCTTCGGCGGCGGCTGCAAACTCCTGCATCTCGGCATACTCGGATGCCTTCAGCACAGCACCGCCGGAAACCGCCCCCCCATAGTCGACGGCCACATAGTCAAGCAATTGCCAGATCTGCTTGGCCTTGGTGGTGACCTCCAATGGCGCGGCGCGCACCGAGGCAGGCACGCTCAGCATCAAGCCGGTCGTGAAGAGCGACGTTGCCAGCAAGCGAAGCGCGAGTGACCAAGACACGGACGAAGGGCTTCTGTAGACAAATTAATAATGATTCTAGTTTCGATTCAAAAGCGCGTCCATGCGAGTTTCTTTCCCAAATGCCAGCCGCAGGATCCCCCTTGACTCTAACCCTGCTACAGGGTTTTCAATTGCTGCATGGACAACTCGAACGCGACGGCAAAGGTCGACACAGCCTCCTCGGTCTGCGGTAGCTGCACCTGCGACAGCGCGCCGGCCACGCCACCCACACCCATCGGCGAGAACACGACGCGCTTTCACATCGCCACGATGGACTGCGCCGCCGAGGAGTCGGAGATCCGCCACGCCATTGACCCGATCGCCGGCATCCGTCATCTGCGCTTCGATCTCGGCCGGCGGCTGCTCGAACTGAGTGGCACGCCAGAGGCCGTCACGCAGGCCGAGGCGGCGATGCGGCGCATCGGATTCGATCCCCGCTCCGTCGCCACGGCTGCCGATCCCGCTGCGGCGGCAGGCACAACGACCGACCACCCCGCAGGCCCGGAGCCGCTCGGCGCGGGCCTGGGGCGGCTGGTGGCTGCGCTGCTGCTGGCGCTGGGCGCGGAGGCGCTGGCGTTCTTCGCGCCGGACCTACTGCCGTGGCGCTTGGCGACCATGTCGCTGGCGCTCGCCGCCATCGCACTGGCGGGGTTGGGCACCTACAAGAAAGGCCTCGCCGCCCTGCGCGCCGGCCGGCTGAACATCAACGCGCTGATGACCGTCGCGGTCACCGGCGCCTTCGTCATCGGCCAGTGGCCCGAAGCGGCGATGGTGATGGCGCTGTATGCCATCGCCGAGCTGATCGAGTCCCGGGCCGTGGACCGTGCGCGCAACGCCATCCGCAGCCTGCTGGCGCTGGCTCCCGAGGATGCCGAAGTGCGCCAACCGGACGGCAGTTGGTTGCGCGCGGCGACCACGGCCGTGCAGGTCGGCGCGATCGTGCGCATCCGGCCCGGCGAACGCGTGCCGCTGGACGGCAGCGTGACCGAGGGCCGCAGCGCGATCGATCAGGCTCCGGTCACCGGCGAGAGCATCCCGGTCGACAAGGGCCCCGGCGACGAGGTTTACGCGGGTACGATCAACCAGGCAGCCGCGCTGGAGATCCGCGTCACCGCGCCGGCCAGCGACAGCACTCTGGCGCGAATCATCCACGCAGTGGAACAGGCGCAGGGCTCGCGAGCGCCGACGCAGCGCTTCGTCGACCGTTTCGCGGCGATCTACACACCGGCGGTGTTCGCCCTGGCGGTAGCCTTGGTGTTGCTGGCGCCGGCGCTGGCCGGCTGGACCTGGATGCAGGCGCTGTACAAGGCGCTGGTGCTGCTGGTCATCGCCTGCCCTTGCGCGCTAGTCATCTCCACGCCGGTCACGGTGGTCAGCGGCCTGGCCGCGGCCGCGCGGCGCGGCATCCTCATCAAAGGCGGCGTCTTCCTCGAACAGGCCCGTGGCCTGCGAGCGCTGGCGGTGGACAAGACCGGCACGCTCACCGAAGGCAAGCCGCGACTGGTAGCCTTCGACGCGCTGACCGACGCGGTCGACGGCGCACGGCTCGCACAGCTGGCGAAGAGCCTGGCCGCGCGCTCCGACCACCCGGTGTCGATGGCCATCGCGCACGGCCTGGACGGTGGCACCGTCGAAGTGCAGGGCTTCGCTGCCGAGGCCGGCCGTGGGGTGCGCGCCAGTGTCGACGGCGCCGAGGTCGTGCTCGCCAACCACCGCTGGATCGAGGAACGCGGCCAATGCTCGCCGGCGATCGAGGCGCGCCTACGTGTGCACGAAGAGGCCGGCCGCAGCATCACGCTGCTCGCCTCGGCCGACGCCGTGCTGGCGGTCTGCGCGGTGGCCGACACGCTCAAGCCTTCATCCGCCGCCGCGGTGAAGGAGCTGAAGGCGCTGGGCGTGACGCCCGTGATGCTGACCGGCGACAACCCGGCCACCGCGCGCGCCATCGCCGCGGCGGTGGGCATCGACGAGGTACAGGCCAACCTGCTGCCGGCAGAGAAGCTGGCGGCCATTCAGGCGCTGCAGTCCCGGCTCGGCCTGTCGGCGATGGCCGGCGACGGCATCAACGACGCGCCGGCGCTGGCGCAGGCCGACATCGGCATCGCGATGGGCGGCGCCGGCACGCACACGGCGATGGAAGCGGCCGACGTGGTCATCATGAACGACGACCTGCAGCGCGTGCCCGAAACCATCCGCCTGTCCCGCGCCACGCACCGCGTGCTGTGGCAGAACATCAGCCTCGCACTCGGCATCAAGGCAGTGTTCCTGCTGCTCGCGGTATTCGACAACGCCACGATGTGGATGGCTGTGTTCGCCGACATGGGCGCCAGCCTGCTGGTCGTGTTCAACGGCCTGCGCTTGTTGCGCGCCGGCCCGCCCCGCACGGCGGAGCGCGCCGCATGAGCATCGAACTGGCCGCAGGCGTGCTCCGATGCCGAACCGAGGCCGGGAGGTTGACGGTCGTCAAGGCGCCTTCGACCCGCAAACGTAGGCTCCAGCTTCTGCCGCGCGTCGCAGTTTCGACGCGTATTTCGACGGCTCGAGGAGTTCTGCGATGAAGACAACGCCCACTATCGCCTTGTTGTTCGCACTGGCCGCCTGTGCCAGCCCCGCTCTGGCACAGCAGCCCAACGTCGCCAGCAAGGCCGCGGCACAGCCCGCGCAGCCTAGCCCTGAAGAGTTCGACAAGCGCATGGCGCAGATCCAGGAGACCATGAAGCAGATGCAGGCGCAGATGGACAAGATGGGCCGGACCATCGATCCGCAAGAGCGGCAGCGCCTGCTGCAGGAGCACTGGACTTCGATGCAGGCCGCGATGGCGGCGATGCACGGCATTTGGGGGCCCGGCGGAGCGGCGTGCTGCGGCACCGGCTCCGGCATGGGCCCGGGCATGATGATGGGCGGCCCGATGATGGGCTGGGGCCACATGCACGGCTACTACTCGAATCTGACGCCGGAGCAGTTGCGCCAGCGTCAGTACATGATGGACCAGTACCCGCCGATGCAGCAGATGATGATGAACCACATGATGTGGCAGCAGCATTGGCAGAGCCCGGCGGCATCGGCGCCGAAATAGCACGAATTCCAGACGCTGCGCGCGAACCGGCAAGACCCTTGCCGGCACCCACACCAGGACCCACCCTAAAATCCGCGCCCATGCATCGTTGGCTCGTCGTCTTCATGTTGCTGGTGCTGCCCCTGCAGTTCGCCTGGGCAGCGGCTGCGCCGTACTGCGCGCATGAAGCTGCAAGCGCTGCCAGCAAGCATCCGGGGCACCACCAGCACGTGCATCAAGGCGGCAGCGATGTCGCGAAGGCCGGCGATGACGCTGCCGGCAATAGCGCCCATCACGCCGACTGCGCGAGTTGCCATGCAGGAGCCGCCGCAACACTGTCGCCGCCCAAGGTGGAACTGGCCGCCACGCCGCGCGACGTGCTGCGCGAGCAGCCCCCGCCACGCTACCGATCGCACACCCCCGCGGGGCCGGAGCGCCCGGACATCGCCTGACTCGCCTTTGCCGCGCGCTTCGGCGGCAAGGTCGAGCTCGTCCGCTTCCCAGCTGACACCATCTGGCTTTGCCCTGCCGAATCGCTTTGTTGTCGTGAGACGAGAAGGATGATTCGATGCGATTCCCCATCGTGGCGCTGGCCTTCGTGCTGGCCGCCATTGCAGCCCCCGCGGGCGCCCAGCAAACCACAGCCGCCCCAGCAGCGCTGACCCTGGACGAGGCGATGCGCCTCGCCGAGGCCGCGCACCCGTCCGTGCTCGCCCGCGAGGCGCAGCTCGCCGCCGCCGAAGGTACGCAGCGCGAGGCCGCCGCGCTGCTGTTCAACAACCCTGCGCTCGGTACCGAGGGCATACGTCGCCGCGCCAATGCAACCGGCAGTTCGTGGAACGAGTGGAGTGTCGGCATTTCCCAGCCCTTCGAGACTGGCGGGCAGCAGACGAAACGCCGCGAAGCCGCTGCTGCGGGCCTGGATGCTCTGCGCGCCGAGATCGACGACGCGCGCCGCCAGGCCCGCATCGAAGCCGCGACACGCTTCCTCGCCGTGCTGTCGGCGCAGCAGCGCGTGCAGCTAGAACAGCGTTCGGTGGACCTGTTCGAGCGCAGCGCGCAGGCGGTCGCCAGGCGGCGCGCGGCCGGCGAGGACACGCGGCTCGATGCCAACGTGGCGCTGGTCGAGGCCGAACGTGCGCGCAACGCGCTGGCTTTGGCCAACGAGCGACTGATCGATGCGCGCAGCGAACTGGGCACCGCGGTTCGCCTGCCCCCTGCCGCGTTGCCCGAAGTCGCTGGCGAACTCGGCAGCACGATCGACCCGCTGCCGTACCGGCTGGAGCAGTTGCTCGCGTCGGTACAGAACCTGCCCCGGCAGCGCGCTCTTGCGGCACGCGAAGACGCTGCCCGCGCCAGGCTCGGCGTCGAACGCGGCAACCGCAACCCCGATGTCACGGTCGGCGTGCATGTCGGCCGCGATGGCCCGAGCGACAGCACCGAGCGCCTGGCGATCGTGTCGCTGTCGCTGCCGCTGCCGCTGTTCAAGCGCAACGACGCCGCCATCGGCCAGGCGATGACCGACATGACCCAGGCCGAGGTCGAACGCGCCAGTGCGCTGCGAGACACCGAGGTGCGCGTGCGCCAGCTCTGGAGCCGCCTGGTCAGCCAGCGCGAACGCATCCAGCGCCTGCAGCGCGTGCTGGTGCCGGCGTCCACCGACAACCAGCAGCTCTCCGCCAAGTCGCGCGAGGCCGGACAGATCGGCCTGCTCGACCAGTTGATCGTCAACCGTCAGGCGATCGACGCCGAACGCGACCTGATCGAGCTGCTGGCCGAGATGCACACCACCCGAATCGAACTCGAATACGCGGCCGGCTGGCCACAACAAGGAAGCTCACGATGAACACCCTGAAGATACTCAAGGACGGCCGCCTGCGGGCGGGCGTGTCGGCTGCCGCCCTGCTGCTGGCATTCGCGCTGGCCGGCTGCGGCAAGAGCGGCACGAAGGACGAACATGCCGGCGAAGGCGACAAGCAGGCCGCACATGCCGGCGAGAAGAAGGAAGGCCACAGCGAGGCTGAATCCGAGCTGACGCTCACCACCGAAGAGGCCGCACGCGCCGGTATCAAGGTGGAAGAGGTCAAGCCCCAGGCGCTGGGCGAGACGCTCACCGTCACCGCCACCATCCGCCCCGACGCTGATCGGTTGGCCCGTGTGGCCGCACGCATCGAAGGCCGCATCACCGCAGTGCCGGCAAAGCTGGGCGACAAGGTGCGGGCCGGCCAGACGCTGGCCACGCTGGACAGCGTGGCCGTTGGCGAAGCGCACGCCGCCTGGATTCAAGCCCAGGCCGAACTGGGCATCGCCGAAGCCGACTTCAAGCGCGCTGAATCGCTGAATGCCGAAGAGATTATCCCGCGCAAGGACTACCTGCGCGCCAAGGCCGACCGCGACAAAGCGGCAGCAGCCCAGCGCGCTGCGGCCGGCCGGCTGCGCCTGCTTGGCGGGTCGCCCAGCGCCAACGGCGACGCGGTCTCGGCCTTCGCCGTCGCCGCGCCCTTTGCCGGCACGGTGATCGAGAAAAAGGCCACGCTGGGCGAACTGGCCAGCCCGAGCGAACCGCTGTTCAGCGTCGCCGACCTGAGCCGGGTGTGGATCCAGGCCGACCTGCCGGAAAGCGCACTGGCCAAGGTGCGCGTCGGTGCCAACGCGAAAGTGACCGTGCCGGCGTATCCGAACGAGGTCTTCAGCGGCCGTGTCGGCTTCGTCGGCGCCTCGCTCGACAAGGACACGCGCACCGCTGCGGCACGCATCGAAGTGGCCAATGCCGATGGCCGGCTGAAACCCGAGATGTTTGCCACCGCCAGCATCGAAGTGGTCGGCGACAAGCGCGACGCCATCTCGGTGCCGGACGCGGCCATCGTGCTGCTGGAAGGCAAGGCGACAGTCTTCGTCTACGCGCAAGGCGCTTACGAAGCGCGCGAGGTCGAGCCCGGCGAACGCGTTG
>Ga0116166_1001657_pt1 | contig 19642 bp, 18 predicted proteins | sample AD_JPNMR2_MetaG_FD_89884 | JGI IMG/M metagenome (GOLD analysis project Ga0116166, IMG submission 89884) | Active sludge microbial communities of municipal wastewater-treating anaerobic digesters from Japan - AD_JPNMR2_MetaG | ecosystem: Engineered > Bioreactor > Anaerobic > Digestate | place...
GGACGTTTCGGTGCCAAATATTTTACGGTTATTAGAACTGATCTTATCCTACTCCAAAAAGCCAGAACAATATTTTACGATTATTTTCCGTTTCATTCTACAAAGGGCCTGTTACAGCAATATCAACCTCCTATGAGAATGGGCATGATGTTAATAACATCGCCGGGATTGATCAAAAAATTATGAGCAACCGGATGCTGGACAGCTTTTCCGTTAATCATAATTAAGATTCCTTCGCGCAGCCTGTGAGTATCCGGGTCAAAAATACGATTAATTAAGCCGGGGTCATACCTGTTGCTCCACTGTTCCAGAAATTTAAACATAGTACAACTTTCTGTTAATTCTATCTGTTTTTTCCCAAAACCAGGGGCCAAAAGTGATGCAATATTTAACTCTACCGTACCCATTTCCTTACCCGTTTCCTTTCCTCCAAATTATAGGCTTGGCCATGAAGATCATGGGCATTGAATAACGCCTTGGGCCCAGAGACAGTCTCCACATACTGGAAAAGGATTATCAAAACAATCCTCTTCGTTTGTTTCTACCCGTTCACAGGTTCCGCAGAAGGTACAGGGAGGAAAATCAAAACGCTGTACTCTTTGGCGAAATAGACTAAACTCTTCTAAAGCCCACAAATCAGGAATGGAAATATCGTTAATATTACCAATAACGTACCTCTTTATATTTTTTTCTCTTTCCAAGACATAACATTTATAGTCATGCATTAAGGCAACACAGGGGCTCATGTCGCCGTTCCAGGAAATAGCCAGGGAACCTTCCCCAACAAACCGGCAATAGCCCCTGCCACGATTTATCATCGATAGACTATTTGACGAGCCAAGAAGAGGCTCTCCCCTTTGAAGCGCAGTGGTGATATGCCGGGTTATGTCAGACTGGTTATCCATCGGTGGCAGCAACATGCGGGGATGCCAGTAATATCCGCTGCCACCGGCCCCATATCCGGCAGTTGATGCATACAGTATTTGTTCAGAAAACGACTGATCATATGGCAAAACATTAGTCACAAATAAGAAATCCGCGCCTATAGATCCGGCAAGGGTACGCATCTGTGGCAGGTGTTTAACAGTACTCGTGGTAGCGACAAATTCTATACCGATTTCCATAGGTGAAAGGGTGCTGTTTCGCATGTTAACCAGGGTACGTATGCTGTCAATTATCCTGGTTAGATCGGCGCCAGGCCGGATCTGTGCATACTCCCCGGTATCTGGAGAATCGATAGAAATGATCAAGCTGTCAAGACCCGCTCGCACAAGGGACTCTGCCAGGTCTTCGGTTAATACCATGCCGTTGCTGATCACCTGGGTTATAACTCCGGTGCGCTTCGCCACAGCAATCATATCCACAATATGCGGGTGCAGCAACGGTTCCCCCCAGCCCCAAAAGCTGACCTTTTCAAAAGTGGGGACCTTTTCTGCGCTCTGTATTACTTTTTCATATAAATGAAAATCCATGAACCCTTCTTTTACGTTCCAACTGCGCCGAATACATGTTTGACATTTCAGGTTGCATGAATTGGTCGGCTCGATATACAGTCTTCTAAACACGGGATCTGCTTCCCGTAAAAGAACCCCATAAGGCGTTTTACTCACCAAAACCGATTTTCCCACAGGAAAGTTTAAATCTTGCCATAACTCTGGAGTAAGCTTGATACTCCCGTCGGGCTCGCACTTTACTTCTACATTAACCGGGTCCTGGTTAAACCTGCTTCCTTCGAGGTACCATACTTTATAATCCGGATCGTACTTTGCTTGTTTTCGGTAATAATTATTTTGATAGAAATCAATCATTTGCAACGGCCTTATCCGATCTTTGGCTATCTTTCTAGATAAATAAGCCCGACAAGGCGGCTTAAGTCTCTTGCCGGGCTTATTATCAATATTCAAAGTCAAGCAGCAGTTTGCCGGGCCTCCAGCATTTCATCATCTTTCCGGGTAGCAAAAATATACACAAGGCTGATGCCGGCCAGGATCAAGTAGGCTATGGATACGGAGAAGAGTGATACTGAGGCGGCCCTGCCAAACATGCTCTCAATAATCTCAACGTAGTAGGTGGTAAGGAACTGGCCCAAGTAGTTGGAGAATGTTACCATAAGCACGGCCAGGGAAATCAGCGGCTTGGGTGCCACAAAGGTTGCCCGCGTAATCAAGTAAGCCATCAGCAAGCCGATGGAGGCGCCGGTGACGACGAAGCCGCTTACCGCCAGGACTGCAAAGCTGGTAGTCGTAGCGAAGAAGTAATAAGCGATTCCGGTAATAATGGCGCACAAGGGGAACAACCATCTTTTCATTCGCTTGTAGAGTTCTCCGAAGAAAAAGCCGCCCACAATTATACCGGCCGTATTAAGCGCAGAGATGTAGCTGGCATAATCGGTGGACCCAATGCCCAGTTCCGCCACATGGATGCTGGTTTTAATCTGGATAACGGCACCGATGGTGTAGACATAAAGACCCGCCAGGCAGAGGAACCAAACCGGCCGGCCTAACGATTTCAATCCTCCTGACTGTTCTTTTTTCTCTTCATATTTTTCCGGAGGAAGCTTGGGAATGAAGATCAAAGCCAGGATAATGAAAATGGCCGCCAGAGACGGGTAGAACCAGAGAGGATAGCGCCAACTCAAAAGACCAAGCCGACCGAAGGCCAGGGAAAGAATTACGGAGATTATACCGCCGCCCATGGTAATAAATCCGAGCAGCTTGCTGCGTTCATTGCCTTCAAAAAGCTTTGCCGGCAGAGCCCGCGACGACGGTTGGCAAAGACCGATAGCAAAACCCATTACTCCGCGCATAAAAAGGAACCAGAAAATGTTATTGATAAAAAATAGCAACGCTCCCGCCAGGCCGAAAATGGCCCAGGCGACAATCATAATGGAGCGCATGGAATACATTTTGATCAGTTTGCCGTTAACCAATACCCCCGGAATCATGATCAGGGTAGGCAGGGTAATCAACATGCTGATCTGTGGGCCGGTCATTCCCAGGGGTATAAAATGTTGGGCGATGGAATTGATCAACACCACGAAAGACGAAGTGTTGATATTAAACATGATACCCAGGCAAATAATGGTGAACTTAACCCAAAAACCTCTGTTGTCTTTCATGGACAATAACCTCCTGCCTTGTTTAATCCTGCGTTGGCTACAACTTTGTCCCTTTTATACCCCTTTGCAGTTGCCATATGGCAACTGCAAAGGGGTATATTGCGGCAAGACTTAAATAAGGTTTTTAGACCTGGCCCGTTCCAGGTCTTTAACTACATAACCCAATTTAAGTTCTTCCAGCTTTTCCTTGGTGGGGACCCCATTTTCGTCCCATCCGCGAAGCTTGTAGTACTCATCCAAAAATTCGCGGTGATGCCTGATCATCTGTCCCTCTCCAGGCATTCCACAGGTGTGAAGGGGTTCGGTCTGGACCCGTTTTGGTAATGCATCATCTTTTCTGGAAATTCCCTGGCGATTCAGGAAAGACCGTTCCAGGTTAAAAATACGCTCTCCCATCTGCCACAAAAATTTGCGATCGCTAAACTCCTCTATGCCGGTTACCGCTGTAAGCATGGGGCCATAATGGGTGACGTTCCAGCCCCACGGCAGCGCGAAGGAGCAAATAACGCCGATTTCGTTGGAACAACTGTTGTTCTGGTTGAAGATGACGATGTCCGCTTTTCCGAAATCGTCGAACCGGTCTACGGTCCGCGGGACGGGCATGCCCCATTCCTGGAAGGCCAGGGCTCCCGCCCCATGGGCACCGCCAATGTTGGAAGTGGAATAAGCGTATCCCGTAGCCTTCAAGGCCCGCGGTTCATAACCGGCCAGTTCCAGGCCTTTCACATGCATGGCGTAATGATCGGTGCCCTGCCCGTATTTCTCCGCCATGCGCTTGGTTCCCAGGGCCAAAATATCCCCAAATCCTTCGCGCCGGGCAATCTTGTGAATCAGCTCGATCATGGCCTGGTGATTGCCGTACTCCAGCTCCAACCCATCGGTATCTTCCCTGGTAATGATCCCTTTTTCGTACAGCTCATAAGCAAAACCGATGGTAACACCCGTGGAGATGGCATCCAGGCCGTAGTCATCGCATAGCTGGTCAGCCAAGATCGTGGCGGCGATGTTATTGCTGTCAATGGACCCGGACATGGCCCAATAGCTTTCGTATTCCGGGCCTTCACTCAAGGCACCGGCATAGGGCCCTTCCGTAACCTTGTGAATTTTACCGCACCTGGCGGAGCAGGAATAGCAGCCTGCTTCACCTATGCGCAGCTTTTTATATTCGGCACCGGACATGGCTTCCCAGCCTTGCATATAGCCGTAGCGGAAGTTTTTGGTGGGGAATACACCCATGGTATTGCGCGAAAGCATGCCGTCGGTGGTGCCAAACTCCCGGTGAAGCTGAAAATCGCGATTGCCCCTCATAATCTCCAGTTGTTCTTTGGCTAACGATCTAACCTTCTCTGCATCATAAAGGTTCAAATTGCGAGTGGCCTGAATGGCAATTACTTTTACTTTTTTCGAACCCAGGACTGTGCCGCCCCCGCAGCGGGATGCAGAACGTCTACCGCAAAAAACGCCGGCGTAAAGAACTCCATTTTCTGCAGCCGGTCCAATCGCCACCGTGGAAATGTTTTTGCCGCCCAGTTTTTCCACCACATAGTCCTGGGCTACACCGGTGTTCATTCCCCATATCTCGCTGGCATCATGGAAAGTACACCCGTCGCTGGTTATATGCAGGTAAACCGGTTTTTCGGATTTCCCCCCAATGATCAAGCAATCGTAGCCGGCAAAGCGCATATAGGCAGCAAAAGTACCGCCCCCCACGGAACGACAGTAACCATTGGTCAGCGGGCTTTTAGTTATGGTTATCCACCGGTGCACTGCCTGGATTGACGTTCCAGCAAGGACACCAGTGGCCAGAATAACCTTGTTTTCCTCGCCCAGGGCATCGCAGTTATCGGGCAACTCGTCGTAAAGGATTTTTATGCCAAACCCCCTACCGCCGCCGTACAGCAGCGGCCAATCTGCGGGGATTTCCTCTATCCTGTAAGTTTTGTTTGTAAGATTGATGCGAAGGAACCTGCCATAACCGTACATGTTGGCTTACCCCGCTTTCTCAAGGAATTAAATGTGGACTAATTCTCCGGTCATATAACTGTTTTTATCCGAGGCCAGGAAGACAACAAAGGGAGCGACGTCATCGGGGGTGCATAATCTCTTTTGTTTCGTTGAGCGCGTTACCATCTCGATAAATTCAGGCGATTGACCTTTAATTAACCCTGTCTTGGAAAGCCCGGGGCCGAATACATTCACATATATATTGTACGGCGCCACTTCCGCAGCGAGGGCCTTAGTCCATTCGATAATTCCAGCTTTAGCCGCGCCATAAATAGAAAGGCCGGGGATGCCGCGGCCGCCGGTAAAATTAACAATACGCCCTGTTCTGCGTTCAATCATGTGTGGCAGAATAGCTTTGGCGACATTCATTTGCCCGTAGAGGTTGACATTTACATCGAAATCAATCTGCTCATCCGTCATATCAACAAACTTTGTATGCTGTGTACTGCTTGCTCCGGCACAGTTGATGAGGACATCAATTTGGCCAAACCGGGCCAGTCCTTCCTTTACTGCTGCCTCCACCTCATCTTTCTTGGTTACATCCATTTTAATGGCAATACCTTCGCTGCCGGCTTCTTCAACCAGTTTTATAGTTTCCTTTGCCCCTTCAAGATTCAGATCGCAACCAATGATCTTGCAACCTTCCTCTGCCAGGACCTGGCAAATTTTTCTGCCAAAACCTATGGGACTGCCGCAACCGGTTACGAACGCAACTTTTCCCTTGAATCCTAGATCCATGTTTTCCTCTCCTTTTATTGAATTTTTTTGAATTAAAGCCAAAAAAAATTTGCAAGCCGGCAATTAAAATTGGGACGTAATAGTATCGATTACCCCAAATAAATTATATTGAGCTCAATTCTTAATTGTCTAACAGATAATTCTTGTATAGCTGCATGTTGCTTTACCGGTAAAATAACAATAAAAAGTTGTTAATACGAAGTTCCCCAAAAATAATTGAACTTCACCGGGTCGGCCGCTTCACTTTTTATTTGCCCCCTGGTGTGTTATACTTTTTATATAATTCGTTATGAGAAAGCGATGCTGCTTTTGTTAGTCAGCCCTGAACAGCTAAAGAGTATAAGTATTGATGCACACCCTCTTAGCCGGTGGGCTATTTTTTCCCCTGGCTAAGGCAATCTGCCCATAAATCTCGAGAAAGATAAACTCTAATATTTTATAAAGGAATAGAGCTGGAATAAAGGTGTCCCGCCCCTAATACCAATACTGGTTGTAGGGCCGGGAAACCTAGTATTAATGGCGGTGATAAGGAGCTGCACCATTCATGATACAACATTGAAACCTGAAAATCGGGACTAATTCTGGATAGGGGAGACACAGTATGGATATACGCCAGATAGAATATTTTATCAGTGTTGCCAAGCACTTAAACTTTACCCAGGCGGCCATGGAATGCTATATAGCGCAACAAGCCCTAAGCCAGCAGATATCCTCGCTCGAAAAAGAACTCGGCTTCAAACTATTTGTCCGGTCAACCCGTAATGTGCGGCTTACTCCCGCCGGGCGAGTCTTTCTTGATGACGCCTATCAATTGTTGAAACTATATAAAGCCTCGATTCAAAAAATGAAAAATGCTTCTTTTGGCATGACCGGCACATTAAATATTGGCTATTCCCCTGCCTTTTATAATTCAATTATGCCGGTTTTATCCGGTATTGTCAGAAAAAATCCTAACATCGGCTTTTCAGTTAGCCAGGGTCTATCTGACAGTATCACAAAAAGTCTTAAAAGCAGGGCGCTGGATATTATATTCTTAGCTTCTTACCAGGTTGCTCAAGATAGTGACATTGAATACGAGGTTCTTTCTAAAATGCCTTTATGCCTCGTAGTGAATAAACACCACCGCTTTGCGCACAAATCAAAAGATAAAATTGAAACAATAGCAAATGAAAGGTTTATCCTGATGGATTACGATGTAAATCCACAGATATATAGCAAAATCATTGAAGACTGCACCAGGTCGGGTTTTGTCCCGAAAGACATATTAACGGTGAATAACTTTGAAACACAGCTTTTATTAATAGCGGCAGGTCATGGTGTTGCTCTTTTACCAAAGAATGCCGGAGCCCACTACAATCTCAAACTTACTTCTCTGCTAGTTGAGGGGCTTGATGAGAAAATTGAGTTTTGTGCGGCTTGGGTAAAGAATAACAAAAATCCTGTTCTCCCAATTTTTATCAAGCATTTACAAGATGTATTTGACTTATCGCAACCCGAACAGGCAGAACCATAAGGGAATTGCTATTTAATTTCTACTTTTTGCTGTAGCTGATCGTATATCTGCCTTGTCTCAATAGTAGCAGAGCCTATTACCAGTACCCCGTCATCATGGCTTATGATAAGAACAGGTCCCTGCCAATCTTTTTGAAGATAGATATTATATACGCCATCCAAAGAACCGCCCTGAAATTTTCCAGCATGGTAGCTAAGAGTGCTGATGCCACTGATTCTTTTCCCGGGCTCGAACCTTTCATCATCTGAAAGCAGCACAAGGCCAGTGATCTTATCGTAGTAGATCGGTTCTCTCATAAAACTGTACCTGAACACCACATGGTCTGTATGCATTTCTACAGTAAGATTACTATTGAAAAAAAAATCTGATGCATAAGCCAAAATCAATACAATTACTATCGTTAAGATCGGCGCATTGCTCCTCGATTTTTGAGAATCCTTATCTGTTCCATGCCGCTTGCCCCATAAATAATTGCTATCGGAACCGAACATCTAAATATCTAGAACCTCCTAAATTATACTGTCTACAGTATATTGTATTGTTATGTTGTTATTGACTCTTTTTCCTCAATCAATAAATTTCTTTGTTCCTCCTCTAAAAAATACAGCATAAAAGTGACAGAAAGCAAATCCGCACTCCCTCCGGGGCTTATATTCCTTAAAATGAACAACTCATCAAGTTCTTTGGCTAAAGATAGCACAAATGTTTCTTCAAGCGGAAGACCATAAAGCTTTTCGCCAAGAATTTGCTGAATCTCTAACTGGGTTTCGATACCTGCCCTCCCGATAATATTGGTATCATTCACTACCGCGATCATATTGAGCAAACTGTACAAGCCCGCTTCATTAAGGCCAAGTCCCGCCTCAAAACCTTTTTTCAGTGCCGGTAACCCGTAGTTCTGCACGCTTTGGAATCCGCTCGCTACTTCACCACGAATGCCCGTCAGGCCAAAAGTAAGATACTGCTCAATACCACGCGTCAATGGCCGTTTAGTGCTGGCCTGCTGAAAATCGGTGATCATGACTTCCTTAACCATTTCTTTACAATAATCCCCAACTTTTGCAGGAGACAAATTTTCCTCTTCTTGAAGAAGTCGACCTGCTGCCGCCGCGATTATTCCCAGTGAAAATATAATTCCTTTATGGGTATTGATGCCTTTTGTCGCTTGCCTCATAGCCATTTCCGCTTCTCTACCCCAGAATCGAATTTCCTGCATTAAATCCTGTAGCGAATTCATCGAGCGCAATCCCGCTAAAGCCATTTTAAAAAAAGCAGGCTGCAATACACTAATTGAATCGATGAAAGTCAAGAAGTCCATGTCTAGATGAGCACCGTTGTTAAACCGGTCAACCAGCCCCGGTTTTGGAGAAATAGACAACTCATAGAGTAGCGACCTTACAGCCAAGCCGGCAATCCAATTTGCTTGCTGGATCTGAAAGTAGTTTGTCATAATCTCTATGGTTCGCTTTATTACCTCCTCAGGCAAATGCGCACCACGACCTGCGCATATATGAGCCGGATTATCGCAGAGGAGACAGCTCCTTAACTTGCCTGACAACGATTCTCGTGAAATTTTCTCCCCTGTAGGAGAAATCACATCGAGATCAAAGAGTCGGGTTAATGATGAACTATGCTCTATGTTCATCATAATCTCTTTGACTTCAAAAGGATCTGCATCAACGGAAAAATAGCCTTCTAGCCCCGCCGGTCCTACTGTCACTTCCATATGGATTATTTTAATGCCGGCACAAGTTAGCTGATCTTGAACTATACGAACACCTTCCGCAAAAGTTTTTTCTGCCAAGGGGAAAACCTTTATCGGGCCGGCGATATTGAGAGTAAAGCAGATAAGGGTTTTCCCTAGCTTTTCAATCAATTTAGCTTGCCGGGCTGCCCTTTTCTCTCGAGCTTCTAGAATCTCCGCCTGTGAAATTTTAGAGCCCATTAGCTTGCTTCTCCAGTTTTTCATAACTATTCCTCTGTAATTAAATGCTAATAACTTCTATATGGCGTGCCGTCATATATTCTAAAAGCATCTTTCTGTCGACCGGCAAAGGTAGATGTTGCTCGCTCCCAACAAAAAAGCTCTTTAATCCCATCGGTAGCGCATAGTTTACATAAAATAGCTTTAAAAATAGTTCTGTATAGACTTTTATAGCTTTCTTTTTATCTGGAAGAAAATATACAGGATAGCTTCTAAAAACCTCGAGATATATCCCTGCGGGGCTGACCAAAACATTCCCAATATGCTTTGTCTCTTTTATGATTAGTTTATAAGCAAGTGAAGAGCAATCTTTCCTTAAAACCAGCACCCGCAGTACATCTGCCAGAGTAGATGCTTCTTTTATCAGACGCAAAGCTTTCGATCCATTATCCTCATCCCTGCATATCAAACAGCTAACATGCGCCTGATGTCTAGGTCTATATGCAGAAAATAATGAGCGGTGGCATCTAATACCATCTTTTATATTTTCCATGAGCACGACCTCTTCTGTCCTGGCCACCTCATAAAAACCGACATTTTGAAAAATCCGGCTATTGCTTGGTCTTGTAAACAGTAAAAGATGACGGTGTCCCCGCCGGATACCTTCCTTTACAAGTAATGTTATAAGCTCTGCCAGTATATTTTGCCCACGATACTCAGAAGAAACAAGGACGCATTTTATGATATTGTCTTCGAGTGATCCTGTAGCGATAATCTCGCCGTATCGATCCAGGAGATTGACCGTCCATTGGATATTCTCCTCATAAGAGAGTCCGCCTTTCTGTAGAAAAGCTTTAAGCTTTTCCAACTCCTGGCCACGAAAGGGATCACCGATCATATACATTTAATCACCTTCAGTGAAAAAGAAGCCTGCTATACCACAAAACTGATAATCATGTAGTATGGCAGGGCAGGCTATTCTGGATAAGTTATTAGAAAACCTTTTCGCCTTACTTGGAGATTACCAAATCTGGCAGCCAAGTAATCAACGACGGGACAAAGGTAATCACGAAGACGCACACAATCGCTATCGTGATTAGCAAAAACAGGTGCTTGTTGAAAACAAAATCTACAGACCTATTCCTCAATCCTGCTGCTACATACAAGTTAAGTCCCAAAGGTGGTGTTACGAATCCAATCGCCAATGATACTACCATAATGACCCCGAAAAGGAGCGGGTCGATGTTGAGTAGATTCACAATAGGCAGCAGCATGGGTGTAGCAATCAGGATCGCAGTACATGTTTCCATAAAAGTTCCGAGAATTAAAAACAGGACTATGGCGAGCATTAAGAAGGGCAAGGGGCTACTCGTAATACTCAGGATAATATCTGCGATCTGGTTGGGAATTTGCTGCCGGGTCATGATAAAGCCATAGGCTGTTGCAGCAGCGACAATGAACATGATCATCGCTGAGCTGTTAACACTTTCCTTAAGGCTGGTATAGAATTTTTTTAGGTTTAACTCACGATAGATGATGAACCCAACAATGATCCCGTAGACCGATGCCACGGCTGCAGCTTCTGTTGGGGTGAAAAAACCGCCGTAAATTCCACCAAGAATAATTAAAGGCATCAGCAGTCCCCAGATCGCACTAACGAAAGTTTTGGGGATATCCTTTAGTACAAAGGGCCTGCGTTCAGGGACGTGCTTGACCCCATAATAATAGGCATATATACTAAAGAGAATCGTCATAATAATGCCAGGTACGATGCCGCCAACAAATAGGTAACCGATGTCAACCCCGGCATTCATCCCATAGACTACCATCGGGATGCTTGGAGGAATAATCGGCCCCAAGATGCCTCCGATGGCTACGGTAGCCAAGGCAAACCGCTCGTCATATTTATTATCGAGCAGAATCGGTACCATGATGCTGCCGATGGCTAAAACGGTGGCGGTAGCTGACCCGGAGATGGCGCCAAAAAACATACAGGAAACAAAAGTTACGATCGCCACACCGCCTGGCATCCATCCCACCAGGGCGCTGACAAAATCACACAGGCGTCTTGAAACACCGCTTTTTTCTAATAGATTTCCGCAAAATATAAACAGGGGAATGGCCATGAAAGCAAAGAGGTCTACCCCTACGAAAAACTTTTGGATAACAGCAATCATATTCATATTAATAAATAATGCTGGCACTAAAGCCCCTAGGGCCAGGGAATAAATAATCGGTATGCCGAGTAGAACACCTCCAAAAAAAACGGCAAAAACCAAAACTGAGACAATGTCCATTATTCAATATCCTCCTCTTTACTGGCCGTTAACACTATCCATATCAGGGTTTGACTTCTTTTTGAAGAGGCGTATATCCTGAACCATTACCTCAAGTTGCCTGATAAACGACATGCCTAACCCGATGGTCATCGAGCTATACATGAACCAGTAGGGAATCCTGGTGATCGGAGCCCTCTGTCCATTTCCAACAGCATGGCCAACCAGGTCCACGGATAGTTTAAAGAGCCAGATAAGCGTTACGAGAACAATAATGTGAATAACAACCTGTAATACCTTCTTGGCATTTCCTTTCTACAAAGTAGGCAAAATTTCTACAGCAATATGCCCCCTGCGACGTGTGCAGCTAATTATCCCGATATAAATACTCCAAATCATCACATACCGGGCCAACTCATCAGCGGAGACGAACTGGATATTCAGTAGCCGGGCGATTACGGCCAGCGTGACGATAAAAACCATCGCTATAGTGCACAATGCACTGATAAACTCACCGATATTTATTAAGCCGGCATTAATTTTTCTTATTAATAACATATTCCACCTCATATAACGTTGGATATAGCATCACATTATCTAACGTTGAGTATAGCACCACCTTTATATAGTGGTGCTATACCAACGTTTTTAGTAATCTTAAATCTTAGATGGATCGTAACATTAATTCTCAGGCGTTCCGTTTTACTACGGTCTCCAGGTGCCAGGATCTCCGCCGTACTTTTCACCGATTTCCTTTACCTTTGCATATAGAACAGGGTCAATTAATTTCCCTTCGCCGACATACTTCTCATAAGTGCCAGGCACCATGGCATCATAGAAGGCTCCTAGATCGGGATACGTAAAGGTAACGCCTTCTTCTTCCATGATTTTTTCATACTCGGCATCTGCTTTGGCAGATTCTTGACGCTGATAATCGGTCGCATCTTTTGCTGCTCTGATTACGGCTTCTTGTTGGCTGGGGCTCATCTGATCAAAGGTGGCTTTACTCATCAGCAAAGGAGCAGCGGCATAATAGTGCCAAGTCTTAGCCAGAGCGGTAATATTCTTGTAAATTCCGGTAACACCCATGACAGAAGTAGTCAAACCGACAGCATCCAAAGTGCCGTTCTGAAGAGAGGTCGGAACTTCTGAAAAAGCCATTGCAATGCCGTTGGCGCCCAGTTGTCCATAACCGAATACCTGCATCTCATTTTCAAGAGAGCGTATCTTTAAACCTTTCATATCTTCCAGAGAATTGACTGTCTTTGTGGATCCGACCCAATAAAATCCATTTTCCATAAAAGTGAGGCCGATAAGGTCATAATTCACCAGGTTGTCCAGCATGGTGCGACCAATTTCCCCATCGAGGACCTCGTAGGCATGTTCACGGCTATTAAAGATATAAGGAAAGTCAAAAAGCTGAAAATCATCGGTAAAGTTCGATAATGGAGCTGCAGAAATCAAGGTTACATCCACTGAACCTAATTGCAACGCCTCTACCACATCACGTTCATTACCGAGTTGAGCATTGGGGAATACTTCCAGGGTAATGGTGCCTCCTGAATATTCTTCCATCAGTTCTCCAAATCGTACCATGCCCAAATAATAAGGATGCGTTGTGGGAAGATTGATGCCACCAATTAAATCAAATTGCTTTTCTTCAGTATCACCATTACCTTCCTCCACATCAGGTGCAGTAGAGTTACCGCAGGCTACAATGGCCACCCCCATGATTAAAACCAGCACCAGAGTCAATACTTTTTTCATCCATTTTTCCTCCTTTTTATTTATTGTTTTGAAGGGAGAGGGCCTAACAACTTTAACATTTATATAAAGTGACATCGCAGCAATCGATGTCAACAATTGCTGAAAATACTTCTTGCATATGCGACAAATAATGTCATCTTATACAGCGGACAACATCAATCAATGTGCCATCCCTGTATTCAATCACTGCGATAACTTTATCAGGCTGTTCAATAGGTTCCGGTTGACCGCAAAGTTTCCTGGCTATATGGTACAGATGCTCAATATCCTTAACAGGCAATCCAGCTTTTTTAAATCGTTCTGCAAGCTCAGGTCTTCTTTTGTTGACCGCAATTCCCCATTCCGTTACTAAAACATCGACAGTCTCGCCAGGGGTGTTGGCCGTAATCACTTTTTCAACAACGGTAGGAAAACGCCCCCGGCATAGATTAGCGACAATGATCGCCATATTGCAACCGGCCGCAACATCAGCATGCCCACCAGATCCCCCAACAATGATACCTTCACTGTTGGTTGTAACATTAACATTGAAATCCAGATCAATTTCTGTAGCACCCAGCACGGCTACATCTAGCAGGTTAACTACAGCACCCTTAGTATGAGGATTGCTGTAAGTATAACAAGAAATTTCACGATGCCTTATATTTGTACGCAAAGATTCTATCGCCGTTAAATCAAAGCACTGGGCATCTAACAGCACATCAAAGCAACCGTCATTCAGCATATTGACCATAGATTCCGTAATGCCGCCCAGCCCAAAACTGCCTTTAATGCCTAATTTCTTCATCCTCTCATGCACATACATGGCGGTGGCTAAAGAGACGCCGCCTGCACCAGTCTGAAAGGAGAAACCATCATGAAAGTACCCGCTATTTTCAATGGCTGCCGCTGTAAGTTTTGCTATTTTTAGGTCTAATGGATTCTGGGAGATCCTCGTAGTGCCTGATACAATGCCCTTTGTATCGCCTATCTTATCCACTTGCACTACATAATCCACTAGGGTTTGGTCAATGGCCACATAACTTAGGGGAAATGGTAGCAAGTGATCTGTGATCGCTACAACACAATTAGCATATCTTGCATCGGAAATGGCATAGCCAAAAGATCCAAAGGCACTGGGCCCTTCTAGTCCATTAAGGTTTCCGTAAATGTCTGCAGTTGGTGCTGCCAGGAAAGCAACTTCAATTTTGAGTTCACCTGATTCTATTGCCCGGTCACGGCCACCGTGAGTACGCATAATGACCGGCTCGTCCATAAGGCCGAAACTAATCTCTTCCGCTAATCGTCCAGAGATGTAGTTAGCCTGTATATTTTTAATGACACCTTTATAGATGTATTCGACCAAGAAAGAATGGCAATCAAACAAAGCAGAAGCAGCAATTGTTAAATCACGGATGCCTAACTTATCGATCTCTTCGAGTACCATCCGGACAACATAATCGCCATTTCTCAGGTGATGATGGAAGGAAATTGTCATCCCACTTTTTAATCCAGAAAGGCGTATCGCGTCCTGAAGGCTGGAAACGATTTTTTTCTCCCCAGGGTACACGGTCCGATTCTTAATTGCTGTCTTTTCCCCACGTCCACGGTAGGCAAAAGCTCCTTGAAAAACGCCATTCTTACCCAAAGCCAATACTTCATCAGGGATTTCTCTGTTCAGTGCGTTAATCATAGTTGCTCTCCTTTACCTGCAGAGCGTGCCAGGATTTTCTCGGCACGACGTATCACTGGTAAATCCACCATTTTCCCATGCAAGGAAAAGGCTCCTTTACCCTGATTTTCGGGCAAATTAGCGGCTTCCACTACAAGAGCCGCCCAGCGAAGTTCATGTTCAGTAGGATTAAAAATAGATTGGATAATTTCAATTTGTAGGGGACTAATAGCCAGTTTTCCTGTAAATCCGAGTCCCTTAACATAGCGGGCTTCCTGCGCGAGCCCTTCAAAATCTTTAGTATCAACGTAAGGCGTATCCAGGGCTTCCAGCCCATGAGCTGCTGCTGCATTGGCGATACGCATACGCGCGTATCGAATCTCTTCACCTTCCATCGTCCGCTCGACGCCCAAATCGAAACTGAAATCCTCAGCACCCAGTAGAAGACTCGTAATCCTTGAAGTAGCCGTGGCGATGTGGCTTAGTTCTTCGAGCGATTGGGTGTCCTCAATTATAGCAGCGATACGCGTATCTATGTTCATTTGATCAAGTTTTGCAGCGATTTCCTTTAAACGATTTGTTTTCGCCTTAGGAATTACCACAGTCTGAACAAGGTTAGTACGAAGAAGCTCCAAATCTTCTTGCCAGAGTTCATCCTCGCTATTAATCCTTATGGCTATGTGAGTATCTGTCAATTCTGACAGCAAGGGCAATGCTTCCTGAAGCAAAATCCGTGCGCTATCCTTCTCCTCTAAGCTAACCGAGTCCTCAAGGTCAAAAATCAATGAATTTGCCGAAAAAGTAAAACTGGCGTTTATCATCCGAGGTGCTGAGGCCGGTACAAACAGACTGCATACTCCTAACATTCCTCAGCACCCCTCTTAATTGCTGTAATAATACGGGCTCTTAAACAGTAGTCAAGCGCACCTCGATCTATAATTTCTATATGGCCAGAGTCGATTTGAAGTGCGGTAAGGGTATCATGAATCAAAGTATTCAAATGATTTTTAAATCTCCTCTTTGAGACGCTGTCTAGTTTGATGATTAATTCGTTGGCAGGCGAAACTGTTACCAGGCAATCACTAGATTCTAATGTGCCGGCTGTTGTTTTTTTAACTATCTTCATAGCGTCTGGCTCCATCTATAATTTCCATGTCTAATTAGTATTTGTACTTCCTCTACAAACGATTGGGAATCTCAGGGAATGTCCCCCAATACTCCTCATCCCAATAGCGAGCATACTCAAATTCTGGTATATCAGACACCCGGCCATGGGGTTGAAGAGGTTCGTCACGCATAAACTCAGGTACCCATTCCTCGTTAACTCCAGCGGCGAGGTTGAAGGCACGTTCATACTTAATTACTTCTTTACCAATTTCAATCATAAAGGAATCATCAGAAAAGTTCGTACCGAGAACTTGATTGAATATCTCCACCAATGGGCCGGTATTCTCCTTAATACCCCGTTCAATAAAAGCGCAAAAGTAGGTGTCATAAAAAGCAACTTTAACCTGTAAATCTCTGGAAGCATCAATAGAGCCAGCCCAGTGAGCATGATCAAGGTTGGAACGGAAGGTAACCGCAGCCGTATGGTCAGCTCCCATGGGGGTCATGGCATAAGTTACCGCCATACTTTTTACCCCTCTTGGGTCATAGGCCGCCATGCTCTGACCTTTCACAGCCGGTACGCGATCAATACCAAAAACTTTGCCCGCAGTGACGGCGCCACTACCTATAATTTTCCCTAGAAAAGTCCCCTTGGCAATTTCATTCAATAGTTCAAGGGCTTTTTCTCCGTCACCCCACTTGAGTAGCCCGGCATGGGCGAGCACACCAAGGGTTACGCCAATCTCGATGGTATCTACGCCATAATCGTTGCACCTGTAAGTCAACTCAGCGATGGTGTCTAAATCATTGATGCATAAATTTGGACCTAATAGTTCGCCAGACTCATACTCAAGAGGAGAAACATGTTTCGTACCGTCTTTCCGGGGATATACATTTGAACAGCGGATTACACAGCCGGGCATGCAAGCATGGATCGTACGCCCTTCACCGCCCCTCTCATTTATAATCTCCAGAAAACGGTCTCCATTTACCATTTCAACATCTTCATACATACCTGCGGTAAATCCTTTCGTTGGCATGCCCCCCAGGGCATTCACAGACATCATAAAGCCCATGGTCCCCTTGTTTGTATAGAACTGAGCACCAGGATGCGCCTTTATGGCCTTATGCAAGTTATTACGCGCTTCTCTAAAGCGTATCTTATCAATGGGTTCCTTTTTTACTTGACCGTCATCTTCTAAGACTATAGCCTTAAGCCTCTTAGCGCCCATAATAGCACCAACACCGCCTCTAGCGGCAGCACGACTCGGGCAGCCTTGCATGTCAGTGACAAAAACACCGGCGCTATGAAGCAACTGCTCGCCTGCCTGACCGATACAGATTACAGCACTCTTTCTACCAAAGCGATTTAAAAGAATATCTGCCGTCTCATAAGTTCCTTTTCCTCTAAGGTCTTCTGCAGGCAAAAGCTCCATCACAGAGTTGTTTATATGCAAAATTTTCAGCTCGTCCTTCGCGGGACGACCTTCGACAATAAATGCCCTAATTCCGTGAGAAGCCATTCGCGAGCCGCCTATTCCACCTGCGCTAGCCTCTTTTATTCCCCCCGTCAAGGGGCTCTTACCACCGACAGAAACCCTGCCGGCACAGGTGATGCCATAACCTTCAAAAGGGCTGGACGTGACTAATAATTTATTCCTTGGACCAATGGGATTGCACGTCGGCATAATTTCATCATAGGCCAGCTTGGCTATAAGACCGCGATTGCCATATAATCGATACTTCTCGGGCACTGGTTCTTTAATAATATCACCTGTAGTCATGTTCACTCTGACAAAAAACATTCTCTAACATCTCCCGTTAATTGTTCATTGCATCTAAATAAATATCTTTGATCTTCTCTACGGTTACCTGGCGCGGATTATACTGTAACAACCGGGTGTTCTTAATGACGACCTCAGCGAAATCCTGAAGATCCTCCTCAACAACTCCAAACTCCTTAATAGTCCGTATGCCAATATCCTTTTTGAGAAGCTGCACGGCGGTTACAGCTTTAAAAGCTGCTTCTCGCAGGTTCAATCCTTCTACGTTTTCGCCCATGGCGATGGCCATCTCTTTGAATAATTCCATGTTCCCAAGCGCGTTGTATTTCATAACCGCAGGCAACAATGAGGCATTTGCATCGCCATGGGAAACATGGTATTTCCCTTCAATGGGATAGGCCATAGCATGGCATGCACCCAGGCTTGCTACTGACATTGCCCAACCCGCATACATGGCTCCCAGCATAACATAATATCTGGCTTCCCGGTCATTGCCATTCGCAACAGCGTTCCGTAAATATTTAAAGATTAAACGAATGGCTTCCCTGTGATAGAGCCTGGTCATGATGCTGGCGCCGTTAGAAACATAACCTTCGATACAGTGAGTCAGGGCATCCATGCCTGTAGCGGCTGTCAACGAGGGAGGCATACTCACGGTTAAGTCAGGATCTACAATAGAAATATCTGAAATCAGGTATTTACTTCTAAGTCCGCTTTTAATTTGGGTTTGATCATCACGAATAATACAGGCATCCGATACTTCACTACCAGTACCTGCTGTAGTAGGAATCATGATCATTGGGCAACCTTTATTAGGAATCTGGTTGATGCCAAAATATTGAGAGATGGGCAACGGGTTATTAACCAATATGGAGATGGCTTTAGCCGTATCAAGAGAGCTCCCGCCACCAAAGCCAATAACTCCTTGACAATTCATTTGTTTCATAACTTCTGCGGCATGTTCCACCTGGGCAATCGATGGACTTGCATCGAAGTCACTAAACACTTGATAATTAATCCCGTCAGCCTTCAATAGTGTTCCAAGCCTATCTACCATACCACTCGAAACCATGAATTTATCGCTTACCACTAACACATCCTTGAGACCTAACTTCTTACATGATTCACCAATCATTTCAATGGCGCCAAACCCAAAGTGTATTTCTTGAACAGAAAGAAACGAAAAGTTTTTTAACATAATTGTTTGACCTCCATTTTTTAAACATATACTCACATATACTCACTCTACAATTCGCCCAGCTTGCAATTCAACCGCCCGCAATCATTGGAATAAATTCGACCTTGTCACCTTCTTGAAGCCTGCTGTCAAAGGAGCTGGTTGTCTGGTTGACTAGTACTGTTAAAATCCATTCCCTGCGCAGTCCTAGTCTTTCGATCACCTCATTTACCGATGAGGATTCACCGATGTCCATTTCAAACCAATTTTTTTTTCCCAGTACATCCTGCATTTGACCGTATACTCTTACCACAACCTTCATAATATCAACCTCAAAAATATAAAATGAAAACCTTTATTATTTAAAATGTCGATTTTACGTATTTCTTCTCCACATACTGTGAAGCAAATCACATAATTCTAAACGAAACGTACCACAACTAATGCTATAACACAAATACTATGAGTAAAATGTTAGCGGGGGGAGAGGATCGAAAAAACCTGCTTTAAGCAGGAAAAGAGAGACCTCGTTCCAGAAGGTATAGGTTTGAGAAACAACACCCAGGAAAGAGGCCTCTCAAGA
>Ga0116166_1001668_pt1 | contig 19568 bp, 16 predicted proteins | sample AD_JPNMR2_MetaG_FD_89884 | JGI IMG/M metagenome (GOLD analysis project Ga0116166, IMG submission 89884) | Active sludge microbial communities of municipal wastewater-treating anaerobic digesters from Japan - AD_JPNMR2_MetaG | ecosystem: Engineered > Bioreactor > Anaerobic > Digestate | place...
AAGAACTATTATGCTTACGATGATGGTACGGCCGAATTTGGCTATGGACTTAAGGGCAGTAATATTGCGGGCGGATGGGTTGCCTATCGATTTGGCGTTTACCAGCAGGATACCCTGATAGCGGTAGATATGTTTTTCAATCGTTCAATTAACGACGAAAATGAGGTATACTTCAATCTGTGTGTGTGGGACGATCGGGGGGGATTTCCCAACGATTCCATTGGAGGTAAGTTGACCTGCAAGGTACAACCCGGTGGTTTTGTTCGGTATTATTTGCAGAATCCGATACTTACCCCACCGACATTTTATGTAGGCTGGCAACAGATCGATGAAACCTATCTCAATGTTGGTTACGACAGAAATTCGCCCAACAATCAGAATATTCTGTACAACATTGATGGCAGTTGGACGCCTTCTTCGATACGGCAGAAGGGAGCACTGATGATACGCCCAGTTTTTGGCAAACGTTCGGATGTGGGCGTTGTTTTGCCCAAAAACCTTTTATTGTTAACCTGTTATCCAAATCCTGCCCGGGAATGGACCAGATTTGTTTTTTCCGCAGAGCATGCCCATGCGGAAGGTTGGTTGTCGGTATACGATTTAACAGGTAAGCTTTATATTTCTCAACAGGTATATTCTGGTAAGTATATATCGCTAAGTCAAATACCAGAAGGTGTATATGTAGCAAAAATCAGGCTTACCACCGGACAGGTTCTTTATTGCAAGTTGATAAGGACACCATGATGGAAGTTATCGACAGGGAAGAACAGCAGGAGCTTTATGAGCATTACCGCTTTGTGGTCGATAAGGGACAATCGCCTGAACGTATCGATCGTTTTTTAGCTGCCCGTATAGCCAATGTATCGCGTACCAAGGTACAGTATGCCGCAGAGGCCGGGAATATTCTGGTAAATCAGCAAAAGATTAAGCCCAGCTATAAAGTTAAACCTGGCGATGAAATATCAGTACTACTGACCTTTCCACCAAGGGAACAGGAAATTATTCCTGAGAATATTCCTCTGGACATTGTATATGAGGATGAAGACATTGTAGTGGTGAACAAGGAGGCTGGTATGGTGGTACATCCGGCATATGGTAATTTTACCGGTACGCTTATAAATGCGCTATATTATCGATACAAGGATTTACCACTTTTTCAGCAAGGCGACCTGCGGCCAGGGTTGGTGCATCGGATCGATAAGGATACCTCGGGTATTCTGGTGGTAGCCAAAAATGAGCTATCGCTCAATCGATTGGCACGTCAATTTTACGAACATACCATCGAACGACATTATGTAGCATTGGTTTGGGGTACCCTGAAAGAGAATACGGGTACTATTCGGGGTAATGTAGGCCGTAGTCCTCACGACCGCAAGATAATGACAGTATTTTCGGATGGTTCGCAGGGAAAGCATGCGGTAACCCATTATCGGGTGCTGGAACATTACATCTATGTTTCGCTGGTCGATTGCTGGCTCGAAACTGGGCGTACCCATCAAATTCGGGTACATTTCAAGCATATTGGACATCCCTTGTTCAACGATGCAGCCTATGGAGGCGATAAAATTTTGAAGGGTACTACTTTTAGTAAGTATCGACAGTTTGTAGAGAATTGCTTTCAAATTTGTCCGCGTCAGGCATTGCATGCACGTTCGCTTGCTTTTGATCATCCAACTACGCGGCAACGCATGTATTTCGAAGCGCCTTTACCCGCAGATATGGCTCAGCTCGTTGAACGATGGAAAGAGTATGCTCTTCAACTGTCAAAACAACTGTGATGATTTCGGTATGCATACCCACCTATTGTTACGATACCCGCAAGCTGATAGAGGCAATTTATCAGCAGGGGCAACGGTTCAACATTGCTTTTGAAATTATCGTAGTGGATGATGGTTCGCCAGCCGAGTGGCAACAAATCAATGCGCAGGTGCGTGAAATGGCACAGTATATTGTATTGCCCTCAAACATAGGTCGGGCTGCTGTGCGAAATTTGTTTCTGAAGTATGTCCGGTACGACTGGTTGTTATTTCTCGATAGCGACGTGATGCCTGTCGATAGTGAGTTTTTAAAACGTTACCTGGAAGCGATTGAACGAAATCCGGGAGTGGAGGTTATCTGTGGTGGCATACGCATGCCCGACAGTCCGGATGATGGTAAACAGTTATTGCGCTGGCATTATGGCAAGGTGCGAGAGTGTCGACCGCTGGTGGAACGGCAACAACAGCCCTATCGGTCGTTTATGACTGGAAATTTCTGCATTAGAAAAGATACGCTGGGTCGCTATCCGTTTGACGAACGGCTTAGGCAGTATGGGCATGAGGATACCTTGTTGGGGTTTCGACTTTTGCAGCATCACGTCCCTTTGCTGCATATCGATAATCCAGTATTTCACTTGCATCTTGAAGAGGCTAGAGTGTTTCTACAGAAAACCGAAAAGGCAGTGTATAACCTATACTATATTGCCAATACATTGCTCGAAAACGATCCCCTGTTTATATCGCAAAATAAGCTTTTAAGAACCGCTTACATATTACGTCGATACAAGCTAATATATTTGACACGGGCAATTTTTTGGTTGTTTCGTCCAGTGCTTCGCAGGTTATTGTTAAAAGGCAAACCAGCCTTGTGGATGTTCGATATTTATAAGCTCGGGTATTTGTGCTCGGTCATGTGAATGGCTTCTCGGGTACTTCGCAGGATATACATTTATTCTGTGTCAGATGCCTATAGTAACTCGTTCTTCAAAGATAGCGCTTGAGAACAGGATGTTTTTTTTGATAAGTTAAAAATAAAAATTTTAAACTCGTTGTACCGAAAGAAAACAGGTTGTGCTGAAGAACCCCAGTGAGGGATGTTCGAGCGATGGGAATGGTATAAATGCTTGCATTCTTTAGTCTTTATTCACTGACTATTCCTGTAGCAGATAGCTTTATCAATTATAATTTTTCCCATCTACTGTTTTTTTAATAGTAGAATTTTTATTCTAAAGATACAGGAATGTAAAAATTCATTATGTTTGTGTTGATCAAAACAATCTAATTTGTGTTCATATGGATTTTTTAAAAGTAATTCGACGTAGTTCCTGGAAAAATGAACTATTATTTATTGTACTGGCCGCCTTTGCTGGTATAAATTTTCAGCTCAACTGGTTTAGCTTGCTCATTGACGAAAGTAGGGGGAAGGCTGTAACCGATTTTCTCAAGCCTGAAGTTTGGAATCAATATCATATGGGGCTTCGAATTGTATTAGGAGCCATCTTAATGCCAATAGCATTGTATTTGTATCGTTTAGTTATTTACTATTTTCTGTCGCGAAATTCGCTTTTGAAGGAAAAGTTGCATCTATACGTGCGCAAGGAAGTATGGGCTTTTTTGCCACTACTGCTTACAGGCATGGGTTATTGGGGTTACCAGATTAACACTTACCTGATTTTGATGTTGGTATTGGTTATTCAAATGTTTACCATTTTTAACTTTTATGCCCGTGAGGCAGGTGTAACCATGAATACTGATCAAATTAAAAATCACAGACTTTATCTGTTATTCTTTCTTTCAGGGTTTGCAGCGCTTATTTATCAGGTGGTATGGCAGCGTGCTTTGTTCATGTTTTTTGGCGTAAATATTGAAACCGTTACAGTGGTTGTGTCAATATTTATGTTGGGTCTGGGATTGGGGGCGTTACTGGGAGGGTACTTATCGCGCAGGTGGCCGCAATATCTCCCTCACATGTTTACAGTGTGCGAAGCCTTCATTGGGTTATTTGGTTTTACCAGCTTGTTTTTGTTCGAGAAGATCTATCACCTTACCCTACATTCTTCGTCATGGACTATAGCTTTAACCATATATGGCATTTTGTTAATCCCTACCATGTGCATGGGTGCCACCTTACCGGTGCTGGTTGAATATTTTCATCGAACCATCAAAAGGGTTGGAACAACGGTATCGTTTTTATACTTTATTAATACCATTGGCTCAGCATTGGCAAGTTTCTTTACCGTAAAGGTTTTGTTTATATATACCGGCATGCATTTTTCCGTATTTTTTGCTTCGTTGTGCAATCTTATTGTAGCTTTCTTTGGACTAAGATTTATCCGTACCTATACGCAGCAGATTAAACAGGATACTCAAGTTCAAAGCCACGATAGTGTTTTTCGAATTTCATGGTTTTTTGTAGGCATGCTCTTTTTGTCATTCATGACCGGCTATATTGCCATGAGTCAGGAGATTTTATGGATACGTTTAATTTCTTATTTTACGGGTGGCAAGGCCGAAGTTTTTGGGATGTTGATTGGGTCGGTACTTGTGGGCATAGCACTGGGCTCGCTTTTGGCTTCCTATGTTTGCAAAAGATATGACATTCAAGGTATTGTACGAGCTCTGTCGTGGATAATATTTTCGGCATCGATTCTTTATTTTGTAAGTATACCCGCATTTGGATGGCTGGCCACGAAAATTTATAATGAAAAAACTACCACTTTCATATATATCGTGGCAGGAATCATCTCTTTGCTGATGGGTATGAATTTTCCTTTAATTACACAGTATGCAGTGCGTTCGGGGGTGGGAGTAGGCAAACAGGTATCCTGGATATATTTTGCTAACATCGTAGGTTCAACACTGGGTCCGGTTCTCACAGGCTTTTTACTGCTCGACAGGTGGACATTTGAACAAAATGCATTTTTCCTGAGTATTTTGTCAGTTTCGGTGGCTGCTCTGTTGTGGATAATTTCGCAGGCTGGTAAATTGAGTTTAGCTCGTCTTTACCAACCGGCCTTATACGTAATTGCGCTTATTTTATTAATCTCATATCCTCGAATGTACAAACATCTTTTTGAGAAAATTCAGCTCAATCAGTGGTATTGGGGACAATCGTTAAAGTACGTTATTCAGAACAAGCATGGAATAATATGCACCATTGCAGAGGATGAGGGAGACGATGTAGTAATAGGTGGGGGCATGTACGATGGACGGATGAATTATACCCTTTCGCATAATCGCAATATGATTGACCGGGCGTATGCAGTGGCTGCCTTGAAACCTGATGCGGATAGTATCCTTGAAATTGGTTTGAGTTCTGGTTCATGGTCCAATGTATTGACATTCTACCGCCCACTAAAAACGCTGGATATTGTGGAAATTAATCCGGGTTATCTTCACTTAATCAGGCAATATCCATCTCATGTAGGTATACTAAGCCATCCAAAAGTTTCGATACATATTGACGATGGCAGGCGGTGGCTGAGTCGTACCGATAAAAAATTTGATTTTATCCTCATGAACACTACTTACCACTGGCGCAGTCAGATTAATAATCTGGTTTCGAAAGAATTCCTGGAGCTTTGCAAAAGTCACCTAACGCCGGGTGGGGTAATGTTTTATAATACTACAGGGTCGGAGGATATAGTTTATACTGCTGCCCATGTGTTTAAATACATTACCCGTTACAGTAATTTTGTGGCTGGAAGCGATACTCCCTTCCCTGCTGATTTTGAGGTTAAAATGGCAGCATTGAAGAATTTTTACTATGCCGAAACACCAGTATATCAACTGGATTCGGTGAGCGCACAATCGCTTGAGAGTATTGCTAATTCAGCTTTTCATGAGAATTTGCGGGATAAAATCCTGGCATGGTCGGGCCGTTATTTGATTACCGACAATAATCTGGCCAGTGAATTTAAAACGCCCACGAAACCTTATTGGGCTGAAAAAGCATGGTGGTTATTGTTAAGAAAGTAGCTCGGTAAGATTATCATTTCGCTATATGCTTTTGTTGCTTTTGAATGAAAATGGGCATTGTTGCAGTATTTATAAGCGAGTATGAAAATAGTTTCGCATACTTGCTTGATTTTGGGGTACCTAACATATTACATGCGAGTTTCATCCGACCCCTTAAGAAATATTTTTAAAATTATTTTTCGGATAAAAAATAAGAAAGGATAAAACATTTTTTGAAGTATTAAACTATTATCGTTGATATGTTTCTCTGTCAAATGGGCATTCCCTTTTAAGTTGTTTATAGGCAGGTTTTTTTACTTTACTTTTTTCTATCCAACATTGTTTTCAAATCATATAATAATATTTTAAGGTCTTTTAAACTTTTTTTCCTTATATTGGTTATACTTTGAAAATCCAAAGGCATGGGAAACATACGTACAGGACTAAAGAATGCATCACGCAGGAAATTTCTGCAGCAGTTAGCGTTGTGGGGAGGAGGTTCGGTACTGGCAGGTGGAGCTATAGCTTCGGCGCTGCATTACGAGCATAAAAAGAAAGGTGTTCCACACATCAAGGAGATAGCAGAGCATACCCATCAGTTGAAAGTTAACAAGGAAGCCCTGAGTGAACTTCAACGTCGAGGACGCGAAGGTATTCCTGGCAAGCGGTGGATTTGGGTAATAGATCTGGCAAAATGTAAGAACGCACAGCGTTGTATGTCGGCCTGCCAGCAGGCGCATCATCTTCGTCCCGAGCAAAGCCATATGAATGTGTTGGTGATGCAAGCTTCGGAGCATACGCCGGCTTATTATATGCCCAAACCCTGTCAGCACTGCGACAATCCGCCCTGTGTATCGGTGTGTCCAGTTGATGCCACCTTTAAACGACAGGATGGAGTAGTACTCATCGACAACCAGCGTTGTATTGGTTGCCGTTTTTGCATTGCAGCCTGTCCATACAATGCCCGTATGTTCAACTGGATTGAGCCCCTATATGCTAAGGAAGATGCCAATATGGAATATAATGTTGAGCTCAATCTACCTCAGCGTAAGGGGACCATTACCAAGTGTCTGATGAGTGCCGACCGATTGCGGGAGGGTAAGTTGCCCTATTGTGTTTCGGCCTGTCCCAATGGGGTATATTGGTTTGGCGATGAAAATGAAGATGTAGTGACCAATGGTACCACCCATGAAACCATGCGGCTGAGCGAGTTGCTCGAAAAAAATGGAGCTTATCAGCTTATGCCCGAATTGGGTACCAAGCCTCGCGTTTATTACCTGCCGCCAAAGGGGCGAAGTGTGCCTGTTAAGGAAGAGGATAAAGAGAAAGCTATTGAATATGTTCATCATTTCGAAAGTTAATTGCTAAAATGCTATGAACGTTGCAAACGAAAAAGTAATCAACGATTTGCTTAGACCAATTGGGTACGGGAAAGGCTTTTTAATATGGATGTCGTTTTTAACAGCTGCGTTGGTCGCATGCCTGTATGCCTATGTCATCCAGCTGAAGGTTGGGTTGGGGGTAACGGGTTTACGCGATTATGTTTCGTGGGGTATATATATCGCCAACTTTGTATTTTTTGTGGCAACGAGTTTGATAGGCATGCTCATCAGTGCGGTATTGGGACTTACACAGATTAAATGGGCTTCGCCACTGGCTCGCATTGCTGAAATTATTTCTTTGGCTTTTGCCGCTGTTGCAGGCCTGGTTATTATCTCAGACATGGGGCGTCCCGATAGGTTTCTGTACCTGTTCTTTTATGGGCGAATCCAATCACCTATCATCTGGGATGTAACAGTGGTTACAACGTATGTGGTGATAAGCACTTTGTTGCTTTATTTGCCCATGATACCTGATATTGCGCTGTGTCGCGACCGATTGACCCATGTACCTAAATGGCAAAGAAAATTGTATGAGATTCTATCGGTAAATTGGCAGAATAGCGAGAACCAGCAGCGTATTATTCGCCAGGGTGTAAAAACATTGCTCATACTCATTATTCCAGTTGCTCTGGCCATCCATACGGTTACCTCGTGGTTGTTTGCGGTCACCCATCGGCCTGGATGGGACAGTACTATATTTGGTCCCTATTTTGTCACCGGGGCTTTTGTCAGTGGAACAGCTGCTGTAATCATTGCTATGTATGTGTTTCGTAAGATATATCACCTTGAACAGTATATAACCGTTGACCTTTTTGATAAAATTGGCAAGTTGCTGGTGCTGGTGTCGTTGGTATATCTCTATTTCAATATCAACGAATATCTGGTACCTGTGTATAAGCTCAAGCATGCGGATGCGGCTCATCTGCATGAGTTATTTCAGGGACGTTTTGCAGTTTTATACTGGTCGGTGCAGTTGGGCGGTTTGTTATTACCCATTATCCTCTTACTATTTAAACCCATGCGTAAACCTTTACCCTTACTCATAGTTGCTATTTTTGTCATCATTGGTGCCTGGTTTAAACGATATTTGATTGTTATTCCTACCATGCAGCATCCCTTCCTGCCTATTCAGAATGTTCCGATTGAATATCAGATATACAAGCCTACATTGATTGAGATTGCTATTACTATTGCACCTATTATTTTGGTCTTGATGATTATTACGGTTTTGTCGAAAACGTTTCCTGTGTTGCCTATACAAGAAGTTGAAAGTCATGAGGATAATTGAAAGAAAGCGTGTTATTCTTTTTAGCACTTTGTTGCTATTCGCAATAGCTGGTCGGGCTGAAGAATGGCAGGTACCTGCGGATAAAGAAAAACGTACCTCACCCTACCTGTTTGATGAACAGATGCGTAAGAAGGGCGAGGATATTTTTAAGAGGAGTTGTGCATCCTGCCATGGTATGCCTGGTCAGGGAAATAATATACGATCGTTAGTACCCATACCGCCTGATCTTGCAGAAAAAAAGGTACAGCAACAAAGCGATGGGGCTATATTTTATAAGATTACTGTAGGTCGTGGGGCTATGCCATCGTTTAAAAACTCGCTTACGGAACAGGAACGCTGGCAGGTGGTAGCTTTTTTACGCAGTTTTAATAAGGATTATGTTCAGCCGCCGTTGGCCCGATTGGTCGATTCGGCTAAATTGCGTTCTGTGAAGGTTATACCTACTTTTGATACTGTTCAACACAAGGTTGTCGTGTTGATCAAGGCATTTCAAAAGACCGATACGCTTCCCCTGTCTGAGGCAGAGGTAAGTCTTTTTGTTCAACGATATTTTGGCAACTTACCAATTGATTCGGTTAGAACAACTTCGCAGAATGGCCTGGTAACATTTAATTTTCCTACAAATTTGCCAGGAGATTCTGTGGGAAATGTTCAACTGATAGTAAAAGTCAATCATGAGATGTTTGGAGAACTCGAGAAGACCTATACTGCTAAGCTTGGAGTTCCAACCATCAAGCCACCTTTGACCGAGAAGAATGCGATGTGGAATGTAGGGAAAAAGGCGCCTCGTTGGCTTATTATTTCCTACCTATTGGTAGTGGGTACCATTTGGTTTTTCCTTATTCGCATCATATTATCCATTCGAAAAATTAAGCAAACCGGTAAAAACCCTAAACTATGAAAAATTTCAATTTATTGGGTCGTATACTTTATGGCCTTCCCTTCGGTATTATAGGTCTGAATCATTTTTTCATGACCGATGTATTTTTGGGAATGATGACATCCTATGTGCCTGGCGGGGCTTATACAGTATTTCTGGCAGGTTTTTTTCTCATAGCAGCCAGTGTACTTATCATCATTAATCGGTATGTTACAGTAGCCTGTTATGGGTTGGTTTTTATGTTAAGTCTATTTATTCTTACCATACACATTCCCAATCTGTTTACCAGTCATGCCGAGATGGCACTTTTTGCTCTGTCGAAGGATCTGGCATTGCTGGGTGCTTCTTTGCTCATCGCAAACAATTATAAATCGGTCAAAAATGATTGAGAAGATACAGTTTACATTTTTTGAACAACTATTTTAAGATAATGAGCATGTGTAGAGCGGTATTCATAACTGGGCATACAACTAATATCTCATACCTGTTTATAGGTTACAAAACATATAATATGTGAGTTACAGCTGACCTTTTAAGAAATATTTTTAAAATTATTTAAGGATGATAAGATATGTATCTATTTTCGCATTAATTCTGAATGTATTTGTTTGTCGAGGACAAACAACAATGGTTGAGCCCGAAGTTGGGATTGTAGAGCACCTAAATGATACTATACCGCTACATCTTAAATTTGTTAATGAAAATTCTGATACGGTTACTTTGGGTGATATAGTCGATAAACCCACTATCTTTAGTTTTGTATATTTCGATTGTCCAGGACTTTGTAGTCCCTTATTGGAAGGGGTAGGGGATGTTATCAAAAAAACCGACTTGATATTGGGTAAGGATTATCAGGTGGTAACCATCAGCTTTAATTTTCGCGACACGCCCGAGAAAGCCAGAGAGAAGAAACAAACCTTTACCGAACGGTATGCAAAGGATCACAAGGAAGGGTGGCATTTTTTAACTTCCGACAGCTTGACTCTATTTAAAGTAACAAATGCTTTTGGATACAAGGTAAAGGCAGTAGGCTTTGATTTTGTACATCCATCGGCTATCATTGCAGTAAGCCCTCATGGTAAGATTACGCGATATCTTTATGGCATAAGCTATCTACCACTCGATTTTAAAATGGCATTGATTGAGGCTCAGAATGAAGAAGCACGTCCGGCAGGGCAAAAGATTTTACTTTACTGTTTTGCATACGACCCAGCTGGTAAGCGTTATGTGTTTGATGTACTTAAGATTTCTGGCACGTTGCTGGTATTTGTGTTGCTTTTGTTTGTAATATGGTTATGGCGGTATTCTCGTAGAAAAAAATCAATAAATTCATAGAGAAGATGAGAGCAGAAGTACAGGATTTTTACCGAGGCACTTACCTCGAGAATACGGGGCGGTACAAAGGGATATGGGCGTGGCTCACCTCGACCGACCATAAGCGGATAGGATTGATGTACCTGTACGCCATTTCAGCATTTTTCATTGTGGGCGTAATCATAGGATTACTCATGCGTATCGAACTTATAGCACCAGGGAAAACCATTGTAGAACCTCAAGCTTATAATGGCTTGTTTACGGTGCATGGTATCATCATGATTTTTATGGTTGTTATTCCGGGTCTATCCGCTACGTTTGGTAATTTTAGTTTACCCATCATGATAGGAGCCAGGGATGTGGCCTTCCCACGGTTGAATCTCTTTTCGTTTTATCTTTTCCTTTTTGGTTCTTTTTTGGCCATATTATCCCAATTTATGCGGCATGGACCACCCGATACCGGTTGGACATTTTATGCACCCTATAGTACCTCAACGGGTACCAATGTGATTATGGCTACCACAGCAGCATTCATTTTAGGTTTTTCGTCCATACTTACGGGATTGAACTTTATAGTGACGGTTCACCGCTTACGAGCTCCCGGCATGACGTTTTTCCGGATGCCACTTTTTCCCTGGGCAATTTATGCTACGGCATGGATACAGTTACTGGCCACACCAGTGGTAGGTATCACCCTATTAATGATTATCGCCGAACGTTTGTTTCATATCGGCTTTTTCGATCCAGCCCTGGGGGGGGATCCTGTTTTATATCAACACCTGTTCTGGATATATTCCCATCCAGCTGTTTATATCATGATTTTGCCTGCTATGGGAGTGATTACCGAAATTATTCCCACCTTCTGTCAACGGAAAGTTTATGGCTATAAGGCAATCGCGCTTTCGAGTGTTGCCATTGCGGCCGTGGGTTATCTGGTATGGGGGCACCACATGTACACCTCGGGGATGAGTGGAAAATCATTGTGGTTGTTTTCGTTTTTAACTTTTGTGGTGGCGGTACCCAGTGCTATTAAAGTATTTAACTGGCTGGCTACCATGTATAAAGGTTCGATTGATATGAAGCCGCCATTTCTTTTTGCCTTGTTTTTCATCTTTCTTTTTACCATTGGTGGTTTAACAGGATTGGTACTTGGTGCATTAGCTACCAACGTTCATGTGCACGACACGTCTTTTGTAGTGGCACATTTTCATTACATCATCTTTGGGGGAATGGGGTTTGCTGCTTTTGCCGCTGTTCATTACTGGTTCCCAAAAATGTATGGACGCATGTATAATATCAAACAGGCTACCATTGCATCCATTATAATGTTTATAGGCTTTAATCTGCTATATTTTCCTCAGTTTATCATAGGCATTGAGGGCATGCCACGAAGATATTACGATTATTTTCCACAATTTCAGCCAGCGCAGATAGTTTCAACTATTGGGGGATTTGTTCTGGCTGCAGGGTTGGTGCTGATGTTTTATAATTTGATACGAAGTGCTCGAAAAGGAGAAAAGGCGCCAGCCAACCCGTGGAATGGTACCACGCTGGAGTGGCAAATTCCCTCGCCACCCCCGCTGGAAAATTTCGAAGAGATTCCACATATTGAGGGGAAACCTTATAATTTCAAATAATTAGATGATATAGTATGGAACATCAAGCGAAAGCACATCTGTTGGAACATCGCGACGATGAGGCTGCCAAGCTGGGTATGTGGCTGTTTATATTTACTGAGATTCTATTGTTTGGTGGGCTTTTTCTGGTTTATGCCGTATACCGTGCCATGTATCATACCCAGTTTCATGAGGCCTCGCTCGAACTCAATGTTGTTTTTGGTGCTGTCAATACCATTGTGCTACTTGTAAGTAGTATGGCTGTTGCAATGGCGCTAACTGCTTTACAGGAAAATAAGGTTAAGCTGAGTCGTCAACTTATCTGGCTAACGGTTCTATGCGCACTCATTTTTATGGTTAACAAGTATTTTGAATGGGGTGCCAAGTTTGAGCACGATATTTATCCTGGGTCAGAACTTTTACGCAAGCTCGAACATGGTCATATCCTTTATTATGGGCTTTACTTTGCCATGACCGGACTGCATGCCTTGCATGTAACAGTGGGGATGATTATTTTGATTGTTGTTGAACGTAGAATAAAAGCCGGGAAAGTACATGCCGAGAAGTTTGTTTTCCTTGAAAACGCTGCACTTTACTGGCACCTGGTTGACCTGATCTGGATTTTCCTTTTTCCTTTATTATATTTAATTACCTGATGCTATGACGGAACATCATTCAACATCGGCTCATATTACGCCATACCGCACATTAGCTACTGTTTTAGTGGTATTGTTGGGTTTAACTTTTGTGACGATAGAGATTACCTCTTTCGATCTGAAAGCATGGAATGTTACAATTGCTCTCTTGGTTGCCTGCTTGAAAGGTTACCTGGTGCTCTCCTATTTTATGCATCTAAAATATGAGAACCTACTTACTAAAATTTTGGTAGGAATGGTTATTGTGCTGTTTGCACTGATCATTATCATAACCTATATTGATTATTTGTTCCGGTAAAAACTGAAGATATGAATTACGGAATGCCATACGGTGCCTCAAATTTTGTTGAGAAGATTGACAAAACCTTTTATTTTATTCTGGGTATCGATATTTTTTTCTTAATTCTAATCACCGTTTTGATGATTTTGTTTGTGGCACGATATAATCGAAAGCGACATCAAAACGCGGTGCAGGTTAAGGAGAGGACATGGCTCGAAGTATTGTGGATTACGATTCCTTTGATTATTGTATTGGCTATGTTTTATATCGGGTGGAAGAATTATATACCACTGCGTAAACCACCCAAGGATGCTCTTGTGGTAAAAGTTATCGGACGTATGTGGGATTGGCAATTTGAGTATCCCGATGGGAAAGTAGCAACAACGCTCTATGTTCCGCTGAATAAGCCTGTTAGGCTGAACCTTTACTCGCCCGATGTTTTACATGGTTTTTTCATACCAGCTTTTCGTATTAAGGAGGATGTGGTGCCTGGAAAAAATAATTATACCTGGTTTAAGGCGACCGAGCTAGGAGAATACGATATATTTTGCTCGGCCTATTGTGGTATGCGTCATGCCTATATGTATTCAAAGGTGAAGGTAGTGCCTACTGCGGAATTTGATAGTATTATGGCCAACCTCGAGGTTGCTACCTCATCAGCCGATGGGGACGCTATCATGCGAAATAATGGATGTTACAGCTGTCATTCAAAGGATGGGACAAAGCTTGTGGGGCCTTCGTTTAAAGGTTTATGGGGTGCTAAAAAAACAGTGATTACCTCCGATGGTAAGAAACAAACCATTGTAGTTGACGAAAAATATATCGAAGAATCGATTCTTGACCCAAATGCAAAAGTTGAGGAAGGCTATATGCCTAATGTTATGCGTTCGTACAAAGGAGTGCTTAAAGATGAAGAAATAAAAGCTATTGTAGAATATTTGAAGAAAAGTGGTGATCAGAAGTAGGGTATGGGCGTATTGAAATCAAATTTGTACGTAGTACCAGAGTTATGGAAGCACCGTATCTCGGTAATGGTGGTTTTTACGGCAGTTACTGCATATCTTTTAGCCGTTAAAACTATCGATACCCTTGTATTGTTTGCAGTGGGTGTGGGAGTCTTTCTGGTGGCTGGAGGGTCTGCCAGTTTGAATCATTGGCAGGAAAGGCATTTTGATGCGCTCATGCAACGTACGCGTCATCGTCCGATTCCATCGGGAAGAGTTAATGCGGACTTTGCCTTGTGGCTTGCTATTGGTTCGATTTTAGTAGGTGCAACTGTATTATTTGTTTTTACAGGATGGCTACCTGCCGTGTTGGCACTATCTAATGTGTTTTGGTACAATGCAGTATATACGCCACTTAAACGATATACAGCCTTTGCCATAATTCCTGGATCCATTATAGGGGCCATCCCTGCCCTCATTGGATGGTCGGCAGCAGGTGCTTCGCTTGTCGATATCCGGGTATGGATGCTGGGTTTATTCCTGTTCTTCTGGCAAATTCTTCATTTCTGGATACTTTTACTCAAATTTGCCGATGATTACGAGCGTGCCGGTTATGCCTCCATCAAAAGGGTGTTTCCGTTGGAAAACTTATGTTGGATCACTTTCCCGTGGATAATGATTACCACTGTTTTTTCTCTGTCATTCCCGGTGGTAGGTCTTATTCGTTCGACCGCCATTGTATGGCTTATTGTTTTTGCCAATATAGTACTGATTATTATGTTTGTTCGTTACCTGGTTGGGAACGAAACGACTGTATCCCAACGTTTGCGTGAGGTTTTTTTAGGAATTAATTTTTATTTGCTTGTCAACATGCTGGCTGTGGCTTTTCAGCGAGTAGTCCTGTAAGTTTAATGGTATTAACAAAGTTCGCATAAAGCTTTAGAAGTTTGAACAATAGGTGTGATATCAATGTTAAAAGAATAAAAAGATAAGTTATGGCTAACCGCATTTACACAAGAAAGGGTGATGATGGCACCACAATAATTGGAAATGGATTACGTCTTCCAAAGTATGATGATCATATAGAAGCATTAGGCGCATTGGAGGAATTGACCAGCTATCTGGGTATTTTGCGTGATTTAACCTCTTGGCCGAATATTTCGGAGAAACTCACCATCATCCAGAATAACTTATTGAGTTGTGCCGCTATCCTGTCGGAAAGTTATTCGGGGCGTAAACCTGTTATTAGTCAGCAGGATATTGAGCTGATTGAAGGAGAGATAGATAAAATCGATGCAATACTCATGGGGGGCTATTCAGTGACCGTACCAGGGGGGCATCCGTTGGTTTCGTATTGCGATGTTGCACGCAGTATATGTCGTAGGGCAGAGCGTCAGGTAGCTCTGGTGAGCGATAAATATAATACTGATAAAATTATCGTAGCCTATCTTAATAGACTGTCGGATTATCTGTATATGCTCTCACAGTTTTTTGTTAAAGCGCTCAATATTAAACAGGTTGAGTGGAAACCGAATTATTAATTCCTATCCTAGTTTGCAAGTATTGTACTAAATAAGATTTGACGGGGTATACTAAAATCATTCATTCTTTTAGAAAGTTGTTTCAGTGATATCTTAAGCCCCCATGAATAATCAGCCATGATTTTTGTGAGGCATCATGGGGGACAATAATTCCAAATTTTTAACAAAATAATGGTTGTGGGTTTTGCGGGTGAAATTAGTTTTTGGGCACGTTGTATGCCGAACGACAAAGTCGAAAACCCTGGTCAGGGCCTTTACCACTAGCTTCAAATTTACCCCTGAACGATATAACGCAGGCGTGCGCATCGCCTATCCAGCCTCCCCCGCGTTGGACTCTGTAATATCCTATATCGGTATTGTAGTCCTGATACCAGTCTTCGCACCATTCCCTAACATTCCCCGACATGTCGTATAGTCCCAATTCGTTGGATTTTTTGGAACCAACAGGTTTAGTCCGACAATTGTTCTTTTCAATAGCAGGCCAGTACCAGTAATCTTTTAGGATACTGTCCCCTGAGTTTCTCCAATACCAGGCAACATTATTAACATAGTTACTGCCGCTGTAGGTATAATGCCTGCTTTTTCGTCCACCACTTGCTGCATATTCCCATTCGACTTCTGTGGGTAAACGATAGCCGTTGGCATTGGGGTTAATGGTAACTATCCACTTGATACTGTCCAGTTCATTTTTATTGACAGAATCTATATTCTCTTTATCGATATTGTAATAAGGTTGGAAACCTTCCTTAATACTCTTGCGATTACAAAATTCAACACATTCATACCAGCTTACCATTTCCACAGGCAAGCTGTTGCCTTTGAATTTTGAGGGGTTATATCCCATTATTTCTGTCCATTCTTTTTGAGTGACTTCATATTTTCCGAGGTAAAAATCACGAACGGTTATATTTTTCTCATAATAATTTGATTTTTTGTTTTTGAAAGTCCCCCCTTTGACAAGAATCATATTACCAACTTCTTTTTTCATGCAGCCCATGAAAGGGAATAAAAGAACTGCCAGAAAAAAAATACATTGTTTCATAATAGCAAATGGTTAAGTGTTTTTCTGCAAAAAAAATTAATACACTGCCCGGCCTGAATCCGGGCAGTGCGATAACTGTAAAAAAGGCCAAATGGTTTCTTTTTTTAGCTGTGTTTTATCGATAGGCTGGGAAACCAATAGCTCCATTGCAATGCAACCATTCACTATTAGAACCGCCGCAGCTGGATCCGTTCCATACGCCTGTGTTGTAGGATTGACTTTCGGCTTGCCAGGTTCCGCTGGGTACCTGAATATAATCGACCTGGACATCGCGACCACTGGCATCATTAAAGAACTCAACCAGTATTCCGCCCGAAAGACTTGTAGATGCGGTATAGGTTGCCATTGATGTCCTTAATGTCCAGGTAGCCACAGTAGTTCCGCCTACTTTTAAACGGATTTGTTCACTGCCACTGGTGCCTCGTGCTCTTACGCTGATATTATATGAGCTACTGCCTCCACCACTGGAACCGCCTCCGCTGGAACTACCAGCTTCCCATACGGTTGCATTCACATAACCGTTACTCTGTCCCCAAGCTTCAGTGAGTAATATTGCAGCGGGCGACATATCACTGCCGAGGGGATATCCTGCTGCTGCCCATGCATTAACATGATTGGCAAAAGTAATGGTTTGATTGGTGCCTGTGGGTGCCTGTGAGGTACGGGTACTGTAAATTTGCCGGAAGCTCTGGGTTCCATCTATCGACGGTGCATTTGAACGCCATGCGGTGTATACGTTGTATGTGGCTCCGTCACTGGTAAATGTACGAAGAGAACTTCCATTTGCCGGTCGTACGGGACCCCACTTCTCATTAACATAGTATTCCATGAGGGGATTACGACACCATCCATAGTATCCAAACGAACCTCCTCCACCATTGTGCGTGTAAGCTCCGCAATTATAGCCTATCACTCTGGTTTTTGAACCAGTGCTCCAACCTTTACCACAGGTAAAGTTACCATTGCAGTTCCAGGAGACACTGTAATTGCCGCCTGAACCATTGCTGTAATTTACACTCCCCGTTAATCCATCGCTGGTCCATAACGACCAGAAATAGCCGTTATTGGTGCCCGATTGATAACCTTTCAGGTGACTTTGGCGTTGGGGCTGAATGTCTTCGGATTCTTTATCCTTGCTGCAGCTAACTGCGAGCAAACATACCACCATCGTGGGTAGTAAATACCATTTGTTTGTTTTCATGTTTTTAATTTTTAATTGGTTAGCACGCCAAAAATACATTGCAGGTTGGAGGCTCACTATAACATTTTTATCAAAATCTATCAAAAATATTTCATCCGAAAATATTTTTTTTAATTGGTTGGATGGAACTGCATGTAACCCCACGTTGACGGACAGTAAACTGTGGAAAAAATTACCGACCTTGTTGTAACCCCGTAGGGGTGGGATATTGGTAGCAATTGGAAGTACCTCACCACAGCCTATCAAAAACCTCACCCCCGTTCCCTCTCTTCTTTCAATCCTCACCCCCAGCCCCTCTCCTTTCCAAGGAGAGGGGTGGCCGAAGGGCGGGGTGAGGTTGTAGGCGAGAGGTGTCCGGTAAGGAAAGGTCAGATTTTATATCAACCTATCTATTGGCGGGTATGACGCTAAAATTTTACTTCTTCCAACCCCGTAGGGGTGGCTCTTATGGTAGCAATGGGATGGCACCTCTATCCCATCCCCTCTCCTTTCCAAGGAGAGGGGTGTCCGTAAGGACGGGGTGAGGTTATAAATGAGAGGTGCTGTAAGGCGGGGTGAGGATGATACTGCAATCCATCTTCGTCTCGGCAAATTTTTTCTTTTCTCCTACTTTCTTGTCTTGATACAAGAAAGTAGCAAAGAAAATCAAGCACAAATGATTCCCTACCCGCTCTGGTCAAAACGGAGTATGGCTGGCAGGGTAAGCCAAATCGTTGGCCGTGGGGTTTATTGTGGCCTGTACTTTACGGAATAGCTGTAGCGTTTCCACACCAGGTTTTCCTCCTGCCAACGCTTTGAAACGACAAGCGCCCCTGCGGCCATACTTGCCGTTTTGACCATTCACTGCTCCACGCCTCCACCCATTTGTGCAGCCCACCGCACAATGCATAGATTTTGGCCTGTGCTAATTTTCAAGGCTGTTATAACTGCTTCTCCCCAGTCTATCTACTTTTTAATTTCAAACCCTACCGCTGTCCGTTTATCCTCACCCCCTTCCCTTCACCCTTTCAATCCTCACCCCCATCCCCTCTCCTTTTCAAGGAGAGGGGTGCCTGGTAAGATAGAGTCAGATTTTTTATCAACCATCTATTGGCGGGTATGACGCTAAAATTATACTTCTTCCAACCCCGTAGGGGTGACTCTTATGGTAGCAATGGGATGGACACCTCTATCCCATCCCCTCTCCTTTACAAGGAGAGGGGTGTCCGTAAGGACGGGGTGAGGTTGTAGGAGAGAGGTGTCCGGTAAGGAAAGGTCAGATTTTTTATCAACCTATCTATTGGCGGGTATGACGCTAAAATTATACTTCTTCCAACCCCGTAGGGGTGACTCTTATGGTAGCAATGGGATGGACACCTCTATCCCTTCCCCTCTCCTTTTAAGGAGAGGGGTGCCCGATAGGGCGGGGTGAGGTTGTAGGAGAGAGGTGTCCGGTAAGGAAAGGTCAGATTTTTTATCAACCTATCTATTGGCGGGTATGACGCTAAAATATTACTTCTTCCAACCCCGTAGGGGTGACTCTTATGGTAGCAATGGGATGGACACCTCTATCCCTTCCCCTCTCCTTTACAAGGAGAGGGGTGTCCGCCAGGACGGGGTGAGGTTGTAGGCGAGAGGTGTCCGGTAAGGAAAGGTCAGATTTTATATCAACCTATCTATTGGCGGGTATGACGCTAAAATTTTACTTCTTCCAACCCCGTAGGGGTGGCT
>Ga0116166_1001684_pt1 | contig 19474 bp, 26 predicted proteins | sample AD_JPNMR2_MetaG_FD_89884 | JGI IMG/M metagenome (GOLD analysis project Ga0116166, IMG submission 89884) | Active sludge microbial communities of municipal wastewater-treating anaerobic digesters from Japan - AD_JPNMR2_MetaG | ecosystem: Engineered > Bioreactor > Anaerobic > Digestate | place...
CCAAGGGCGAGTGCACGACCACGGCGACCGGCAACCTGTTGATCGGCGTGGCGGCTGCGGCCGTCAGCAGCGACGCCGGGAGCGTCATCGGCCGAGTCCGACTGAACGGCATCGGCCGCGCCAGTGAGGCGTCTGGAGGTTGACGCGATGGGCTTCCCGGCGCTCCTCGCATCGAGTGACCGTGCTGTCCTGCAGCACCTGGGCGGCACGGTGGTCTATGCGCCAAGCGACGGAGAGCCGGTTGAGGTGCCCGGCATTTTCGACGCGGCATGGGTCCGCGTCGATGCCGGCGAGGCCGGGGTGACGAGTGTCGGGCCGGCGGTATTCCTTCGCCTGTCCGACCTCCCGTCAGACCCAGAGGACGACGCAGGAGCCAGGGTCACAGCAGGTGGCACGACGTACCGGATCCGAGAGGCGCAGCGCGACGGCCAGGGCGGCGTGGTGCTGCACCTGCACAGGGTGTGACGATGACGATCAAGCACCAGCGTCAGCGCATCCGAGAGGCCGTCGCCACAAGGCTCGTCTGCAAAACGACCGCGGGTGCTCGCGTCTTCGAGACTCGCGTGATTCCGTTCCGCCGCCTGGAACTCCCGGCGCTCGCCGTCTACGCGCTCTCCGAGTCGTCAGAGGATCAGCAGTCCGCGCCGCGCGAACTCAAACGCACGCTGAGTCTCATCATCGAGGCCGCGGTCAAGAGCGGCGACAACGTCGACGACGCGATGGATATGATTGCTCTCGAGGTCGAACGAGCGATGCACGCCGACGAGACGTTCGGCGGGCTGGCCTCGGACTCGGTGCTCGCGTCTACCGACCTCGAGGTCTTCGAGGAGGCTGACCAGTTTGTCGGATTGGTGAAACTCCAGTACGAGGTGACGTACTACACCGCTGCGCCGGACGCTGCCGACGTGCCGATGGACGACCTGCAGACCATCAGCGCGCGGACGAATCTCGGTGGCGCGCAGCACGAAGGCGACCAGGCTCAGGACCTGGTCAGGTTCGTGGAGGAGACGCCGTGATCATCAAGCCGAGCCCTGGCGTGAGAGTTCGCTGCCCGGTCACGGGGCAGCACCTGCCCGACGCCGAGGTCGAGGTGTCGGACGCGGACAGTTATTGGATGCGCCGCTTGCAGGACGGTGACGTGGTGCTTGTAGTCGAGCCGGTCTCACCAGACGTGAAGTCCAAGCAGACCAAGGAGTAAGCGCCATGGCGATCAGCTTCAACGACGTCCCGTCGAACCTTCGTGTTCCGTTCTTCGCCATCGAGTTCGACAACTCGCGTGCGCAGCAGGGCCCGGCTCTGCTCCCTTACCGCGTGCTCCTCATCGGCCAGAAGACCAGCGCCGGGAGTGCCACGAACTCGTTGTACCGCGTGACGAGTGCCGATCAGGTCGCGCAGCTCGCCGGCCGTGGTTCGATGCTGCACCGCATGGCCATGCGGTACTTCGCGAACAACCGCTCGACCGAGACTTTCATCGGCGTGCTCGAGGATAGCGCTGTCGGTGTCGCCGCCAGCGGGACGATCACTGTGACGGGCCCAGCCACGGCAGCGGGGGCGATCAATCTCTACATCGCTGGCGATCTCGTTCAGGTGCCTGTCAAGGCCGGCGATACTGCGAGCACGATCGCCACCGCGATCGTCGCCGCAGTCACGGCCGCATCCGACCTCCCGGTAACCGCCAATGTGGCCGGGGCCGTGGTGACGCTGACCGCGCGCAACAAGGGCGAGTACGGCAACGGGATCGACGTCCGAGTCAATTACCACGGCGAGAGCCTGCCGGCCGGCGTTGGCATGTCGATCGTCGCGCTGGCGAACGGTGCGATGAACCCGGTGCTCACGGGCCTGATCGCCGCGATGGGCGACACCTGGTTCCACGTCATCGCGAACCCGTACACTGACACGGCCTCGCTGACGGCCATCGAGAACGAGCTTGCCAGCCGGTTTGGCCCACTGCGGATGATCGATGGGCTGGCCATTGCTTCTGCTCCGGGTACGGTCGCGACGCTCGGCGCGCTCGGCGACAGTCGAAACAGCCCGCACAGCTGCATCGTAGCGCAGCCCGGCAAGAACCCTGTGACGGCTCCGGCCGAGTTCGCCGCCGCTGTCGCTGGCGTGGTGGCCTACTACGCGGCCATCGACCCGGCACGCCCGCTCCAGACCCTGCCCGTGGCTGGTGTGCTTCCGCCCGCGGAGTCGGGCCGCTTCACGTTGCAGGAGCGCAATCTCCTGCTGCGCGACGGGATCGGAACGACCCGCGCGGTGGCCGGGCAGGTCCAGATCGAGCGCATCATCACGACCTACAAGACCAATGCGGCCGGCGCCGCTGACACGTCATATCTCGACGCGACCACGCTCCTGACGCTGATGTACCTGCGCCACGATTTCCGCGCCCGGTTCGCGTCCCGCTACCCGAGGCACAAGCTCGCAAGCGACGGCGCCCGGTTCGGAGCCGGACAGGCTGTGCTGACGCCGAAGCTGGCGCGAGCCGAGGCGATCGCCTGGTTCCGCGAGAAGGAGGAGCAGGGGCTCGTCGAGAACTTCGATCAGTTCAAGCGGGACCTCGTGGTCGAGCGCAACGCGAGCGACCCGAACCGGCTCGACTTCCTGCTGCCGCCGGACCTGATCAACCAGCTCATCGTCGGGGCTGTGAACTTCCAGTACCGCCTGTAAGAGCCAAGCCGTGAACCCGCGCGGCTGGCATGCCCGGCCGCGCGCGTGTCGAGAAACGAGAGGAGATGACCATGTCGCAGCGCAGAGGCGGGATCATTTCGCTGCATCTCAACGGCGAGGTCTACGACGCCAAGGGGTCGTTCTCATACAATCTGGGCCGCCCGTTGCGCGAGGCGATCATGGGCGCGGACGGGCCGCACGGGTTCAAGGAAATCCCGCAGGTCGGGTTCATCGAGGGTGCGATCACCGACCGCGTCGGGCTCGACCTCGACAAACTTGTGACGCTCAAGGGAGCGACGGTCACGCTTGAACTGGCGAACGGCAAGGTCATCGTGCTGCGCGACGCGTACTACGCGGGCGAGGGGACGGGGACCACCGAGGAGGGCGAGGTCCCGGTTCGGTTCGAGGGCAAAGCTGAAGAGGTTTAGTTCGCGACACGGAGGCTCGCACTCATGGTGAACGATATCAGCATCGAGAACGCGCAGTCCGAGACCGAGAGCATCGACGGCGAGGGCATGCCGGACGTCTACGTCCTCAAGTACCCGATTCAGTTCGGCGAGGAACTGATCGAGGAACTGAAGCTCCGTCCGAACGGTCGCGCGATGCAGGGCTTCAAGATGACATTCTCGGGGGGCTCAGAGGTGCCCGACTTCGAGCCGTACCGCTACGCCGAGCTCGGGCTGCGGCTCGCCGGGAAGCCCCGCGCGATCGTCGACCGCATGGCGCCGTGTGACCAGTTCGGCCTCGGGATGGTGGCCATGGGTTTTACCGTGAGTGGCCCCGGGACTGGGAGAAAGCGTTCGCCGTAATCGCGTCGACGTTCCACTTCCCGGCCTCCGAGATCTGGGAGATGGACCCCAGGGAGTTGCAGTTCTGGGTTGATCGGGCGAACTGGCTGCACAGCAACCGGCGGTAGAAGAGGTGACGCGAGATGGCCAGCAAGGAGTTTCCGCTCAGCCTCGTAATCCGCGCCGTCGACAAGGCGACCGCTCCGCTGCGCAAGATCAACAAACAGATCAGCGACGCCACCAAGCCGGTCCGCAAGCTGAACAACTCATTCCGTGCGCTCGCCGCAGAGGCTGGCCTGCCGAAGCTCGTCAAGGGATTCGGCGGCGTCGGTCGCTCGATCCGCTCTGTCGGCAGAGAAGTTCTCGGCCTCGGAGCGAAGATCGCCACGATGGCGGCCAATGCCGGGCTCGCGCTCTATGGAGTAGTGCAGAGCGCAGTGCAGGCTGGCGGCGATCTAGCGACGCTCGCAGAGCGCGCCGGACTCGGTGTCGATGCGTACGCGCAGTTGCAGTACGCGGCCGCGCAGGCGGGCGTCGAGCAGACCGAGTTCAACTCGGCAATGGACCAGTTCACGAAGCGGCTCGGCGAAGCGAAGGCTGGCAGCGGGTCACTGCTCGCGTTCCTCGAGAAGGTTTCACCTGCGCTCGCACGACAGGTTCAGGGTGCAAGGGACACCGAACAAGCGTTCGCGCTGATGACTGGCGCGTTCGAGAGGGTGACGGACCCAGCGAAGCGTGCCGCGCTGGCGAACGCCGCGTTCGGTGGCTCCGGCATGCAGATGGGCGTGTTTCTCGGACGTGGTTCCAAGGCCATCGCGGAACAGCGTCGCCGGTACATCGAACTCTCCGGCAGCCAGGAGCGGTTCGCAGAGGGCGCAGGCGCGCTCGATGAGGCGATGCGTGAGACGCAGACAGCGTTCCTCGGACTTCGAAATGCGGCGATGGCCGAGTTGTTCCCTGCGTTCACCGAGCTGGCGAAGGCCGCAACCGAGTTCCTCGTGCAGAACCGCGATGGCATCGCGACGTGGGCGAAGGAGACCGGCGCGGCTCTGAGCGAGTGGGTCAAGAGCGGCGGCATCGACAGACTGGTCACCGGGCTCAAGGAGTTCGGGGGCGCGATCAAGATCGTTATCGAGAGGTCAGGTGGTCTGAAGACCGTTCTCGTCGGGATCGCCGCAGTCATGGGCAGCGGCGTCATAGCGTCCGTCGCTGGACTCGCGGGCTCGCTATGGAACCTCGGCACCGCCGTGTTGCCTGTCGTGACCCGCGCCGCGATGGCGCTCTGGCCGTTCCTCGTCAAACTTGGCGCATCCATCCTGCCAATGCTCTCCAGTGCGGCAAGTGCCGTCTGGCCGGTCATCGCCGAGATCGGCTCAGCCCTCGCATCCGCCGCATCTGCCGCAGCGCCGTTCGTCGCTGCGGCAGCTGGAGTCGCCGCCGCTGGCGCACAGGTCTACCGCTACTGGTCGAACATCAAGGAGTTGTTCGACGCGCCGTTCAAGCCTGGCGGCCTGTTCTCGACCCTCAAGGAGATCAGTTCCGATCCGTTCGCGGTATTCAAGATGCTGGACCCGAGGCAGGCGTTGCGAGACTTCGGCATCCTCGGCCCCAGCAAACCGAAGATTCTCGGCGCCGACGCTGCGGCCACCGGCACTGCGCGAGCCGGTGAGGCGCGCGTCACGGTCGAATTCAACAACCTGCCGCGTGGTACGCGCGTGAGCATGGACCCGCGCAGCACGGCCGAGGTCGACCTGTCGCGCGGCTACTCGATGGCGGGAGGCTGAGATGGCGACCTGGCGAGACAAGATGGCACCCGCCTCGTTCCGCGGCGTCCCGTTCCACGTCGACGAATCGGAGTTCGGAGGCGGCCGCCGCAGCGTGCGGCACGAGTTCCCGCTGCGCGACGTCGCGCTTGTCGAGGACATGGGGCGCAAGGCACGCGGCTTCGACGTCGAAGGGCATGTGGTCGGCGACGACTACATGCAGCAGCGCGACGCGCTGATTGGTGCGCTCGAACAGCAAGGCCCCGGAGAACTCGTCCATCCGTACTACGGCGTGCGGCGCGTTGCGGTGACCGCGTTTCGCGTTCGCGAGACGTCGGCCGACGGCGGTATGGCGCAGTTCTCGATCTCCTTCCACGAGACCGAGATCGCCGCCGAGTTCGTGACGCTGGTCCGCCCCAACGGACTCGAGCTCGTCAACTTAGCAGCCGTTGCCGCCGAGCAGGCGATCCGAGCGAAGGCCGCTGCGCGGTCCGCCGTGAGCCTGCCGTCCTCGGCACTGGGCGGCATCGCATCGGTCATCGCCGACGCCGCGCGCGCTCTCGACGGCTCTCTTGCGCCGATCATCGGGACGGCCGATGAGGTGGCGCGAGTCAAGAAGCAGCTCGGCGATCTGGTGCTCGAAGCGGGGCTGCTCGCGGCCCGTCCTGTTGCAGTGCTCGACAGCGTGCTCGATGTTCTTGCGGCACCGATTCCCGCCCGCGCTGGCATCTCCGCGCTGCTGCGCGCGTTCGAGTTCCGTCCGTCCGAGCCCCGCCCGCCGGCAACTACGCCTGCGCGTCGGCAGGAGCGCGCTCTCTACGACGTCGTGCTCGAAGTGGTGCGGACCGCCATCGTCGTTGAGGCCGCGAGGCTCGCCCCGGCTGCGGACTACGACAGCTACGAGGACGCGGTCGCCGTGCGCGACGAGATTGCCGCCGCGCTCGACGCGCAGATTGAGTCGGCTGACGACGCGACGTTCGCCACGCTCGAGCAGCTTCGGGCCGAAATTATGAAGGCCGTCCCGGGCGCTGACAGCGACCTGCCGCGACTGTCGAGCTACACGCCGCCGGTCACGATCTCGTCGCTGGTGCTCGCGCATCGGCTGTACGGCAACCTCTCGCGCGAGGCAGACATCATCGCGCGCAATCGCGTGAGGCACCCCGGATTCATCACGGGCGGGCGACCGCTGGAGGTGCTCGTCGATGCCTGACGTTCGCCTCAGAGTGAACGGCTGCGGGTACGGCGGTTGGAAGTCGGTGCGCGTGACGCGCGGCATTGAGTCGATTGCGGGTGGATTCGAGCTCGGCTACGCAGACCGCTGGCCGGGGCAGGCGTCGCCGTGGCCGATCCGCGACGAGGACGAGTGCACTCTGACAATTGACGGCGAGCCTGTGATCGTCGGCTACATCGATCGCCCTGCTCGTTCATTCGACGCCGAGAGCCGCACGCTGACGGTCTCTGGTCGGGACCGAACGGGCGCACTGGTCGACTGCAGCGCCGTCCCGCCCGCGTGGGAGTTCAGACAGATCCCGCTTCTCACGCTGGCTCGCCGTATCGCTGATCAGTTCGGAATCCCTGTCTCGTTGCAGCCTGGACTGACGCCGCCGTCGTCGCTCGCGAAGTTCTCGATCGACCCTGGCGAGACCGCGTTCGACGCGCTGTCCCGCGCGTGCGCTGTCGCTGGACTGCTGCCCATCGCAGATGGCCGAGGCGGTCTGGTGCTGGCGCGCGCTGGCTCGGCGCAGTCAACGACGGAGCTGGTCGAGGGCAAGAACATCATGGCCGCGGCCGACGAGTGCGACGCTTCGGGACGCTTCCGCACATATCGTGTTCTCGGACAGCATGCGGGGTCGGATGAGTTCTCCGGTCCGCCCGCGGCATCGGTCAAGGCGACCGCGCTCGACGCTGGAGTGCGCCGCTCAGAGCGCGTGTTGCTCGTACGCGCCGATGGCAACGTGACTACGACTCAGGCTCAGACCCGGGCGCAGTGGGAAGCGACCGTGCGCGCGGCTCGGGCGTACACGGCGCGCGTCACGCTGCAGGGATGGCGGCAGGACGACGGGTCGCTGTGGCGCGAGAATATGCTCGTTCGGATCCGCAGCCCGTACCTCGGGCTCGACGCGGAGATGCTGATCTCCTAGGTAGTGTTTAGCCTCGACGACAGCGCCGGGACGACGACGCAGTTGACGCTGGTCAGACCTGATGCGTTCCTGCCAGAGCCGGTGATCGAGCCGACCGTGGCGCGCGGGCGCAAGGGCAAGAAGGGTTCGGCGCCGTGGGCCGAGCTTGCTGGCGGTGTGTCGGTGCCCGACGCGAACTTCTCGACGCCGGACGGCAGGGCGGTGAAGGCGCCATGACTCCGCTCGACGGACTGAACCGGCTGCTCGCTCCTCTGCGAACGCGCATCGCGAATATGGTTGCACGCGCTGTCGTGCAGATGGTCAATGACGAGGGGCAGCTGCAGGTTCTGCAGCTCGGCGTTCTCGACGGCGAGACGCGCGACGAGGTCGAGCGGTTCCAGAACTACGGCCTGACGTCGGTGCCGCTCAACGGTGCAGAGGCGGTAGTGCTGTTCGTGGGCGGTCGCCGGGATCACGGTCTCGCTGTCGCGGTGGACGACCGGCGGCACCGGCCGATCGATCTGAAGCCTGGCGAGGTCTGCCTCTACTCGAAGCATGGGCAGCGCATCACGCTGAAGGATGACGGGTCCATCACGATCGAACCGGCTGCTGGAAAGGATCTGATCCTCGCAGGCGGGTCGAAGAAGGTCGCGCTCGTCGGTGACGTCACGACGGGTCATACGCACTCGTTCGCGCTCATGGCTCCGAGCGGCGGCGGCCCTGTTACCGGAACAATCTCCTCCGCGACGGACACGATCTCGAGCGGCGCTGGCGCCGGGAGGGTGAAGGCATGAGCGACCTCGCACTCCGCTGGAACGGCGACACCGATTCGGCTGACCTCGCCGTCGAGTCGGATGACCTCGCGCGCGACCTCGGGCTCGATACGGCCGTAATGCTCTCGCTGTTCCTCGACCGTCGCGCGGCGGATGGCGACCCGCTGCCGGACGGCGAGTCGGACCGCCGCGGTTGGTGGGCGGATGCGCTGCCAGTCGCAGATGGCGACCACATCGGTAGTCGCCTGTGGATGCTCGCTCGTGCGACGCGCACGCAGGAGACGCTGACGCGCGCCGAGGAATACGTCCGCGAGGCGCTGCAGTGGATGCTGGATGACCTGGTGGCCTCGCGCGTCGAGGTCACAGCCGAGTACGCGCACACCAGCGCGCTCGTGCTGACCGTCGAGATCTACCGGCCCGGCCGCGAGGGCCCGACCCGCTACCGATTCGAGCGCATCTGGCGCGCACAGGAGTCCTGACATGGCGTTCCACAGACCGACCCTCGCTGAGCTCGTCGAGCGCATTCAGCAGGACCTCGTTTCGCGTCTCGCGCTGAAGTCGCCGATCTTGCGGCGCTCCGTTGCGTACATCCTGGCCCGCGTGATTGCCGGTGCGGCGCACATGCTCCACGGGCACATCGAGTACCTGATGCGGCAGGTGTTTCCTGACCAATCCGATCGTGAGTTTTTGCTGCGACAAGGGGCGCTGTTCGGGCTGACGCCCAAGCCTGCCGGGTACGCGAAACGGAGCGTCCGATTCTCTGGCTTGAACGGATCGCTCATTCCGAGGGGAACGGTGCTCGTCAGGGCAGACGGCGCGGAGTACACGACCGATGCCGATGCCGAAATTTTGTTAAAGACGGTTGTCGTGACCGTGACGGCCCGCATCGCTGGCGCCGGGGGGAATCTTGAGCCGGGAGACTCCCTGTCGCTCCAATCGCCCATTGTCGGCGTCATCCCGACCGCGACGGTCCTGGCTGACAATGCGGTGGACGGCTCGGACGAGGAGAGTATCGAGAGCTTCCGTGCTCGCGTGATCGAGCGGATGCGGTCGCCTCCACATGGCGGAAACAAGGCTGACTACGAGGCGTGGGCGAAGGAGATCCCTGGCGTGACTCGAGCTTGGTGCTACCCGACCGAGAGCGGCGCTGGGACGGTGACGGTGCGGTTCGTTCGCGACGATGACGAATCGCCGATCCCAGACTCGGGCGAGGTCGCGGTGATGCAGGCGCATCTTGAGGCTCTCGCCCCGGTGACGGCCGCGGTCACGGCGCTCGCTCCAGTTGCCTCTCCGCTGGACGTCACGGTTCACATCGTCCCAGATACCGCGGCGACCCGCGCTGCCGTCGAGGCCGAACTGCGCGACCTACTCCGGCGCGAGGCCGAGCCCGGCAAGACCCTGCTGCTGTCGAGGATCCGAAATGCCATCGGTGACGCGGAGGGCGTGGCCGACTACACGCTCATGTTGCCTGATGCTGACGTGATGCACGCGGTCGGGGAGATGGCCGTACTCGGAACGGTGAGTTTCGTTTGAGTGAAGCGATTGTTACCGCGAGAGGAACACCATGATCTACTCGCTCCGACAGATTGAGTCGGTCCAGGTCGAGGCGGACAACACTCGAGGCATCGGCGTAGCGCCCGACGGGAACTGGGTGCTGTTCGACGTCGCAGTCGCTCGACTGATCAACAGCGCGACCGGCAAGCAGATCGCGGAGTCTTCGCAGCCGTTCCAGTCGCACGGAGTGTCGGAAATAGCGGTCGGGGCACTTGTGGAGGTCGATGGCGAGCAAGTCCTGTCCGCCACTTGCGGCGACAAGATGTGTTCGTCGTGGATTGACTGGGATGCCCCAGCGTTCACCTGGGCAGGCGTCGCGTCGCTCCCGGGTATCGCCACAGCGATGACCGCGAGCAGTTCGCGCAGGCTCATGTACTTCGCGATCGATGACCAGATCGTGGCACTGCGATCGAAGTTGGAAACTGGACCTCCATGGTTTGACCTCTCGCCGGTTATGGAGGTCCAGTTTCCAACTCCGATCAAGGACATCGTCGGCATCGCCGTGGACCCGGCCCGCGACGTCGTCTGGATCTGCGCGGGCCCCGGCGACCCCGGTGTCAATTCGATCTGGCGGTTCGACCTCCACACGCGGAACCTGAAGCGCATGATCGTGAATAAGCCTGGCATGAAGGCCGGCGGGCTAGCGTTCGACGGGACGCTCCTGTGGAACGCCGGCGATCGGGTGCTTCGCTTCGAGGTCGATGTCGAGGTCGTGGCCGAGAACAAGCCGCCAGCGTATGAGCCTGAGCCATGCGTCGTGAAGTACGCGCGCCAACTCGCGCAGCTACTGCCCCCCGGCCGGCTCTGGAATCTCGAGCCCGAATCGTTCCTGTCGCGTGTGCTGCTCGCCATTGCTGGCGAGTTCGCACGCGTCGATGAGCGGTGCGGTCGGATGATCGATGAGTGGGATCCGCGCACGGCCGTGGAGACTCTGCCGGACTGGGAGCGCGTGCTCGGCATTGTGCCGCACTCCGATGCGTCGGTGAGCGAGCGCCAGATTGCCTGCGCGAACGCCTACGTCGCGCGCGGCGGACAGACGGCGGCCTATCTCTGCGACGTGGCCGCTCGACTCGGGTTCGTCACAACGATCACGGTCACGGCGCCGAGTACCTGGCGGATGGACGTCGACCTCGCGGCTAGTTCGGCGTTGTACACGCTGCGGACCACGGAGTTCAGGGCTGGGAGTTCGCGAGCTGGCGACCGCCTGGAGAGCCGAAACGTTGCCGAGCTCGAGGATGAAATCAATCGCATCAAACCGGCGCACACCGTCGCCCTATTCGCCTATACGTGAGGAGGGAGCATGCATCGCATCGACGCCGACGCGCATGTCGGAAATCAGTTCTCGGATGGCAATCCGGCCACCGGCCAGCCTGGAACCCGCGTTGACGCCGCCTGGCTGAACGCCGTGCAGGAGGAGATCGCGGGCGTGGTCGAGGCGTCCGGGGCGGAGCTGTCGAAGGGGACGAACAACCAACTAGCGCAGGCGGTGTCTGCCGCTGTGCTGCACTGGGAGGCTGGATCGCTTACTGATGCTGGGGTTCAGGTGATGTTCGCGTGGGGCGCTGCGGGTGCGCCTGCCACGCAGGCAACGAGCGGCAGATCAATGATCATGGTCCCGCACAGCGGTCGGATCTCCAGCTTCCGTGTCAGATTGCCGTCATCGCTGGATCACGGTTCGTTCTGGTTCGTCCTTTACAAGAACGGAGCCATGACTGACGTAGAGGTGGACGTCACCAAGGGAAACAGCAGCGGCGTCTCGACTGAGTCCGTGCTCGTCGACGCGGGCGACGTGCTCGAGGTCCGGGTGTATCGAAACGGGATGTCATTGGAGGTGTCGGGCGCGGTTCAGGCTGCGTGCATCCTGACGCTCGCCTGAGCTACGGAGCTTGCCCAGACAGCACCGTCAGGCGTATCGTGGTTGACACCGCGACGGTTGGAAATCATTGATGATTTTCCGTGATGAGGAGTGATTTACGATGAAGTCGATCTTCTGCGTTTCGGTGTTCGCCGCCATGCTCATCTCCTCGACTGCCAGCGCGCAGACCACGGCCGCGATGTGCATCGGACCATCCGGTCTGCCCGAGCGTGCGACCTGTGAGTCCGGCGGGCGCGCCAACGTTTCGCTCACGGCCACCCGCGGCGCCGCTCACGGCGAGGCGCTCTGCTCCGCGTCCGAGGCCACGCTCGTCGGCGGGCTCGCGCAGCGCCGAGCCATCACGGTGCAGAACCAGGGGCCGCACACGGTCGAGATCTGCACCTCGGCGACCTGCGCCGGCAAGGGACTCGTCCTCAAGACCGGCGAGATGCTGACGCTGGAGGTCGGCCCCGCGATCCCCGTCTACTGCCTCGCCGCCGAGGCGGATCAGGTGGCCGGCGCTGGCCTGCGCTACGTCGAGGTGCGGTGATGCGCTGGTTCGCTCTACTCGCCCTGCTCCTCGCCGCCGACGCCCACGCGCTCGTCTACGCGGGCGGGCCGGGGCGGATGGTGCGGCACCGGCGCGCCGCTGCGGCCCCCGCGCCAGCGGACCCCTGCGGCACCCTGTCCACGCTGATCCCCGGCGCGACGCTGACCCGCGCCAGCACGGCGACGTACTGGCCCTGCACCAACCCCGACACGCTGGCGACCGCGGCGGCAGGGGAGGCGCGCGTCGAGGAGAGCGGCGTGCTGGTCGAGGGGGCGCGGACGAACCTCCTCCCCAATACCGAGGACCTCACTTCATGGACGAAGCAGTACGTATCGGTGACCACAGGGCCGGACGGCTGGACGACGCTGCTGTCTACCTACGGTGGAAAGAACGTCCATTACGTGTACCAGGGCACATCGAAAATCAATGTGTCGAGCACATACACAGCCTCGCTGGATGCGCGGCCGGGGACGACGAGCAGCCTGTTCCTCAACCCGGGAGGTGGGATGAACGACTTCCCTGTTTATTACGACGTCGACACCTGCACGGTCACGACGGCGCACGCGTCGGTCGTGTCCGCGGGGACCATGCGGTTACCGGATGGAGCCTGTCGCGTGTTCGCGACGTACACCGGTGCCATCGTGTGCAATATGCAGATCGGGCCGGCGAACGGCACAAGCAACTCCTACAACGGATCGTCGCTGAATCTCTCTGTCGACGTGCGCCGCCCTCAGCACGAGCAGGGCGCGACTCCATCCTCGTACATCCCCACCACCGGAACCCCCGTCACCCGCGCCGCGGACAACGTCGAACGTCCGAACTCCATCTCCGGCCCGACGTGGGCGCTCGCCATCACCGCGACCCCCGGCCCCGGCCGGACGTGGACCGCGACCGACAACCCGGCGCTGCTCGCCATCGGAGCCGCGAGCGGAGCGAACCGCGCGAGCCTCGCGGTCGACACGGGCGCGCTGCGCCTGACCGTCGCTGACGCCGCCGGAGCCGAGCGCTACGTCACCGCTACCGCGCCCTCGGCAGGTCAGCACCGCGTGGTCGCGTGCAGCACGGACGGCGCGCTCGCGATCTACGTCGACGGCGCGCTCGCAAGCGGCGAGGCCGCGGGCGCGGGGACGGGGCAGATCGGTGCGCAGCCGAGCACGATCCACGTCGGCTCCATCGCGGGCACGCGACACTGGAACGGCCACCTGCGCGACCTGCGCGTGTGCTCCTCCTGCGCGGAGTGCCTGTAGCACCCGGAGGTGTGCCAATGAAGCGCGCAGTCACTATCGGAACCCTCCTCGCCGCCGTCGCTGCCGCCTTGCTCTGGCCGAGCGAGCCCGACACCTGCACGCTCGCCGAGGTCTGGGCGGGCGGTTACCACCTCGTCCTCGCCTGCGGCGCCGATTGCGCGCCGACCCCGTGCGTGGAGCTCGCGGGATGGCCCGCTCTTTCCCCGAGGTGCCGATGAGCCAGACATGCGCCGAGCAGCCCGCGATCACCGAGCGCACGAAGTTCTCGTGGTCCGTGGTGCTTGTGCTGGTGGGCGTCGCCGTCACGGCCGCGGCCGCAGTCGCCAAGGCCGACGCCGCCGACGAGGCGGTGAAGACACAGGCGGCCGAGCTGCACCGCCACGAGCTGCGCATCCAGCGGGTCGAGGACGCGCAAGCCACGACCGCCGAGGCGTTGAGGGAGATCAAGACCTCGCTCGAGAAGATGAACTCCAAGCTCGACGATCTCGCCACCCGCAGACGCTGACCCACCGGCCGCGCCGCGGCCACCGAACCTAAGGAGCCCCATGAAACGCCTCGCCGTCGTCGCCGTCCTCTGCTGCCTGTCCATCCCCGCGCTCGCCCAGCCGGCCGGCGCGCCCACCCCCGCGCTCGACCAGGGCGCCGTCCCCGCGGCCCCCGTCGTCTACCTCGTGCAGCAACCGGCCGCGGCCCCCGGCGGCGTCGGTGCCATCCCGTGGGAGGTCTGGGGCACCGTGCTCGGCCTCATCGTGTCCGTGGTGTTCATGTTCTGGAGAGGGCAGACGGCCGACCGCGCCCGAGCCCTCGCGCTGCAACTCGCGGAAGGCGCATGGTACGTCGCCGAGCGCCAGGGTGGGACCGGAGCGCAGAAGTTCGCCGCAGCCGCCGACGCCTTCGCCAAGGCGATGAGCGGCGCCGGCTTCAAGGTCGACCAGCGCGTGGCCGAGGTCCGTGACGCTGTGTTCGCCGGCATGTCAGCCGCCGACGCCGTCGCTCGCGAGCGCGCCACCCTCGCCGCGGCCCCCGGGACGGCCCCCGCCGTGGACCCTTCGCAGCCCCTCGCCGCGGGGTAGGCGAGGGACTCGACCGCGTCCTCTCCGCCGTCCCCGTCGGCCGCGGCTACCTCGAGGCCCAGGTCGGCGCCAACGCGAGCGCAGGGCCCTTCGGACGGCTCGAGGCCGGCTACCGGCTGCACGAGCGCCTCGGCCTGTTCGGCTTCGGGCAGTGGAGCCGGCAGGACTCCATGGCCGGTGTCGGGGGGCGGTGGACGTTTTGACGGAGGTGATCATGCGACCGATGCTGCTCGCAGTGCTGCTGCTCGCCGGAGGCTGCGCCGCTGCGCGGCCGTGTCCGTCTGACCTCGCCGAGGAGATCGCCGAGCTCCAGGCCAGCGGCGATGCCGAGGCCGCGCAGCGCCTCCTGGCGCACGCGAGGGTCATGGGGATGTCGTGCGATCACCGAGGGTCGCGGGACTCGCCATCGGCCACCTCTGGGCCGCGCCGCTGACCCTGCTCGGACTCGCCGCCGCGCTGGTCGGCCGCACGCGCTGGCTCGGGCTGCGCGGGCGACCAGACGCGCAGAGACGGCGTCACGTCCCGTCCGCAGGCGGTCACGGCGTCACCCCCGGTACGCCCCGCGACGCGAGCCAGCGCCGCGCATCAGCCACCGGCCCCGCGCCCGAGGAGGGCGACTCCGGGCTGTCGCTCGACTGGCCCGAGGATGCGACGCATACTCATTGTGCCTCCTTCGGCTGGCGCAGTACGAAGACGTCTCGGACGCCCATACCATTGGGGATCGCTAAGGCTGTTCCAGTCAAACCGCTCTCGGTGACGAAGTGAAAATGCGCCCAGACGCCGTCCGGTCGATCATGAAGGTCTACGCGAGTAAGGTGCGCTCGGAACTGATCAGAGCCTCGGTTGATCAGAACAAATTGTCCCTCGCGAAGCTGGTCGGGCCGGGCAGGAACTACGAAGTCGCACATCGTAGATGACTCCTGCTAAACGGCAAGGCCGAGCAATCCGCTCGGCCTGCCAGGGACCGAATGTCTACGCCGCTGTCTCCTCGGTGGCCTGGGCGATCTTGCGGGCGAGGTAGCGCTCCTTGGCCCTCTCGGAGCGCTTCTTCTCGGCTACCTCCTCGGAGTAGCGGACCTGGAAGAGGTCGGAGGTGGCGACCCGGCGACGACCGCCGTCCGGCTTATCGTCGACGCCGAGCGTGGCGATCTCGACGGTCCGCTTGCCCTTGTACTTTCCCTCGGTCTCGAAGCGGATAGTACCCGGAATGACGTGCGGATACTTCCTACGCAACTCGGCCTCGGCCTCGACGAGGATCTGCTCTGGCGTCTTCTTGACCTTCGGCTCGCGCTTCGCCGTGGGCGTGAGGGCCTTCAGCTCCTCGAGGGTCCTGACGACCTGCGACTCGGCGAAGATCGTGCCGACACGGAGGTTCGCACGGCGGCTCACGAAGGCGAGGGCCTTCGTACCGGAGCGCTTGAAGATCGTCCAGCCACCAGCGGCGATCTGGTCCGTGGCCTTCCAGCCGGTGGTGCTGAGGGCGTCGATAATAGCGTTGCGGGTCGTCAGCTTCGTGGTCATGGCGGTCTCCATTTCAGTCTTGATCGTCACTCGTCCCCGCGAAGGGAGGCAATGGCGTTGGCCAGATGTTCGGCCACTCTGCCGAGGTCGCTCGCGAAGCCGTAGTCGCCCTTCCGCTGCTTCTGCTCGCTGGCGTGCTTCGTGAGGAGCCGCCGAAGGGTCTTAATCTGCTCGTTGATCTCCCGCTTCCGTTCAATGTAGAGGTCGTTAGCGGTCTGTGTATTCATCGTAACCTCCATCTCATCTCCGAGTTTCCGCCCGGCCGGAAGGTCCAACTATCTACAACTGTAATTTACCACAGTCTGCTCCTCGGTGCAAGTATCAAGGAGCAGCCGCGGGAGATTGCGACGACCTCGCCGCAGTCGCGGCAGATCCACCGGCCGCCCCGGCAGCCGTGGGGGTACGCCTCGTGGACGCAGCCACACGGCTCCGAGTCGCGCTCCCAAGAAAAGGGGGGTTCACAGAGAACTTTTAAAAAAGAAGCAAGCGTCGTGCCTTAGTCTCCGCGGCAGGACACGCGGCGGCCGTCGTCGGTGCGGCCGACGCGCAGGCCCATCTCCCTCGGCGGCGGGTCGTCAATGGCCCGCTCGTGCCGGGCGATGTCGGAGTCGTAGGGTCCGCACCAAAGTACTTGACACTTGGAGCAAGTTGGCGTAAACTGTAGTCCACATCGCAGCACAACCGGCCCGGTGGAAACCGGGAGATCGGAGAACGACATGACCACGAACAGATGCAAGTGTGGCAAGCGAATCTCGAAGTACGCAAGAGAGTGCAAGGCCTGCGTGGATGCCCGATACGCCGAGTCCGAGGCCATTGTCGCCAAGGGCGAATGTCCAGACTGCGGTCGCCCGCTTCGTCGAAACTCCGCGCTCACTGGCTGGTGGCAGTGCTCGCAGTTTGGGTCCGAAAGATTCCGCGCTGACCCGACCAAGCCACCCTGTTCCTTCCAGATCTTCACTCGCGGCTAGTTCCCGGAGATTCCCGATGCCCCGTCTATCGCTCTCGATGATCGGCAACATCCTTGTTGCCCGCACCTCGGACCGCGAAGCCGGTCTCGTACCGAAGGCAGCTGGATTCCGTTGGCACGGTCGCGATTGCCGTGGCTGTAAGGCCTGTGCCGCCAAGGTGCCGCCATTCGTTTGGTGGACCGATGACCCGGCCAGGGCTGCCCGTCTTCTTGACGCTGCGGACGCAGTGGCTCCAGAGGCCAAAGCCTTCTGCGACTCGGCACATGCAACGATGGTCGCCTCGCGGGCCACGTCGGCCGACGTTGACGTGCCCTCGCCTCCCGGCCTCAGCTATCTTCCATTCCAGCGAGCCGGTATTGCGTACGTACTCAACGCGCTCGAGGCCGGGAAGCGCGGAGTCCTGATCGCCGACGAGATGGGTCTTGGTAAGACCGTCCAAGCTATCGGTGTCCTGAACGCAAAGCTCGCGGCCATGACCGACGAAGAGACCGAGAAGTTCCGGGTCCTCGTGATCTGTCCAGCTTCGCTTCGCCAGAACTGGAAGCGCGAACTCGAGCGCTGGCTGGTCCGCCCTCTCCGCGTGGAGATCCTCGACAAGAGCCTCCCGGCCAGGGCACAGGTCGTCGTTAGCAACTTCGAGCGCGTCCGTCGTCCCGAGGTCAAGGATACACTCAGCTTCCCTTGGGATGTTCTGATCGTCGATGAGGCGCATCGTCTGAAGGACCCGAAGAGCCAGCAGACCAAAGCCATCCTCGGCTGTACGAAGACCAAGAAGCGTGAGGTGGTTGTCGGTTTGGAATCGTTTGCCAAGACGCTGCTCTTCCTTACCGGAACACCGATCCTGGCCAGGCCAGTTGAGGCACAGCCACTGCTGCAGACTCTGGACCCGAGTTTCGCCGGTTTCGGCTTCCTCAAGCGTTACTGCAACGCGCATCAGGAGTACGTTGGTCGCACTCTCGTCTGGAACTTCTCCGGTGCCTCGCACCTTGACGAGCTACAGGCTCGCCTTCGCGCCAGTATCATGGTGCGTCGCCTTAAGTCTGAAGTCCTCAAGGAGCTCCCCCCGAAGCGCCGCGAGATAATCGTGCTGGATTCCGACGAGGTCAAGAAGCTGATCGCCGACGAAAACCGCGGAATCGCGAAGTACGAAGATACTATAGCCGAGGTGGAGACCGAGGCTAGGCTGGCGCTGGCAGACGGCAACCTCGACGCCTACCACGCTGCTGCGGCGAAGCTCGAGAAGATAAGCAGTGTGGTGTTTACCGAGATTGCTTCCTGCCGCAAGGCCTTGGCGGTAGCCAAGGTCCCTTTGGTGCTCGAGCACTGCGACGTTGCCCTCGAGGCGGACGGGAAGATTCTAGTCTTCACGCATCACCACGAAGTCACCGACGCGATTGCACAGCACTACGCCGGGCGATGCATCGTGATCGACGGCCGCACTCCAATGGCCGACCGCCAAGCGTTGGTCGACAGGTTCCAGACGGACGCGACGATTCGTGTAGCGGTCCTAAGCATTGCGGCTGCTGGTGTTGGACTCACTCTCACCGCAGCGCAGCACGTGGTCTTCGCCGAACTCGACTGGACCCCGGCGAATGTGACCCAGGCTGAAGATCGCGCTCACCGCATCGGGCAGATGAGTTCGGTTCTCGTGCAGCATCTCGTTTTCAACGGCAGCCTGGACGCCCGCATGGTCGAACTGCTCATTCAGAAGCAGAACATCTTCGACCGTATGCTGGACGCAAGCACGGAAGTGAAGCTCACCGAAATGAGCAACAAGACCAAGGCGTAGCACGAGCGCCGCAGCTCTCGGCCCGCACTGCCTGCGGCGCAGGTGGCAGCAGCCCATCTGGCGATGCGCATCCTCGCCGGTTTCTGTGACGGTGCTAGGCGGAAAGACGGTGTGGGCTTCAACAAGATCGACGCCCACGTCGGCCACAGTCTCGCGAGAAGGGACCAGCTCACCAACGAGCAGGCCTATCTCGCCAAGAGCCTTGCGAAGATTTACCGCCGTCAGCTTCCGGCGGATCTGCTCACCGAGTTGTTCGGATAAGGAGGATCGGATGTCAATCCATTACGGATGATGCGTCCGGGCGGGAGGTCGAGTAGTAGCGCCCCCGCCCCGCCCGAGCAGGCCACCCCGTCTGCTCGGGCCCGCCGGTGACGTGCTGAACTCGAGTCGGCATGCCACCAGCGGCGTGCGCGGCGTTCGCGGACCGCTGGGGCTGGGGCGGCGAATGGGTCGGAGATGGATGTTGGTATGCCGCGACTCCCTAACCGGTGTCTTCTCCCTGATACTTGCACCGAGGAGCAGACTGTGGTAAACTGTTGTTGTGGTTCGCAGGGCAATCGACGGGTTCTCGGTGGGATGGTCGATGCGGGTTTCCATCCCGCGGGAGGTCTAGTCCGAGCCTGGCTCGGGCCTGCCGGCAGCGCGGCGACCCCGGTGGCCGCGCTCCCAGTAGCACTCACCGCCGGAGGGATCCGGCTACCAGGAGGAAAGCACGATGATCAGGATCGAAATCGACGGCGCGACGGTGGCGGTGGATAAGATGGCGGGGATCCTGCAGGTCGAGGACCACGAGAGCAGTCAGCGGC
>Ga0116166_1001692_pt1 | contig 19420 bp, 20 predicted proteins | sample AD_JPNMR2_MetaG_FD_89884 | JGI IMG/M metagenome (GOLD analysis project Ga0116166, IMG submission 89884) | Active sludge microbial communities of municipal wastewater-treating anaerobic digesters from Japan - AD_JPNMR2_MetaG | ecosystem: Engineered > Bioreactor > Anaerobic > Digestate | place...
CCTTGCACAGCATTATCGCCGCAGCATCGTTGCAGCAGACGAAGCCGGTCGGGAACTCTCCTTCAGCCTTTACACGGCGCAGGATCTCGATGATCTCATCGATCCAGGTATGCTCGGGGCAATCCGTCAGGGCTGCACAATGGCCGGGAGCCTCCAGCCCGAACTTCCTGAGCGCCTTCCTGTAGCCCATATACCGGTCATAAAAGCTTACCGAAGCGTTGATTTCCCCGTAAAATGCTATGTTCCTGTGGCCGTTCCGGATCAGGTGTTCGGTGGCTGCATATCCTCCGCAATGGTTATCCGTCAGTACACAATCCGTTTCCATGTCGTCAAAGTAGTTGTCGACCATGACGACAGGCAGTCCGGTCGTTTTGAGTTTCATCGCCATGTTCCTGCCGACCCTGCCAAGCGTGATTATCCCGGATACCATCCCTTCCCGTATGCAGTTGGGGATCTGCGGTTCGCCCTCGGCTTCGTCATAATAGTGGAGGATCGTGTTCATATTGTTTTTCTTTGCTTCATCCTCTATTCCCATCTGGATCTGACTGAAAAAGTCGAGGGAAGCCTGTGTGCTCTTGGGTATGACAAGGCAGAGGTTCCTGCTTTCAGGTATCTTTTTGCCTACGGATTTGTAATTGTATCCCATCTTAGCCGCCGTTTCGATAACCATCCGCCTGGTCTTATCACTGATGCCGCCGACACCTCGAAGCGCCAGCGATACGGTGTTTTTCGAAACACCGAGTTTCCTGGCTATTGTCGCCATCGTAACCTTGTTGGCCATGGTACCTCCTTAATCAAGGGGCATTTCCAGGGACTTTTCCGGCGTCTCCGCTTCAAAAGCGCCGGTCCAGCGTCCCGCCCACTTTGAAGCATACCCCCTGGTATTACGGGGATATTGGTCAGCTTTGGGGGACATTCCTGACGCCCCTGTCCATTTTACCACTTTACTATAAACTTGTCATCTGATAATATAATATTACAAATAATATTTTGTAACGTTACATTCAGGAGGCTGTGAGCATGGGTATAATAGGCAAGCCATTGAAAAACATGCCCTGGGAAGATAAACCGGGCGATTGTCAAAGCGTAGTGTGGAGATACTCCGGAAATCCGATCATAGAACGCAATCCCACAAAGCATTGCGGGAGAGTGTACAACAGCGCGGTGATACCTCATGGCAACGGGTTCGTCGGAATATTCAGGGCTGACCACACGGACGGCAAGGCCAGGCTCCATTTTGGCCGCAGCAGTGACGCCATACACTGGGAGATCGAAGATGAACCCATCAAGTGGAAAGACGAAGAAGGAAAGCCGTATGATCCCAATTATGCATATGATCCCAGGCTGGTTGAGATCGACGGCGTTTATTACATAATCTGGTGCACCGATTTCGGCGGTGCAGCGCTCGGCATGGGCATGACCAGGGATTTCAAAGAGTTCACCAGGCTCGAGAACCCCTTCCCTCCTTTCAACCGGAACGGCGTCCTCTTCCCCAGGAAGATAAACGGAAAATACATGCTGCTCAGCAGACCTAGCGACAGCGGCCACACACCGTTCGGCGACATATTTGTCAGCGAAAGTGCAGACCTTAAGTACTGGGGAAGGCACAGGCGCGTCATGTCAAGGGGAGGCAGCGGATGGTGGCAGAGCACGAAAATAGGTGCAGGCCCTGTTCCCATCGAGACAGACGAAGGATGGCTGCTCTTCTACCACGGGGTCACCACGACATGCAGCGGTTATGTTTACAGCATGGGCGCCGCTATACTGGACAGGGATAACCCTTCTATAGTAAGATACAGGTGCAGGGACTACCTGCTGACGCCTGAAAAGTTATATGAAACCTCGGGTTTCGTACCAAACGTCGTATTCCCGTGCGCTACCCTGCATGACGCTGAAACGGGCAGGATAGCTATCTACTATGGAGCAGCAGATACCTATGTCGCCCTTGCATTTGCTCAAGTGGACGAAGTAGTTGATTACATAAAGAACAACTCGGAAGCAGTTTACGGTGACGATATCGAATACAGGTAACCAGAGGTGCGGCAACAATGCTTAGTACTACCAGGCAACTGAAGGATCATGTCGAGAACGAGTTGAGAACGAATATCCTGGACTTCTGGTGCGATCATGCTGTCGACAATGAAAACGGAGGCTTTTACGGCTATATTTCCGAGGATCTCAGTACGGATGCCCTGCATGACAAGGCATCCGTACTAAATGCCCGCATATTGTGGACATTTTCGGCAGCATACGGTTCATACAAAGAGAAGAAATACCTCGACATGGCAGCGCGCGCATTCGAGTACATCCGTGATCACTTCATAAACCGCGAACACATGGGTGTATACTGGATGCTCGATTACAGGGGCATGCCGAAAGATACGAAAAACCAGGTATATGCCAATGCATTTGCCATATACGGCCTGTCTGAATATTACCGTGCAGTCGGCGATAAATCCGCGCTGGAACTGGCAATAAGCCTGTTCGAGTCCCTGGAACGGCATGCAAGGGACAGGGAATACGGAGGTTACCTGGAAGCGCTGGCCTGCGACTGGTCCCCCCTGCCGGATATGAGCCTCAGTCCCAAGGATATGAACGTGCCGAAATCGATGAACACGCACCTGCATGTCCTGGAAGCTTACACGAACCTGTACAGGGTCTGGAAGTCCGAAGAACTGAAAGAAAGTCTCAAAGCGTTGCTGGAAGACGTAATGGACCGCATAGTCGACAACCACACCTGGAGTTTCAGGCTGTTCTTCGAAAAGGACTGGACTCCATGCGCAGAAATCACATCCTACGGGCATGACATAGAAGGAAGCTGGCTTATCCATGAAGCCGCCGAGGCGTTGGGAGATCACGCTCTCCTGGAAAAAGCCGGAAAAACCGCTGTCAATATGGCCGAGAGCGTCCTTGAGAACGGCGTCGACAAAAAGTTCGGCGGTATATTCAACGAGATGCATGGTACGATACTGGATGACAATAAAGACTGGTGGCCCCAGGCAGAAGCAGTCGTCGGTTTTTTCAACGCATGGCAGCTCACCCGCAAGGGGGTGTTCCTGGACGAAGCACTTAAAACATGGAAGTTCATCGATATGTATATAGCAGACCGTAACAACGGAGAATGGCGCCGGACAGTCGCGCGTAACGGCAGTCCTCTTGCAGGCGATGAGAAGGTAAGCCCATGGAAGTGCCCCTACCATAACGGCAGGATGTGCTTAGAGATCATCAGGAGAACCGCCGGATGCGAAACCGGATGACAGCGCCTGTCCGGGAGATATTCTGAAAGTATGAAAACGGCCGGGAGCAAAATCTTTCAGGAGGCAGGATCAAATATGAGCAGTTACTTCAAAAACAGACTTGAGCAACTCATAGCTGAATACAACAGTATAATCACCAGGAGGAACGAGCCTCTTCCGTCAGGCAACGGGATATACGAAAGGTTCAGGTATCCGGTGCTGACAAAAGACCATATCCCGCTGTTCTGGAAGTACGATCTAAACGAGGGAACGAATCCCTACCTGATGGAAAGGCTGGGCGTAAACAGCGTATTCAACCCCGGGGCGGTCGAACTTGACGGGAAGATATACCTCATCGCCCGCGTGGAAGGCAATGACAGGAAGTCTTTTTTCGCAGTGGCAGAAAGCGAAAACGGCATAGACAACTTCAGGTTCTGGGACTACCCCGTCATCATGCCCGAGACCGATGATCCGGACGTCAACGTGTATGACATGAGGATCACGAAGCACGAGGACGGCTGGCTATACGGCTTGTTCTGCACGGAACGCAAAGATCCGGACGCGCCGCCCGGCGATACCTCGAGCGCTGTGGCAGCATGCGGCATAGCCAGGACCAGGGACCTCAAGACCTGGGAACGCCTCCCGGACCTTAAGACGAAATCACCGCAGCAGAGGAACGTGGTGCTGCATCCCGAGTTCGTAAACGGCAAATACGCCTTCTACACAAGGCCCCAGGACGGTTTCATAGAGACCGGGACCGGCGGCGGGATCGGATGGGCCCTTTCCGATATGATCGAGAACGCTTCCATCGATGACGAACAACTGATCGACTGCAAGGAATACCACACCATAAAGGAAGTCAAGAACGGCCAGGGCCCGGCGCCGATAAAAACGGAAAAAGGCTGGCTCCATATCGCACATGGCGTCAGGAACACCGCAGCCGGGCTGCGTTACGTGATCTATGCCTTCCTGTCCGATCCTGAGCATCCCGAGATCGTCACCCACAGGCCCGGCGGCTACCTGATAGCCCCCGAGGGCGATGAACGGGTGGGAGACGTGTCGAACGTGGTATTCTGCAACGGCGCTGTTGCCAGGGCCAATGGCGAGTTGCTGATATACTATGCTTCCTCCGACACCAGGGTCCATGTGGCACGTACCACGGTCGACAAAATGCTCGATTATGTAATCAATACGCCGGAAGATCCTCTTAGATCGTATGCATGCGTGCAGGTAAGAAAAGAACTCATCGACAGGAACATGGAACTGATAAAGTCAGGTAAAATAAAGCTGTCCTGAGACAATGACTGATGGATCGTGTTACCGGCGGCCATATATACCCCGGGTGATCAATGTCCTGTGTACGGAAACACAAAACTGTACAGGAAATCAAAACAGCAATCCGCATAAACAAAGCTGCAGCAGCATGTAAAGCTGTTGCAGCTTTTGATATCTTTCCCGTTTCTTTATGCTTTCCGTACAATTGGTACCGTTTCATTCCAGTCCAGTCTATTTCTTTACTGTCACGTATATTGCAAATACATATCCCGTCGTCCCTTTTGACGTTTTGATCTTGTACCATCCGTTGCCCTCATCCGAGAGTATCGTGACAGTCTCGTTCTTATACAGCGTCCCAAGTTTGCGCGCTGATGTGCTGGGTTTTTCCCGCAGGTTGAGCGCGGCGACATTGACGACGCCTTTGAGCTGCGCAGCAGGCTGTTCCGGAGCCTTCCCGTCACCGCTGCTGCCGCTCCCCGACTGTGCAGGGCCCGCAGCGGCGCCTGATTTCAGCGTATTTATTTCTGTCTGGAGCGCCTTGATCTGCTTTTCCTGTTCAGCTATTTTATTGGTCAGTTCATTGTTCTTATCCAGAAGCGCTTGGATCTTGGCGGACAATTGTTCGAACGCAGCATCAACATAGCTTTTGCTCACTATGGGATCCTGGTCCGAACCGGGTATGGCGGTCTGGTTTAAGGCAGATACGATATTCATGCTGAGTGAAATGACCAGTACCAGCATTAGAGTTGCTGCTGCGAATTTCGACCGAAGTTTCATGACTTGCCCCCTCTTCATTCGTTTAGTGCTCATAATCCGAGCACATTATCATTATAACGCAATATTGAAGATTTTTGGTTACAGAATCCTTAAAAATGCGTGACATTATTCAAAAAAAGAGCAATTTATGAGGACCTGCGCGCAAAATCTGGCGAGCAAAAATGCCCGCACGACTTATAATTAATGTGCCTGGTATAATCGATGGAATATTCGGCGGCATAACTTTCACAACAGGACGGAGATCACAGGATGCAGGAAAAAACAGGTTTGGAACAGGATCTCGGTATATTCGGCGGCAGGGAATTCCGGAAAAGGTTCCTCAGCATAGCGGTACCCGTTACATTACAGCAATTTCTGACTTCATCGCTGAACCTGACGAACAATATCCTGGTCGGGCAGCTTGGCGATACAAGCGTGGCTGCAGTGGGACTGGCCAACCAGGTTTACTTCATACTCAATGTCATACTGTCCGGCATAGGCGGAGGCATCTCCATATATATATCCCAGTTCTGGGGCAGCCGTAAATATGACCAGATAAAGAAAGTGGTTTCGCTCAGTTTAGCTATTACGATGCTGGCCGCAATGGTATTCTTCATACCGTCGTTCGCGGCGCCGGGATTCATACTGTCCCTGTTTTCCAATGACACCGGCGTCATCGAACTCGGAAGCAAATACCTGAAACCCGTGAGCATCAGTTTCCTGCTGATGATCTTCTCAGTCTGTTTTTCCAGCGCACTGCGCAGCACGGGAAATGTGAGGCTTCCGCTGGCAGCGAATTTCGTCGGGATAATCGTGAATACCGCATTGAATTATGTGCTGATATTCGGCAAGCTCGGACTGCCGGCCATGGGTGTTTCAGGATCTGCCGTCGCCACGGTAATAGCCCGTTTCGCTGAGTCGGCCATCATTTTGTGGGCGGTATATGCCTCCCACAATATAGTATCGATAAAGCTGAAGGATCTGTTCAGCATCAGCGCCGACCTGATCAAAAGATTCTTCGGCACTTCGGGCGAACTGATAGCAAAAGACGGCTGTTGGGCTCTAGGCACATCCATTTATATGGCGATATACGCATTGATGAGCACCGAAGCCGCAGCTTCCGTCAACATAACATCAACGATACGCAGCATGCTTTTCGTATTCTTTAACGGCGTTTCCACAGCATGCCTGATAATGGTCGGCAACAAGATAGGCGAAAATGACGACGAAACGGCGTACAAATATGCCTGCAGGTTCCTCAGGATAACTCTTCTTATTTCAGCGGCAGTCGCAGCGATCCTGGTCCTTTCGAGGCCGTTGGTGCTGGCTCCGTACAAGGTGTCGCAGACGGTCGTTGACAACGCCATGGGGCTGATGGTCGTTTCCGCCGTTATCATCCCGTTCCAGTCCTACGCCAGCGTAGCCATAGTCGGAGCCATGAGAGGCGGAGGCGACATAAGGTTCACCATCTTCCTCGATCTTACCGCCGTATGGTTCATAGGCATGCCCCTGGCATGGCTCGGCGGCATGGTGTTCCGTCTCGACATAGTGTGGGTCTTCCTGCTGGTAAGCCTCCAGGAAGTATACAAGGCAGTTATGTGTTATTTCAGGATACATTCAAGGAAGTGGATCAACAACGTGGTCCGCGGGATCTAGAAGTTCCCTGACCAGCATCCATTTTTCGAGCTTTTTTTCGAAAGGGAGCATGTTCCTGGGGCTCGTGGACGGAAGGACGAAATACTGTGCGATATGGTTTCCCGTCCCTTTCCTTCTGACAAGCCTGCTATACAGATCCCTTGCAGGGTTGCCGTTGAAGCATACATACCTGATACCTTTGAACCGTTTAAAAAAGCCCTCGAAATCATTAGGCTCGGGATTCCTAATATCGCTGTCGCTGCTGCCTTCCCTTTCGCATGATTCCAGCACGTCCCAGAGCGCTATACGGTGTCCGAGCAGGAATGCCTTGCGCAGTTCATAGTCTTCGTCCGGCTCCCTGCCGAAAACAGCATATATGACCTTCCAGAACGCATTGCGTCCGAATCCGTAATACTGCTGCCTCTCCAGCGAAACAACGCTCGGCATGGTCCCTAGTATCAGCACTTTACAGTTCTCATCGGCGATGGGTTCGAATGAATGTATCCTCATATCGTTTACTGTCCTCATATCTGTTCATTGACCGTCTGCTCAAGCACGGCTTTCTCAAGTTCGCTCCAGAGCTGCTCCCTTCCCTGCCCGGTCTCTGACGAATATGCGGTAAGACTCGCATCAGCCTTGATCCCCAGTGTTTTCCGGATCTCCGAAAGCCTTCCCTGTATCCGTCCCCTGGCTATTTTGTCGGCTTTCGTTGCGACCACCATATGGGCGATCCCGCGGTCCAGTATCCACCTGTACATCAGCTTGTCATCTTCGGTGGGAGAATGCCTTATATCGACAAGCATGATCACCAGCTTGAGCTGCCTTCGTGTATGCAGATAGGTCTCGATCATTTTTGCCCAGGACGCCTTTTCCTCTTTTGAAACCTTTGCATAGCCGTATCCGGGGAGATCGACAAAATACAGGATGTCATCCACATTGTAGAAGTTTATGCCCCGAGTCTTGCCGGGCTCGGAAGATACCCTGGCCAGGCCCTTCCTGTTCAGGAGCGAGTTGATGAGCGACGATTTCCCCACATTCGACCTTCCGACCAGGGCTATCTCAGGCAGGTCGCCTGCAGGGTACTGTTCAGGCTTCACAGCCGTAAGTTCGTACCTGGATCTGCCGATGTCCATTTGTCCGGATCTGCCTGTGTCCATGATGCCTCCCTTTGTCAGCTTTCTCTTTCTTTCGCGGTCGTATAATTTATTATACTAAAAAAGCCGGTTTTTACAAATCATCTGTCAAAACTGGCTGTATTATTCCTTTTTCAGCGTATTTCCGCCTTGCTGACTGCGGCACGGCGCCGCCATATATTATCACATATCGGCATCAGCAAACCTGTATACCTGGTCTGCCGTGAACGTCCACTCCGGGGTGACCAGCGTATCGCCGAAATCTGCGGGATACCACGGGTCGCCGTCGCCTTTCGAAGGATTCTTCAGGATATGTATGTCCTGTGCGGGCATATAGCTCTGTGCAATGATAAATACCTTCTCACCGGTACCAGGATTCTCCGCCATGTCCACAACGATAGCGCAATGCCCTGGGCTGCCTCCCTTCAGGAACACGTCGCCCGGCTCCAGACCCTGCGGGTCCGTCTTTTTCATTTCTTTCGAAAGGGACATCGTGCCTGCATAGGCGAATACAGTGTCAAGGTATTTCCTGAAAGACTCATAGCCGGCGTCCCTGTCCTCTCGTTTTACCCATTGGGCTTCGTTTCCCGATACCCTTATCCTGTATCCTTCCATCCACTTTTTATACTCGGCGTTGAAGCCGTTGGTGAAATTGAAATGTATCTGGTCGTACAGCCCTTTTGAGAAAAGATACTCCGCACGGAGCCTAATCACGGCATCCGCACACTGCTGCAGATCCTTCTCCCCCACGTCCATATCGATCACTGCCGCATGAACGTCCCATGGCTTCACTCTGCCGTCATAATATCTGACTTTGGTGCCATGGGGCTTGAGAGGCAGGTTCCGCAGGAATTCGCCGAACGAGCCTGCATCAAGTTCCACGCGCTCGAAGCCTTCCGGCGGCTTTATCCTCTCGGCGACGGTGGTTCCCTCCTCATTGATAAGGTACTCTGTACCGGCGCCGGACCTCCCGTCCTCATCGATGTGATTTCCTTCACCATTGCCGGATTTTCCCGCCTCACTGCCGTCCGCACCGGTCACCTGCCGCCCTTGCGTCTTGCCAGGTTTCAGTATCATGTAAGTCACGTCTTCGGACATATCCGGTCTTTTCTCACCGCCTGCGCAAAACAGCGTATCAATGCCGGCCTCAGGCAGTATCTTCCTGGCGGCCAGAACTGCGAATATGATCAGGATCAGGATAGCCAGTACAGTTTTGGAAATCTTCTTCATGTCACCTTTCTCCCTGCCCATCCCGGGTATCATCCCGAGCTTTTTTCGGCACCTGCCGGTATGGCATGTCCCTGTAAGGCATAGACGGAAAAATCCGAAAATTGTTTCAACGCATAAAGCTGTTGGAAACAATAAATAGTGCAGAATGCAAACCAAACACGAAATATATGCCTGGTATTTGCGGCATAATATTATGTACGGTTTGTATGAAATATAAACAGTAAAGGAGTAATAAGCAATGAAAGCATCTATCGACAGAGACGGCTGCATCGCATGCGAACTGTGTGCGACTACCTGCCCGGAGGTATTCCGCATGGCGGATGACGGCCTCGCCGAGGTTTACGTGGACGAAGTCCCCGAAGGTTCCGAGGAATGTGCAAAAGAAGCCGAGGAGGGATGCCCTGTCTCGGTCATAAGGGTCGAGGAATAATTCTAAACAACCGGCAAAATCTTATGATCCGGGGTATACTGATAAAAGCATGCGATACTTAGGTTTGCCGGTCAATGGATGATTTTGCCGGCTAAAGGAGAAGACCGTTGAAAAAGGATGCACGCTTTTATTGGAACCTGTTCTTTTCCACATTAAAACTGAGCGCTTTCACATTCGGAGGCGGTTATGTCATCGTTCCCCTTATGCAGAAGCGCTTTGTAAAGGAACTGAAATGGATAGATGAGGATGAAATGCTCGACCTGGTTGCCATAGGTCAGTCGGCGCCCGGACCGGTCGCTGTCAACGCATCGATCATGGTGGGATACAGGATGGCCGGCGTCCCGGGCGCGTTCCTCACGGTCCTCGGCACCGTATTGCCGCCGCTTGTGATCATTACGGCAATAACATTCTTTTACATGGCATTTCGCGACAACCAGGTAATACGGACCCTGTTCAGGGGCATGCAGGCAGGTATTGCCGCAGTCATAGCCGACGTGGTCATAAACATGGCAGCAAAGATAATAAAGGACAGACGGGTCCTGCCCATAACCGTAATGGCGCTTTCTTTCCTCGCTGCTTCATTCTTCGATGTCAGTATTATCGTCATCCTTCTTGTTTCCGGACTGCTTGGAGTATATACGGCCTTCCGGACCAAAGGAGGAGCAGAAACGGATCCGCGCCGCACTGAGGAGGAGGGATTCGAATGACACTACTCAGGCTGTTCTGGAGTTTCTTCCTTGTCGGCCTGTTCAGCTTCGGAGGAGGATATGCAGCTTTACCTCTCATCCAGGAACAGGTCATAGAAATCAACTCCTGGCTGACTCCCGACGAGTTCGCTGATATCCTGACCATATCCCAGATGACTCCGGGGCCGATATCGATCAACGCATCCTCCTTTGTAGGCACAAAAATAGCGGGGATCCCGGGCGCGATCGCGGCAACGGCCGGATGCGTGACGCCTTCCTGCATCATAGTGCTCATATTGGCTGCGCTTTATTACAGGTTCAAAGGCCTCAGCATGGTCCAGGGGATCATAAGAGGGCTTCGTCCCGCAGTAGTAGCTTTGATAGCTTCCTCCGGCATATCCATCCTTCTGACGGCGTTATTCGGCACAGCCGAATTCCCAATCAGCCTGTCCGGCCTGGATCCGGCAGCACTCGGACTGTTCATCGCCAGCCTGTTCATGCTGAGGAGGTTCAAACCTGATCCCATATTCGTGATGCTGGGAGCAGGCATTATCGGCTTAATAGTTTATTCAATATAGAATACCTGGTATAACACAGGCTGGAATATGGTTCCTGTATCCCGATTCCGCGGAAACCGGACACGCGGACCGTCCGCATGTATCAACATTTCCCATGTATCAGCCGTCGCCTTTATCAAGATATCACCCCCAAAATCACCCCTGTGTTTTACACATTTCATACCTGAAAGATGATTACATCAGGCAGCGCTTTACCTACAATGATATTTGAAAGGCGGGTGTTGTTATGGCTTTCTATAAAGAACCGTGTATCCACTGCGGATACCTTTTGCCACGGGACTCACAGTTCTGTCCGGGCTGCGGCAGCAGAAGCCCTTTCATTTACAGTTGTCCCACATGCCTTCGCGAGATCAGAAAGGAAGAATCCTACTGTTCAGGATGCGGCAGACCCCTTTACATAATCTGCCCCAAATGCATGGAAAAAACGTTCGTACAGGAAAGCTGCGAACATTGCGGTGAAAGTTTAATGATCCAGTGCCCCAACAGGCGCTGCCAGGCAATGCAGTTCTTCCAGAACAAGAAGTGCACGGCATGCGGAAAAGTGCTCAGCAAATAAGCGCCTTCAATATTTATGTAAATATAACTGATCGGAGGGTCCAGCCATGATGAATTCTTTTACGCGCAATTATACCGACAACAGCACAGAAGCAGGTTTCCAGTTCACATTCTACTGTGATCTGTGCAATGACGGCTTCAAGACGTCATTCATCGAATCGGAGACTTACAAAAAGGGTTCGCTGTTCCGCGGCATATCGGGAGGAGCAAGGGCGCTTGGCCACCTTCTGGGCGGATCGCTCGGCCATATGGCATATAGCGCAGGCTATGGAAGCGACGTACTTTCCGAGAGGTTCAGGGGTATGAGCCCCGAATGGCAGAAAGAACATGAAAAAGCCTTTATCCAGGCCCAGAATGAAGCAAAACAGCATTTCAACAGGTGCCACGGATGCCGCAGGTGGGTATGCGACGCGGACTTCAACGAAGACGAGGGCATGTGCGTCGAATGCGCACCTCGTCAGAACATAACCATTGCAAAGGCCAAGGCGAACAGGATGGTGCAGCAGATCGAGGAAGCTGCCGAAAACGCCAACGTATTCAGGGGCGCCATCGAAAGCAAGACCACCGTATGCCCCAACTGCGGAAAGCCTGCTGGAGGCGGAAAATTCTGCAGCAACTGCGGATACAACCTGCAGCTCAGACAATGCCCCAACTGCGGCGCACAGGCGGCGCAAGGCGTCAAGTTCTGCAGTGAATGCGGCACAAAACTGTGATTTCGAAAGGAGATGCGGACAGTGTCAAATGATATCTTCAGCGGAATATTGAAAGGTTTCAGTTCCTTCATGCCGCAGGACGACCCGAACACGAAACTTTTCAACCTCAATAACCAACTGAACGAACTACGGCAGGAGGAACTCCAGGCATACGCATCGATAGGGAAAAGGCTTTATGGCAGTATATCAAGCGATCCCGAGTACAGCGACCTCATAATGGAGATACAGGCCATACAGAGGAAAATCTCCCAGGTGCAGCGGGATATCAAGGCCATACAGGAAGAAAAAGAAGCACAGGAGCAGAAGGCAAAGGCACTGCAATGCCCGGAATGCGGTTTTGTCAACCAGGACGGCGCCAAGTTCTGCGGTGAATGCGGCGCAAAGCTTGCTTCCCCTTCCGCCTGCAGCAACTGCGGCACGGTAAACCCGCCCAACACGCGCTTCTGCGGCGAATGCGGGAACAAGCTGATGTGAAGATGCCTGTCACAGCGCCTGGACACTTTATATATACATGATGGATGGAAATTTCAGGACAGGGGGACGGTCCGTCTCATAATAGAGACATGGAAACAGTCCCCCTGTCTGTATGATGTTTTGTATCATATATTGACTTTTTTCCAGAACGCCGGAGCAAAGAGCAGCAGTACCGGGAATATCTCCAGCCTGCCCGCGAACATACAGAATGAGAAGACTGCCTTGCTGATCGCCGAATACGCCGAGAAATTCCCCATCGGCCCGACGATCCCGAGGCCGGGTCCAATATTGCCTATGCAGGCAGCAACGGCAGTGAAGTTCGATACCATGTCTTTGCCTTCGACAGATACGATAAGGAGAGCTACCGCAAATATCAATATAAAAGTGTAGAAGAAAACTGTTACACCGGACAGCACGTCATCGTTGACTGTTTTACCGCCGATCTTAACGGTATAGACCGAACGGGGATGGATGATCCTGTGTATTTCACGCCGCACAAGCTTCATCAGCAATACGATACGGATGCATTTCATACCGCCCGCTGTAGATCCGGCGCTGGCGCCTATGAACATAAGCAGCACGAGTATGGCTTTGCTGAAGGACGGCCACAGGTTGAAATCAGCGGTCGAATAGCCTGTCGTCGAAATGATCGAACTGACCTGGAATGACGAATACCTGAGTGACTCCCAGAACGAACCGAATACCTTTCCTGTCAGATCGATCGTTATCAGGATTATCGAAACAAGAACAGTCCCAAAGTAAAAGCGGAATTCCGCATCGCGCAAAAACGATCTTATGTTTCCCTTGATCGCCTGGTAATACAAAGAGAAGTTGGTCCCGTACAGAAGCATGAACACAGCTATTATGATCTCAGCAAAAACATTGTTATATGCCCCGATGCTCGTGTTTTTAATGGAAAAACCGCCAGTCCCGGCAGTGCCGAGGGCGTGGACAATGGAATCATACACCGGCATCCCTGATATGATGAGCAGCACGACCTGGACCAGCGTCATTGCGGTATATATCATATACAAGATCTTTACAGTCTGCTTTATCTTCGGTACGAGTTTCCCGGGATTCGGTCCCGGGCTTTCAGCTACCAGCATATGTACGCTGTTCGGTTTGACCGAAGGCAGCACAGCCAGCATCAGCGCCAGGACGCCCATGCCGCCTACCCAGTGGGTAAAGCTCCGCCAGAACAATATGCCCCTCGGCAGGCTTTCCACCTCTGTCAGGATCGTAGCTCCCGTCGTCGTGAACCCGGAAACAGATTCGAAAAACGCATCCATAGGAGACGTGACGGCGCCGCTGATCAGGAAAGGCAGCGACCCGAACAGCGATACAAAAAACCATGACAGCGCCACTGTCGCAAACCCGTCCCTTGCATACATCTGACTGTCCTTCGGCTTCAGCAGGTGAAGCAGGAAACCGGCAATGATCAGTATGGTTATCGATATGAGAAATGCATACACATCATCCTGTCCATATATCACGGAAACCAGGAGAGAAGGTATCATAAGGGCAGCCTCTATGGCCAGCACGGTGCCGAGGTTGCTGAAAATCAGCTTATAGTTCATTCCTTATCCCTCCGGGTTCCACTATATCATTGAAATCGGAGAAGTGCTGGTCCTTCACGATCAGGATCACACTGTCGCCGGACATGATGATGTCTTTGCCGTGCGGTATTATGATCTCATTCTTCCTGACGATGGCGGCGACGAGTATCCCTTTCTTCAGCTTCAGGTCCCGGAGCGGTATGTTCAGGAATTTCGTAAACTGTCCCGCTATGAATTCCAGGGCTTCCGCCTTGCCGTCTATGATCCTGTACAGTGTTTCCACAGGGTTGCCCATGGCGTTCTTCAGGCCCCTGACGTATCTTATGATGCCGTTGGCAGTGATCTGTTTCGGACTTACGACACTGTCTATGCCCATATTCTTTATCAGCGAAGCATATGTTATCCTGTTTATCTTGGCGACGACCCTGTTTACGCCGCAATGTCTCGCATACAGCGATGTCAGCAGGTTTTCCTCGTCACGCCCGGTAACGGCAACGAAAGCGTCCATGTCACACAGGTTTTCCGAGTCCAGCACGGTTTCTTCAGAACCGTCCCCGTTGATTATCAGCGTATTTGGCAGCAATTCCGACAATTCATAGCACCTGTCCCTGTCGATCTCGATGATCTTTGCCCTGATATCGGCTTCTTCGAGGTATTTCGCAAGGTAATACGCTATCCTGCCGCCTCCGACGATCATGACGTTCCTGACCCTGTTGCTGTCCGGTACGACACGGCTGCAGAAATCATGCACATCAGCCGGACGGCCGATGACATATATCGTGTCGTTTTCTTCTATCCTGGATTCACCGTTGGGGATTATGACCTCTCCGTTCCGCTGCACCGCACCGATCAGTATGGACGGGCAGATACCTGCCGATATGTCTTTCAGTTTCATACGGGCAACAGGCATGCTTCCGGTCACCTTGATCTCAACGAGTTCGACCCTTCCCTTCGCGAATGGCTCCACTTCGGCCGCTGTCGGATGGCTCAGCACCCTGCCTATTTCCCTGGCGCATTCAAGTTCGGGGTTTATGACCATATCAAGGCCAAGCTCCCTCTTGAGCACCGAAAGCTCACTGGCATATTCGGGATCCCTGATCCTGGCTATAGTATGCGCCGCTCCAAGCTTTTTGGCGGTAAGGCAGCATACCATGTTCATCTCGTCGCTGGTGGTAGCCGCTATCAGCAGGTCGGCATCCTTAACTCCCGCTTCCATCAGGACCTTTGTGCTCACGCCATTGCCCTTTATACACATGACATCCAGGTATTCGCTTGCCTTTTTCAACGGCTCGGGGTCCTTGTCGATTATGGTGACGTCATTGCCCTCTTTCGACAGGTTTTCCGCCAGGGCATACCCGACTTTGCCGTCTCCGATAATAATGATCTTCATTTCAGCACTCCTGTTTTCATAAAACGTTTTGATCAAACCATCAGTTCCCGGCCGGAATACTCATAATTATGTCTATATAATATGCAAATCCCGCTGCAAATAAAAGGTGAGGCAGTCAAAATGCCTCACAGCGCCACTGATGAGGTATTCTGGCATGGAACGGGCCATTATGTATTATCGCTTTAACATTGAGTTAATTATATCATCAGTTTTTTATAATGCAAAACCCATATATGAAAAAACTGCGGCTGACTAATGAAAATAAAGACTATTTTGCCGTGTCTTTCTCGCAGGTTTGTTTGAATATGCCATACTTCTCCATAATTTCAGGGTTTTCATCCAGAAAACGGTTCAGAAGTTCGATCTTGCTGAGGGCATTGCCCGTTACATTATGCTCGATCAGTTCGACATTTACGAGCAGGTTCTGTTCGACCCCAATATTCCTCAGGAACCTCTCTATCGTATTATGCCGGTCGAGAAGGAATTTCCCGGTCTTTTCGCCTTCCTTCGTCAGCCTGATCATCCCGTATTTCTCATAACGAAGCAGCCCGAGACGCCCCAGCTTCTGGACCATTTTCGTCGCGGAGGAAGCCTTGACGTTCAGTGCTTCCGCCAATGCATTTATCCGGACATATCCGTCACTCGCCCATATCCTGTAGATCATCTCCATATAATCCTCCATACTGTGCGACATCATATCCTTCTGCTTTTCAAGGATCTCGTAGCCCCGCACCGTATGGAATTCCCTGCTGTTCATCGGATCACACCCCATACCCGTCTTTTATCAGTATATGAGTGACATAATTTAATATTATTCATATATTAACTTTGGGAAAAAATTTTTCCCGGGGCTAAATCTGTTACATAATACGTTGCAATAGCAGGAGGTCCATTCGATGAGCGAAAATCTTGTGCCCCTTCACATGATACCGTGCGGGAGAAAAGCAAAGGTAAGAAAACTGGTGTCTACGGGAAATGAGAGAAGAAGGATGATGGATCTCGGCCTGATCACGGGCACCAGTGTCGAATCACTGATAATTTTTTCTTTCAGGGATCAGACGGCATACGAGATAAGAGGCGCGGTCATAGCGCTGCGTTCCGAGGAAGCATCAAAGATCCTCGTAGAAATGCTTTGAGCCGGCGGCTGCCTGTTACAGGCCGGCCTTTATGCCGGCTCATTTTTCTTTCCCGAACCATGTCCCGGGATCATAACCTTCTGTCTCAGGTTATTCCAGCATTACCTGTCATGAGTGATCCGCTGGCAGCCTTATGCATATGAGCTTTGCCTGAGTATCCTCAGGTAATGGTTGGCTTCACGCAGTACGTGATCCGCAAGCAGCGGGACTGCTATAGCCTTTATCTTGCAATTGATCAGGCCTTCAGTACCGGCGTTCTTGAAATCCCTGATGCCGACAGCGGCGTCGAAGCTTTCGCTTGTCACCCCGGGCAGCAGGGCAGTCTGCTCGGATGCGGCAATGGCTTTTCTCGTCAGTTCACTGAACTCGTTGCCGAAATCATTGGCAGTATTGATCAGTTCCCCTTCCGTGGGATCCAGTAAGCCTCTTATGAACCAGGCATGCTCAGCCATGATCCTGTTCCAGAATATCTCCTGCTCGACCAGGTCATTTGCGCCGCCCATACTCTCCCTGTTCTGCAGCCTGTTCAGCGCCCTGAGGTAGAACCTGGCCTCCCTGAGGATATGGTCCAGCAGCAGCGGATAATTCAGCGTAAACAGCCTGCAGGCAAGCACATTGCTCAGTATCCTTACCTTAAAATTGATCAGGGCTGTTGTGAGTATTATCGCCTTGCGGTTCAGGTTGAACACCCTCTCTTCAAGCAGCGGCGATGCAAGAGTGCCGCTGTTCCCAACAAGCCCTTCCTCCATCTGGGTCAGCCTGAAGTTGATCGGGATACCGGTGTAAAACTGGGAAGTCCTCTCCGCGGCAAGTGTATGGGGCGTGACGAATTCGCCCGATTCGACCGAAGCCTGGCTCACGACTCCATTGGACAGCGAGATCGTCTCACCCAGCAGCATTTCGAACTGATTTTTCAACATATCGGCTTCACGTGCCAGATCGGCGTCTTTAGGCGTAAACGCGCTTTCGATGAAAAAGGAATGCTCCTTGGCTATCCTGGCGAAGAACAGGTTGAGCTCAAGCGAAAGCCTGATATATTCCTCTCTTGAAATCATGCAAAATCACCCTTTATAAAAAATACAATAAAAAACCCAGCGTACTATATAATATGGCTGGGTTACATAAAGAGTGACGTTTCGGAATATAGTAAACAAATGCGCAAATCATCTTAACAGCGCCGACGTTTCAAATCACGGATACTGTAATCCTCATTCCTCAGATACGGTACCTAGCAACTGATCAATACCCTAACTCTTCACCTACAATGATAACCTTTATACGTCCTTTGACCCTCTGGTACGCGGACACCACATAGTTGCAGCAAATGCGCGCCGGGCTGCCGCAGCCGTCGGCCATTCCGGTTTCATCCTGTGCCAGCGACATGCACTCTCCTTTTTCCCGGCAGTATGTCTGGCAGGAAAGCCTTGTCGAGTTAGCCGGAGCCGCCGTCCTTTTCACCCTGTCGATCGCTGCGTCTATATCGCTGACTATTTTGTTGTACCCCGCAACGATAATGACCGATTTCGGCCCGTAGCATATTGCGGCCACCCTGTTGCTGTTTCCGTCCACGTTATACAGTTCGCCGTTCTCTGTGATCGCATTGGCGCTGCATATATATGTATCAGCGAAAAACGACTCCCTGTATATTTTTTCGATGTCATCGCGGGACAGGCCTTCCCTGTAACGGTCCAGGAAGCGGTAGCTGCCTGAGCGGAGAAGATCGATGACCCCGCATTCGAACAATGTCATGGAGCCTCCGACGGCAACCGTCTGTCCTTCGCTCATGAGCTCCCTGACCTTGTCTGCGACTTCGGCCCTGCTTTCAACGTAGCAGGCCTGCATATTGTTCTTCTCAAGATTCTTTATAGTTTTTTCAACACGTTTCTCAATAATGGCTTTCAGGTTGCTGTCCATACATCTCAACTCCCGTCTGAAAATGATATGCCGGTGCGCCTGTACCAACTGTAATAAATTATAGCATGACTGTCTGCTGAAAATTATCACTTTACAGAAAATTTATACTGCGGCAGCAATCCGGCGCAATAAAAGACCGGCACCGGTTTTTCCGTGTCGTCCCGGAAACAGCCGGCGCCGGTTCAGGTTATTGATGCATGCATTTATGGGAGGTTAACTTCAAGTCCCGATCATTTGGCCGTCCTATTGCTCTACCGTCAGCACCACTACCGACTTCGCCGGCATCATTATCCTGAGCGCGCCATTATTCAGCCTTGCTCCGTGGAATTCCGCAGGTTTGATATTCTCCGGTTCATCAAAGGTATTGTGTGCGTTCATGGCCGGAGCAGTAAGTATAGTGCCGCTGACGCGGGAGATATCTCCGCTGCGCAGCAGGCAATCGATCTCCGCTTCTTTGTCATGGCTCAGGTTGCAGATGGAGATGTGTATCCTGTTGTCCTTATCGATCGATGCCGATGCGCTGACCTGCGGGATCGCATTGTCGCCGAAACGGTATTCCTCGTTTTCCAGAGCCATCGGCAGCAGTTCTGCATCCTGGTGCACCTTATACATGTCGAATACGTGGTATGTCGGTGTCAGAACCATCCTGTCGCCCTCCGTCAGTATGACGGACTGCAGTACGTTGACCATCTGGGCGATATTCGCCATCTTCACCCTGTCGCA
>Ga0116166_1001705_pt1 | contig 19339 bp, 10 predicted proteins | sample AD_JPNMR2_MetaG_FD_89884 | JGI IMG/M metagenome (GOLD analysis project Ga0116166, IMG submission 89884) | Active sludge microbial communities of municipal wastewater-treating anaerobic digesters from Japan - AD_JPNMR2_MetaG | ecosystem: Engineered > Bioreactor > Anaerobic > Digestate | place...
ACAGCATTAAAAATAGAAGACTTAACATATCAAAGCCAGATAGTTGATGCAGGTTCTGATTATATACCGATTTTTGGTTTGAATATCAAAGATGGTGATGGTGGTATTCAGAAAATAAATTCAATTAAGATTCATTGTAGTGATAGTAGTGTAATAGCAGAATTAACAACGAATAAAAATAGTGGAATACAGATATGGTATGATGTAAATAATAATGGAATATTTGAAAAAGAAATAGATGAAATCCAAACAGTGATAGCACCATATTGGATAGATGATACAACAGCATTTTTCACTTTTGCTACCCCACTTGATATAGAAGATGTAGATGAAGGTTTTATAGATTATTTTATAATAATAAAAACAAGTACAGATGCAAAGATGGGGACAGAATTTCAAATATCAATAGAAGGTGGTGATATAGAATTTCAATACGGTCAATCAGATACAGATGTATATGATACTTCATATATATTAACCATTGGCGTGCCTGTAATATTTAGTGATTTAACAGAAGTTGAACAAAAGTTTTCAACAAGCAATTCACCATTAGCAATAATCGGAATAAATGTAAATTCAAATTATAATGATGAGATATATTTTAAGGAATTACGAATAGTATTTAAAGATACTGGAACAATAAATTTTAATAAATGGGATTTAGCAGAATTAACAGGTGATACAGATGGTGGTGTATGTTTGTGGCGTGATGCGAATGGCAATGGCTTATTCGAAGCATCGACCGATAGTCCAATAAGATTTGAAATAGGTGGGATAAGATGGTTTGGACCTGATACAGATGGTTTTCCAATAACTTTTAATTTTGATTTAGTTAAAGCAGAGGATAGAAATTTAATATATTTACCTCTAAATGATACAGGTTTAAATAAAGGTAATGATTATTTTATTACAATAAATCCAGGCAGACAAATTGATTTTGGTGATGATTTTTACGCTGAAATAAAAGTTAATAGTGTAAAATTTTCAGTAGGTGGTGTAATAGGAAATAATATAAGCACAAAAAAGATAATTGGAAATGTAATAAATAATACGGAATTAACAAATTTAGTAACCGAAGGGTTTAGAATGCCAGCAAATAGCGAAATAACACCAATAATAAAAATAACAGTAAACGATGGCGAAGGAGCAACAGAAACATTTGATGGTATAACATTAGAATTTGAAAATAATTTTAATTTATCTTATTTAGCACCATTATCAAATTCAGATACAAGTGGCATTCAATTTTGGGTTGATGTTAATTTTGATGGACAATTTGATACAATGATAGACCAGCGAATACCATTAAAAGAATCAGCAATACCAACGGAAATAATAAATAATCAATTAACATTTACATTTGAAAGTGGTCAAGATATTTCAGATACACCAGCGAGAAAGAGTAATTTTTTTGTTTGTATAAAAACAGATACCAATATAATATATGGCGAAACTTTTGTGGTTATGATACCGATAAATGGAGTAAGATATTCATCAAATACAGCGAAAGAATCAATAAGGACAAATGAAATAAAGTTTAAAGTTCCATTAGAATTCGAAAATTTGATTACTTCACATACTTATGTTAAAGCAGATACAACAATTCCAATACCAATAATAGGAATAAAAGTGTATGATAATAAAGAGACAGGTGTTCAAATCCAGAATATAACAATAAAATTTAAAGAAAAACAAGGTTCAATTATGCAACAAGATTTTGCACCTTTAACGAATGATACATATTCAGGTGTATCATTATGGGTTGATAGTGATTCAGATGGTATTTTTAATATTAATACTGATAGATTAGTAGTATTATCAAAAGTGCCGAGTTGGAGTGTTTCAGGTTTAGAAGTCACATTAACACCAGATACACTCGAAGTGCCTGATATAAATAATAATAAAAATAGATTTTTTATTGTTGTTCGTATAACGAGTGATACAAGATATTGGCAAGGATTAAATGTTAATAAAACAACGAATGATGCATTTAGTTTTTATATAGAAAAAGGTAGTATTACTTTTTATGAAGAAGAAGATAATAAAACAATTCAATCAGATGTTGGAATTTATAATGATAGTTTCTGGATGATAGCAGACACATTAAAACCAGGTATAATAAAAGATGGATTTGTTTCATATTCTGATTCAACCTGGCAAATAAAAGCAGATACAGTTTATAAGCAAGGAGAAAACTTTTATTTTACTGTCGAATATTATGAGGAAGTTGATACACCGATAATTGATTTAAAAGAAATAAATGGTTATTTTAATTATGCTACGGATATAGCAGGTGGAACATTAGTAATAACGCCGGATGCTACCTACATGAAATGGTATATAATTTATAAAAATTCAGCTGATACTCTGGCAGGTAATTATTATGGTAATTTAAAAATATCTGCAACTGATAAAGTTGGTAATATAGGTGATACTGAATACTATCAATTAGAAATTGATAATATACCACCAATTATTACATCAGTTTATATAGATACAACAGTTGCTTATGGTTCTGATACTATTTTTAAGGCAAATGATTCAATAGTAATAATTATAAATTTTGATCCAGTCGATGATACAAATTCAATTTTATTATATACTGATTTAGATTTAAAAGATAGTGATTATAGTTCAGATAGATTTTCTTATGAAAATGTAACAACTAATCAAATTAAAGCGACATATACTTTTAGTTCAAATAAAAATTATTCAACACCAGTAGGAACTTATGATACAATTACAATAATATTATCAGATGGTGCAAATGATACTACTGCTTATGTTAATTTGTATATAGATAATAATCCACCAACAATAAATATTGGCGAAAATTTTATAATAAGGACACAAAAATATATTACACCAACAACATATAGTATGGTTGAAAATGATACATTTGTGAAACAAAATGAAATGATAGAAATTTATTATAATCCAGCAGAAGACCCAGGTGAAACAATAACTGTTGAATTTAGTTTTGATATATTAGGAACGGATACAATAATAAAACAAGGGAGTTCAATAAATTCAATTGAATTCTCATTTACAACTGGTAGTAAGATAAATTTAAATGATGGTGATGTTTTTATACCAATTAAACTATCCGATAAAGCAGGAAATGATACAACAATGTATTTGAATTTATATCTTGATATAAGTTCGCCTTATGTTAAAATTGATTCTATTAATGACACAATAATTGAAATATTACCATATACATTTACAGGTGTTTCTTATGATGTTGATGGTGATAGTATTTTAATAGGAGACCAATCATCAAAAATTGATACTGTATTTATAAAAATTGAAGTTGATACAATAACCAAAAATGGTGCAAATTTTATTTCACAGGGTATTTTTAATGCAACAAATACATCATCAGAAACTTATTATCAAACATTTAGTTATACACTCGCAAGTAGTTATGGTGAAGGATTATATCGTATATCAGCTATCGCACTTGATAAAGCAGGTAATACAATGACAGATTCAATTACTATTGATTTTCGAACTTTATATGATATAAAAAAATCAGATTATATAGATATTTTATCAGACCCAACACCAATTATTGGATTAGCAATAACAGGGCCAGCAGGTCAAACTCTTGACGCTATTCGCTTGAATTTTATTTCTGTAAGTGGTGGCACATTTACTAAATCAGATTTATTACCGATAAATTCTACGCCAATGAGTGGAATTCTGGTTTATAAAGATAATGGCTTAATTAATGGTGAATTTGATGAAGGTGATTCTATTGTTTCACTTGCTGATGGTATTAGTTGGCAGACTGATACAATAATAAAATTAGTATTCCGAAATAATGAATATGTAAATACAGATAATACAGGTGCAAATAAAGGTATAGATTATTTTATCGCATTACGAACAAGTAGTACATTAACCGCAGGTAAACAATTTAATGTTGCAATAAATTCTGGTGATATTGAATTTAATAATGCATCAAATTTAAGTTCAATTATTGCCGGACCACTTACTGCAAATCCTTATGTGAGTTATACAAATTTATTAAGTGAAACAACATATTTATATACAAATGGAAATACAATACCAGTTATAAAAATTGATTTTGCAGATAATGGAAATAATTATACATTGCAAAAATTAGTTGTTAGTTTTTTAAATGTTAATAATTTTACAAAAGATGATTTATTATCATTATCAGAGAATGGTGTTTGTTTAATTGTTGATAAAAATAATAATGATACACTTGATGTAAATGATTTATTTATACCAGTTAATTTATCAAAATCCTGGACTGGTAGTGATAAATATTATTTTATAGAACTTGAATTATCTGAAGCATTTCCATTACCAGATACAATTGGTGATTCATCAATATTTTTATGCATAAGAACATCAAATAGTATTACATATAATGATGCATTTAAAGTCAAAATATTTGGCGAAAGTATTACATTAAGCACAGGTTATATACAAAAAGATATAACAACTGGCACAATAATAAATCGTGCTGATAAGACACCACCTGAATTAAATATAATTAGTCCGCCGATGTATTCTGTATTATCAAATTATTCTGACCAGAGTATCGCAAATGTTGATATTGTATTTTTAATCGATTTTACTGCATCAATGGCAGGCACAATAAATAATGTAAAAAATAATGTCGGAAAATTAGCAGCAGGATTGCAAAGTGCTGGTATAAATGCTTATTTTGGTTTAACTAAATTTAATGATAAAGGTTATACTGATACTGATGTAGTTTATTTTTACGGAATGACTTCATCAGTTGACCAGTTAAAAAGTTGGTTAGCAACAATTCAAGCAGAAAATGGTGGAGCCGAAGATGAGATGGGACTTGAAGCAATTCATTTGACATTAGATACTGCTCCATTTAGAACAGGAGTAAAAAAATTTTTCGTTATTATAACCGATAATAAATTAGCAGACATAGATGGCGACCCGGATTATGCGCAATATTCATATTTAGAAACAGCAGAACGAATGAAACTGGAAAATGTAATTTGTTTTGCAATAGGTTATTTTGGTCAAAGTTCAATTTATGATGAAATGCTGCCGCTTGTAACTATAACAGGTGGTGATACTGCTTATATAGAAGGTAATTATAGTGAGATAATGGAAAAAATAAAAACAAAGATAATAGAGTCAATATATAAACGCGCGACGGACATTATAGGCACAGCGCAAGATGATGGTATCGGAATACAATCAATAAAAATATTCTGGCAAACATCCGAAGGCTGGTCTGATACTTATAATGCAATTAGCACTGATAGTTTTGCTACCTGGAGTTTTAAAATTGTTAATCAGGGAATAAATGATGGTCCGTGCACTATTTATATTGTAGCAACTGATTATTCAAATAATACAACAATTGATAGCATAATTATTTCATTCGATAATCAGCCTCCCACAATTTCACTTGATAAAGTAATGGAGGATGCAGCAGTAGGTACATATAGATTATATGGTGAAATAGCGACAACACCTTCGCCATATAGCAGTATTTATGGTAATACAACTGGTGTTTATATTGTGCAATATTCTATTGATAATGGCAATATTTGGAATAATGCAATATTTGCTTCGGATGGAGTAGATAATGATGGTGATGGTTTAATTGATGAAGAAGAATGTGATGAAAAGAATGATGATTGGCAAACACATTCAATAGAAAAAGGTGATTATTGGGCTGATGACCCTGAAGGCACGGAAGGTAAATTTGATTTCTTAATTGATGAGATTTTTTTAGCTGATGTTTATAATACTGTGCCTTATTATATTTATTCTGGTAATAATGTTATCATTTCAGAAGGTAAAACATCAGGTGTAAATATATATCAAAATACTCGTATTTTTCCATTGATTGATGAAGATATAATTGATACTAATATTTACGATGATAAAGTAAAATTTGTTTGTTTTATAAAGCCAGCAAAATATAGTGAAAATCTAAAAATAATAATTCGAGTATTTGATGGTGCTGGTAATAAAAATGAGATTGATACTACTATTAAACTTGGGCCAGCATTTAAAGTTGAATTAACTGATTTAACAACAACCGATACTACCATTGATGTTAATAAAAATATCCCAATTTTTAAAATAAATATTATTGATAATTACAATTCGAATTTGAATTTAACAGAATTAACATTAAAATTTCATAATAAATCATCATTTAAAAGCGAATGGTTAGAAAATATCGGAAATTATGATACATCAGGAATAGCAATATATATGGAAGATACAAGTTCAACAAAAGGCGGAGTATTTGATGAAAGTGATATGCGTGTTGCTATTGCTTCGAATTTGTATTTTACTTCCGAAGGAAATGATAGTGTAATAAATATACCTATTATTGGGCAATATCCAATTATGGGGTTGCCAAATGGTACAAATTTTTATGTAGTAATACGAACATCAAATCAAATAAATGTTGGTGATTCATTTACTATTTCAATTCCAACAAATGGTATAAATTTAAGCGGTCGAACAGCAACAGAAAGCATAAGCACTGATACTTTGTATTCAAATATTTATTTACAAATTACTGATTTAACTTATGATACTCAATATTCTTATGCTAATTCTTATATTCCATTATTTGGCATAAATACATTTTCAAAAAATAGTTCAATAAAATTAAATACATTAAAAGTAAGTTTTGAACAAACAACAGGATTTAGTCAGAATGATTTAAGTAGCAGATTATTAAGTGATTCAAGAGCAGGAATAACATTATGGAAGAAGCGAAGTGCTGAAGAGGTATTGTTTGATATAAATACAGATAGTTTTATAAAAGCATTTAATAGATGGGATTTTTATAATGCTTATTTTGATAATCTAAATTTAACTTTACCTGATAGTGATGTGTATAATAATATAGATTATATTATAGTTTTAAAAACATCTGCGGATATATCAGCAGGCGATAAAATACAGGCTTATTTAGATACATATAGTTTTTCATTTAGTAATTCTATTTATAATATTGATAATTTATATGAAAAAAGTAGTTTAATCATAATAACAGATACAAATGCAATAGATACATCGACAAAATTTTATTCAAAGATTACTTCCTTTATAAATGAACAGGTAATAATAGATACTTATGTGATAGTGGAAGGCGAGGCATTAACAGATAAAGGAGAAATAATTGGAATAGAATTATGGATAGATACAGGAACAGGTAATAAAATAGTAGCAAAACCATATTATAACAAAGGCACACAACGCTGGTATTATTATTATGAATTTAAAGGTGATACAGCAGACTATTATATCTCTTCGCGTGCTTTAAATAATAATGGCTATTTCAGTCAGATGAATGATACAATACTAATTAAATATAGACCTTATGCAACAGATATTATAAAACCAATAATAACAAATGTATATGCAATACCAAATCCATTTTCACCAAATGGCGATGGCTATGAAGATACAGCGTCATTATATTTTGAATTAATAGAAAACGATGAAGGTGCAACTGTTACGATAACAATTTATCCAATAAATGTTACATTAGGTGAAACAATCGTTCTTACTTCACAATGGTATAAATCAGGTGTTGATAGTTATGTTATAAATCGGAATAATTTAAGTGAAGGAGAATATTTATTAAGATTATATGCAGTAGATAGAACAGGCAATAGGTCAAAAGAAGCATCAATATCATTAATAATAAATATAGCAGGCCCGACGATTTCCGATATTTTCGTAAAGCCAAATCCATTTACTCCAAATGGCGATGGAATAAATGATAAAGTAGAAATTCAATTTAAAATATCTGATTTAGAAACACCATTTTATATCGGTCATTACCGTATTTATGATGCCGATGATTCGGGTTCAAATGTAGTAATGCGTGGCGGCTGGTTTGCAGGACCGAATCAATTTTCATATCCAACAAAGATAGCATTAATAAAAGAATTTCAAACTGTATTTGATGTTAATGTTCAAGCAATAGGAACTGATATGAATGGTAATTACATAACAACGCAGGAAATAATAACAATAAAAGCAACTGACGAAGTCGGGAAGCGATATCCGATAAATACAGTTTTTTCATCATTGACTGGTTTTAGTTTTATTGCTTCTGGTTCTGGTATGAATAATAATGTAATGATTTTTAGAGTAGAATCAGACCCTGGTTTTCAATTAAATGTAACGATACTTGATAAAGATGAAAAAATAATAAAAACATTATCAACTACACCAATATTTAATGGGAATGGTATTTATAAAGCAATCTGGGACCCAGGGACTATAGCAGATGGTCAGTATAAGTATTTAATAAAAGTCGTAGATGGTGCCAACAATGTATCACAATATAAAGGAATAATAATAGCAGGTTCAGTTGTAGAAGAGCCAGGTGGCGGTGTGATAAGCGATACAATACCACCAACATCATATTTAACATTTCCAGTGGCTGGTCAGACATATACAATATCATCAGAAACACAGGTTTTATTACGCGGTGAAGCTTGGGATAATAATGATTCGCCATTAGATTTCAGTAGCGCATATACCAAATTAAAAATAATAATGTCATATACATATAAAGGCCAAACTTATAGTAACGAATATTTAGTAAGTAGTGCAGATTATGATACAGAAACCAAGAAATTTACTTATTTATGGACTGTTCCAACTTTTTTAAGTGGTAAAGAAATAGAATTTGAATTTTATTCACAGGCTATTGATGCATTTAATAATGCACAAGCAGAGATAGAAGAAAAAGCAATAATAAAAGTTGATAAAGCAAATGTTACAGTTTTAACAATAACAAGTCCGACAAATAATTATGAAGTAAAACCTGGTGAATTCCGATTAAATGTTGTTGTAGAAGCAAGTGGCGAAGCAGAAAAACAAAAGAAAATAATTTTATATAGAAATAATGTAAAATTTAGAGAAACACCAGATGATTGGGAAGGTGGTTCTTCTTATACTTTCCAGAATGTGGAATTAGATTTTAATTCATCGAAAACTCAATTTTATGTGATTGGTATAGATGAATATAATAATATTTCTGATTCTTCCGCTGTTGTAAATATTTATTACAATAAAATTGTTGCTGTTGGTATAAGCGGTAAAACTGATAATCAACCATCATTCAATCCAACAATACCAGGTCAAACATTAAAAGTATTAGTGCCAGATGGAACAAATTTTGCCGAAATGCGAATTTATACATTAAAAGGTGAATTAGTTAAAGTAGTTAAATGGAATAGTAGTGCTGATTATTTAGAATGGGCTGGTAGAAATGATGCTTCATCATTAGTTAAAAATGGTGTTTATTTAGTTAAATTAAAAGTTGTTTCACCAACAATAAATATTGATAAAACATTTCCAATTGTTGTAATGAAATAATTTTTTATGAAATTAAAAATAAAATTACCTTATGGAATAAGTAATTTTCGAGTTATTGCAGAAGAAAATTATGGCTTTAATATAAAAAAAATATAACAATAGAAAAAGGCTTAAATGAAATGATGGGCTTTACATATAGCGAAGTTCGTTATATTTTAGAAAAACGATTAGATGGAAATAATGGAATAGATAAAGAGAAAATATTTGAAGAATTAGAAAAACATTATAATGGTTATTTATTTAGCAGTCGTGTAATAGAACGAATATTTAATCCAGATATGATATTATATTATTTTACAAGTTTTGAATATGAAGAAAATAAGAGTCCTGAAAGAATGCTTGATTCAAATATAGTAAGTGATTGTACAAAAATAAGGAATTTATTTAATATCAAGAATTGTGAAGAGAATTTTAAAATATTGGATGAGTTAATAAAAAGTGGAAAAATAAAAGGTAGTAATAGTAGAAGAATATTCATTAGAAAAAAAAGAGAAGTAGAAGAGCAATTAAAAAGATACAAAATAAGAATGAATTATGAAGGAGAGTTACATAAAATTGGTTTAATTTTTTCAGGTTGTAATTGTATTAATAATTTTGAAATAAAATAATAATAAAAAAGGAGAAGTGAATGAGATATAAAATTTTAACAATGCTAATTATTTTGAATATATGGTGCCTACAAATATTAGCATCAGATATAATAGGTCAGAGTAATATTTATTATGGCGTGCGTGCAAGTGGATTAGGTGGTGCTTTCACAGCAATGAATAATGATATAAGTGGAATTTCTTATAACCCCGCAGCAATAAGTAATATTAATAGAAATTATTTTTATGGTATGTATATTGGTAATTTATATTCACTTGATTTTATTAAGCAAAATGCTTTAATTTATGCTTTTCCTTTTAAAAATACCTTTCATTCTTTATCTGTTTTAAATACAAAGATTGAATATAATTACAATGATATTTTTGTTTTTGACAGATTAGATTGGAGCGAAAATTATTATCATTATACTTTTGCTTTTCCTTTTGACCAAAATAATTTTTTTGGTGCTTCTTTAGGTTATACAAGAGTAAGTAGTAATATAACAAATGGAAATGCAAAAGGATATAATTTGAATTTAGGTTATATCGGTAAATTAACTGAAAATTTTTTCTTTGGTATTTCATTATTTAATTTATTTGGCTATAAAAAGTGGACATCTGGTTTAAAAGAAGATGAATTATTTGCATACAGAACTGGAATAAAATATGAATTAAATCCAAGAATACAAATATTAACAGATTTAGATGGTGCTGAAGATGAAAAATTAAAATCAATTCATTTAGGTAGTGAGTTTTTAATCTGGAGTAATTTAGGAGGGGCTATTATTTCACCAAGAAGAGAATATTTTAAATATTTGCAGTATCCAGCAAAAACGAGCGATTATGCTTTTATTATTCGGGCTGGTTTAACAAAAGATTTATATGGACAAAAAGATTTAAAGTATGCTTTTGGTTTTTCTTTGAAAGGCGGTTCAACATCACTTGATTATTCTTACGAACGACCAGATAATAATTTTGGCGGAAGTACTCATTTATTTGCTTTTAATGTTGGTTTTGGTCCAACAACTGAAATACAATATGAAAAAGTAGAAGAAAAATTAAAGAAAGAAGAAGAAAAGAAAAAATTATTAGAAGAGACGAAGAAAGCTATAGAAGAAAAAGAACAGGAAAAAACAGCACCACAAATTGTAAAATCATTTAAGATTGCTGTTTTAGATTTTCGTCCTTTCGTTGATACTAATATTATTATTCGATTAGATAACAGTGTGCCTGAAATTATAATCAAAGAAATAAAAATTAAATCACCATTTGTTGAATTTATTCCAAAAGATATTATCTCATTATATAGTTCTTCTTTAAATATAGTTAAAGTAGAAAATTCTGCTGATGCAAGAAAATTAGGTATTTTTTTAAATGCTGATTATTTAATTACTGGCTATTATTCCTTTATAAATAATGATAAACTCATAATAAGAGTTCAAGTATATTCAACAGATTTAGGACTTTTATTATCTGAAAAAGATTATTTTGGTAGTGTTGAAGATTTATTTGATTTACTTGATAAAATTGCCAGTGATGTGAAAAATATTATTAAATACTAAATTATCTCCATTTAATTTTCAAATTGAGATAATCAAAAATATTATTTTTTTTCTTGAATTGAAATATAGTTATTTATAAAATACAAAAATTATGATAGTTAAAACAGAAGAAGCAATAAAAGAAATAAAATCCGGTAGAATGATAATTCTTGTCGATGATGAAGACAGAGAAAATGAAGGCGATTTATGTATAGCAGCCGAATTTGCCACTCCAGAAATAATAAATTTTATGACTAAATATGGCCGTGGTCTGATTTGCCTTGCATTAACAGAAGAAAAAGTTAAAAAACTTGAATTACCAATGATGACACAAAATAATCAAGCAACATTTGGCACTGCATTTACAGTTTCGATCGATGCACGCTATGGTATTACAACAGGTATTTCAGCTTATGATAGAGCAAAAACAATTGCTGATGTAATAAAAGATGACGCAACAAAAAATGATTATGTTGTGCCAGGTCATTTATTTCCATTAAAAGCAAAAGATGGTGGTGTTTTAGTTCGTACTGGTCAGACAGAAGGTTCAGTTGATTTAGCTCGTCTTGCTGGTTTAAAACCTTACGGTGTTATTTGTGAAATATTAAATGAAGATGGCACTATGGCAAGAATGAATGATTTAGAAAAATTCGCAAAAGAGCATAATTTAAAAATTACAACAATTCGTGATTTAATTGAATTTAGATTAAGAAAAGAAAAATTAGTTCGAAGAGTGACAGAAGCAGAATTACCAACAAAATTTGGTCATTTTAAAATTATTGTTTATGAAAATATAATTGATAATAGTTGTCATCTTGCGTTAGTAAAAGGAAAAGTAAATGTAGATAAACCAGTGTTAGTTCGTGTTCATAGTCAATGTTTTACTGGTGATTTATTAAGTTCACTTCGTTGCGATTGTCAGAATCAATTATATACAGCATTAGAGTTAATTGCAAAAGAAGGAAATGGCATATTAGTTTATATGGCACAGGAAGGTCGCGGTATAGGATTGGTCAATAAGATAAAAGCATATAGTTTACAGGATAAAGGCTATGATACAGTAGAAGCAAATGAAAAATTAGGATTTAAAGCTGATTTGAGAGATTATGGAATAGGCGCACAAATTTTAAAAGATTTAGAAATAACAAAAATAAAATTATTGACAAATAATCCAAAAAAAATAATTGGGTTAAAAGGATATGACCTTGAAATAGTTGAACGAATACCATTAGAACCACCAATAAATGAATATAATAAAGAATATCTAATTACTAAAAAAAAGAAATTAGGACATCTTATTGAAAATATTTGACAATTATATAAATTACAATATATAATAAAAAAAATTTTTTAATTATTTTTAGGAGCAAAAAGATGAAGAAAATCAAAGGAAAATTTATAGGTGAAAATTTAAAGATAGGAATTGTTGTATCGCGTTTTAATGAATTTGTAACAGATAAATTATTGGAAGGTTGTGTTGATACATTATATAGAAATGGAGTAAAAGAAGAAAATATAATTATTATCAGTGTGCCGGGTGCATTTGAAATTCCATTAGCAGCAGCAAAACTTGCTGAAAAAGAATTAAATGCAATTATATGTTTGGGTGCAGTAATAAAAGGTGACACTCCACATTTTAATTTTATTGCAGCAGAAGTAACAAAAGGAATTGCAACAATTTCATTAAATAATAAAATACCAGTTATTTATGGGATAATAACACCGGATAATTTAGAGCAAGCAATAGAAAGAGCAGGCACCAAGTCAGGCAATAAAGGTAGAGAAGCAGCATTAACAGCAATAGAAATGGCTAATCTATTGAAAGAAATAAATAATTTATGAGTCGAAGGCAATCAAGAGAAATTAGTTTGCAAATTTTATATTTAACACATTTTAATAATACGATTAAAGAAAATGATATTGACGAATTAATAAAATATTTTTGTGAAATTAATAATTTTAAATTTAATTTAATTTTTAATTATTCCAAAAAAATAATTATTGGTACTTTAAAAAATATTGACTTAATAGATAATGAAATACAAAATGTACTACATAACTGGAAATTAGAAAGATTATCATTAATCGATTTGAATATTTTGCGAATGGCTATTTTTGAAATTATGTTTTGTGAAGATATACCAAAAGTTGTGATAATAAACGAAGCAAATGAATTAGCAAAAAGATATAGTAATAAAAATTCAAATAAATTTGTTAATGGAATACTTGATAAAATTATAAAAAAAAGGGGGCTGAATATTGAGCCCGTTAAATAATAAAAAATTTTTTCTACCTAAAATTGTTATTACTATTCCAAAATTATCTTTTAAAAAAATAAAATTAACACGCTTTTTATCAGGTATTTTCCTTATTATTTTATGCTGGGCTTCTGTTATTTACATTGATACTTCTATTTTAAAAAAAGTGAAAGAAAAAAAAGTTCAACCTGTTGCTGAAAAACCAAAATTTTTAAAAGGTTTAGAAAAAATTGAAACAATAGAAAAAGAAATTATAACTGAAGGAATGTCGCCTGATGTAATTGAAAAAATGTTACAACAGGAAAGTATTTTATGTCAGCAATCTTTTATAAAAGCAATTGAGTATTATAATAAAAAAGATTATGAGAATGCTATTAATGAATTTAAGAATGTGATTGAATATGGTAAAAAAGAGAATAAAGTAGTTATTAGTTCTTTTATTTATTTAGGTAATATTTATTTCAATTTAGGTAAATATAATGAAGCAATTTATAATTATATAAATGCTATTAACATTGAAACAGATAATGCTTCTTATCATTATAATTTAGGTTTAATATATGAACATAATAATCAATATGATAAAGCAATTCAAGAATATAAGAATGCAATAAAATTAGATAATTCATTTATTGATGCGTATACAGCATTATTTAATCTTTATATTTTCTTAAATAAAAAAAATGAAGCAATTGATATAATCCAGTTTGGAAGAGCAAAAAATATAAATAATAGTGAATTATTATTTAATCAAGGCTTATATTATTACTTGAATAAAGATTATGTTTTATCAATAAAGATGTTAGAAGAAGCATTAAAGAATTGTGAGAAGGATGAACTGAAATTAAAAATATTAAATTTATTATCAAATGTATATGAATTAAATAATGAACTTGATAAATCAATTGAATATAAAAATCAATATTTACAAATTAAAGGTGATGATTTAAAAGTTCTTGAAAATCTTTCTTATGCTTATTTAGCAAAAAAAGATTATATTTCTGTTGAAACAACATTATTAAAATTATTATCATTACAGCCAAATAATTATAAATATCATCTTTTATTAGGTAATCTATATTTTGAAAATAATAAATTAGATTTTGCTGCTTATCATTTTAAAAAAGCAGAAGAAAATGCAAAAGATAATTATTCTGTTTATTATGCACTTGGAAATATTTACTATTCAAATAATTATTTAAATCTTGCATTTAATTATTTTAAAAAAGCAATAAATTCTACTTTAAAAAATAAATATCCAGAATTTTTTGAGGATATAAATGTTTTATTATATAATGCCTTTATCAAAGTTGCAACTATTCTTTCAGAAAAAGGTTATTATAATGCAGCAATAGAAGCATTTAATAATGCTTTGATTTATAATAAATATGATTTTATTTATTATAACATTGGCTTATTATATGAAAAATTAAATCTATTTGATAAAGCAAAAGAAAATTATTTATTAGCACTTGAAATGAATTATAATAATTTTGATTATAATAAATCAATGGGAGCTTTATTATTCAAATTAAAAAAATATAATGAAGCAAAAAAGTATCTTGATATTGCTTATAAGAATAATCAAAATGATTATGAAACTTTATTTATGCTTGCTTATGTTTTTTACAATGAAGGTAATTTTGAATCTGCCATTCAGTTATTTAAAGATGTTTTAAATAATAATCCATCTCAAAGTGTTTTAGTTGCTACTTATAAAAATTTAGGAAATATACTTAATTTAATGGGGAAAACTGATGAAGCAATAAATTATTATTTAAAAGGCATTTCAATAAAAAATGATGATGGCATACTTTATTATAATACTGCACTTGCTTATATAAATTTAAAAGATTATAATACTGCAATTCAGTATTTGAAAACTGCACAAAAATATTTACCTGATGAACCAAAAATATATACTGCATTAGGCAATTGTTATTTTGAGAAAGGTTTACCTGAATTAGCTGAGCGAGAATATAAAAAAGCATTATCTATTGATACTGCTAATCTTGAACTTCAATATAACTTAAAACTGGTGAGAGAAATTATTAACAAAAAAACAAATAGATAAGTGATAAATTATTTTTTTCAATTCTTAAATTTATATAATGAATCAAAATATAGGTAAATTACAGGATTTAATCACTAAAGAAATAATTAAATTTGAAAAAGAATATTTAGGTCGTGGTCCTGAACAATGTAAAACTTTTATTATTGAAGATATGGTAATCGTCCGATTGTCTGGCATTTTAACAAAAGCAGAGCAACAATTATGTTCTAAATCTGATGATGCAATTTTAGTAAAACAAATAAGAATAAAACTTATTGAGAATTCTCGAAACATTCTTGAACAAATTATTTATAATGTATTAAATATTCAGGTTAAATCAATTCATACTGATTTAAGCACTAAAAATGATGAACGAATTATAGTTTTTATTTTAGAAGATTTTGTAAAAGTTTAATTAAATATGTTTTTTATTATCAACTACATTTTTTACATATTTTATGCATTATTTTATTGACAAATTATTTTTTATAATATATAAAGATGTTATCCTACAATTACAGGAGTAACCCGATTTCCAGAAGAATGAATTTTTATATTATTTTTTTCATATCAATTAATTCTACAATTCTATATTTTGTAGAAGATAAGTCGAATTAAATAATAATTATATTTTTAATATTTATATAGTGTGTAAAAAATTTTTCAATATATAAAATATCAGGAGGTTAGTTTAATGAATATTCAAGATTTGCAAAATCAAACTATGAGTGATTTACAAGCATTGGCAAAAAAGTTAAATATTGAAAATTTATCAGAACTGAATAAGCAAGATTTAATTTTTGAAATTGTGAAAGCAGAAATTGAAAAAGAAGGTGAAGTTTATGGTGAAGGTGTTTTAGAGATTTTAAAAGATGGGTTTGGTTTTCTGCGTTCACCAAAATATAATTATTTACCTGGTCCTGATGATATTTATCTCGCACCTTCTCAAATTAAAAAATTTGGCTTAAAAAAAGGTGATACTGTTTCAGGTATTGTGCGACCTCCAAAATCAGGTGAACGATATTTTGCTTTATTAAAAATTGAATCAGTAAATTTTACTGATCCTGAAGCAGCAAAAGAAAGAATTGCTTTTGATTCTTTAACTCCTTTATTTCCTGATAAAAAAATAAATTTAGAAATAATAAATACTAAAAAAACATCAAAAAAAGTTTATAATGAAGATATGTCAATGCGTATTATGGATTTATTTACACCTATTGGTAAAGGTCAACGCGGTTTGATTGTTGCTCCACCACGAACAGGTAAAACAGTCCTTTTGCAAAAAATTTCAAAAAGCATAACAACTAATCATCCTGAAATTTATTTGATTGTTTTACTTATTGATGAGCGACCAGAAGAAGTTACTGAAATGCAGCGTTGTGTTAAAGGTGAAGTAATTTCTTCTACTTTTGATGAACCACCAGATAGACATGTTCAGGTTTCTGAAATGGTGCTTGAAAAAGCTAAACGATTGGTTGAAATGAAAAAAGATGTTGTTATTTTACTTGATAGTATTACTCGATTAGCAAGAGCATATAATCAAACTGTTCCTACTTCTGGTAAGGTTTTATCTGGCGGTGTTGATTCAAATGCGCTTCATAAACCTAAAAGATTTTTTGGTGCTGCACGCAATATTGAAGAAGGTGGCAGTCTCACTATTATTGCTACTGCTTTAATTGAAACTGGTTCCCGTATGGATGAAGTTATTTTTGAAGAATTTAAAGGAACAGGAAATATGGAACTTCATTTAGACAGAAAGCATGTAGATAAGCGTGTTTTTCCTGCTATTGATTTAATGCGTTCTGGCACAAGAAGAGAAGAATTATTATTAGAACCAAATATACTAAATAAAGTATGGCTTATTAGAAAGGCATTAACCAATATGGATAAAGTTGAGATGATTGAATTTTTAATTGAAAAAATGAAACAAACAAACAACAATATGGAATTCCTTTCATATTTAAATGAAAAGAATGGAAAATAGTAAAAATTTTTTAATCATTTTACCTGGCGGCATTGGCAATGCTGTTTTATTCATTCCTTCTTTAATTATTTTAAATAAAAATTATCCTTTTGCTAACTTTGATTTTTTAATTACTAAAAATTGTCTACCGGATGTTTTTATTAATATTCCTTTTGTTCGTAATGTTTTTATTATTCCCTCAAATTTTATTAAAATCATTTTTCTTCTTATTAAACTTTTTTTTAATAGATATGATTACTGTATTGCTACGATGGGCATAAATAAAAAAAAAGCATATTTAATTTCACGATTTATTTTTGCTAAATTTTTTTTATGTGAAAAAAATAATAATCTTTCAAACACACACGAAGTGATTAGAAATTTTCTGATAATTAAGTCAATTATAAAAGAAGGAACTGAAAAAGATTTAAAACTTACTTATTATTTAAATAATGATGATATTCAATTTGCTGATAATTTTTATGAAAATGTAATAAAAGAAGAATTTATTGGAATTGCACCAGGTTCAGGAAATTTTTTAAAAGAGAAAAGATGGCATATTGATAATTTTTTAATTTTAGCAAATTTGATTGTAACAAACTTAAATATAAAAGTAGTTTTTTTTGGTAGCAAACAGGAAGAATATTTATTAGCAGATAAAAAAAATAATAATGAAAAAATATTAAATTGTATAGGTAAATTAAAATTAAATCAAACAGCAGCACTAATAAGAAAAGCGAAGTTATTTATTGCAAATGATTGTGGTCTTATGCATATTGCTAATGCTCTTGATATTCCTGTTATTGCTATTTTTGGTCCTACAATAATTAATAAAAATCGTCCTTTTAATCCTGCTTCAATTGTAATATCAAAAAATTATGATTGCCAGCCCTGTTATAAATTTAACCAGGAAATTAAATGTAATGAACTAAAATGCTTAAATGATATTAAGCCAGAAGAAGTATTTTTAGCAGTAAAAAAGTTTTTAAAAATTTATTAAAGTTTTTTTATTCTCCTGTCGATAATGATATTAGTTAGTAAGTTGATGTCCCTCCCAAGTATCAACTTATTAATGAATGGTCTTATTATAAGAAAAAAGCAGCCGTTCGGGCCAGCGGCTGCTTTTAATTTTTTCTAAATAAAATTTTATTCTTGAGAAGATAATTTTATCTGTTCTATATAAATAATTTTTTACCAAATGAAATTAATATAGAGTAAATGATTATTTTAAAAAGATTTCAGAAATAAAGAAATTTTTGAGCGAGTTAAAATGGTAGTTGATTATATAGAAAACTTGCAAGAAAAATCCAGCGGTCATTTGTTATTAAGTATATTTAGATGAAATAGTGGGTCAATAGCAATTAATTATTACAACTGGAAAATATGAAATGTCAGAATCATTTTATTAAGTGTTTAGAATTAAAAAATTTTAAAAACGGGAAGTTTACAGACATGGTATACCCTTTTCTTAAGAATATATTATTAAAAATAAAATCTAAGTCAAGAGGAAAAAAACAAAAGAAAGAAAGGTAATCAAAATCAGGAAGCCA
>Ga0116166_1001726_pt1 | contig 19229 bp, 19 predicted proteins | sample AD_JPNMR2_MetaG_FD_89884 | JGI IMG/M metagenome (GOLD analysis project Ga0116166, IMG submission 89884) | Active sludge microbial communities of municipal wastewater-treating anaerobic digesters from Japan - AD_JPNMR2_MetaG | ecosystem: Engineered > Bioreactor > Anaerobic > Digestate | place...
CCTTTTCTTTCATGTTTTCCTCTCCTTTTTTGTTTTATATAATATTATATTCTTCATCTCTTTTTAAAATCCTTCTTTTTAAAAAAAAAAATTATATTTTTATTATGTTTTTTTGTGGCTAATTTCATTGCTGATGCATGACAATTTAATATTACCGTCAATTGTTCGCTGTTCAATAGCAAATACCCATATTTCTACCCATTGTCTAAACCTTTCCACAATATCAACATTATTTCAATTATATTCATATATCTGGTTCTTATTCCTTGTGGTATCAATTCTCCTCTATGCATATACAGTATAATGCATATTATACTGCGTGATTTTCGTTGATATATCAAGCTTCTTGCTGCCGGGGGATAGTTTACATTTTTTGGTATTCTTTTTCTTGTATTTCGGCTGTTGGTAGTTCTCCTTACCAATCCCCTAAAATTCCCAAATCTCACTTAATTCTCTCTCGTGATCGTCTCGATAAAGTGCTTATATATCAATGTTTTTACCATTTCAATCTTACCAGTCTCGTTTTACCTTACCCCATAAAAATTCCCGTAACCCCTTATGTATCAATGTTTTCCCGTCTTATTTATCGATACCTGTTTTTACGTGTTTTCTCGGTAAAGAATTTATTTTCTTATTGACATATCTTTCATTATGCTGTATTATTATATTAGCAATTACCAGTAGGAGGTTTTAAAATGAAAAAATTTGAAGAGTATCTAGTAAGTAAAGGGTTATCAGGTAATACGGTTAGGTCTTATTTGAGTGATCTTGCCTTGTTTTTTCGCTTTACTGGGTCTGTAAATATAAAAAGAAATCATGTTTTTTCTTACCGGCGGTATTTGCAAGACCAGGGTAAGAATGCTTCTACTATTAATCGTGCTTTGTCTGCTATAAGGAAGTATGGTGAGTTTAATGGGCAGTATGATTTGGTTCTTTCTGATGATTTTATTACCATACAGAAAACGTATTCTTCTCCTGTGGTGGTGACTGAAAAAGATGTAGCTAAGTTTCTTCGCAGTCTTAAAAAGTGGGATAGTTACCGCAATTATTGTATTGCGGTGCTTATTGTGAATACTGGTCTTAGGATATCGGAGGTTTTAAATTTAAAACTTTTCGATTTCGCTAATTTAAGTTCTGGTGAAGTTATCATTATGGGCAAGGGTAATAAACAAAGGAAGGTTGTAATCAATAATGGTGCCAGGGATGTATTGGAATATTACTTGAAGAATGAGCGCAAGAAGTATAAGTATGCTGCTGTATCAGATTATGTTTTTGTAAGTAATAAGGCAGGTAAATTGAATCCTGCTACTATTCAGAGGGTTTTTAAGGAGCATGATCCTAGGATTTATCCTCATATGTTGAGGCATTTTTTTGCCACTAATGTTTATGAGAAGGGGCTGCTTAATTTAAGGCAGTTGCAGGAGCAGTTGGGTCATAGTAAGTTGGATACGGTTCAGAAGTATACTCATCCGAATAGGAATACTATGATTGAGAATTTAAATAGCAAGGAGGCTAGTTTTGTGTAGTTGACAAAATTATATTCGCAGTATATAATCAATTTTGGTTTACGGAAACATTTTGAAACAAATGTTTAAATCGTGTCACGATTTTTCCATTTACTGGATATTGTTCTTTGAAAAAATAAGAATAAAAAGATGTGAAAAGTGTTAAACAAATGTTTGAAAAAATAATTTCCAGAAAAAAACAAATTACGATCCTATCTTATACGGAAATGACCCTAAAAATCCTTGTGTATCAAGGGGTTTTAAAAAATTTTGCCGCCATCTTGGCGGCAAAATGAAAGGATGGTACCGTGAAATTCAATGTAATTGACTCGATTATGGGCAGTGGAAAGACCGTTTGGGCGTTTAATTTTATGTATAAGGAAATTGGGAAAAAATTCATCTACGTAACACCGTATCTGGATGAGATTGAGAGATTGCTTTACATACGGGATGAAAATGGGAATGTGGTGAAGTCTGAAGGTGGGCATAATGTGGGAACAAAATGGTATTATAAAAGAAAGTTTAGGGAACCGAAGCATTTAGGGGAAGGCAAGTTGCATAGTTTGCACGGTTTGCTTAAAAGCGGATTTAATATTGCTACTACTCATGCATTATTCAAGATGTGTACCGAGGAGACCCTGAAATTAATTAAGCAGGGAAAATACACCTTGGTTTTAGATGAAGCTCTGGACATTGTAGAGATAATGGACGATTTAAAAACAAAGGATTATGAGATGATGCTTGATTCGGGCAAACTGAGGGTTGATGAGGATAGAACGCTATCCTGGACAGACCCTGATTATGACGGCAAATTTTGGGAGTTCAGGCGCAAGTGTGAGAATGGGACTGTGGTAGAAATTAAGAAGGGCAACAGGTATGTCCAGTTGCTTGTGTGGAATTTTAACTTTAGGTTGTTTAATGCGTTTGAGAAGGTTTATATAATGACTTATTTGTTTGATTCATCTTTGCTTAAATATTACTTTGATATACATGGAGTCAAGTATAAAAAATGGTGTATCGAAAATAAAAAGCTGGTAGAATACGAATATAAAAAGCCTTATGATAAGAGTTGGCTTAGAAAGTTAATCAATGTATATCAAGGAAGACTGAACGATATTGGTGAACGAAGAACTGCTCTTAATGTGAACTGGCATAAAAATTACAGCAAGCAAAGGTATAAGGTTAGAAACAATATCTATAATTACTTTAGGCATATTGTCCATGCTAACTCTTCGCAAGCATTGTGGACTACTTTTAAATCTTCACAGAAAGCGTTAAGTAGCAAGGGGTATAAAGGTTGTTTTGCTCCTTGCAATATACGGGCCACCAATGATTACATACATAAAACCGCCCTTGCTTATTGTGTAAATAGATATTTAAATCCTGAATACATAGATTACTTCTTGGAATATGGGATCAAGGTAGACCAGGATATGTTTGCATTATCGGAAATGATTCAGTGGATCTGGCGTTCTGCTATACGGGATGGCAAGCCAATAAATATTTATATCCCTAGCAGGCGTATGAGGGAATTGCTCATATGGTGGCTAAATAACGAAAACATTTAATTTAAAACGCAAATTTGGAGTAAATTTTATTGTAAATATAATAGTTTTTAACCATTAAAAACAGGGGGATTATCTCGTGAAAAAGAGTTATCTGGTTTTGGGAAGTAAACCGACCCGATATTGCTACTGGCTTATGAAAATGCAAAGTTTATATTACAAATATAAAAATGAAGGGGGAAATACATATGAGCATTACTGTAATCGGAAAGTTGGTTTACAACGATGAAGGTAAGTATGATGTTGAAATGCTCAATAAGGTATTTTGCTTATCCAATGTTTTAGCGGAAGCGTATTATTCAGCAGCATCCAACCATATCAATCTGCAAATTATGGATAGAGATAAAATTCTATTTCAAGAAAACGATATCATTTACAGAAAGCCCAATCAATATGGTGTTTATTCTTACTTTATTGCCGGTAATGATTTAGAAACAGTTTTATTCGACAATACAGACAAAATTGTTGAAGTCAAGGTATCTGCGGAGGCCGTGGTAGACTATGCACCATTCTTCAGGGAGACCTAAATATTGCGCCAAGTGTTTGTCTGTGTTGGGAGATAAAGTAGTGAAAGATATTTTGGGGCAAGAGTTTTGCAACAAGTTCTGCCGGAGTGAATGGTGGGCTGAGGATAGAAAAGAGGCGATGCAGGTTTATAACTGGTGGATAGGTGAAAGGGATGATGCTTAACTGAAATCACCTAATTTATATCAAGTAAGAAAATTTCCTTTAAGGCTAATTGTGTACAGCAATAATCATATACGGTTGTCTGGTAAAAATCAAAGAAAATACATGGTAAGGCAATCCGACAACATGTTGTTTCGGCAAATTCGCCTTATTACAGGAGATAGGCGTGATTACAACCCATACATAGTATTTGTGGATTGTAAAGGCTGGCAATCCCGAAAAAATGAACTGCGCCATATTTTATACAATGGCTTCCGCATTAATGATGAATTATATGTGCTTACCGAAAGAAGCGCATCTATGAGCAGAAATTCTGTGCTCGGGTTTGTAAATGCTGAAATTGAACCGGAATTAAACAGGCGAATTACGATGGATATGGATGTTAAAACAACCGTATTAGCCAAGTTGATGGCCTATAGGGGGTTGTTTTTTAGCGGTTGTTTTTGCTTGGAAAACTGGTATCCTCGCATTGTCATAGTTGATGATTACAATAAAACAATTCCTAACCAGCATATTAAATATCTGGTTGATGTGGAAAGAGAATATATAAACAGAAATGGCGAAACCTTTACGTGGCGGGAAAAAGGAATCAAAGAAGATTTTCGTGATGTAGAAATAACTCTTTGGGATGGTAGCGGGATTCATTCGCCGGAAGTAACGCAGTATGTAAAAAGAGCGATTAAATCAGAAGAGACTCCCACCTCTATTTTATGGCGATTACCTTACATGAAAGGCATGACCCATGAAGTAAATTTTAGACAATGGTTTGCGGAACATAATATAAATAATATAAAAGATATTTTTGGCATAGAACACAACATTCAAGACGTTGATATGATTGTAACCAATTCTTTTTATAAGGGATACGGATATTTCAAGCAATACGGCGATGGCAGGGATTGGAGATTATACTGGAATAAGTTTAGGCAATATAACCATTGCGTGGGAGTGGCTTCTTGGAATTATTCGTTTGATAATGAACCACGGATGACTAAAACGAGCTATCAGATTTTACAGGATTTAGATTTAGAATTTGAAGACTTTATTCAAATAGCCGAATACAGTATGAGCTGGATTGAAAAAATAATTGGCGGGGAACCTGTTTACGCATATTGCTTCCTTGGTTTATTTGCGGAACACGTTAAGCCTAGCAATGAATACATGGAAGCTGTGGTTAAGAACCCTGAGATGCTAAAAGAACCAAGCATACGAAAATATTTAATAGACCTTTTAAGAAAAAATATTGACCTGATGAAATGCGGCAAATTATACGTTGAAGGGGCTTTTAAGTTTGTTGTTACTGATTTGATAATGTTTTTGCAATACATTTCAGGCATGGAGTCGGTTGGTGTGCTGGGCGAAGATGAATTTTACAGCGTTGATGCGGATGGGGTTTGTCTTGGAGAAAGAGTAATTGAACGCAATCCACATATATCAAGAGAAGAACATCTTATATTACAGGGCGTTAATCATCCTTTACTGGAGAAATATTGTAGCCACCTTGCCAATGTATGTCAAATTAACGGACACAGTATTAGCTTGCGCAGACTTAATGGAGCGGATGAAGATGGAGACAGGGTATTAGTTATTAATAATAACATAATAAAATCCGGCATTAATCGTAATTTGCCTATTGTCATTGACATGGAAGATAAAATTACCGCATTAGAAGAGGAATTTATGAAAGAGAACATAGTTGAATGCACCTTGCGGAGTATGGTTGATTTAATTGGCGAAGCAAGTAATTGTGCTACTTCTTATCACAATAAAACTCCGCAGACTAAAGAACAGAAACAAAAATATCTTGAATACATTAATATACTTAGCATCGTAAATGGCAAGGCTATTGACTATGCCAAAACTGGGGTATTGTTTAATATACCTCGTCATATGGCTAAATACTCTAAACCTCTTCCCTACTTTATGAAATATGCCGGAGACTATTACAGTAACTTGAAGAAATTTAACAGATCGCCTAGCAATATGAACCGTTTATGTTGGGTGATTGAAAGATGGCACAAAAAAATAAGGTTTAAACAAACCTTTGACGATTTCGATTACCGGATTATGGTTGATGAATCAATTCCTTTTGACGAAAGAAAATTTAAAAGGCTGGAACGGCTTTACTTGCATTATTTAAAGACAATACAAGGGCTGGGTAAACAAAGTGCATTAAGCAAGAGCTATGAAAATTATAAATATTATTTTGACGATGACTTGACTAAGGAGGAAGTATTAAATACTACCATAAATTGGAATTATTATTATGAACGTTATAGCCGAATAGCAAACATGATCTGTCTTAATCCGAAAGAACTTGCAAATTTAATTGTTAAATTGTGTTATGAAAAATATCCGAAGAAGAATAAAAAATTTATCTGGATTATTGCTGGACAAGGTATATTGGAAAACTTAAAACAGACCAAGGTGCTATTACCTACTGAGAATGAAAATGGGCAATATGAGTATCTTGGCAGGAAATATAGTTTAAAGGAGGTATGCGATATTTGTTAAACGAAAAAAACGAAGTAATGGCAATTTTGAAAGGTAAGAGAATCGATAAGAAAAGAACATATAGAAGTTGCTACTTGCTGGCTAAGTATTATAAGTCTTTAGGATACAATATGGTTGATACTAGAAAAGTAATTTTTGAATGGGCCAATAAATACAAAATTACAATTACTGATGATTTAAATAGCATTATTCAAAGAGCATTTAGGGATAAAAAAGAACTTGTAAACAATGTTGAGATAAGGATTAGCGATGAGGATATTAAGGAAATAATTAGCAGGTTCGATAGGTATAATACTAGGTTGCTAGCATTTGGAATTCTTTGCTATGCAAAATTATATGCTGATGAGAGCGGTTTATTTTATATGAGTCAGGTGGGGTTATCTAATTGGTTAGGGATTAGCCAATCTGCATTATCCGATAGATATTTAAAAGAATTAATTGATTTTTGCTATATAGAAAAAGTCAGCAAGAAAGATGTTAGACTGATACGTTATAGAAACAAACATACTTCTAAAATATTGGTTTACAGGATTAAGGTTAAGCATGAAAATACTGGAAATTATATCGTAAGGGATGAAGATATAATTAAGGAATTTGAAAATATTTTTGCTATATATGAATAACTAATTTGTATTACATTTAATGTTTACACGAAATGTTTACACAAAATGTTTACACAAAATGTTTACATGAAATGTTTACATGAAATGTTTACGTTTTATCCTTTGGTTTTAAGAGCAGGTTTGGTTCAATGGTAGAACAGTTGCCTTGTAAGCAACAAATGGCGGTTCGATTCCGTCAACCTGCTCCATTATGGATAACAGGGGGAATTGCATGACAGAAGAGGAAAGGAAAAGACTTTTTGATATAGGCATGAAATTTCGTGGTGGTGCTTTCCCAGGCGAAACGTGGAAATCCCTTAATGAAAAATATAACAGGCCATTTACATCCGGTGAAGCATGGCGCAGTTTTGTCCGCAGGGAATTAAAAAAACAAAACAAAATTGTCCCCCCTCCCCCATTTTCGCCGGAACGCAAAAGCACCATTGAATTAAATAAAGATGGAACGCAAACCAGCACGAGATTAATTGAAATGGCTGAAGAAGATGCTAAGGATGTGAATTTTCTTTTAAGGGCGCATGGCTATGACTCTCGGGTATGGAATCTGGTCAGCGCACGTAATAATATATGGCAGGTATATTCTAAGGCTGATAAAATACAAACCCTTTACAGTTCACGCATTGTAGTTAAGCCCAGGGTAGAAATTTCCTTAGAAGAAATTAAAGAGTTCTTTGAAAGGCTTGATAGAAAATATAAAAGTCCTATACATACGCCTACCAGATATGATTTAAACGGTAAAATGCTTGAGTTAAGTATAGCTGATTTGCATCTTGGCAAACTGGCTTGGGTTGGTGATTCTGGCGAGAACTATGATTATAAGATTGCTAAAGAAAGATTTTTCTATGTTATCAACGATATTTTAACACGGACGGCACATTATAAGTTTAACAAGATATTATTTGTATTCTGTAATGATTTTTTCCATTATGATAATGTAGATGTGGCTACGACTTCAGGTACAAGAATGGACAGTGATTTAAGGTGGGCTAAAATGTACAAGGTTGGAGTAGAAATGCTCATTGAAGGCATTGATTTATTAGCACAACATGCGCCTGTAGAGACTTTTTATTTGGGGTCTAATCATGATAAAATGACTTCATTCTATGCGGTATGCCATTTAGCAGCTTGGTTTAGACATAATAAAAATATAATTATTAATACAGATGCTCAAGCAAGAAAATATATTGAGTTTGGCAAATGCTTAATAGGTTTTGCGCATGGCGATTCGGAATCAAAAAGTAAAATCGGTAAGTTAATGCCTGTGGAAGCGAGAGAAGCTTGGGGGCGCACTTTTTATCATGAAGTTCATGCAGCTCATTTTCACTCGGAACAGGCTATCAAAGAGGAAAATGGAATTATTGTGCGTTATATCAGTTCGCCTACCGGCACGGATAATTGGCATTATGAAAAAGGCTTTGTGGGAGCAATTAAAAAAGCACAAAGCTTTATTTGGGATAAGGAATTGGGGTTGACAGATATTATACATACGGTTATCCCTTTTAAGGGTGATGTTTAATTTTAACCCTCTACAGGGTGCTAAGAGAAGCAATAATGCTTCTCTTTTTTATTTGGATTAAAGGGAGGTCATACTTGCTGTGCCTAAACAAAAGCCTAAGCGCAATACCGATAAAAGCTACTGTAGGAAATGCACTCAATGGAAAGCTATAGATAATTTTCACGAAACAACGAATCCTTTACTTGATACAAATGGGCGATTATCTGTCTGCAAAGAATGCGCCAATGATGTTTTTTTGCACTATTACAGAATATATGGCGATATGAGAAAAGCAATTGTTTATACTTGCCGTGATTTAGATATACGATTCAGCGAAGATGCGTTGTCTCAAGCGCAGGTGCATATAGAAAAGATGAAAGCACGAGGGCATAAACCACGTAACATATTTGGTTACTATAAAAGTAAATTGGGTTCTTTTGGTAGAGCAAATAAAGGATATGATTCTTTTAGGTTTATTGATAGTGATCCCAATGAGGCAGAAGTGGTAATTAAATTCGATACTGATGAAGACATAGAAGATGAATTAGTAAAGTATTGGGGAGAAGGAAAAGAACCTTGGGAATACAGGTTTCTTGATAATGAAATGTTTAAAATGAAAACGGACTTTGAGTGCCCCGATTATAGCATGGAAATGATTATGAAAGATATTTGTTTCTTGAATCTGGAAATCGAAAAGGTTCGTAAGGGTAAATCTGGCGATATTGTTAAATTAATTAACACGAGAAGCACGTTAATGAATGATGGCAACTTAAAACCAGTCCAGTCAACGGGTGCAGATAGAAATGAGAGGGTTAGCTTTGGAGTATTTATTAAGAAATGGGAAAATGAAAAACCGATAGAAAAACGTTTGGACAATGAAATGAAACAATACATAGATACATTTTTTATTGGTCATTTAGCAAAAATGGAAGGCTTGGACAATGAAATTGTCAGGCAATATGAAGAAGCATTAAATGAATATACGATTGATTTTGATAAAGATATAAATTTTATAGAAGAAGATGATCAGAATATAAATTACGAAGAAGTTGATGAGCAATGAGATATGAAAACTTCCAAGTAAAAAGAAACAAAAATTATAAAGCCGTTGGTTTGTATGATAAAAAAGCTAATTATAATAAGTCAACGGAGAAACTTACGAAATCAGAGAGGCTCATGCAGGGAATAGCTGAATGGGCTTCTTTTTATAGGGCACGTCCAGATATATTTGTTGATGATTATCTTGGAATTACCTTAAAACCTTTTCAAAAGATATTGCTTTTTGTAATGATGCACTATAATTACACCATGTTTTTTGCTAGCCGGGGATTGGGAAAAACATGGTTGGTTGCTTTGTATTGTGTTGTAAGATGTATTCTCTATCCGGGTACGAAAATTATTGTCGCCTCAAAGACAAGAGATCAGGCGATGGTTTTAGTTTCAGAAAAAATACCTGAATTAATAAACCTATCTACAACCGGAATGATTCAACGAGAAATTGATGGCAGTATCAGAACGTCTCTCAATGTTTCCGACCCCAATGTTGTTTTCTTAAATGGTTCTTGGATTAAGGTAGTTGCTTCAACTCAAACTGCAAGAAGTCGCAGGGCTAATATTTTAGTTTTAGATGAGTTTAGAATGATTGATCCCTTGATTTACCGGAATGTATTAAGAAGGTTTTTGGCTGTTTCGAGACAGCCCGGTTATCTTAAAATAGAAGAATATAAAAACAAAAAAGAATACATGGAACGAAATCAGGAAATATTTATAAGCTCTCCCTACTACAAGTATAATTGGGCTTACATGCGCTATTCTGTATTCGTTAAATCCATGCTTCAAGGCAAGGGGTATTTTGTGTGTGGTTTACCATATCAGATTGCTATTAAGGAAGGCTTGGCTAATAAGCAACAGTTAATTGACGAAATGCAGGAAGAGGATTTAGACTTCATCGGTTGGCGAATGGAGATGGAATGCCTCTTCTTCGGTGAAAGCGAAAAGGCATATTTTAAAACAGAAGAGCTTAATAACATTAAGAAAATAAATTTCCCTATTTATGGCAAAGAATTACAGGACAAAATAAAAAACAAGGTTCTTATTCAAAAGAAAACACCTAATGAAGTTAGGATTTTGAGTTGTGACATTGCCTTGCTCGGCGGCGATCAGAATGACGCTTCGGTTTTTACGCTGATAGTAGGTAAGAAAACTGCTAATGGAACTAAATATAAAAGATATGTCAAAAATATTACTGCATGTCAGGGAATTCATCCCGAAGTGCAGGCTTTAATGATTAGAAGGTTGTTTGATGATTATGATTGTGATTATATTGTTTTGGATATGCGTGGAAATGGCATTAGTGTCTACAGTTATTTATGTAAGAAACTTTACGATAATGAAAGAAAAGTTGAATATATACCGTTTTGTTCCCTTAATGAATTTAGTGACCCCAAGCTGGAAGCATACCACCTTGAAGAAGAATATGAGCAGAGGATATATACCGTTTCTCCTACCGAAGAATTTAACCATGATATTGCATTAGACTTGAAAGATAAAATTGTTAATCAAAGAATTGAACTTTTAATATCAAAAGAAGATGCAATGGAACTTTTAATGCAGGAACAGTGGTTTGTCAAAAACTTATCCCCTGAAGAAAAAGCAGACTTTTTAATGCCATACATACAGACCAATTTATTACAAACTGAAATGGTTTTGCTTGAACGGCAAGACCATCCTCGTTATATCAAATTGAAAGAGCCACCCGGTAAAAGGAAAGACAGATATTCAAGTTTAGCTTATGGTAATTATTTTATAAGCATACTTGAAAAAGATTTGGTTAAGAAAGAGAAAGATTTTGATATTTCGTTATTGTTTAATTTCAAGAAGCCTCAAATTAGAAAGAGGTAGAGGAGGGTAGATATGACCGAAGATGTTGTTGTATTAGACAAGAAGCCCAGCGAAGATGATTTAAGGATTCAAGAATTAATGAGACTTAGCTTTAGGGATTTAGCTAGGCTGGTAAAGCGTGATTTAAACGAGAACGAAACAACAATGTATACTTTTTCTAGAAGCTTTAATAGAGATGATGTGCAGAGGTGGATTACAAACCCGCAAAAATACGAAAAGCAACTTAGACAGGTGGTTAGATTTTTATTCTTTGCAAGTTCGCATTTCAGAAGGGCTGTCTTATATTTTGCTACATTGCCTTTATTTAAATATACCGTAGAAATGTATGGTGCTGATTTTAAAACCTTAGATACGGATGTTGTTAGAAAAAAGTATATTGATACAGTAAATTTCTTAGAGGTAATGAATCTGGAACATGAATTATCTAAAGTAAGTTTGATGTGCTGGCTTGAAGACATATTTTATGGTTATGAATATAGACTTAAAGATAGCTATTTTATTCAAATGCTTAATCCTGACTACTGCCAGATTTCATCAATTGAGGATGGTGTTTTTAATTTCCAGTTTGATTTTTCGTATTTTAATACTAGAAAAGCAGAGTTAGACAGATTTGACCCTGAGTTTAAAGAAAAATATGAGATATATCTATCCAATAGAAGAAATAAGAGATGGCAAGAGTTGGATTCCAATAAGACAATATGTATCAAGATAAACGAAAACTTCGATTACAGCGTCCCTCCCCTCTCAGGCATTCTTGAATCTTTATATGATATTGAAGATTTTAAGCAATTAAAGAAAGCAAGAACCGAGCTTGATAATTATTTAATACTTGTTTTTGGCATTCCTTATCTTAAAGATAAGGACAAGGCGAATAATTTTGCTTTATCTCAGGACAAAGCTTTAGAATTTTTCAACATGGCAATTTCTTATTTGCCTGACCAAGTAGGCGCAATATTGTCTCCATTTGAGAGAATAGATGCTATTCGAGTAGACAGGTCTGACAAGGCGGTTGATACTGTTGCCGAAGCAGAACGTGCTTTCTATAATGATGCGGGTATTAGTCAGTTGCTATTTAGCTCGCAAGATGCTTCGGGGGCAGCTTTAACAAAAAGTGTTATGGTTGACGAAATGCTTATTTTTAAGTTTTTAAAGCAATGCGAAAGATGGGTTAACCGCAAGCTTAAGAATTATAATAAGAAAATATTTTTTAGAACACACTTTTTGGAATTAACCCACATGAATAAAAACGAATATATTGATAACCTAAAAAATGCGGCTAGCCTTGGAGCGCCCGTGAAAATGAGATATGCTGTTGCTCTGGGATTAACTCCTAGTGCCGTTTTGCACAATGAATTTGTAGAAAATCAGGTGTTTGACATAGCGAATACCTGGGTGCCCTTATCGAGTAGCTATACGCAATCTTCAAGGCAGGATGAGGGCGGAAGACCCAAGGTTGACGAGGATAATTTAAGTCCCGAAGGCGAAAAGACAAGGGAACGTGGAGATAACGATCCCGACAATAGAGATTACTAACATAAAAGGGGGAAGGTATAATTGTGAAGTTTATCCACTGCTTTAGTGAGGAATTAAAAAATAAATTATTGCAATCCGGTTTCAGGCTGTTGTATCAAGGCAACAGCTTTTTTATTTTCGAAAACAATTCAAGTCTGCATTTTGATTTTACTGGTTTTAATAAGTCTCAGTTTATCTTTAGCAATAAATTAGTCGTATAACTGAAAGGTGGTGAAGAAAAAGATTGAGCAAATTACAAGAACTAAAGCATTTATCACTTGCCGCTACATATGAGGTTGATGACAGTTTTGATTCGGACAAGTTTATCAAGCTTCGATTAAGGGTTTGTCATGAAGGCAAAAACCCGAATCAAAGCTATTTTGAACCAGAGAATATTGAAAAAGCCAAAGATTCCCTTGCTAATATTCCCATTCTTGCTCATGTAGTAGAAGACAGCGAAGGCAACCTTGATTTTGGCGGACATGATATGACAATTGAAAAAAACAAAATTGGGGATGGTGATGACTATAGAATTATTTATTTAGAAACTCCTATTGGGCTTGTGCCTGAGACAAATAATTATGCCTACGAGGAACATGATGGCAGGAACTATGTATTTTGTGATGCCTATGTGTGGCGTGATTACAGCAATTACGCCGAAGACATTATTGAAAGAGATAAAGAAATCAAGCTGTCAATGGAAATCATTGTTGATGGATATGAGTATGATGCCAAAGAAAAAGTCTTAAACATTATTGACTATCGTTATCAAGGCATCACCCTATTGGGAAAAGACCATGGCACAGGCATGATAGATGCTTTAGCGACAACCGAAACTTTTTCGAGTGATGCCAGCAAGGAAAAACTCTTGAAGATGATGGAAGAGTTGAAAGAAGAGTTGAAAGAAGCTCTTTCTGAGAATGAAGGAGGGAATGAAGTGGATAATGACAAGAAAGATGTAATGGAAAACCAGGAGCATGAAAAGTATATTAAGTCGTTTGAGATTTCTCACGAAGACATTCGTTATGCGCTTTATATGTTACTTGAGCCGGTAGAAACTGAAGACAACGAATATTACTGGATCGATACTGTTTTTGATGATAGGTTTGAGTATAGTAATTGGGGTTTAACGAAAATTTATCGCCAGTATTATGAAGTCGGTGAAGACGATGTTGTGAGATTTGTAGGCGACAGGATCGAGCTTTTCCAGGAGAGGCTCACCAAAGAAGAAAAAGAAGCACTTGATGCTATGAGAAATAACTATGCGTTATTAGAAGAAGAAAATAAATTTTTGAAAGCATTCAAAGAACAAAAATTAAAGGAAGAACGTATATGGGCAGAGGGAGAACTATTTGCTCAGTTTGATGAGCAGTTAAAGGATAATGAGGAATATATCAAGCTAAAGGAGAATGCTTCGCAGTTTACGCTAGAACAGCTTGAAAAAGAAATTGCTTACATTGTAGTTAGGAGCAATTCTAGCTTCAAGTTTTTTGGCAACAAACCCAATAAAAAAATTAATACAGTTAAAATCGACCTTCCTTCCAGAGAAGATGCGAAGGAAGAAAAATACGATGAAATATTAGAAAAATATCTAAAAGGAGGAAAATAAATATGGCGTATGGTGTTGTTAGAACTGATAATGTAAAGGCTACTAAAAATGGTAACATTAGGTCGGCAAAGTTCTATGATGCTAGTGACAATGCTGCTGCTATTGAAAACGGCATGTTGGTTGAGGTAAGTGAGCTTTTAAATGCATCAACAAATCGTGAGATTTTCAAGGCTGTTACTCCTTCTGCTGGTACTGCATTGAATATTGGTGTTGTGGCTACACCTGAATTGATTTATGACGAGTCTCTTAAATCTAAAGGGGCATTGGAAAACTTCAGGAATGAAGCAGGCATGCCTATTACTGTATTAATGCTTGCCCCTGGAGATATCCTGAGCGTTTCTGATGAGTGTATTGACCCCATTAATGACAGCACTCCTGTTGCAAAGGGGCAGTATGTCTATCTTACAACCTCTACCAAATGGAAGGCGGTGGCGGGTCTTAATGGGGTTACATCTTCTTTGACTGGTCAAATTATCGCCCGTGAATTGTACAAGCAGGGCAAGTACTTGAACGTTATCAGGGTTGATGTTGCTAATTAGCTTCATTTTATTAATATAAAAAAGGAGGAAATATAATGAGCGAAAGAACTCAATTAGTAGAGATGGCAAGGGATGTTTATAAAAATAGATTTTCGCACAGTAAATATACAAAAGAAGATGCTTGCGAAGCTCTTAGGAACAAACTTGTAGACCTTAATGGCGGGTCTACGATATTAGATTACAAGGCATTCCGCCGGAATAAAACGGATATGTTTGAAATTATTGAAGATATTCTTACCGTAACCGTGCTGGAAGGGCTTCCTGATGATAATTTCTTCCGGCAGTTTGTTGAATTTAAGAACCTGAAGTTGGGGGATCAGAACTCTTTCTACGTCCCCGACAGAACAAAGCTTGTTGTTTCAGAAATTGCAGATGGAACCACTGCGTTAAGACGGCAGCGTTTGGATGTTGGAACCAATGAAAGCATTCCCACCACTATCAAAGGCATTAAGATTTACGAACACCTCAGCCGTTTGTTGAGTGGGCGGGTTGATTTTATTAAATGGCTTGACGAAATCGAAAAAGCTTTTCGCCTGAAAATTAACGATGATATTTATACTGCTTTTACCAATTCTTTCAACGATTCTGCGCTGTCTTCATTTGTTGTAAGTGGTTCATTTGATGAAGACAACATGATTGACCTTGTTGAACATGTTGAAGCTGCTAGCGGCAGGCAAGCAATCATCGTGGGAACCATGAAGGCTTTGCGGAAAATTACTACTGCTATTGTATCTGATTCGGCCAAGGAAGACGTTTACAAAATGGGCCACTATGGAAGCTTCAACGGCACCCCCATGATGAGAATCCGCCAGGTTCATACCGTTGGTAGCTATAGCTTTAAGCTGTCGTCAAGTGATGTTTATGTTGTAACAACTGCTGAAAGACCCGTAAAATTCGTAACCGAAGGCGAAGCCTTAATTGTATCTGGTGATGCTCTTGGAAATAGTGATTTAACGCAGGAATATTTCATTGCAAATAAGTACGGCGTAGGCGTAGTTATTACTGACCTTTACGGGATGTATTCAATTAGCGACTAATTAAATTAAAAGGAGCAAAAGGAGGATCTTTCTTTATGAAAGTTTATGAACTATCAAGAGAACTTAATATTCCCAATAAGGAATTTCTCAAATTCATACAAAATTTAGGGATAAATGCTAAGAGCCACTTGAACATGTTGGATAAAGGTGATATTGCAAAAATAAAAACTGCTTTGGGGGAGAAGATTGCAGAAACGATGGTCTCCCCCAAAACAGAACAAAAAGAAGTAAAGAAAAAATGGGAACCTGATTTAAAACGCTTGATTTGCATCGAAAATATCTCTAGAGGGAAATTGATTTACGTTAGCAAGCGCCAAGTTGGATATATTGTGGAATGGCCCCATCCAGGAGATATCAACTACATTGAATTAGAAGAATTTATCAATTTAAAAAATACGGATAGACGTTTTATCACTGAACCTTGGATAAGAATTAAAGAAGATGATGAAATTGAAATCTTAAAATATGCCGGTATTTATAAGTATTACCAGCACATAATCAAAATCAATGAACCGAGAGACATTTTACTATCCGATTTCCAAACATTTAAGGCTAAATTTGATAGGTTACCGGAGGGTTATAAAAATACTATTGCAGAATACGCCGCAAAATTGATGCGTTCTGGAGAATTAGATTCTATAAAAATAAAAGAACACATTGAAAAAAGCTTGGGAATCGATTTAGACTGGATGGCTCGTGATGACTATAGAGAGAGGGAATAAAGAATGGCTACTCCATACTCTATGATAGATGATATGTTTTTGAGTGATATAAAAGACGATGAGCTGTTGCTATATGATGTTGATGATAGAAACGAAATATTAGACAACTTGAGAAGAAAGGCAATTGCTCAATTCAAATGTTGCCTAAAAGATTTATCGGACAGAAATGAACAAGAAAGACAATTTAACGCAGATTTAACGGATGAGGAAATACTCATCCTTGCTACCGCTATGCGTAAATTCTGGCTGAACGATAAAATTTATGACCTCAAGCTGTTAAAACAAAGAATGTCAACTAAAGACTGGAAGATGACTTCTCAAGCTGAACATTTGCTTAGATTAATGGATTTAAAAAGGGAGACGGATAAAGAACTCAGCAGGATGATTGTTGACTATACTTTTTATTCTTATCCCTTGAAAAAGTAGGTGTTGTCCATTGCCGATGATTCAAACTAATTATAACGCTATTCCCGATGAATTGTTCGGTAATTATTTAAACTATCTTATAGGCAAGGTTTATAAGATTTTATGTATGCGTGAAGAAGATGATAAGACGTTGGAGAAATACATGCGCAGTCTGCAACGTGAATTAACTGGTAATCAGGAATTAATTGTTAAACTGAAATATGACAGCGACTTTTTATCTTTGCTAGGCAAAATTGAATTTTTAATTCACCACGATCCAGACTTGCCTATTTATAAGAAAGATGTCTTTGACAGTATTTCTTTAATTAAGAAAATGCAAGAAAAGTACTTTGAAAAGGAGGAATAATATTTGGATAAATTTGTAGAGATTCTTATACAACCGAAATGGTTTGCTGATGACATCCCTTCTTCGCCCAAAAAAGCCTCTGCTACTTTAACTATTAGTGGAAAAGTTTCTAAAGAAGAAACTGTTACCATTGGTTCTGAAGTTTATGAATTTGTTAAAAGTGCAAGTCAGGAGCCTACTACTAATATTGAAGTAGTTTTGGGGGACACGGAAGTAGCGAAAGACGTTGCTGCCAAAAAATTGGAGGCTGCAATTAATGAGATTTCGCAAATTGTAACGGCTGAGAAAATAGAAGTAGATGATGATGTTGCTGTTGTTGTATCGTATAAAAAAGTTGGCACTGAAGGAAATGAAATTGATATTGATACTGATTGTACAAATGCTTCTTGGGATGATAGTGCTGAAAACTTGTCAGGTGGCAAGTATGGCACTCCTTGTCCCATAACGGGGCTTGGAATTCGTGTTCAAGATGATTCGACTCCCCCGAATGATATTTATTATATTTGCACCAAAGCTGGCGGGGCGGAAACCGTTGAATGGAAAAAGGTTCAATTGCTATAGGTAAATGATGAAGATTGATGATGGATATGAAACATAAAAGCCCATTTGAGGTGAAGGGGTATGGTCAATTGGGATTTATACGAAAAAAGACTATCGGTAAATGGGGATTCTTATAGGGAAAGAGAAATTAATTCAATCAAAAAAGCTATTTTAGACGATTTTAAGGATATCCCTTCTTACCGTGAAGTGCATGTAAACGATTCGGCGTATATTAACATTCAAGTTTTTAACACCAATTATTATGACATTAAGACGATTGAAGTTGAACCGAATAAAACAATAAACATTGGAGACATCTTACAGTTTGACGATGGCAAATGGATGTGTTTTGAAATAGACAAAACCAATCCCATTTGTCATACGGGCAAGGTGCATCTTTGTGCTGGCACATTCTCTTTTTATAAGGCTGGCGTTACTCCTAATGCGGTTGATGTGCCCTATGTTGTATTCGACAATATTTCATTAACAAAAATGGGTATTGATAACAACAAATACATGGCTACTCCAGACAGCCGCATGATGATCGCAATAAGAGACGATTCCATCAACAAGCATATTGAGCGTGGCGATAAGTTTGTGTTTTACGCTAATGGTGAAATTAAAGATATTTATCGTGTAATTGATTTGAATCGTATGCGAACTCCTGGCTTATTCATTTTAAAGTTAGATTTTTACAGTAAAAATGACCAGGAAGAAATTGCTTCTCCCCCCTCCCCCGCTCCGCCTGATACAGGCTATGAAATATTGGGAGCGGATGAAATCAAATATGGACAAACGGTTACTTATACGGCGAAAAAGTATGTAGACAAGCAGGAAATTCCCGCAAGGTTTACTTTTTCTATTATTGCTACTGATGGTGTGCCGGGTATTGCTTATACCCTGACTATTACTGCCGATAATCAATGCACAATTAAGTGTAACGATTATGTTTATGAAATTACTCTTCGTGCCACAGAGACGGAAAATGAAAATAATTTTATCGAGAAGCAAATTAAATTAATCTCATTTTTATAGAAGGGGAGGTGCGTTTATATACATAATCTAAGCAGGAATAAGGTTTTGTTGCTTAAGGGGCTTTTAAACAATGATGATTTGGTTAAGGCGTTAATTTATATTGACCCTGATTTTTTATCAAAAAGTATTCCTTCCGATTTTGACCGCACCTCCCTTTTGTATGATAGGATTTGGCC
>Ga0116166_1001733_pt1 | contig 19183 bp, 16 predicted proteins | sample AD_JPNMR2_MetaG_FD_89884 | JGI IMG/M metagenome (GOLD analysis project Ga0116166, IMG submission 89884) | Active sludge microbial communities of municipal wastewater-treating anaerobic digesters from Japan - AD_JPNMR2_MetaG | ecosystem: Engineered > Bioreactor > Anaerobic > Digestate | place...
CCGCTTCCCGCCGGGCGTCACGCTCGAACGCGTGCGCGTCTGGGAAACCAGCACGTCCTGGGGCGAGTTCAGCCCCGACGGCGCCTGACGGCCCCGACCTACCGCGCCAGCCCGGCAAAGGCCAGCAGCGTCGGGCCCAGCAGCCAGAACATGACCGTGATCACCAGCGCGCACACGGCGTCGAGCGCAACGCCCGAGCGCACCATCGCGCCCAGCGGCAGGCGCCCCGTCGCGTACGCGATCGCGTTCGGCGGCGTCGCCACGGGCAGCGCAAACCCGCTGCTCGCCGCGAGCGTCGCCACCATCAGCAACGGCAGGGCGTCCATCCCCAGCGACGGCGCCGCTGAGCCCAGGACCGGGATGACCGTCGCCGCCAGCGCCGTGTTGCTCGCGATCTCGCTCAGCGCGATGATCCCGCCCGCCAGGAGGATCAGGAACACCGGCGTCGGCAGCCCCTGCAGGTGCTGGAACAGCCCGCCGAGGTAGCCGTCGGCGCCGCTGGCGCGCAGCGCCGCGGCCAGGCTCAGCCCGCCTCCGAACAACAAAAGCGTGCCCCACGGCAGCCTCGCGCAGTCCCTCCAGACCACCACGAACATCTCGCCCTTGCGCCGGCAGGGGATCGTGAAGAGCGCCATCGCGGCGACGAGGCCGATCCCGGCGTCCGAGATGAGTTCGATCCGTTTGGGCGCCGCGGGCCGAGCCGCCGGGTCGGCGCCGCGCGCCTGCCACGCTTCGACCGCCGCGGCGTGCGACTCCGTCGCGGCGCTGTTGAACAGGGCGGTCACGGGGGTTCGCAGCGTCCAGCACGCGGCGGCGAGCACGAAGACCGCGATGACCATCCACTGCGACGGGCCCATGCGTCCCAGCGAGCGCAGCCGCTCCTTCAGTTGCCCGCGCTCGCCGGCCAGCCGCAGGCCGCGCGTCCGCGCGAACGGGTGCATGAGCAGAAGGATGAGCCACGCGACCGGGAGCGTGATGACGACCACCGGCATCGCGACCACCATCCACTGCCCGAAGCCGATCGGCCGATCCAGCACTTCCGCGGCGTACGCGGAGAGCTGCAGGTTCGGCGGCGTGCCGATCGGCGTGCCCATCCCGCCGATCGACGAGCCGTAGGCCACGCCCAGCAGCAGGGCCCGCCCGAAGTTGCGCCGTGCCGCGTCGGTCCACTTCGGCCCGGCGTGAGACTGTCCGCCGTCGGCCATCGCCGCGAGGCTCATCGCGATCGGCATCATCATCACGGCGGTCGCGGTGTTGCTGACCCACATGCTCACCGCGCCGGTCGCGATCATGACGCCGAGGATGACCAGCGAGGGTCGCGTGCCGAACCCGCGCACGGTCCACAGCGCGACGCGCGTGTGGATGGCGTGCTTCTCCAACGCGATGGCCAGCACGAAGCCGCAGAAGAACAGCACGATGAGTTCGTCGGCGTACGGGGCCGCCGCCTGCTTGAAGCCCATGACCCCGAGCAGCGGGAACAGCAGGACCGGCAGCAGCGCCGTGACCGCCGAGGACACCGGCTCCGTCAGCCACCAGACCGCCATCCACGCCCCGACGCACAGCGTGAGCAGCCCGGCATGCGTCAGGCCCGGGACCGGCGCCGCCCCCGCACCCGGCTCTTGCACGCCGGTCCGCAGCAGCAGGTACACGATCGCGCCCGCCAAGGGGCCCGCGACCAAGCTGACCCAGCGCCAGCGGTTTCCCCGGGCCGGGTTGTCCTCCAGGTCGGACGCGTCGCCCGCGACGGGCTCGGATGAGTTCGGGCCGGGTTGGGTCACAGGCCGCAGCCTACCACGGACCGCGCGCGAAACGGGGGGCGAGAATGCGGGATCCTCCCGGTCAGTTCTGACGCTCAAGGGCCGTGTCTCGACGCCCGATAAGCCAGCCGGAGGCCGACTATGCGACTCTTCCTGGCCCGTCACGCGCGCGTCGAGCCGGACGCGGATCAAGGCTCCGTTTCGCGCCCGTCGTTCCCGCGCCTGGCACGCGCCATGCCCGGGGGAACGGGGGTCGACTGCGCCGAGAACTCGCTCTCGGACAGGGGGCTGGCCCAGGCGCACTACCTCGGCGAAATCCTGTGCGCCGTCCAGCCTCGGATCGATCGCGTGCTCTGTGCGCCCGGGCCGGAGTGCCGGGCGACCGCGGGCGCGCTGCAGAGCCGGCTTTCGGCGGAAGTCCGCGTGTGCGAGCCGCTCGATGCTGGGACGCCGGTCGCGGAAGCGCTCGCGCTGCTGCACGAGCACGCCAACGCGCGGAGCCTGGTGGTCGTCGGCGCCAACCCGCTGCTGGGCGAACTGCTCACGACGCTCGCGGGCGGAATCGGCGCGCGACACCTCACGGTCCGCCAGGGTGAACTCGTCGAGATGCACGTGCGGATCGCCCAGCCCATCGGCACCGGGCGGATCCTCCGGCGCTGGCGTCTCGAAGCGCTCGAGCGTGTCGGCGCCGGCCTGCCGCTGCGTCGTTCGGCGTAGCCTCGGCGCTTGCCCGTTCCGCCCTTACCACAGCCAGTGCACGATCGCCATCGCCAGCGGGATGCCCGCGGTGATGATGATCGGGAACGTGACCGCCAGCGACATCGGCAGGTAGATCGACGGGTTGGCCTTGGGGATGGCGATGCGGGCCGCGGCCGGCACCGCGATGTAGCTCGCGCTCGCCGCGAGCACGATCAGCAGGAACGCATTCCCGGGCTGGAGCCCGGCGAGGCGCGCCAGGACGGTCGCGAGGGTCGCGTTGAACATCGGTGCCAGGATCGCGAACGCGATGGCGAAGACGCCCGCCTCGCGCAGCGTCCGGAGCCGGCGAGCCGCGACAAGGCCCAGATCGAGCAGGAAGAACACGAGCACACCGTTGAACAGGTCGGTGCAGAGGGGCTTGAACAACCTGTACCCCGGCTCGCCGGTGACCAGGCCGATCGCCAGAGAGCCCAGCAGCAGGATCACCGGGCCGTTGAGGAACGCTTCGTGCATCAGCGTCCCCCAGCCGATCCTGTGCGTTTCGCCGCTGGCGCTGGCGGCCGCCTGCGCCCGCCGCTGTTTCTGCTCCGAAAGGCGCAGGAGCAGCACACCGACGACGATCGCGGGCGACTCCATGAACGCCATGGCCGCGACCATGTGCCCGCCGTGCTTCATCCCCGCGGCCTCGGCGGCCTGCGTCGCGGTCATGAACGTGACCGCCGAGACCGAGCCGTACGTCGCCGCGACCGCCGCGGCGTTGTGGATGTCGAACCGCAGGCGGAGGACGAAGAAGGCGTATAGCGGGACGATGATCGCGAGCAAGACCGCGAGCCCGAGGCTGACGACCTCCTCGCGTCCGAAGGTGCTGGCCGCGATCTCGACCCCGCCGCGGAAGCCGATCGACCACAGCAGGTACAGGCTGAGCAGCCGGGTCACCGCGCGCGGGACGCGCAGGTTGCTCTTGACCAGGGACGCCGCGGCGCCCAGAAAGAAAAAGAGCACGGGCGGATAGAGCAGCGGGAACGGTGCGGACGGGGCCGCGGCGAGGACTGGCATGGCACATCTTTGCCGAAATCGGGCGCCCTTGCACGCCGGGCACGGTGAGCCCGGCCTCATGCACCGGATTCGACAGGAGAGCGCTGTCCGCAAAGACCGCGCCGGACGACGCGAGCGGAGGTCACTCGGCGTGCGGCGCGGGGCGCAGCATCCGCTCGATCTTCCCTTCCTTGGTCTCGACGAGCACCTCGTCGGCCTCGCAGAGGAACAGCCCGTGGTCGACGACCCCGGGCACGGAGTCGAGCATCTCCGCGGCGTCCTCGGGGGAGATATTGGTCGGGTACGTCACGTCGATCACCAGGTTTCCCTGATCGGTGAGGAAGTGGTCGCCGCTCAGCGTCCGGCGCACCACACCGTTGAAGCCCATGTTGATGAGCTGCTTGCGGATGCTCGCGAGCCCGAAGTAGTGGATCGCCACCGGCAGCGTCGATCGCTCGCCCAGGTGCTGGACGAGCTTGTCCTCTCCCACGATGTAGACGCGGCGCTTCGCGGCGTGCGCCACGACGCGCTCGCGCACCAGCGCCCCGCCCCGGCCCTTGATCATGCGGAGGTCCGGGTCGACCTCGTCCGCACCGTCGAAGAGGTAGTCGATCGAGTCGACCATCGCGAAGTCGACGACGGTCAGGCCCAGGGCGCGGGCCTGTGTCTCGGTCGCGTGGCTGGTCGGCACGCACTTGATGCTCAGGTTCTCCTCGCGCACGCGCTGGTCGAGCGCGATGAGCGCACGCCCCGACGTGCGCCCCGTGCCGAGGCCCACGATCATCCCGGACTCGATCTCGGCGACGGCGGCGTCCGCGAGGGCGTCGGCGACGCGTGGTTGCTGGCTACTCAAAGCGGATCCCCTGTGCGAGCTCGAACCGGCCCGCGTAGTTGACGGTGCACGTCTGCCGGCGCATATACGCCTTCCACGAGTCGCTCCCCGACTCACGCCCGCCGCCCGTGTCCTTCTCCCCGCCGAACGCGCCCCCGATCTCTGCGCCGCTGGTGCCGACGTTGACGTTGGCGATGCCGCAGTCGCTCCCCGCCCCCGCGGTCGACAGGAACCGCTCGCTCACGCGGAGGCTCTCGGTGAACACCGCCGACGACAGGCCCTGGTCGACGCCGTTCTGCATCGCGATCGCCTGGTCGATGGTCTTGTAGGAGAAGACGTAGAGGATGGGCGCGAACGTCTCTTCACGGGCGATCGCCAGTTCATTGTTCCCCGGCGCGCGGATGATCGTCGGCTGGACGAAGTGGCCCTTGGCCCCCTCGACGCGTCCGCCCCCCGCGAGCACCTCGCCGCCCTGGCGCTTGGCCGCCTCGATCGCGTGCAGGAAGCCCGCGACCGCCTGCTCGTTGATCAGGGGGCCGATGAGCGTCCCGTCCTTGAGCGGGTCGCCGATGCGGCCGGACACCTGCTTGTACCCCGCGACGAGCTTGTCCAGCACCGCGGGCAGGACCTTCTCGTGGACGATGAGGCGGCGGGTCGTCGTGCAGCGCTGGCCGGCGGTGCCGACGGCCCCGAACACGATCGCGGGGATCGCCAGGTTCAGGTCCGCGTCTTCGTGCACGATCAGCGCGTTGTTGCCGCCGAGCTCGAGCAGCGCTCGCCCCAGACGCTGCGCCACCACCGAGCCCACGCGCCGTCCCATGCGGCACGAGCCGGTCGCGCTGATGAGCGGCACGCGCCGGTCGTTCACCAGGCGCTCGCCCACCTGGTCGTCGGTCCCGATCAGCAGCCGGAACACGCCGGGGTGGTTCATCCTCGCCGCGACGCGCTCGGCGATGCGGTGCGTCGCGAGCGTGATCAGCGGCGTGAGCAGGCTCGGCTTCCAGATGCACACGTCGCCGCACACCGCGCCGAGCATCGCGTTCCAGCCCCACACGGCGTTGGGGAAGTTGAAGGCGGTGATGATGCCGATCGGGCCCAGCGGCAGCCACTGCTCGAACATCCGGTGCCCGGGGCGCTCGCTCGGGAAGACCTGCCCCGGCAGTTGGCGCGACAGACCCACCGCGTAATCCGCGATGTCGATCGTCTCCTGCACCTCGCCCAGGCCCTCGGCCCGGATCTTGCCCATCTCCAGCGAGACCAGTTCGCCCAGCGGTTCCTTGAACTTGCGGAACTCATCGCCCAGCGCCCGCACGAGCAGGCCGCGCTGCGGCGCCGGCACTTCGCGCCAGGTCTTGAAAGTCTCGACCGACGCGGCGATCTCCCGCTCGAGGTCTTGGGCGCTGTCGAGCGTCACGGCGCCCAGCGCCTCGCCCGTCGCGGGGTTCTCGCTCACGATGACGCTCTTGCCGTTGACGGTCGTTACCCCGGGGCGGGTGCCGGGCGGGACGGAGACGAAACGCGGGTCGTCCCGCAGGTTGAGCAGACTGAGCAGGTCTTTGGACATCGCAAGATGGTACGCGCGCCCGCGTGACGCGCCCCGGGGCCTCAGGCCCGGGCCTACGGGGCCGCCGCGGACGCGTAACCTGCGCCATGGACCTGGTCATCGCCACCGGCAATCCGCACAAGGTCGACGAGTTCCGCGCCCTGTTCGCCCCGGCGCGCGGCGTGCGTGTGCTGGGGCTCAAGGACCTGCCGGGCGCCGGGCGGTTCGTCGAGCCGGCCGAGACCGGCGCGACGTTCGAGGAGAACGTGCGCATCAAGGCCGAGCAGTACGCAAAGCAGACGGGGCGGCTGTGCCTCGCCGACGACTCGGGGCTCGAGGTCGACGCGCTGGGAGGACGGCCGGGAGTGATCTCGTCCCACTACGCCACCGGCGGGCGCGAGACCGGCGCGACACGCGAGGAACGCGATCGGGCCAACAACCGCCTGGTGCTCGAGCAACTGCACGGCGTGCCCCCCGAGCGGCGCTCGGCCCGGTTCGTCTGCGTCCTGGCTCTGGCGGCGCCACCGGGGTTCACGGCCACGCCCCGCATGCTTGCGGCCAAGCCCTACGACGCTCCCAACGACCCGCTGCTCGACCTCGCCCCGGCGCTGCGCCGGTGCGCCGCCGAGCCCGGAGCGGCGCACGTGCTCCTCCGCGCCCGCGGCGAGTTCGAGGGGCGCATCGGCGTTCCGCCCCGTGTCCCCAGCGGCCGGCACGGATTCGGCTACGACCCGCTGTTCCTGGTCAAGCACCCCACCGGTTCGCCCCCGACCGCGTATGCCCAGACGGGCGCCGAGCTCGACCCCGAGTCCAAGAACCGTCTCTCGCACCGCGCCCGCGCCGCCAACATCATGCTCGACCTGCTCGTGCGATCCGGGATTGCGGACACGCCCGCGTGACCGCCGATGGGAGTCGGAGGCCCCGCACCTATACTGGCCGCCCCAACCCCACCGACAGCGAAAGCCCTCTCATGCTCCGAAGAACACACACCTGCGGCGAACTCCGCGAAGCCCACGTCGGGCAGACCGTCAACCTCAACGGCTGGGTCAACTCCTACCGCGACCACGGCAACCTCATCTTCATCGACCTGCGCGACCGCTTCGGCCTGACGCAGCTGGTCTTCGACAAGGAGAGCATCAGCGAGTCGATCCTGCACGCGGCGGACAAACTCCGCAACGAGGACGTGCTGGCCGTCCGCGGGAGCGTGCGCGTCCGCATCGGCGGCGAGAACCCCAAGCTCGCGACCGGCAAGGTCGAGGTCGTCGTGAAGGAGCTGGAGCTCCTCAACAAGACCGAGAACCCGCCCTTCCTGCCCGACGATCTCTCGCAGTTGCCCAACGAAGAACTGCGCCTGAAGTACCGTTACCTCGACCTGCGCCGCCCGGCGATGCAGAAGATCCTCGCGACGCGCTCCAGGGCGCTCATGGTCACGCGCGAGTACTTCCACGCCAACGGGTTCCTCGAGGTCGAGACCCCGGTCCTGTACAAGAGCACGCCCGAGGGCGCGCGGGAGTTCCTCGTGCCGTGCCGCAACGTGCCCGGCACGTTCTATGCGTTGCCGCAGAGCCCGCAGTTGTTCAAGCAGATCCTCATGGTGAGCGGCGCGGACCGCTACCTGCAGGTCTGCCGCTGCTTCCGCGACGAGGACCCCCGCGCCGACCGCCAGCCCGAGTTCACGCAGATCGACCTCGAGATGAGTTTCGTGCGGCGCGAGCACGTGATGGAGATGATGGAGGGCTTCGTCCGCCACTTCTGGAAGCACATGCTCGGGTACGACGTGCCGAAGATGGCGGTGATGAACTACCGCGACGCGATGGAGGACTACGGCATCGACCGTCCCGACACGCGCTACGACCTGAAGATCAAGGACGTCGGCGACATCGTTTCGCGCACCGACTTCAAGGTCTTCCGCGATGCGCTCGAGAAGGGCAAGGACCGCCCCCGCTTCAACTCGAAGAAGGGCGTGGTCAAGGCGCTGCGCGTCCCCGGCGGCGCCGAGAAACTCACCCGCAAACTGACCGACGGGTACACCGAGTTCGTCAAGACCTTCGGCGCCGGCGGCGTCGCCGTCGCCAAGGTCGTCGCCGACGCCGCGTCGCCGGGCGGCATCAAGTTCGACACCGGCGTGGCCAAGTTCATCGAGCCGGTGAAGGCCGAGCTCGTCGCGGCCCTGGGCCTCTCCGCGGGCGACACCGTGCTGTTCGTCGCTGACACCTACGCCGTCGCGACCAAGTCGATGGGCGAACTGCGCCAGGTCGTCGCCCGCGACATGGGGCTGGTCCCCAGGCCGGGCGCCGAGGGCGGCCCGTGGAACTTCCTGTGGGTCGTCGACTTCCCGATGTTCGAGAAGAACAAGGAAACCGGGAAGTGGATCGCGATGCACCACCCGTTCACCGCGCCGCGCGACGACCAGCGCGACCTGTTCGTCAACGCCGACGTCGAGGACGACGTCGCGATCGAGTCGATCGTCAGCGCGGGCTACGACATCGTGCTCAACGGCTCGGAGATCGCCGGCGGCAGCGTCCGCATCCACGACCGCGAGGTGCAGAGCAAGGTCTTCAAACTGCTGGGCCTCACGCCCGAGCAGGCCAGGGAGAAGTTCTCGTTCCTGCTCGAGGCGCTCTCCTTCGGCGCGCCGCCGCACGCCGGCATCGCCTTCGGCTTCGACCGCCTGATCATGCACGTCTGCGGCACGGACAACATCCGCGACGTCATCGCGTTCCCCAAGACGCAGATCGGCGCCGACCTCATGACGCGCGCCCCGAGCGCCGCCACCGAGGCGCAGCTCAAGGAAGTGCACATCAAGAGCACCTGGGTGCCGCCGGAGAAGGCGTGATCCAGTACACTCCGCCGATGGAATCGATCGCGCAGCTCAAGGCGCTCATCCGCGACGTGCCGGACTTCCCCAAGCCCGGCATCGTCTTCAAGGACTTCACGCCCCTCATCCGCGACCCCGCGGGCCTGGCGCTCGCCGTCGAGCTCATGGTCAACCCCTTCCGCAACCGCCTGCCGATGGGCGGCGTGGACCTGGTGATCGGCGCCGAGAGCCGCGGATTCATCTTCGGCATCGCCCTCGCCCAGGCGCTCTCCGCCGGCTTCGTGCCGGTGCGCAAGCCCGGCAAACTGCCCTGGAAGCACACCTCGATCTCCTACGAACTCGAGTACGGGCACGATACGCTCGAGATCCACGCCGACGCCATCGAGCCGGGCCAGCGCGTCCTGCTCGTCGACGACCTGCTCGCCACCGGCGGCACGATGAAGGCCTGCTGCGAACTGGCCGCCGGCATGAGGGCGACGATCGTGGGCATCACCGTGCTCATCGAACTCGTCTCGCTCAAGGGCCGCCGCGCCGTCGAGCCGTTCGGCCACGTCCACAGCGTGCTGCAGTATTGAACGCCCACGACCGCGTCCGCCGATAGTCCCGGGGACGACGCCCACGGTGCGCGGCTTCAGCCTGCGCGCAGGCTCGGTCCGGAGCACCGCACGTGACGCAACCGCAGACCATGCCCTCCCCCGGCGCGCCCGTCCGCTACACGTACCACCCCGCGGCCCCCGTCGCGGTCGCCGCGCCCGCGCCGACCGCGCCGACCGCCCAGCAGCCCCAGAACCTCTACGGGGTTCACCAGCTCTTCGCCGACTACGTCGCGATGTACGAGCGGGGGATGCAGGTCTCGGGCATGTCCGAACACCCGTGGCGTCGCCCCCGGTTCTTCCACCTCGTCCAGATGTTCCGGCTCACCGCCGGCCTGCAGGGGTGCACGGCGGAGGCCGGCTGCTACCGCGGCCTCTCCTCGTACATCATCTGCCACGAACAGCGCCGCGCCGACCCGGCGTTTAACGGCTCGACGCACGTGATCGTGGACTCATTCGAGGGGCTGAGCGTCCCGACCGAGACCGACGGCGAACGCTCGCGCACCGTTCAGGCGCGGGGCGCGTTCGCCGACACCTCCGTCGAGCACGTCCGCCGCACGCTGTCCGAGTTCCCGCAAGTGACGTTCCACAAGGGCTGGATCCCGCCCGTGTTCGAGCAAGTCGCGGAGCGCCGGTACCGCTTCGTGCACATCGACGTCGACCTCTACGAGCCGACGCTCGCCGGTCTTCGCTACTTCATGCCGCGCATGGTGCCGGGGGGCGTCCTGGTCGTCGATGATTACGGCCCATGGCCCGGGGGCGAGTGGCCGGGGTGCGCCGTCGCCGTTCACGAGTTTGCGCGTGAAAGCGGCGCGCCGTTCTGCTCGCTCGACACCGGCAACGCCGTGTTCATCAATCGCTGAGCGCGCCCCGCGCGACCACCCGCTGCCGGCTTAACTCATCATCGGCCTGATGCCCAGCCCGCGCCGCAGGTCGGCGATCTGGCCGATGTGCCAGCCCTCGTGCCACGCCGCCTTCAGCACGCTGTCGAGCTTGTTGTTCGTGAACCCGAACGAGTTGCCCAGCGGCGGCGTCAGCAGTTCCGCGTCGTTGCGCTTCTTCGCCGCGCTCACGAGCCGCTCGTACCCTCGATCGAACTCGGCCCGCACCTCGGCAAGCGACGGGTACTTGCTCGTGTCGACGACCGGCACCGAGCCCATGCCAAAGAGCGACTCGTAGGCCTTGGGCACAGCGCCCGGACGCCCGTCGATCAGCGACGCCAGCCAGTCGTTGGTCATCGCCACGTGCCCGAGCGTCCACAGGACGTGGTTGGTGACGGGGCCGGACTGGGCCGTGCACTGCTCCGCCGGCACGCCCGAGAGCATGTCGGAGATCATCTTGTGCGAAAAGGCCAGCAGGCTCAGGGCCTGGTCGCGCGCGACAGTCGACGGGGTGCGAGACCCCCCGGAAGCGGTGCTCTTCTTGCGACTCCCGGGAGCCTTAGCCGCCCCGGCGGAACGGGCAGGTTTCGACGACGCCGTCCGTTTGCTCGGCGCGTGCCGGGCGGTTTTCGAGGTGCGCTTGACGCGGCTTTTTCCTGACTTCTTGGCCATGGCGACTCTCCGGGGGCTTGGGGGATGCCGATGATACCGGACGTTCCCCCGCCCGGTCCGATCGGGCTTATGGTTCGCCGCCTTCCCCCGGCAACGCGGGCCGATCGGCCCTCAACAGGCCCGATCGACCCCGGAAACAGACCGCAAGTCCGGGGCGGCGAACACAGGAGCCGTGAACCTCGCATGGACGCTTCCACGATGACGCACCTCTCCGCCTCCGCCAACTCGCCCGCCAGCCACGGCGGCTCCAAGTCCGAAGTCGTGATCGCGCTCGCCCCCGGCGACGGTATCGGGCCCGAGATCATGAGCGCGACGCTCGAACTGCTCGACTCTGCCGGCGTCAACGCCAGGCACGCCGGCGTCCACTTCCAGACCGTCGAGATGGGGGCTTCGGTCTTCGCCAAGGGCAACTCCCGGGGCATGACCGACGAGGCCATCCGCACCGTCGAGTCCTGCGGCCTGCTCTTCAAGGGCCCGATGGAGACGCCCAAGGGCGGCGGCGGCAAGAGCATCAACGTCACCGCGCGCAAACTCTGGAACGCCTACGCCAACTTCCGCGTCTTCAAGACGCTCCCCGGCGTCGAGACCGTCTACTCCAAGGCCGGACTCTCGATCGACATGTCCGTCGTCCGCGAGAACATCGAGGACACCTACGGCGGCGTCGAGCACCGGCTCAGCAACGACATGATCCAGTGCAAGCGGCTGATCTCGGCCCCGGGCAGCGACGAGGTCCACCGCTTCGCCTTCCAGACGGCGCGCAAACTCGGGCTCAAGCGGATCGTCTGCGGGCACAAAGCCAACATCATGAAGATGACCGACGGCCTGTTCCTCGACCGTTTCCGCGCCGCCGCCAAGGACTTCCCCGAGATCGAGCCGCAGGACATCATCGTCGACGCCCTGTGCATGAACCTCGTCGTCAAGCCCGAGCAGTTCCAGATGATCGTGCTGCCCAACCTCATGGGCGACATCGTCAGCGACCTGTGCGCCGGGCTCGTCGGCGGGCTGGGCTTTGCGCCCAGCGCCAACATCGGGCGCCATATCTCGATCTTCGAGGCGGTGCACGGCACCGCGCCCGACATCGCCGGCAAGGGCGTCGCGAACCCGACGTCGCTCATCCTCTCGGCCCTCATGATGCTGCGCCACATCGGCCTGCTCAAGCAGGCGGCGCACATCGAGAACGCGCTGCTCGCGACGCTCGAGTCGGGCGTCCACACCGGCGATTTCGGCAGGCACTCCGGCAAGCCCCCCGTCGGCACCGGCGAGTTCACCCGCGCGATCATCGACCGCCTGGGTCAGTCGCCCAAGACCGTGACGCCCATCGCCGTGCCCGATCAGGACCAGGCGCTCTTCAAGCGCCCGCCCGCGCCCACGGGGCCCGAAGTCATCCGCACGTACAAGAACCTCGTGACGCAGGTGGTCGGGTGCGACATCTACCTCGACTCGCCCCTGAGCCCCGCCGCGCTCGCGGAAGAGATGCAGCGCGTCAGCGCCGACACGCCCTTCCGCCTCACGCTCATCTCCAATCGCGGCACGCAGGTGTGGCCGACAGGCAGCGTGTACACCGAGTGCGTGGACTACTACCGAGTGCGGTTCGAACTCCGTGAGGGCGTCGCGCCCGGCACGCTCGGCCAGTCGCGCTGCGTGGCGCTCATGGACCGCGTCGCCGAGAAGTTCACGATCTGCTCGTACGAACTGCTGCGCACGTTCGACGGCGTGAAGGGCTACAGCCTCGCGCAGGGGCAGTGACGCCGGCGCGTGCGTTCCGGTGAATCTGCCGACGGCTCCCCGGCGAATCCCCGAGTATGCCCATCTCTCGCCGCCGAGCCAGAATCAATTCCCGTCGACTTCTTCATATCCCGCCGATGCGCACCGGCGTTCTCTGCGGCACGCTGGCGGTCGTCTCCGCCTGTGCCGGAACCAACCCCGGTACACCGGTCGAACCGGTCAGCGCCGCGACGCGTGAGGCCGTGCCCGGCCCCACCCCAGAGAACCCGGTGATGCGTGTGGGCGGCGACGTCGACCTTCGCACGCGCGTGACCCAGACCAAGAGCGGTGCGGTGTACACCTTCGGCTCCATGCGTATCGACACGCCCCTCCCCGTGGGCTATCCGGCGCCGACGCCGCCGGGCGCGATCGAACTCAAGTACTACCCGAGCGTGCGGCGAGCCGAAGTTGTCGGCCGCGCCGGGGTGTCGCCCGAGCAGGGGCGCAACGACAGCTTCTGGCCTTTGTTTCGGCACATCGAGTCCCGGCAGATCGCCATGACGGCGCCCGTCGAGATGAACTATCACGACCAAACGCCCGCGCCCGGTGACTCAACGCCCGTGCGGGCGACCGATGACTCACTCTCGGTCGGCGGCGCCGTCGCGCCCGCCAGCCAGGGCGGGAGCGAGGGCGAGTGGACCATGGCCTTCCTCTACCGCTCGCCGGACAACGGCGACACCGGGCAGGACGGGCGCGTCAGTGTGCTCGATGCGCCCGCGGTCACGGTCCTCTCGATCGGTCAGCGCGGCTCCTACTCCGCTTCGAACCGCCGCAAGGGCATCGAGCAGCTCCGCGCCTGGCTGGCTCAGCACCCCGAGTGGCAGCAGGCCGGCGACATCCGCAGCCTGTACTACCACGATCCGTTCACGCTCCCGTGGAACAAGTGGTCCGAGACGCAGATGCCGGTCAAGCCGGCGCAGCCGTGATCAGCGCAGGGCACACGCGCGACGATGGGGCGCGCCGATGGCGGCACGCGGATCGGGGCGGCCGCGCGATGGACGATTGCTATTGGGGACGGCTTTCTACGCCGCGCGCCGCGCCTGGCCCGCACCGCGGATGAGCATCGACGCGACGACGTTCAGGACCGCGGCCCAGTCGTCCGCCAACTGTTCTGTCCACTCCGGGCCCAGACTGTCGCGGAACGCGCCCAGCAGCGCATCGCGCGCCATGCCGTAGTGCTGCGGCTGGACGCCCGCACGCTGGCAGCGCGCCCCCATCTCGCCCAGCAGATGCTCGATCGCGTCGAGCCTGTGCAGGTTCTGCACGATGATCCCCAGCGACGCCACAAAGTCCTGCGCCCGCTCGTGTTCCTGAGGCGAGGACGGGCGCGCGGCGTTCAGCGGGGCCGACCGGAAGTCCGGAGCCATCGCGCCGGTGCGCGGCACGTTCGTCAGCGCGGCACGCCCGTCGTTGCCGCCGCGCGACACGAGCGCTCGCAGTTGCGGCGTCAGCGCGAACAGGCGCGTGTAAAACCCGCGCGCCAGTTCGTCGGCCTGCGGCGCCAGGCGCCGGTAGCACTCCTGCACGCGCAGCACCTGATCGTCGTCGAGCGGCTGGATCATCATGGTCGAACCCTTCGTCACTTGCGCGGGGCGGTCCGCCGGGCGCGTTTTCTGTGGAGCCTCGGGACAGGCGTGCGAGACCCCCGGCGATCGCCGATCCCGCCGGGGTTATCGACCCCCACGCCGCGGCACTTGATCTCTCGAATCTCCAATCCGCGCGGCGCACGGGCAAGCCAGTTCGGCCGAGTCGTCGGACGCTCGGTCGCACACACCGACGGCGGACTCCGGAACGCCCCACCTCCCCCCTCCCCTCCCTCGGCGGCTGCTCCGCGCCCCGCTTACGATCCGGGGTTGACCAGAAACCCGCTCAAACACCGACCAAAGTACATTCTCAAGCGGCTGCTGCGCTGCATCGCCGAGCCCGCGCGTCTGCGGAAATACATGCTCATGAACTCCGCCGCGCCGCTCTGGAAGAAGGCGGACTACGACGCCCTCGACCGACCGCATTACGGGTACGGGGTGCTCCAGGCGGCCCGCCAGGCCAAGGCGCTGGGCATCCCCAAGATCACCGTGATCGAGGTGGGCGTCGGGGGCGGCGACGGGCTCAAGAGTCTGGAGCGCATTGTCGACGCCGTCGAGCGGGAAGAGGGCGTGAAGATCGACCTCTACGGCTTCGACACCGGAACCGGCATGCCGCCGCCACGCGACCCGCGGGACATGGGGTTTGTCTGGGCGCCGGGCCAGTTCCGCATGCCGGTCAAACGCCTCAAGAGCGAACTCCGGCGCGCGATGCTCGTGCTGGGCGACGTGCGCGAGACCGTGCCGCGATTCCTGTACCGCAACTACCCCGGGCCGATCGGCTTCATCGCGATCGACGTCGACTACTACACGTCGACGATGCACGCGCTGAAGTTCCTCGACGCCACGCCGCAGTTCCTTCTGCCGCGCGTCTTCCTGTACCTCGACGACATCATCGGCGATGATCTCGAGACGCACTGCGAGTTCGTCGGCGAGCTCGCGGCCGTATCGGAGTTCAACCGGACGCACGAGCAGCGGAAGATCGGTCGGATCTACGGCCTGCGGCACAAGCGGATCATCCCCGCGCGGTGGAACGACCAGATGTTCGTCGCGCACAACTTCGACCACCCGCTGTACGGCAAGTACATCAACCCGCGCTGGGCGGTGCCGCCCCGACCGGCCGCCGCGCCGACACCGAACGCCCAGCCGCTGCCGCCGTCAGTCGTCGTCCGCGCTGGAGCCGAGCCCGCTCCCGGCGCGGCGCCGGCCTCGAAGGCCTGAGCCCCCGGCGCTCGGCGGCGGCTCGGCCGCGTCCGTTGCCCTGATCGATCCGACGAGGCTCCGCGCCCCGCCGCACGGAGTCTGATTCCTATGCTTGCCCTTCCCAATTTTCGCGAAAGCGCCGCATGACCCCGCCCGCCGCCTCGACGCCCGAACCCGCCGCACCTTCCGCGATCAACGTTCCCTCGCGCGAGAGCCTGCCGCACCCCGAAGTCATCGTTATCCTCGATTTCGGGTCGCAGACGGCCCAGCTCATCGCGCGCCGCGTGCGCGAGGCCGGCGCCTTCAGCCTCCTCCTGCACCCGGCGACGCCGGCGGACAAGATCGCCGCGCTTGCGCCCCGCGGCATCATCCTCTCGGGCGGTCCGTCGAGCGTCTATGAACCCGGCGCGCCCACGTGCGACCCCGCCATCTTCCGGCTCGGCGTGCCGGTCCTGGGCATCTGCTACGGGATGCAGCTCGCCTGTCACCTCATGGGCTGTCGCGTGGATCGCGCGCCCAGCCGCGAGTTCGGACGCGCCCACCTGAACATCCTCGACAAGAAGGACATCTTCGCGGCCATCCCGCCCAAGACCGCGGTCTGGATGAGCCACGGCGACCAGGTGCACGACCTCGACAGCGCGCACGGCTTCGAGACGCTTGCGTCGACGGACACCTGCCCGCACGCCGCCGTCCGCTCCATCAAGCCCGGATTGAAGTTCCATGGCGTGCAGTTCCACCCGGAGGTCACGCACACGCCGCACGGCGTCGAGATGCTCCGCAACTTCGTCTACGAGGTCTGCAAAGTCTCCGGCTCGTGGAAGATGTCCGACTTCCTGCAGACCGAGTCGCGCCGCATCCAGGAGAAGGTCGGCCCCCAGCGCGTCATCTGCGGGCTCTCGGGCGGCGTCGATTCGTCCGTGTGCGCGGCGCTCATCCACAAGGCCATCGGCGACCGGCTCACCTGCATCTTCATCGACACCGGCCTTCTCCGCAAGAACGAGCGGGAACTCGTCGAGACCACCTTCCGCGAGACCAGCAGGATCGACCTGCGCGTTGTCGACGCCAGCGAGCAGTTCCTGGCCGACCTCGCGGGAGTGACCGACCCGCAGGAGAAGCGCAAGCGGATCGGCAACCGGTTCATCCGCGTTTTCGAGGACGCCGCGAACGAACTGGCGCTCCACGGGCCCGGCGGCCTCGCGCTGCTGGCCCAGGGCACGCTCTACCCGGACGTGATCGAGAGCGGGCACGGGCACGCCGGCCAGTCGGCCAACATCAAACTGCACCACAACGTCGGCGGCCTGCCCGAAGACACGCCCTTCACGCTCATCGAGCCGCTGCGCGACCTGTTCAAGGATGAGGTGCGCAAACTCGGCGAAGTCCTCGGCCTGCCCGACCAGATCGTGTGGCGGCATCCCTTCCCGGGCCCCGGGCTCGCGGTCCGCATCATCGGCGAAGTGACACGCGAGAAACTCGATCTGCTCCGCGAGTGCGACGAGATCCTCCTCGAAGAGATCGTGGCATCCAACCTGTACCGCTCGACGAGCCAGGTCTTCGCCGTGCTCCTGCCCGTCAAGAGCGTCGGGGTCATGGGCGACGGGCGCACTTACGACTCTTGCGTCGCGATCCGGGCTGTCGAGACCCAGGACTTCATGACAGCCGATTGGGCCCGCATCCCCTACGCCGTCCTGGCCAACGTTTCGAACCGCATCATTAACGAGGTCCGCGGCGTGAACCGAGTGGTGTACGACATTTCCAGCAAGCCCCCTGCGACGATCGAGTGGGAGTGATTCGCACACCGTCGGTGAGCCGGGCGGAGCGCCAGGGTAATCCCTGTTCTCAGAGGCGAAGTTTATCAATTTGTGAATTTCTGCGACTTGAGGAGCAGAAACTCCCCAACTTCGCGCAGGCGGTGTCTTAATCATGCGTACTGATAAGTGAAGATTGCGCTTGGCTGCCGGCGTCGGTGCAGCGTGCTTACAGACCCGCGGTTGGAGTCCGTGTCCAACCCCGGTTCTTCGGGCGCGCCTTCGACACTTGCAACAACGACACCGAGCCATGCTCGGCCCAACGCCGGGAAGCCGGCGTGCCGCGACAGACCATCGCGGATGTGGGAGTGCAGGGACCGTGTGTCGAGGGCGTTGGTTGTCCGCTCCCGCCACGAGACATTCTCCGCCTTCGGGCGCGGGATGAGGGACAGACAGCGACCTGCCCCGCCGCCGGCAGCCAAGCGCGATCGTTCACCGCCCACCGGCACGCCGCCCGTACAGTCGGGCCATGATCCGCGTGCTTCAAACGGTCGGACTATTGGTTCTCTCGAACGTCTTCATGACCTGGGCGTGGTACGGCCACCTGCGCCAGAAGACTTGGCCGCTGCTTCTGGCGGTCGTCATCTCCTGGCTCATCGCGCTGCCCGAGTACGCGCTGCAGGTGCCGGCGAACCGGTACGGGCACATCTCGCAAGGCGGGCCCTTCACGGCGCCGCAGCTCAAGATCATTCAGGAAGCGATCACGCTCACGGTCTTCGGGGTCTTCTCGCTGCTCGTGCTGAAGGAGCGGCTGCGGATCCACGACATCATCGCCTTCGGGCTCGTGCTCCTGGCCGTGATCGTCGCGATGGCCGGGAAGAACGGCTCTCCGACGCTGGCCCGGTGAACAACCCCCGGGCCCTTACCCGGCGATGGCGCGCTGGGTTTCGTCGATCAGCCGCTCCGCCGCCGCGGCGCTCGGCGCTTCCGCGATCAGCCGCATGATCGGCTCGGTGTTGCTGGCGCGCACGTGCACCCAGGCCTTGCCCGCCCGGGCGTAATCGTCGAAGTCCACCCGCACCCCGTCGCGCCGGTCGACCCGGGCGGACGCGAAGTGCCGGGCGACCTGTTCGCCCGCGCGTTCCGCCGCCGCTGTTTCAAGCAGGTCCACCTTCCGCTTGAGGATCGCGTACGAGGGGATCGACGCGACCAGTTGGCTCAGCGGCCTGCCCGTACGCGCGATGAGCGAGAGCGTCAGCGCCATCGCGGTCAGGGAATCGCGGATGTACGTGACCCGGGGCCAGATCACCCCGCCGTTGCCCTCGCCCCCGAGCACGGCGCCCTCGCGCTTCATCGCTTCCACCACGTTCGCCTCGCCCACCGGCGAGCGGACCACGCGGGCGGCGTACTTCGCGGCGACGTCTTCGATCATCCTCGACGTGCTGAGGTTCGTGCACAGCACCGCTCCGCGCGACTTCGCGGGATCGATGGACAGCAGGCTCTCCGCCGCGAGCGCGAGCGTGTACTCCTCGCCGATATAGGAACCTTGTTCGTCAACGATCGCGAGCCGGTCGGCGTCGGGGTCCTGTGCGAACCCAACTTCGGCGCGCTTGTCGCGGACGGCCTTGCAAAGGTCGCCGAGGTTCTCTTTCAGCGGTTCGGGCGCGTGCGGGAAGAGACCCGAGGCGCCGGAGCCCAGGTGAGCAACGAGCCTCGGTCCCAGGAGCTCCCGCGCACCCGCGACGCCCGACGCGTTCACCGAATCCACCACGCACTTGAGCCCCATCATCGCCCGGTCGTCGTGCACGCCGATCGCCAGGAGCGCCTCGCGAAGCACCTGCACGTGCGCGACCGTTGCTTCGTTCGGCACCCCCAGTGCGCCCGATCCGCGCGACGCGCTCGCCACGGTCCCCGTCTGCGTTGCCGGCACGTCGCACGCGAGCGGGTGGACACCCTCGATCGAGCCCGCGGCGGGCATGAGCGCCCGGAAACGACGGATCACCCGGTCCGCGAGGTCCTTGTCCGGCGCGCAGGCGTCGACGACCCCGGCGCCGAGCCCCG
>Ga0116166_1001734_pt1 | contig 19178 bp, 15 predicted proteins | sample AD_JPNMR2_MetaG_FD_89884 | JGI IMG/M metagenome (GOLD analysis project Ga0116166, IMG submission 89884) | Active sludge microbial communities of municipal wastewater-treating anaerobic digesters from Japan - AD_JPNMR2_MetaG | ecosystem: Engineered > Bioreactor > Anaerobic > Digestate | place...
AAACAAAGGAACTATTAAGATTCAATTGTTTAATGATAATGAAAATGTTGTCCTCACCATTGAAGACGACGGTTGTGGAATTCCAGAAGAAAACTTGAGTAAGATCTTTGATCCATTATTCACAACTAAACCCAATGGAACTGGGCTTGGATTGCCGATAGTAAACGAAATTATTGCTCAGCACAATGGTAGAATTTTTGTTGAAAGCAAAAAGGGAGTTGGAACAAAGGTAATTATAGAATTACCCTTGAACGAGAGGATTGAAAAATGAAGTATGTGATGATTGTCGTGGAAGACACAGGTATAGCAAATGCTTTAAAAGTACTTTTAAAAGACAAATTCTTGCCTTTTGTTGTGACTGCCGACAGCGCCTGTCAATCAATTGCGCAAAGGAAACCAGATATAGTTATAATAGATAGTGTGTACTCCAGCAGGTCAGGATATGAACTTGCAGGTGAAATTCTGAAGCTGATTCCAGATATTCCTGTAATTGCTCTTGTTGATTCTTATGGACCTATAACACGGCGGCTAATGAATCTTGGTGTGTATGAGGTGATAGAGAAACCTTTTGATCCTGAGAGGTTCATGTATACATTGAATCGCGCTGCAGCGCATGTAGAAATTAGAAGACCGGAAAACTCAGAGGCAATTCAGGATAACCGTGATAAAACGTCTTTGGTAAATGAAAACACATTTTTCCAGAAGTTGAGTGAACTGATTGCTGAAAATTTTTCAGTTCCTGAAAGATTGATATATGCAATACTTAATCTGTTGCGAACTCAATTTTCATTGTCCGGAGTTTCTCTGTTTATTCGTAAAAATGAGGAATTTGTGTTTTTTGATGGGATAGGGGTTGAGAAAGTTTTTTTGAATAATGTGAGGTTTAATCCAGGTACTGCAATTTATAAATGGCTAATGTCAGAAAGAAAAATCATCCAGAAACACCATCTTTATTCATCTGAGCTGGTTTCAGAAATGAATTTATTGCAGGCAGATTTAGTACTTCCTCTTTTAAATAGAGACGGACTTGCTTTGGGTTTTTTTGCATTTGGCACCAGATTAACCGGAGAAGTTTTTACTGCTGAAACAATCAGATTTTTGACTGTCACAATAACATATCTGAGTATATTGATTGAGGATGCTTTCCTTTTCCAGGACATTGTGATTCAGGAAGAATCTCAGAAGATTATACTTGATAATGTTCCGACCGGGATTATCGTTCTTGATAATACCTACCATGTAAAAATTTTTAACAAGCAAGCAGAATTGATACTGGGAAAAAGGAGCAAAGATGTGCTCAATTTATCTGTGGAACATTGCGGCGCCGAATTTGCATCAAAAGTGAAGGACGTAATTGTTAATCGTCAACCAATAAATAGAGAAGAACTATTTATTTCTACATTGGGAAAATGGATTGGTATGAGTTGTGATTTTATCAAACAGAACAACGAAATTACGTGGACGATCGTCATTTTTCAAGACATTACTTCTGCTAAGGAGATGGAAAAAGAAAGAAAAAGAATTGAGCACAATCAATACTGGCAACAAATTGCACAACAGCTTTCTCACGAGATAAAGAATCCACTGGTGGCAATAAAAACATTTGCCTGTCTCCTTCCTGAAAAGTTTTCAGACGAATCCTTTCGGACAGAGTTTTATAAAATTGTTAATGGAGAAATTCAGAGGTTAACATTTCTTGTGGAAAAAATTGCACGGCTGGCTGATACGGAACAGCTGACTTTGAATAAAACAAACTGTTTGGAGATTCTTCAAAAGGTAAAGCAAAGATTTCCGTCATTAGAAATTACTTCTTGCGATGGAATAGACACGATAACAAAAGCGGATGCAACAAGACTTCAGGAAGCACTGGAACTGTTGCTTGATTTTTGCGTTCAGGACGCTGGAGAACAAAAAAATATTGAGATTTCTTTAACTTCACAGGAAGGTTCTATTGAAATTTCAATAATGGAGCCAGGCAACAACATAAAATGTCAACCTGGACAGGATTTATTTACCCCTTTTTCAAATCAGTTTTCCACACTACTGTCTCTTAATCTTGCGATATGTCGTAAAATTATCGAAGAACATTCAGGCAGAATATTTTCAGAGATTTTACCTGGAAGTAAAAAATTCGTTATCAAACTGCCGGTGTCAAAATGACCAAGAAAATTCTTATTATTGATGACGAAAAAAGTGTTCAGGAATCCTTGAAACTTGTTCTTTCAGATAGTGGCAGGATATTTGTTGCTTCCTCAGGTAAAGAAGGGCTTGAGATATTATCACGCAATGAGATTGATATCGTTTTTCTGGATATACTGATGCCTGACCAGAATGGTCTTGAAACTTTGCGAGAGATTAAAAAAATTGACGAAATGATTCCTGTTGTTATGCTGACGGCTGTTTCAAAACTTTCCACAGCTGTTGAAGCAATGAAACTTGGAGCGTATGATTACCTGACAAAACCATTTGATGTAGAGGAAATTCGTCTCATTGTACAGAAAATTTTCAATGAATTTAAAATCAAACAGAAGGTCCAATTTCTTACTGATGAACTGGAAAAATCAGCCGAGCCCATTGTATATAAGAGCGACCAGATGAAAGAAGTTTTGTCGCTTGCCTTACGAGCAGCTCCGCACGATTCAGCAGTGTTAATTACAGGACCAACTGGTAGTGGAAAAGAACTGGTAGCAAGATTTATTCATAGAGAAAGCCCAAGAAAAAATGAACCATTTGTTGCTATACATTGCGCTGCAATACCCGAAACCCTTTTTGAGAGTGAAATCTTTGGTTATGAAAAAGGAGCATTTACTGGAGCATTCAAGAGCAAACCAGGAAAACTTGAAGTAGCAGGTTCCGGAACCATTTTTTTTGACGAAATTGGAGAAATGCCACTTTCTCTTCAAATCAAACTTCTTCGTGTATTGCAGGAACACGAATTTTCAAGAGTAGGGTCAAATGAACCTATCAAAATGGAAGCAAGAGTTCTTTCTGCAACATCAAGAGACTTGAAAAAGGAAGTGGAATCAGGAAGATTCAGGGAAGATTTGTTTTACAGGTTGAGTGTAATTCCAATTTATATTCCTCCTATTAAAGAAAGAAAACAGGATATTCTTCCGGTTGCATATCATTTTCTTTCTTTTTTTGGGAAACAAACAGGAGCCAGGGCGAAGATGTTTTCTCCTGAAGCAGAACAATGTTTGTTAAATTACGATTGGCCTGGCAATATCAGAGAGGTAAAAAATGTGATAGAACGCATTTTGGTTTTAAGGGGAAATAAGGATATAATAAATGTAGAAGATTTGCCGGAAGAATTCAGGGCAGTGCAATCCGGAAATTCAACAGATGCATCCTTCGAGGAAAGGGTCAGGGAGTTTGAAAAGGGACTAATTCTTGACGCGCTGAAAAAGTTTTCCTGGAACAAGTCAAAGGCAGCAGAATATTTGAAAATGAGTCGTAGAGTGCTGAACTATAAGGTTGAAAAATATGGAATCAGGCAAAACCAAGAAAAGAATTTTAGTTATTGAAGATAACATCGGGGTTCAAAACCTCTACAGAGATATTTTAAAAAAGCATTCTTACGAAGCAGAAATTCTGGATAGTGTATCCAGGGCGATTGACGCATTGAAAAAAACAAATTTTGACCTGGTGATTCTCGATTTACAACTATCTGGAGAAGATGGACTGATGTTTCTTGACAGTTTGAAAAGTTTTGAAACTGCTGTTCCTCCAGTCATAGTGTGCACAGGTATGGCTTCCATTGAAAATGCAGTGGATGCAATGAAAAAAGGTGCAAGTGACTTTATAACCAAGCCTTTTTCAGTTGATGCTTTGATATCCACCATAGAAAGGAATATCAGTATTAATGAACTGACAAGAAAAATTTCAGAAATAAAGATGATTCGTTCAATTCTTGAATTGAATAGAATTATCATTTCTATTACAGATATAGAAGACCTGTGTACTGGTGTTGTTGATCTTGTTTATAATCTTGTAAAACCAGACATTGCACTTTTATATTTCAGGGATGATGATACAGGAAGATTTTTTCTTAGACGAACGAAAGGAAGCGCATCAGATTTTACTCCTCCAGTAGTTATTTCTTTATCTGAAACAGGGAGTTTCTATAGAAAAAATAGCGATATTGTTCATAGAATAGATGAAAAATCCTTTGAAGTAAAACTGTTTGGAAGGAAAGATATCATTGGTATACTGAGATTTTATTCGACAGAAAAATTTGATGACAGGGAACTGAATTTTCTTTCAGTGTTTGGTACCCAAATGGGCATTGCTCTTGAAAATGCAAAATTACTTCAGCAACTTCAGGAGTCATACATTAGTGCAATAAGGTCTTTGGTAAATTCCCTTGAGGCAAAGGATGCCTATACAAAGAACCATTCAGAACAGGTAGCATATTACGCTGTTGCCATCGGTAAAGTTCTTGGGTTAGACCACAAGTCTCTCGAGAGCTTGCGCAACGCTGCATACCTGCATGACATCGGAAAATTGGGTATAAAGGATGAAATTATTTTGAAGAAAACTTCTCTTTCAGAGGAAGAATTAGAAATTATCAAAAAGCATCCTCTTATTACAAAAGAGATCCTTCAGCCATTAAAAATGAGAAGAGAAGAAATAGAAGCATGTCTTTATCATCATGAAAGGGTCAATGGTAAAGGTTACCCTGAAGGGTTGTCAGGAGAAAAGATTCCTCTATTTGCAAAAATTCTTGCAGTGGCTGATGCTCTGAGTGCAATGATTTCTGAAAGGCCATACAGAAAGAAAATGGAAATAGAAGATGCCATTGAGGAATTAAAAAGGAATGCAGGGCAACAGTTTGACGAGAATATTGTAGAGGCACTGATTCACTTCGTTGAAAATTCAAGGCAAAAATAATCTACGAAAAGGAGTTTTTCATGATTAGCATTTCGCGGTTGTTGTCGAATGACCTCGGGATTGATCTTGGAACCGCCAATACTGCGGTTTATGTGAGGGGGAAGGGTGTAGTGCTGATGGAACCTTCTATTGTGGCAATTAATCGAGATACAAAAGAAGTTCTTGCAGTTGGAATAGAAGCAAAAAAGATGCTGGGTAAAACTCCAGCAAACATCATTGCGATGAAGCCAATGAAGGGTGGTGTGATCGCTGATTTTGATGCTTGTGAGTCGATGTTGAGACACTTCATTAATAAAGTGAAATCACCGCGGCACAAGTTTGTTATGCCACCGAGGATGGTGATTGCAGTTCCTTCTGGAATTACAAGCGTTGAGAGAAGGGCGGTTCGCGAAACTGCGTTAAAGGCAGGAGCGAGGATGGTGAAACTTGTGGAAGAGCCAATGGCTTCTGCAATTGGTGTTGGATTGCCTGTCGAGGAACCATGTGGCAGTTTTATTCTTGATATTGGTGGTGGAACAACAGAAATGGCTGTGATTTCCTTAGGAGGGTTGGTACTTACAAAAAGTTTACGTGTTGCTGGAAATGAAATGGATGAGGCAATTTCCAATTATTTAAAGAAGAAATACAACCTTCTTATCGGTGAAAAGACTGCTGAAGATATCAAAATAAGTATCGGTTCTGCATTTCCACTTGAAGAAGAACTAACAATGGAAGTTCATGGAAGAGACCTTGTTGAAGGTCTTCCCAAAATGATCAGGGTCAGGTCAGAAGAAATAAGAGAGGCATTGCAAGAAACGTTGATGGCAATTGTTAGTGCTGTCAGGGATATCCTTGAAGAGACTCCTCCTGAGCTTTCAAGCGACCTTGTTGAAAGAGGGTTGGTCATTGCGGGCGGGGGTGCTCTTTTACGAAATATTGATAAACTGATATCTCAGGAAACAAAACTTCCTGTTGTGGTTGCAGAAAATCCCCTGCTTGCCGTTGTGACTGGTGCCGGTAAAATGCTTGAAGAAGATCGTTATTTGAAGATGTTTCCTTCCGAATAGGCGGTTGAATGCTGTGGAGATTCCGACGGGAAATTATCTTTATCGTTCTTATTTTAATTGCCATATGGCTGATCAAATATGGTGTATCGTTTAGGGCATTTTTTTCAAAACATATGACAACTTCCGGGAATTTTCAGCCAGGTGTTGAACGTATCATCAATGAGAATGAACAATTGAAAAAATTGCTTGGTTTAAAACAATCTGGAAATTTTTCGCACGTTGTTTATGCTGGCGTGAAAACAATTTCACCATGGGTTTTTCCTTCTGTTATTGTTGTCGATAAGGGTACAGAAAATGGCGTAAGAGAAGGAATGAGTGTAATAAGTTCCAGTGGTTCGCTGATAGGCAGGATAATCACTGTGAATAAAAACGACTCAACGGCGATTACACTGTATCATCCTGATAGCAAGGTAAGTGTTATGGTTTTATCAACAGGAGAACTTGCGGTGATTGAGGGAGTTTCTGTGGCATCATTGTATCCGTATTTAAGAATAAAATTCTTGCCTCCAGAATGCAAGGCATCTGTGGGTGATATTGTTGAAACAAGCGGTCTTACAAGATTGTTTCCCCTTCATATCAAAGTGGGAATAATACTAAAAATTGACCGTTCAGGTTCAGAACCTATTGCACAAGGTATTGTATCTCCTTTTTTTATCCATGAAAACATCAATACAGTCGCACTGGTTGAATAATAAAGAATTCTGGCTACTAGTGATTATTCCTTCTGTGTGTCAGTTTTTACTGTCTCACTTGTGGATTGACTTTTTTCTGCTGACTATGTTTTATGTTGCTTTTAATAAAAAGGTATTTCCATTTTTTTTAATGGTTTTTCTATGGAGTATAATATACTCAATCACAACAGGTGATAATCCGGGTGGCGAAATGCTGGCTCTCGGAACCGTGTGGTATATATTCTCTTCTTTCAAAATTGACACAGATATTAAAAGAATTGCCTCAGCAGTGATGGGTTGTTTCTTATATCTCATTGTAAAATTTTGCTTGATTTCGGGTGGATGCGTATGGAATATTCCAATGACAATGGTTTTTTCACTCTGGTTTATACTGATACATGTCATAATCTGTTTTATTTTTATTGGAGTGAGATACCAACTTTTGAAAGGATATCTTTCAGCAACCTGAATTAATGCTATGGAACAGAGACTTAAAATTTTTCAGCAATTCCTAAGATTTTTATTGGGGTTACTGCTACTTCAATGTATAAATCTTCAAGTTTTTCACTTTTCATACTATCGAAAGCTATCTGACCAGAATTGTATCAGAACAATTGATCTCGGGATTCCTCGTGGAAAAATTTTTGACAGGAATGGTAGAATTCTTGCTGAAGATAAAACATGCTTCAATCTCGTGTATGTACCATATGACCTTAAAAATCCTGAAGAAGTTGCCTCAGTTCTTTCCAGCATTTTTGGTATGGATCGTTCAGAACTTCTAACTCAATTAAACAAAAAATCATCAAATCCTTTTGAAAGAAGAATTTTAAAAAGGTCTCTCAGTCAGTCAGAAATTGCTGCCGTATCAGAGTATGCCTTTAAACTATCTGGTGTTTTTGTACAGGCGGGATTAGACAGGCAATATACTCTTGGAGACGGCGCTGCTCATTTACTTGGCTATACCGGGGAAGTAAGTCAAGAAGATCTTGATATGTTAAAGGATGAGGGTGTAAAGGCAGGCCATTACATTGGAAAATATGGACTGGAAAAACAATATGATGAGGTGTTACGAGGGAAATCAGGAGGATATCAAATAGAGGTAGATGCTCGTGGGCATCAAAGAAGAATATTGAAAGAAATAGCCATGGTACCTGGAAACAATCTGGTTCTTACTGTGGACCAGATAGTTCAGGAAGCGTGTATTAATGCTCTTGGTGATAGGTCTGGATCGATTATCGTAATGGACCCGAGAAACGGCGAAGTTCTTGCGCTTGTCAGTAAGCCCTCTTTTGACCCATTGAATGTACGAAAATATCTGGTATCTCCTTATAGTAATAAAAACCCGTTTCTTGATCGTGTAATTGCCGGGCAATATGCACCAGGTTCAATCTTTAAGATTATCACTGAAATTGCTGCTCTTGAAAGTGGTGAAATTGGCGAGCACGACCGTATCGAATGTACTGGAAGCATGGAAGTTGGTGATAGAATTTTTCATTGCTGGAAAGAAGAGGGGCATGGTTGGGTAGATATAAATCTTGCCCTTCCATTTTCCTGTAATATATTTTTTGGAACAGTTGGGGCAAAACTTGGTGTGAACAAAATTCTTGAATATGCGAAACTTTTCGATTTTGGCAAGCCCACAGGTATTGACCTGCCAGGGGAAAAACCAGGAAACCTTCCTTCTCCTGAAGAATCAGGTGGTCCGGTCAATATTGCAATAGGTCAGGGGGCCATTTTAACGACACCAATTCAATTGTGCATGATGATATCCGCAATTGCAAATGGAGGTAATCTGTGGAAACCATTCATAACCAGGAAAATCGTCGCGCCTGATGGAAAAACGATTAAGGAATTTCAACCCACGCTTAAAAAAACAATTTTTATTTCAGAGGAAACTTTGACGATATTAAGAAGGGGATTAAAAAATGTTGTGAAATTTGGCACAGCAGCAGGTGCCAGTGTTGCAGGAATTGAAATTGCAGGCAAAACAGGAACAGCGCAGGTTGCCCAGCGAGAACTTGGATTGCCCACAAGAGGAGCTTTTGCCTGTTATGCCCCTGCTGACAGTCCAAGTATTGCAATGGTGGTGGTTCTTGATGAGGGAAGTTCATCTCAGGCAGCGCGGATCGCAGGTGCCATTATCAAGAAAATTTACACTGCTGAAGAAGTAAGAAGCGAAACAACAATAAGCGAAACTCAGGAAACACAGACGTTACCGTCTGGAAGTCAGGGGTTTGAATAAAATGGAAAATCACGCTAATCCCGGAAAAACTTTGATGATTTTAACCTCAGTGCTTGTGGCACTCGGGATGCTATTGCTTTATAGCGCTTCAAGAAGTATTTCTACAATTCAAACTGGTTTGCCTGTTTATATTAAGCAGGTAATATGGGCAATACTTGGAGCTATCATTGCGCTGTGGTTGAAGGATTTTGATTACAGGCACTGGAACAAACTTGCCCATGCATTGTACTTTATTACCCTGATTCTTCTTGTTGTAGTTCTTGCAATAGGTACAGGAAGGGCTGGAAGATGGATAAAAATAGGTTGGTTCAATTTTCAGCCCTCTGAATTTGCAAAGTTCGTGCTCATCGTAGTTCTTGCCCGATACTTTTCAATCAGAGATGTGCAGAGATTTTCAACACTCTTTGGTGGTGTACTAATTACAGGTATTCCCTTTTTGCTCATTCTCATTCAACCGAATCTGGGGACTGCGTTTCTTTTTATCATGATATTTTTTGCGATGGCATATCTTGCAGGAGCAAAGGGAAAACACCTTCTAATTTTATTGATTGCAGGAATATTGATGAGTCCTTTATTATGGATGGGGTTAAAAGATTATCAAAAGCAAAGGCTCGTGATTTTTCTCAATCCGTGGAAGGACCCGCTCGGGAAGGGATATAACATTCTTCAATCAAAGATTACGATTGGTTCTGGCGGTATTATTGGAAAGGGTTTCCTCAAGGGAACTCAGACAAAACTTGCATTTCTTCCTGAGTTTCATACTGATTTTATCTTCTGCTTGCTTGCAGAGGAATTTGGACTCATTGGCGTACTTGTGCTTCTCTTTCTCTACTATGTTTTTCTGACACAGGCGTTGAGAATTACCCTTACAACCCAGGATCCATTTGGACGACTTGTTGGAACAGGTATTATGGTGATGTTTATCGTCCAGATTTTTGTCAATATAGGCATGGCATCAGGAATTTTACCTGTCGCAGGGATTCCATTACCATTTTTGAGCTACGGTGGTTCTGCGATGCTGGTGTGCTTTATATGCGTTGCCACTCTTTACAATTTGTATAAAAATACCACGCTTTTTTGAATACTCCATGTTTAACCTTGAAGAAATTTTGAACAAAATAAGAAAGCCAATTACATATCTCAACAATGAGATTAATTCTGTCCATCCTGATATTGAAAATGCTAAGATAACAATTGCGTTAGGATATCCAGATTTGTACGAAGTTGGTATGTCGAATCTTGGAATCAGGATTTTATATCATATACTCAATAACATAAAGGAAGTTGCCTGTGAACGGTTTTTTGCTCCAGGAATTGATCTTGAAGAAATCCTGCGGAAGGAAGGTGGATTTTTATTTTCGCTTGAATCGAAGTTACCCTTAAAAAAATTTGATGTTGTTGGTTTCAGTATTTCTTCTGAATTAAACTATACCAATGTCATTAATCTTCTATCTCTTTCAGGTATTCCGATTTATTCTTCGCAGCGGTCCGAAAAAGACCCGATTATTATTGCCGGTGGTAACTGTTCATTTCATCCAGAGGCACTTGCTAACTTTATAGACATATGGATTATAGGTGAGGCAGAGGAAGCAATGGTTGAGTTTGTTAATGTCTACAGACAATTAAAGGGTCTTAAAAGAAATGACATTATCAAGGAACTGGCAAAAATTAAAGGATGCTATGCGCCATCGTTTTATCATCCGCAATCTGATGAAAGTGTGAGACCTGTTGAAGCAGGTATTCCTGATTTCATTGAACGACGTTTTGTGACAGATTTTGAAAACGCGGCATTTCCTACAAAATGGATTGTACCGTTATGTGACATTATTCATGATAGGATTTCGCTTGAAATTATGAGAGGATGTCCTCAGGCATGCCTTTTCTGCCAGGCTGGATTTTGCTGGAAACCAGTGAGAAAAAGGAGTGCAGAATCGGTGATCAAACTTGGGCTTGAAGCATATCAAAATACAGGTTATGAAGAAATTTCTCTTCTGTCGTTTTCATCCGCTGACCATCCTGAAATAGAGAGAATTGTGATTGGGTTAACTGACCAGCTGAAAGACAAAAATGTTGCAATTTCTTTTCCTTCATTGAGAATAGACACATTTTCTTTTCGTCTTGCAAACAGAATCAGCCAGGTGAGAAGGACAGGGCTGACATTTGCACCAGAAACCGGAGAAACCCTTAGAAAATTGATAGGGAAACCAATCACAGATGATACGTTGATAAAACTTGCCATGGATGCAAAAAAAACGCAGTGGCGTCAGTTGAAACTGTATTTTATGTTAGGGCTACCTGGTGAAAATGATAACACAATTGAAGAAATTGAGACGTTGATAAAAAAAATCTCAAAAATTATTTCAGTAAAGTGTTCTTTTAATGTTTTTATTCCAAAACCACATACTCCGTTTCAATGGGAGAAATTTCCTAAGTTTGAAATACATGCGGAAATAAAAAACAGGTTGCTGAAAAATTTTTCAAAAAATAGATTCGTGCATTTGAAATTTCATCCGTGGGAAATGAGCGCGATGGAATGTCTCCTTTCAAGAGGAAACAGAAAACTCGGAGATGTTATTGTTGCTGTATGGGAGGCAGGCGGTAAAATGGAGAACTGGTCTGAAACATTCAATTTTAATAGGTGGAAAAGTGCAATGGAAAGCAATGGCCTGGGTTTTGAGGATTATCTTGGAAACTCACCTGTGATATGCAACAGGTGGAAACATATCAGGGCATCCTTTCCATTTGATAAATTGTCGAATATAAGAGATCGTTTTTATCAGAAATTGAATCATCACACTTCCTGAATGTCTGGGATTAATTGTTTCCACACATTGTACTTCCATCCATTTCTCAGTGTTCTCATCGGATAGCAACCTGTTGCATCCCAGAGTCGTATTCTGGCGTGCGCAAACAAATCTCCCATATTTGAGTATTCCGGATATGTGGGACTTTTTTCTGTTAGATCATCACAAACTGCCAGGATTGTGTCTGGTTGTTTTCTATTTTTGCAGGGATAAACAATAGCAGAACCACCGCCAGCATTCACTCTTACCCAGAAGGCATCAAGGTTTTCGCCAAGATTTCTGTATGAATTAACAATCTCTTTGATATTTCCTTTGAGTTTTCCACCAGCTGAAGGATGTAAGCATAACCGTGCTCCGCCCATCACACCGATAGCCCATACATCCTGATAATGTCCATCATGACACACTCCGACAGCAACTTCTGTTCCACAGACCCTCTGTAAATTATAGTTCCTGCCATGCCACAGGCCTTCTTCACATGAATGTACCTTTGCCATCACCGGTCCCAGTGTTCCATCTGGTCTCACAAACCTGTGGCAATTAATTCTTACTGAATCAAGGGTTGCTCCCTCAACATATCTTCCCGGTATCCACTCAGGATATCCGATGAGAACGTACGGAGCATTCTTGATTTTTGAAACTGCCTTTTGAAATCTGAGCAGTTGTTCCTGTATATGCTGTCTGTTATACAGTTCTGGTGCAATTCGCAGGCCTGTTAAACTTGTTTCTGGTGTCACAAGAATCTGTACTGCGTTTTCTGAAGCACGTTTTACGCCTTCAATCAGCGCATCAACATTTTCTTCTGTTGTTGGTTTTTTTGATTGTTGCCATATTCCAATATTTAGATATTCGGGTCTTGGCCGCAGGGGTCCTGAAATTTTGAAATGTGATATTGCAATTTTCCCTTTTCCTTTTAATCCAAGCATAAACAAAGATTCTGGCAAAAAGTCAATGTTTCTTATTGTTCCGATGTTATGATTGTTAATTAGAATTTGTACTTGAGAACCTTCGTAAGGAAGGCCTTCAAGAATGTCTTGATTTCTGATAATGCTGATACTTGAAACATGAGAGACCTTATTATTAATAGAGTATCTTGGCTGTTGTTTATGAAATTCATGGGTGAAAAGTTTTAATTCGCAATTTTTGAAATCAAAAGTGATATTTATGTATTCAAATCCTGCAAGAAAACCGCAGGTAAAAGTACCGACTTGCGGATGTCCTTCAGCAAACTGAATATCAATTCTGTCTCCATATATTGAACATGGTCTCAAGTAGACAGGGGCCACGCCATCTGCAAAATTTTCAATGCACAATATTCCGTTTTCCCTCTTAATGGAAAAATCCTTCTCAGAAATTGCTTCCCATGTATCGTCGAACTCGTGTTTGAAATCCCATTCTTTAATGTATGGATATCTCATAAAGCTATTATAAAATTTTTCTGTTTTGTTTCAAAATTTCCTGCTTTTTGTGATATAATAACAACATGGAACAGGTTACATGCATTCTTCCAGTTGCCGGGATAGGAAAACGACTTCAGCCGCATACTTTTACAATTCCAAAAGTACTGTTGCCCGTTGCTGGCAAGCCAATTCTTGGTTATCTGATTGACTATGTGAAAACACTGGGTATAAAGAGGTTTGTTTTTATCACCGGGCATCTGGGAAACAAAATTGTAAATTACGTAAGAGAATATTATTCGGATGTTGAGGCAATTTTTGTTAAGCAGGAGGAATTTATCGGGCTCGGTTATGCAATTTCTCTTGCAGCTGAACATGTGAAGGGACCTGTTTTTATTAACTTAGGTGATACTTTGATTGAGGCAGATGTCAAAGATTTGATTGAGGATGGTATCAGCTGGATTGCCTTGAAAGAAGTAAAGGACCCGCGAAGATTCGGAGTTGCGGTGACAGATGGTGAAGGTATTATTACAAAGGTAGTTGAAAAGCCGTCAGAAATGATTTCTCATCACGCGTTGTGTGGAGTGTATTTTTTGAATAATAGTCACCTTCTCTTTGATTGTCTTAAGGCATTGATTAGTTCAGGGAGAAAAACAGGAAATGAATTTCAGCTGACGGATGCGATACAGATGATGATAGAAAAAGGCGAAAAAATTCTTGGAATACCTGCAAAAATCTGGCTTGATTGCGGTAAACTTGAAACCCTTCTTGAAACAAATAGATACTTGCTCGAAAAACATAAGCCAGTTATTCCGTCACTGCCAAGTGTAGTAATTAATGAGCCCGTTTTTATAGATCCCTCTGCCCAATTGAGAAATTGTGTAATTGGACCATTTGTTTCAATCGGCAAAAATGTTAACATGGTCAATGTTATTGTTCAGAACAGCATCATCAATGACAATGCCAGCATCAAGAATGTTGTCCTGACAGATTCAATAATAGGTTATTCAGCATACCTTACAGGTAATCTTCAAAAAATAAATCTCGGAGATGCTTCTCAGGTCAGTTTAATGGGTGAGGAAGAAGCACTTTTTTGAAATCTATTTAATAAATTCTTTATGAACTGCCTTCAATGCTTTCTGTCCATCCTGTTTTCTTACAATGCAAGATATTTTTATTTCAGATGTGCTGATCATCTCAATGTTAATGTTAGATTCTGCAAGGGCTTTAAACATTCTTGCCGCAACACCAGGGTGGTTCATCATGCCAAGACCTATTACAGTAATCTTTGCAATATCATTATCAGATGTAACTGACTTGCAACCCAATTCTGCGCCAATGGTTTTTGAAATTTCAAATGCTTTCTCGAGGTCAGAAATATTCACTGTAAATGATAGGTCAGTGTATCCGCTGGTACTGACGTTTTGCACGATGACATCAACATTGATACTTGCTTCTCCAAGAGCGCCAAAAATTCTGGCAGCAATACCGGGTTTGTCTGGCACATTGAAAAAAGTAATTTTTGCCTGTTTTTCGTCAAGGGTTACTGATGATACCACAGCACCTTCTTTAAAATCAACTTCAGTGACCATGGTTCCTCCACTGTCAATAAATGTTGATTTAACAACAAATGGTATATGATACTTTTGGGCAAATTCAACAGCGCGTGATTGCATTACTTTTGCTCCTGTTGAAGCCATTTCAAGCATTTCCTGATAGGAAATGACTGGAATAATACGAGCGTCAGGAACAATATTTGGGTCAGCAGTGAATACCCCAGGGACATCAGTATATATCTCGCAGATGTCTGCTTTCAATGCGCCTGCAATCGCAATGGCAGTCAGGTCTGAACCGCCCCTGCCAAGAGTTGTAATATTTTCTTCCATGCTTATTCCTTGAAAACCAGCAATGACCACAATTTTGCCCTTTTTTAATTCCTCAAGAATTCTTCGAGTATCAATGGCTCGGATTCTTGCTTTTGTATGAGTACTATCTGTACGAATGCCTGCGAGAAAGCCAGGAAGTCCTTCTGCTTCATATCCCAGTTTTTCAATTGCCATACACAACAATGCCACTGAAACGATTTCTCCTGTTGAAAGTAGCAAGTCCATTTCTCTTGTGGGAGGAGAGTCATGAACCTGTTTTGCAAGGTTAATAAGGTTGTCTGTTGATTTTCCCATGGCTGAGACAACGACAACCACTTTGTTGCCATTTTTGTATGTATTTACAATCTTTTCAGCAACCCTCTTAATTTTTTCGGTATCTGCAACCGAACTTCCACCGTATTTCTGGACAATCACTGGCATCCTTCATCCTTGTTCAAGAAGGTTTTTTAAATAATATTTTACACGACAAAACTGAATTTTGCAATAACTGGCCTATTCAAAATGGCCATCTTTAAGAAGATGAAAATGACCATTGAGATAATCAAGAGCATTTTGCTGTTTTTTCCCTTGTTCCTGAAGCCGTTCAATTCTCAAAATTCCCTCGCCACAGGCAACAAGGATTTTTTTGTTTAAATCAACAAATCTACCTGGCGACTCATAAATGCCAGTATCTTTTTCTACAGTAGATGAGATGATTTTTAACATTCTGCAGCCCTTGTTCGAAACCAGAAATGTATAGGTTCCTGGCCAGTCAGCAAAAGCGCGGATTCTATTATGAATTGAGGTTGCACTGTTTGACCAGTTAATTCGACCATCAGTTTTTTTTAGTTTCGGAGCATAGGAAACTTTTCCTTCCTGCTGTTTTCCTCTGTATCCATTTTTCAGTTTGACTAAACTATCAGTAAGAACATCAACTGCTATTTTTGATAATTTTTCTCTTAAAGTAAAAATGTTATCTCGGTCTTCAATGAATGTTGATTTCTGACTGATAATATTTCCGGCATCCACATCATCGGTGACAAATATTACTGAAACACCGGTTTGTTTTTTGCCATCCATGAGAGCCCATTCCATCGGCGCAGGTCCTCGATATTCTGGAAGAAGGGATGGATGTACGTTAATGGGAGCAATTCTGGGTATTTTGAGATACTCTTTGGGAATAATCTTGCCATAGGATATTACAACAAACAGGTCAGGCTTAAGGGACTTTATAAGATTCAAGAACTCAATATTGTCTTTCAGTTTTTCTGGTTGCAATACCGGGATGTTGTTGTTTTGAGCCCAGATTTTTATTGGGCCAGGGGTAATTTTTAGATGTCTTCCTTTTGGTTTATCAGGACTGGTAACAACTGCTAGAATCTGGCAGGATTTTTTTAGTTCTTCAAGACAAGGAATTCCAAAGGCAGAACTACCCCAGTAAATAATTTTCATTTTTTTATTTTTGAAAGACCAGCGCAGCGCCTGAAATAATTCCAGCGTCTGTTCCAAGTCCAGCTGGTACCACCTGAACACTTGCAGATAGGACCTTCATACTTCTTTCTTGGATTGTTTTTCTTACTGTATCAAAAAGAATTTCGCCTGCCTGGGCAATGCCTCCTGCGAGAATAATTCTATCAGGATTTAACATGTTTACCATTCCAGCAAGAAATGCACCAAGTGCAGTAGCCATTTCAATCCACACCTGTCTGGCAAGTTTGTCGTCTTTTTGATATGCTTCAGAAATCAGTTTTGGAGTAATCTCAGAAAGATTATTCACCATGTGTGTGAGAATTGTTTTTTGCCCACGTTTAATTTTTCTTATGGCGCTACGTACAATGTAATCCCTTCCCACATACGCTTCAATACAGCCCTGCGAACCACAACCGCATTTGCGTCCTTTATAATCCACTGGCATATGACCAAGTTCTGCCGCAGAATATATTGCTCCGCGCAAAAGTTTTCCATTTATCACAACTCCTCCGCCAAGTCCTGTACCAAGTGTAAGACATACGATTGTGCGTGTTCCTTTACCTGCTCCAAAAAGATATTCTCCCCAGGCAATGCTGTTGGCATCATTTTCTACTGCGACCTTTTTATGGAACTTTTTTTCAAATACTTCCCTCACATTAAAGTTATGCCAGTCAGGAAGATTGGGAGATTCATATACCACGCCGTTATTGTCGACAATTCCTGGTGTCCCAATACCAATACCTTCTATATTTTCATTCCATACGTCATTGATAGCAAGAGACATTTGCTCTATCACAACATCGCGACTGCCACTTTCTGCTTTTGTTGGAAGCATCCCCTTTTTTATTAGGGTGCCTGTTTCGTTAACCAGTCCGTACTTGATATAGGTACCACCCAGGTCAATCCCTATAGCAGTTTTCATTTTTTCTTACCTTTTAGGAAACCAAATATTGATTTTTTCTCTTTCTTTTCGATTTTTTCTTCTGAAGCAGGTGCTGCAGGAGGTGTTTGTTGTTTTCTTGAAAACAAAGATCTTTTTTTGGTTTCTTCTGGTTTTACTTCTGACAGAACCTCTTTCGGCTCGACTGCTTTTTCTTCTTTCTTTCTTCCAAAGCCAAATTTTTTCTTTTTCTGTTCAACAGGCGCTTGCTGCTTTACTTCTTCAATGGCTGGAACTTCAGGAAGCGTTTCAGGATGTTCGTATACCCCGTATTTTTTTACCAGTTCCATCACTATACAATAATCCTGGAAGCTTACAGTATTCGGGATGGAATGGTCAGAATGATAGATGTAGCCGCCATTTTTTTTGGCAACTTCAAATTTTGTTTTTATTTCCTGCTCAATTTTTGTTTTGTCAGGGTCGTTCATTAATCGTGTGTCAATGCCACCCATAAAAGCCAGTTTATCTCCATATTTTTCTTTCAGTTCGATAAGGTCCATTCCTGCTTTGACCTCAAGCGGCTGAAGACAATCAAGTCCTGCATCAATTAGCATTGGAATAAGTTCTTTTACGTTTCCACAGGAATGCAAAAGCACCTTCATGTTTTTTGAATGACAGAAGCCATATGCCATTTTGTCTGCTTGATAATGTGTTTTCAGGTAAGTATCAGGAGAAAACAGCGAGGCATTTCTGTACCCCATATCATTGAAAAAGAAAGCACCATCAAACGAAAAACCGTTTTTTATCATAAATTCCATCATAATGAGATTTAATTCTGCAAGAGTCATAATCATTTCTTTTACCCAGCCAGGGTCTTCAATCATTGTAATTAACAGTTGCTCTGTTTTCATATAATTTTGCAGAATGTCATATCCAAATCCACCGCTATAGCATATAAACTTTCCTTCATCTTTTGCCTTATTGTAATAAGCGAGAGCACTTACCCAGTCAACTCTTCTAAAATCAGGATTTAATCTTTTTTTGATTTCTATCCAGTCTTCTTTCGTCTTGATGGGCCAGTCAATAATTTCAGGAGTTGTGGTATAATCTCGGAAATTTTTCCTTTTTCCTCCCTGAGGCGTGGTCTGAATAATAAATTTTTCATTTTTTTCAATGACCTTCACAGGAAATCTGGGCGTACAATCAGCGCGCAAAAAGGCAAAATCCCACCCGAAATATTCGCTCACATCCGCGTCTTCAGGAAGTCCCTCGGTTTTCCATCTCTTGATTGTTGCTCCCCATGGAGAATCTTGCATCGGGATTCTATCTGGTTCTTTATGGTTCAAAGCTAATAACACTCTTTCTCTGCTGGTCATATATCCTCCTGGTTTTTAAAATCAATGTTATTGTACTTTTAATTCAATGTTCAGTCAATCCATTTTTGCCATTGAATCAATATTGAATTACAATGATATCGAATACCCAATCAGTCAAAAATGGAAATGAACACTGCGATTCTTGTCGGGAATACAAACACGAAAATTGCGCATGTAAATGAACGCTCAATTATTCGGGTGTTTAACATTAGAACTCAGGATATACCGCGGACAATAAGAAAACATTTTTCTAATTATAATGACAGGATATACCTGGCTTCTGTGGTACCAGAGGCAACAGAGGTCATTAAAAGAAAACTTAACAACATTGAAGAAATTACCAGTAAAAAATTTCCATTTAGAATAAAAGTGAAGCAACCAGATAAAGTGGGAATTGATAGGCTTCTGAATGCGCTTGGAGCATGGCAATTATATAGAAGAGGGTGCGTAATTATTGATGCTGGTTCAGCGATCACCATTGACCTTATGAACGACAGTGGTGATTTTGAAGGCGGTGTAATTTTTCCTGGAGAGACA
>Ga0116166_1001740_pt1 | contig 19149 bp, 16 predicted proteins | sample AD_JPNMR2_MetaG_FD_89884 | JGI IMG/M metagenome (GOLD analysis project Ga0116166, IMG submission 89884) | Active sludge microbial communities of municipal wastewater-treating anaerobic digesters from Japan - AD_JPNMR2_MetaG | ecosystem: Engineered > Bioreactor > Anaerobic > Digestate | place...
CTCCTGCACGTGCATCCCCCCAGGACGCCCCGGAAGGCCGGCCAGGCCGAGGCGGAGATCCTGCGGACAACCGCCGAGGCCTTCACACGCCGGGGCGTCGGAGTCCAGACCATGGCAGCCGCCGGAGACCCGTCGTCCGCTATCCTGCGGGTGGCGCGCGAAGGCCCCTTCGACCTTATCCTGATGGGCACCTACGGCGCGGGGGAGGCGTGGCAATACCGCATGCGCATGGGGAGTGTCGCCGAGACGGTGCTCACCGGCGCCCCCTGCCCGGTGATCCTGGTGAAGCATGAGGTCACGATGGAGCTGGATGGGGGCGTCAGGCGCCACGAGTGATCTCGGGCGGCGACGGCGCGGTTGCCCTGGTAGCATCCCCCCAACCTTCTAGATTTGCGCCGCTACGTTGCCTCATTCCCAGGCGCCTGCTATAATGGGGCCTGGAGGAAGTGATGGCTGATCAGAAAGAAGTCCGCGTGCGCGTGGCGCCCAGCCCGACGGGCGATCCCCACGTTGGCACCGCCTATATCGCTCTGTTTAACTACGTCTTTGCCCGCCATTCGGGCGGGAAATTCATCTTGCGGATTGAGGATACCGACCGCACGCGCTCGACTCGCGAGAGCGAGGAGGCGATCCTGCGCGCGCTGCGCTGGATCGGCCTGGAGTGGGACGAGGGGCCGGACGTCGGTGGGCCCTACGGCCCCTACCGGCAGTCGGAGCGCGTCGAGATCTACAAGGAATATGCCTGGGAGCTCGTGCGCAAGGGCCGTGCCTACCCCTGCTTCTGCACCGCGGAGCGCCTGGCCGAGCTGCGCGCCGCGCAGAAGCAGGCGAAGCAGGACCTGGGCTACGACTCGCTTTGCCGCTCCATCCCCCCCGCCGAGGCCGAGGCGCGCGTGAAGGCCGGCGAGTGCCACGTCATCCGGCTCGCCGTGCCCGACGAGGGCGAGACGATTGTGCCAGACCGGCTCCGCGGCGAGCTGCGCTTCCAGAACGCACTGATTGACGACCAGATCCTCCTCAAAAGCGACGGCTTTCCCACCTACCACTTGGCGAACGTGGTCGACGATCACCTCATGAAGATCACCCACGTCATCCGCGCCGAGGAGTGGATCTCCTCTACGCCGAAGCACGTGCTCCTCTACGACGCCTTCGGGTGGGAGATGCCCGAGTGGATCCACATGCCCCTCCTGCGCAACCCGGATGGGAGTAAGATCTCTAAGCGGAAGCAGCCCGTCTCCATCGACTACTATCGCGATATCGGCATCCTGCCCGAGGTGCTCCTCAACTTCCTGGCGCTGATGGGCTGGTCGATGGGCGGCGACCGCGAGCGCTTCACCCTGGACGAGATGATCGCGGAGTTCTCGTTCGACAAGGTGACGCTGGGAGGACCGGTTTTCGATCTGGAGAAGCTCTCGTGGCTGAACGGAGCGGCTATCCGCGAGCTCTCCCCGCGCGAGCTCCTGGAACGCCTGAAAGCCTGGCGGCTGAACGATGACTTCCTGCTGGAGGTGATCCCCCTCGTCCACGAGCGGGTCCGCCGGCTGGATGAGTTCATCCCGGCAACGACGTTCTACTTCGCGGGGGATCTCGACTACGCCAACGTGCCGGAGCTCGTTCCGAAGAACCGCGACGCCCGAGAGACGGCGAAGCTGCTGGAGGCGGCGCTCGAGATCGTCGACGCGAATCCCAACCTGGACAAGGAGATTCTGGAGACACGCTTCCGCGATCTGGCCGCTGCGCACGATTGGAAGCCGCGCGAGTTGTTCATGACGCTGCGAGTGGCCGTGACCGGGCGCACGGTGTCGCCGCCCCTTCTCGAGAGCATGCAGGTGATTGGCCGCGAGATCACCCGCCGCCGGCTGCGCCAGGCGGCCGCCTTCCTCAAGGGCGCGTAGGAGATGCGCGCGAACCACCGATGAGCGGCGAGTGGACCGGCCCTGTCGGTCAGGAAGGGGTATGCCACCCACGCCACCGGCGAAGGGCCGGCCCGCCTCCACACGCCTTCGGTGGCTTGCATCCTTGCGGTCTGCTGAAACTTTCGGCGTTCTGCCGAGTCCAAGAAGCGGCAACGACCGTGAGGGGTGAACGCCCATGAACTGCCGTTACGCGAGGAAAAGGCTTTCGGAATATATCGACGGGGAGCTATCGGCGGTTGAGCACGCGCGAATAAGAGCGCACCTGGGGGAGTGCACCGAGTGTCGTGCTGAGGAGGCGGCGCTGCGGCGCACTGCGTCACTGGCCCAGATGTGGGGCGTCTACCAGCCGGGCCCCGAACTCCGGTGGCGTCTGGATTCGGAGTACCTTGCGGCGCGTGCCCGAAGCCTCGAGCGATTGCCGTGGAGCGCGCGCCTCCAGACGTTTGCCCCGCCAGCGGCGGTTGCCATGGCGCTGCTGCTCGCGGTAGGCTTGGGCCATCCCTTCCATTCCAGACGCTCGGCAAGCGAGAGTAGTGCTCCGCCTCGCCGCGTGGCCCTCGCGCCGCCCCGTCCCGCACCGGTCGTCGAGGCGCCAGCCATTGAGGCGCCCAAGCCGGCGCTACCCGCCGAGGCGCAAGCTCTCCCGGATGAGAAGCGAGTGCGAGAGACGCGGGCCGTGCCGGCCAAAGAGCCTGTACAGGCACGCCCGGAGCGGCCGGCGCCAGCGCGACGCGCCAGCCGGCCGGCACAGATCCGGAGCAGGAGTGCCTCCCAGCCGTCGCGCATTGTGGCGCGCGTACAGCGCCGGCCCTCCACGGCTAGCACGGCGCAGGCCCCGGCACAGGCAGCCGGTAAGGCTCCTGCGAAGCCGGAGGCCGGACGGGTGGTCACCGCTCGCCTGGAGCGGGTGAAGCTGCCCGAACCCCTGATGAGGGCGGAGGACCTGTATGCCAGCGGGCGTTACCTGGAGGCCGCAGGGGTTTTGAACGCCGCCATCGAGCGTTCTTCCTCTCAGATGCCGGAACGGGTCCGCTCGGTTTACGTGGAGCGGAACGCCCTGGCTGATGCCACAATCGCGGAGTGCTCGATGGCGCTGCTGCACGACCCGGGAAATGCCAACGCGCGCAAGTTCCTGGACGAGGCATACGAATCAAAAGTGGAGCTCCTTCGCTCGCTCGCCGGCTGATAAGCAGCGCGGGAGAACGGCGCGGGGCGATCAAGACCTGGCGGCGTGATGCCGCGGTGTGGCGTGCATGAGGGCTTTTTCTACCTGGAAGATCGTGTGGTGGTGCGTGGGCGTTGGCCTGTGGATGCGGTTTCCCTCGCAGGGGGTGGCCCAGCCGGTGCTCGAGCATCAAGAGGTGACGGAGCATCACGCGCCCTGGGAGCCAGGGAAGCGGGTGGTGATCCGTCATTCCTATGGGGCGATACGCCTGCGCGCCGTGGAAGAGGGCACCACTGTCAGCGTGCGCGCGCATCACCAGCTGGCTGGCATGACCCGCCAGGCGATACAGGCCTACCTGCACGCCTTCCGGATCAACGTGCAGGCGTTTGATGACCGCGTCGAGGTGGTCACGATCCGCCCGACCGGGGAGCATAAGCTCCTCAACCAGACGACGGTGGATCTCGATGTCGTCGTGCCGGCGGAAGTCCTGGTGGATCTCTCCACGCGCTTCGGCGATCTGGATGTGCAGGGCGTGGGCGAGCTGAAGGCGACCGCTCCCTTCGGGGCGATCTCGGTGCGCAGCGTCGCCGGGAACGTCACGCTGGAGGGGAAGCACGGCAAGGTTCAGATCCACGACGTGCGCGGCGACGTGCGCGTGACGCACTCCCTCGGCGACGTGGAGGTGACGCGCGTCGAGGGTAGCCTGGTGGCGCGCAACCAATTCGCCCAGATTCGGGCGCAGGGGATTCGCGGGCGAGCGGTGGTGGAGAACCGCAGCGGTCCGATTACCCTGGTGAACCTGAGCGGCGGCGCCGAGGTGACCTGCCAGCACGCCCAGGTGGCGGTGAGCCGCGTGACTGGCGACCTGCAGGTGACCAACCGCGATGAGAGCGTCGCGGTGGCCGACGTGCAGGGCACGGTGGTCGTGGTCAACGCGAATGGTCCGGTGAAGGCGCGCGACATCAACGGCGATCTGAAAGTGGACAGCCGGTTTGGCACCGTGGAGGTGTCGCAGGTGCGCGGGAAGCTGACGGTGGAGCACAGCAACGGCGAGTTGAGCGTGCGAAACGTCAAAGGGCCCGCTGTGCTCACGAATAGCCACGGGCTGGTCCAGGTGGATGGCGTGGAAGGCGACTGCCGGATCCGCAATGAGTTCGGGGCGGTGACGGTGCGCATGGTGCTAGGCCGGCTGGATGTACTGAACGCCTGGGGGCTGGTGCAGGCGGATCTCCCGCCGGGTGGAGTGCGGCCGGCGGGGAGTGCGAAGCCTGCGGCTCTGGCCGCGCCCAAGAACGGGGAGACCGAGGCCACGCCGGAGGATGCCCCGGCGTGGTACCTGGAGACCAACCACAACAACGTCATCCTCGGAGTGCCGTCGGGCACGGGGTGTACGCTGAGCGTGGAAGCTAACTCGGGGTTGATCGACGCGCAGTTCCCGCTCATGAAGCAGCGCGTGGGGAGCAAAGAAGCGGCGCATGGGGATGTGCAAGGCGGCGGGATGAAGGTGGATGTCAAGGTGGATTTGGGGATGGCGCAGATCCAGAAGCGACCGGCCGGATCGACCGGCAGGCAAAGGAAATAGGGCTCCCACCGGCGAAGGATCCCACAGGCGGGTCCTGATCGGACCGATGAACGGCGCGGACAGGCTCTAATGGAGGCGCCTCATGGAGTTGAACCTGGCCTTGGAAAAAACAACGCTCGCGGCAGGGGCCGCGGCGAAGTCGGCCGGGCAAGCGACGCCCGCGATTGTTGATGAGGATCGCGGGCTCAGCTTCGGGGAGATCACCGAGAAATACTACCGCCGCATTTATAACTTGATTTGCTACCAGGTGGGTGATCTGGACGAAGCGGCCGATCTGACCCAGGAGACGTTCGTCAAGGCGTTTCGTGCCTACCACGCTTTCAAGGGCGAGTCGCGGGTCTCGACCTGGCTCTGGCGCATCGCGCTCAACATGTGCAAGAGCAGCTACCGAAAGCGTGCCCGCCGTGAGCGGCTCATCCCCCTCTCCATCGATGCCGACGTGGTCACGGACGAAGGCGAGATGAGCCGTGAGGTGCCCGATTGGTCCGTTTGTCCAGAGAACGTGGTAGAGACGCGCGAGCTGCGCGCGGAGGTGCGCCGGGCGATCCAATCGCTGGCCGAGCCGTATCGCGTGGCGATCATCCTGTGCGATATTGAGGGGTGCTCGTATCAGGAGATTGCCGACATCACCCAGATCAGTGTCCAGGCAGTGAAGTCACGAATTCATCGCGGGCGGCGCATGCTCCGCAAGAAGCTCGAACGCTACGTGCAGGGATAGGCGGCCGGGCGGCCTGAGCGGCGCGATGGAGACGGGTGGCTTCACCCGCGCGGGTTCCCTGATGGAGCGCGCCCTGTTGGGAGAAGAGGAAACAGCCGGCTCCTGCCGGCTGTATGCGTCTGTAGGTTCCGGTTCCATCCACTGCTGGGTGGGGCGGTGGAGCTTTCGGGAGACGCTGGAAAGGATGCCGGAGAGTGGTCCGGATCACCTTGGAGAAACTCTACCCTGATATGAAGGAGGCGACCGTCGGCCGCTGGCTGAAGAGCGAGGGCGAGCCGGTGGCCGAGGGCGAGCCGCTTGTTGAGCTGATCACCGATAAGATTACCTTCGAACTGGAGTCGACCGGCTCCGGGATCCTCCGGCAGATCTACTTCCGCGAGAAGAGCGTGGTCCCTGTGGGATGCACGCTCGCCGCGCTGGGCGATTCGACGGAGGCGCTTCCGGATATCGAGGCGGAGAACCGCGAGCGGATTGCCGCCTGGGAGGCAGAGATGGCCGCGGAGCGCGAGGCTGCCGCGCCCGCGGGCCCGCGCCTGGTGGCTGGCGGCCCGCGCCTGAAGCGCGCGGAAGGGGTGCGCGCCACCCCCTCGGCCCGGCGGCTGGCGCGCGAGCACGGCATCGACCTGGCGGACGTTCCTCCCCCCGCGGAAGGTCCGATCACCGAGAAAGACGTTCAGGCCTACCTGGAGAAGAGTGAGCGTGGAAAGCGGTAGCACTTCGGAAACAAGAAGCGCGGCAGAGAGGGTGGCTCCAGCCCAGGATGGCGAGCGCCGGCGGGTCGTCATCACCGGGTTGGGCGCAGTAAGCTCCCTGGGGCCGACGGTCGAGGCGCTGTGGGAGGGCCTTTGCGCCGGGCGCTCCGGGATCTCGCCGATCGAGCGTTTCGATGCGTCCGGCCTGCGCAACGCCACGGGCGGCGAGGTGAAGGAGTTGGCGGCGCTGCGGCTGCCGCCGGGAGTGGACCCAGCCGACCTAGCCACGCGCTTCGCGCTCGCCGCGGCGCGCGAGGCTGTGGAAGACGCTGGGCTTACCGATCGTGCCGGAGCAGAGCGCCGGGGGATCGCGTTCGCGACCAACTTCGGCGGCGCGTCGCTCTGGGAACGCTTCTCCACTTCCCTCATGACGGCGCCCGAAGAGGCAGACCCCGCCGATCTGGCGGGCTACGCCTTCCTGAGCGCGGCTGCGCTCGCCGCAGAGTGTTTCGGGTTTGCTGGCCCGCGCGCCACGCTCTCGCTCTCCTGCTCCTCGGGCGGCGCGGCGATCGCGTGGGGGCTCGATACGATCCGGCTCGGCCGGGCGGACGTAGTCCTCGCGGGCGGGTATGATATGCTCAGCCTCTCCGCGCTTGCCGGGCTCAGCGTCTTGCGGACGATCACCGCGGAGAAGCTGCGCCCCTTCGACAAGAAGCGGAGCGGCACGATCTTCGGCGAGGGCGCCGGGATGCTCGTCCTGGAAGAGCGCGAGCACGCCCTTGCCCGGGGCGCCCGGATCTACGGTGAAGTGTGCGGCGCCGCCACGAACAACAACGCCTACCACGTCACCGCGCCCGACAAGCGCGGGGAGGGCCTCACCCAGGTCGTGCGTGCCGCGCTCGCGGACGCGGCGGTCGCTCCCGAGGCCATCGATTACGTCAACGCCCATGCCACGGGCACGAAGTATCATGACGTGGTAGAGACGCTGGCGATCAAGGAGAACTTGGGCGAGCGCGCCTATCAGGTGCCCGTCAGCTCGATCAAGGCAGCCACGGCGCACGCGATGGCCGCCGCAGGCAGCCTGGAAGCGATTGCCTGTCTGCTGGCAATCCGCGATGGCGTTGTGCCCCCAACGCTCAACTACGAGGAGCCGGACCCCGAGTGCGACCTGGATTGCGTGCCCAACGAGGCGCGCGAGGCGCGCGTGACGTGCGCGCTTTCCATCTCGGCGGGGATTGGCGGGAACAACGCGGCCCTGATACTGCGGAGGGATGAGCCGTGAACGTGGTCGTGACGGGGATAGGCGCGGTATCGGCGATTGGGAGCGGCGAGGCGTTTTTTGAGGCGCTCCGGCAGGGCGCGTCCGGCATCACCGAGGTGACGATTCTCGACCCGGGCGAGAGCGCGTCCACCCTTGCGGCGGAGATCGCAGAGTTCGCGGTAGAGGAGTACCTGGAGAGCGCCAAGACCTACCTCGACCGGACCTCGGCGTTTACCCTGGCCGCGGGCGCGCTGGCGCTGCGCGACTCCGGGTACTCGGTGGCGGCCGGCGAGGGGCTCCGCGCCGGTGTTACGATGGGCACGGCCTACGGCTGCCTCGGCACGATGGGCGCTTTCTGGGAGGGCGTCCTGGAGAAAGGCCCGCGGCTCTCCAGCTCGCTGCTCTTCACGCACTCCTACATCAACACGCCTGTCAGCCTGGCGTCGATCGAGTTCAACCTGGCCGGCCCGCATGGGTGCTTCTGCGAGGGCGCCGCTTCCGCCGGGCACGCCCTGGCGGAGGCCGCGACGCAGCTCGCGCTCGGGCGCGCGGACGCGATGCTCGCGGGCGGCGGCGAGTCGCTCTCAACCTATCTCTATCGCGGCTACGCGGGGATGGGCTGGCTCTCTCCAGGCGAGGGGGGCAGCGAGGGCATGCGGCCCTTCGCGGCCTCGCGCAACGGGTGCGTCCTGGGCGAAGGCGCCGGGTTTCTGCTTCTGGAGCGCGAGGAGGCGGCGCGGCAGAGGGGAGCCCGCCCGCGGGCGCGGCTGCTGGGAGTCGGTCTCGGCGGCGGGCTCGCCGGGGGCGGCGCTGCCGCCGCGATGCGCGCGGCCCTCGCGGAAGCGGGCGTAACACCTGCGGAGGTGGACGCGCTCTTCGCCTCGGCGGCAGGGATGCGAGAGGCCGATGCCGCGGAAGCAGCCGGCCTCGAAGAGGTGTTCGGCGGCCGGTGCGTGCCTGTCGTCGCCTTGAAGGCGGCTCTCGGCGAGACGCTGGGCGCCTCGGGGGCGCTCGCGGCGCTCGCGGCGGTCCATGCCCTGGAGACCGGCCTCCTGCCCGGCGCGCCCAACGTTGGCGAGTCCGAGTTCTCGCTTGACCTGGTGCGCGAGCCACGAACCGCCACCTGCCACTACATCCTGGTGAACGCCTTCGACCCCCGTGGGGGCTGCGTCTCCCTCCTCTTTGGCCGCGCCTAGCCGAACCGCGTCGCGAGAATCGCCCGGCCGTCTCCGCCGCGCCTCCGGCTGGCGGTAGAGAGAGCCCTGGGTATGCGCCCGGGTTCCCCGGGCGCGTCCAGCGTGGGGTCGCTCCCCTTCCTTGGGACCGGCGCGGGGCCGGGGACTAGGGCGCCCGGGGCGAGGCGCGCGATCCGGCGAACCGCGTCCGATCGCGCTTCCCACGACCGGCCTTCGCCCTGGCGATCCTGTCCATTCTTACTCAGCCGGCGTGCCGTCCGAGCAGTGGCCAGGCTGCTTCGGCTCGCCTAGCCCGCATTATTCATCAGAATAATGAAAAGAAGTCTCTCTACCAGGCGTGGCGCGGGTTCGTGGGCACTGCCCTCGAAAACACTCTGCCACCGGGCACTTGTGGCAGCAACGGCGCGCCACCAGGTAAAAGTCTTTTCTTGAAGTATTCTGGTGAATACTTCGGGCTAGAGGGCCACGGCGGTGTCTCGGTCGGGGGGGACGCTTCAGGGCTACTTCCTCACACCGCAGGGCCAGTTTGGCCCGCGCACCTTCACCCTCGTCGAGCGCCCGGGGAAGGCCCGGGAGTCCGTGCATCCGGTGCCTTCCGCGTACTACCTCTCTATCGTTGCCAAGTCGACAACCGCTCCCATCGCCAGAGCCGAGGTACTCACGCTCCGGAATCGCCACCCGCTTCTCTCCGTGCGGATGGATGCTCCCGCCGCGGAGGTGCGCCTGCCCCAGGGGGAAGCCGCGTGGCTGGGAGTGCGCCCAGAAGAGGGCCTGGCTTTCCGGGTGGTCCTGCATCTCGTCGACGGCCAGAGAGTGGATGCTCGCATCCAGCCCGACGGCATCCGCTTGCTGCGCGTGCCTCCCTTGCGTGTGAACTGGCTGGACTTCGTGCGCATCGAGGAGACGCGGCGCATGCTGCGCGCGGTCGGCGACGACGTCTTGCCCGGTTTCCGGGCCGATGACGTGCCGTTCGCGCTCCTGGGCGAAGAAGGGCAATGCGTGCTGGTCGACCATCCCCGCCCTCCGCGCGGGTTCCGGCGCTATCGGGGCCCCTGCCCTGTGGCAGGGCGCGTCTATGTCGGCCAGATGCGACGAGAGAATCCCACCCCTCACTCATCGGAGATCGAGGGGATCTGCACCGCCCTGCTCCCCTACGACCCTTCGTGGTTTGCCTTGCCGATGGCGCCCGGCGTAAAGCGGAACGAGCGTGAAGCCGCCTGGTGCTTTGAGGCCATCCTCCACGAGGCCTGCACGTGGTCTGGATGCGGCGGGTGAAGGATGACTCATCACCCGAGATAGAAATCTCCCCCCGTGCGGCTGCTATCGAGGAAGCCGAGCTCGATGTCACCTGTGAGGCAATCGAGCATTTGGATGGCGACCGCGAAAAGCTGCTGGCGCTCGTGCGCGATTACGTGGCGCTCCGCGAATGCCGCCGCGGCATCGAGCTACCCTTGCCGACCACCGAACTCCGCGAAGCCATCGAGGGGCTGGCTTACTTCGCGGCCTGGCGCGCTGCCGAGGTGGCACGCGGGAGGTACGATCCCATCCTGTTGCGCCAGGCGGATCCCTTCCTGAAGGAGCTGGAAGTCGAAGATCCCATCATCCGCCTGGAGCCGGAGGTGCGCGGCATCGACCTGCCCGAGCTGCATCTCTCCAACTACCTCTTCTATCAGGGTGCCTGCCAGGCACGACTGCTCCATGCCCTCGATCCCCAGGCGCTGGCGGCGGCGTGGCGGAATGGCGCTCTCCTGTGGCGAGCGCTCAGCCGCGTCTCGGGCTATGAGATGCTGCCTGCCGGCGAGCGGGAACGGCTGAAACAGGAAGCGATGGCGCGCTGGGACTGCGCCGATCAGGATGCGACGCTGCGTGAGATCCAGCGGCAGGGCGAAGCAGAGCAGTGGCGGGCCGCGCTGGCGGCCCGGCAAGGCGAGGGCGTGGTCCTGCGATTCCGGGTGCAGTTTCTGCCGGGCAGCTCGGGATGTTCGGAGGCCATCTCATCGTGGCGCTTCTCTCCGGTCTACGCCCTCTCCGCAGGTGACTTCGCGATAGCGTGCAACCAGCCTTGCCTCGTGCGCTCGCTCCTGGCCGGGGAGGAAGCCTGGATGGAGCTGCAAACGGTGTTGCCCAGAGAGGGCTTCCTGACTCTCCGCAGAGACGGTCGGTTCACCCGGCTTCAGGCGGGAGAGGTGGTGATTCAGGCAGATCAGGTGCGCGTCGTGGGGCCACCCTCCTCACCTGTGATCCAGATAGACTGCCTTCGCGAGAGCGATAGGACGCGCGTGATCCATGGGAGGGAGGGCGCGAAGGGGTCAACGAGGTCTGCCGTGATGCCGTTCCTTCCGGAGTCATGCGCCGCCTCAGGGGAAGCGCCGCTCGCGTGGCCGGAGGTGACCGCCACGGTCAGCGGGCTCTTCCTGAACATGGCCACCGGGCAGCAGCGGATCCGGGCGTTGGACCTCCTGGTCGAAAGGCGGATGATGAGAGGGCCGGCAGCTACCGGGTCGCGAGGGCGCGCGAGACGGCGGCTTCCAGCGCCTGGATCTCGGGATCCGGCTCGCGCGCCGCGGTTCCCTCGGGGGTGAGGCCCGCGATCCCCTGCAACGACTCCCGGTATCGGACCAGAATCTCGCGCGCCTTCTCATACTCCGCGCGCGCGGCCACGGCATCGCCGGAGTGGCGCAGGTGCTCGGCCATCCAGTAGTGGCCGAAGGCGTAGTTCACATCGACGTGCTCGCCGAGGGGGCGAATCCGGCCATATGGGCTCTGCTCGATCTCCAGGAGGCGCCGCGCGGCGCGCAGCGTCTCTTCCGGGCGCGTCCGCTCGAAGAGCGATCCGAGCTGCCGCCAGGCGGGCGGGCTGTTTGGGTCCCACTCCAGGGCGCGCCGGAAGGCGGCCACCGCGCGCTCCGTCTCCCCCGCGCGCATCGCCAGAAGGCCCAGGTGGTAGGCGTTGAGCGCCATCGTCGGCGCAAGCTGCACCGCGCGATCCAGGTGGTGTAGCCCCGCGGCGATCTGCTCCCGGTCGCCTGAAACGATCCCGAGGACTCCCAGCAGCCGGCCCAGCTCGCGGTGCGTCTCGGGCGAGTAGGGGGCGACCCGGAGCGCGCCGGTGAACGCTTCCACCGCGGCGAGCGGCGCGCTGCTCTTCAGGAGCATCGCCTGCTGGTGGCGCCAGCTTGCGAGAGTCAGCGCGCCCGCGGGCAGGAGCAGCACCACAAGGAGCCCCAGAGCCACCCGCTCGACCTGGGTTCGCACGCGCGCCGGGCGCGCCGCGCCCGCGGCGGCCATGCCGGCGCCCATCACCGCCCACAGGACCCATCCGGTCGCCGCAATCGACCAGCCGAAATCGACTGCCGCGTAAGCCGTCGACGCGGCCACGCCACCGAGCGCCGCAGCGAGGAGCGCGGCACGAAGCGCCTCTCTGGCGCCCTCCTCTTCCGCGATGCCCTCCGGCTTGCGGGCTCGTATCCCCCGGAGTGCCATGATAAACCATAGAACGAGCAGGAGCAACAGCCCGGCAATACCCAGGATGCCCGTCTCCGCGGCGGTCTGGGCGAAGTGGTTGTGTGCCGTCTGGGCCCAGCTCGTCTCCGAGTAGCGCGTCATGATCGCCGGGAAGGTGCCTGCGCCACTGCCCGCGAGCGGGTGCGCGAGAAAGCAGCGCCATGCCGCGGCCCACGTCGTGAGCCGGAACTGCATCGAGAACGCCTCGGAGCCCGTGAACGCGGCGATGGCCCGATAGCGGAGCGTCGGCACCGCGAGAACCGTGAGCGCGCCAGCCAGAACGAACCCGGCGGCAATCAGCCCGGCCTGAACGGGCGTCACCGAGCGCCGGATGGCGAGGAAGGCGAGCAGGAAGACGAGGAAGCCCAGGCCAACGGCGAGGAAGCCGAGGCGCGAGCCGGTGAATGCACTGGCCGCCAGCGCCATGCCGAGCGCCACCACCGGGATCGGCCAGGTGGCGCGCAGCGAGTCCTGTCGCGACCGCAGCGCCAGCGCCGCGCCGGCCATCAGCGGCATCGTCAGCGCCAGGTGGGCAATCAACGTGCTCGGGTGCGAGAACCCGCCGAAGACGCGCCAGGCGGCCTGGCCATCGCGCAGCGCCGCGAGATACTCCTGGGCGCCGCGCCCGCCCGCCCACGCCGCGCCCGCGATCAACGCAGCCCACAGCGCGATGAGCGGAGCATCGAGGCGTGTCACCTGCCAGCCCTCAGCGGGGGCTGCCGCCGGCTTTTCCCGGCGTTGCTGGCGCCCGCGCCGCTTCTGCTCGCGCCCCACCTGCGCTGTGCTCGCGTCCTCCGGGGCGGATTCCGCGGCGTGGAGCGCCTCGTGTACCATCTCCAAAGCGAGGACGAAGGCGACGATGCACGTGAGGACGCGCAACGCTTCCAGGACGCTGGCGTGGCGGTTGACGGAAGGAAACACGGAGAAGAACGTCGCCGCGAGAAGGAGGAGAATCGGGGCGTCGACGGGCGTGGCGAGGCGCTCCGGCTCGCCGGCCAGGCGCCGCGCTAGCAGGCGCAACGCGCCCGCGGCGAGCAGCGAGCACGCTAGCAGCCCCGCCGCAGGAGTCCAGGCGCCCCAGTGCGGGTCGAGCGCTCCGGCCACCACCGGCGCGCCTGCGAGCGCGGCAAGGAAGAGGAGCCGGGATGCCCGTGTGAGGAGCGCGGGCAGGGCGGACGGCCTGCTCATCGCCCGAGCCTCCCACGGGCGCGGTCGAGCAGGTTCTTGGCGAGCAGCAGGCCCGCGCGCGCGACGATGCCGGCCGGCGCCAGCAGGCGCATCGGCCAGGACGACCGCGGGGCATAGTGCTTCCGCCAAAAGCGGTACATGCTCCGGTGGAACTGCACGAGCATGCGGATTTGTGCCTGGTCGCTGCTGTGCGCGCGCGCGTGCGTGATGCACGCCCCGGGGAAGAAGGTGACGCGCCAGCCGGCCTCACCGGCCCGATAGCAGTAATCGACATCCTCGCTATACATGAAGAACTGCTCGTCGAGGAGGCCGATCTGGTCGATCACCTCGCGCCGGATCATCATCGCCGCTCCCGAGAGCCAGTCGACATCGCGCTCCGAGCGGTGGTCCCAATCGCTCAGCAGGTAGTCGCGCGTGTAGCGGTTGTTTGGGAAGAGCCGGCCCAGAAAGGTGTTGCGGAAGGCGCCCGCCAGGGGCGTCGGGAAGCGGCGTGCCGAGTACTGCACGCTGCCGTCGGGATTAAGCACGAGCGGGCCGCAGATCCCCACGTCGGGGTGGGCATCCATGAACTGCGTGAGCTCGCGCAGGGCGCCCGGATGCACCTGCGTATCCGGGTTCAGGAGGAAGACGTAGCGGCTGTGCGAGGCTTTGAGCACCTGATTGTTGGCAGCGGCAAAGCCCCGGTTCTCGCGATTGCGCACCACCACCGCCTGCGGGAACTGCTCCGCAACCATGTCGGCGCTGCCATCCGCGGAGGCGTTATCGACCACCACGGGGAGAAACGTGGGCGGTGGGGTGTTCCCCTCGTAGATTGAGCGCAGGCAGAGCGCCAGGTCATCGCGCGTATTCCAGTTGATGATCGCGATGACCACATCCACGCGTGTATCGGGCGGTTCTGGCGTTCGGTGTGCGCTCAAGGACTGGCCCTCTCCTTCTTTCTTTCCACCGCTTCGCGGGCAGGCGGCGCCGCGGGCGACTTGCCGAGCGCCGCGCGCGCGTCAAAGACGAGGATGCGCGCTGCCGTGCCGGCGTGAATCGCCGCGAGCGCGAGCAGATATCCCAGGACGCCCGCGCGGCCCCGATAGTGCTTGCGATAGAAGTGCGTCAGGCCCCGCTCTGTCTCGCGGAACATCGCCCGACGCACCTGCGACGTGCTCGCCCCGCCATGATGCACGATCTCTGCGCGCGGCGTGAAGTAGATCGACCAGCCGGCGGCCCAGGCCCGGTAGCACCAATCGGCATCGTTGCCGAAGATCGGGAACTCCTCGTCCATCGGCCCCACGGCTTCCAGGGCTTCGCGCCGGATCAGAAGGCAGGAGGCCATCGGTTGATCGACCCTGCGCTCGTCATCGTGGTTCCAATAGCGCATCCGGTAGGCGCCCAGGCAGCGGCAACGCGGGAAGAGCCGGGCCAAACCGGAGAGCTCCGCGAGAAGCGCCCACGGGGCAGGGAAGCCGCGCACCGAGCGCTGCACCGTGCCATCCGGATCGACCAGGCGGGGGGCGACCGCAGCCGCGTCGGGATGAGCCGCCAGCGTCTCCATCAGCACGCGAAGCGCTCCAGGGGGCACCTCGGTATCCGGGTTCAACAGGAGGATGCTCTCGCCTCGGGCGGCTGCGAAACCCTGGTTGGTCGCCGCCGCGTAACCGAGGTTGCTCTCGTTCGCGATCAGGGTGACCCGGGGGAACTCCTGACGGGTCATCTCCGCGCTGCCGTCCGCCGAGGCGTTGTCGATCACGAGGATCTCGTGCTCAATCCCTGCCAGATCGCCCGCCGCTTCCAGCGAGCGGAGGCAGGCGCGCAGCAGCGAGCGCGTATTCCAGTTCACAATCACGATGGAGAGGTTCACAGTCCCCCTAGAACGAAGGAGAGCAGACTGCGCAGATCCTTGACGACCAGATCCGGGTTCTCGGAGGCAAAGTAGTCATCCGGACGGCCCGGGGTCAGCACGCCGATGGTGCGCATGCCAGCGGCACGGCCCGCTTGGATATCCATCAGGTGGTCGCCCACCATCACGGCGACCTCCGGGGTGGCGCCCAGGCATTCCAGGGCGGCCAGCAGGTGGGCCGGATCCGGTTTGTAGCGGACCACGTCGTCGCGCGTCAGGATGACCGGGCAGGCGAGACCCGTCCGCGCGAGGACGGCTTCGGTGGCGCGCCGGCAGTTTCGGGTGACGATGGCCACGCCCACGCCCTTCGCGCTCAGCGTCTCCAGTACCTCCGCGGCGAACGGCGCCGCCCCCGCCCCTTCGAGACCGAGCATCTCCGCCTCGACCATCGCGTCTTCGGCGCGCGCGATAAGCTCCTGCGAGGCGGCTTCCCCATCGCGCGCGCGCACGAACTCGACCGCCCGCGTTGCCATGGTGAGGATATCCAGGCCCTTCACCACTTCGGCGGGAACGCCGGCCGCGGCGATCACCTCTTGAACCGCGGCACGCATGGCGACGAAATCGATATGGGTGAGCACCAGGGTGCCATCCAGATCGAACAGAACCGCGCTGACGCGGCCGCTGGGGCGAGCTGTTGCTTCCGTGTTCACAGCCCTATTATAAGGAACGGGGGAGGGAACGTCAACTTAGCCGCTCAGATTCCGAGCATGGCGGCGGCTTCACGCCAGGTGCGCTCCAGGGTGCTTTGGGGATACCAGCCTGCGCTAGAATGACGCGACTCGATAAAGAGCAAGAAGGAAAGGCGCTTCACCGGGTCGATGGCGGTCCGTGCCACGATGCGGTCCCAATCCACCTGGTCGTGCCAGCGATCCAGGATCATCTCCGCGTCCCACCAATCCGCTCGGTTCTCATGCTGCGCCAGGATCTTCTGGCCGATCAGCTCCTCGGGAGCGGCGACGAGAAACGTCTCCGTGCCGATGGCAATCGGCCGGGCGTGATCCAGCCACTCCTGAGTGATTGGGACGATCCCACGGTGCGTGGTGCTGCCGAAGATCAGATCGACCATGATGCCATCGCACTGCGCCTGATAGAGCCAGCGTGGATCGGATCGACGGATGAAGAAGCGTGCGGTTTCCAGCGCCGTGATCGCACGTTCGGCATCCGCGGGCAGGATCAAGAAATCGATATCCTTTGTCGGCCGGCGGTGCGCATAGCAGGCCACGCCGTATCCGCCTGCGACCATATAGGGAATCCCGGCGTGCTCGATGGCGTTTCGTGCACAGACGTAAACCTCCATCTCCTTCGCTGCTACCTCGAACGCCGGCATGGCGCAGCTCCTCTCGGCGAGGGCCGTTGCAGTGCCCCTCAGGCCCTGGTAGAGGGAGTCTGCCCCATGCCGAACGAGGCCAAACGTGATCACAAGGCAATTGGCGCATGCTGTCGAATGGAGTGGATGAGGGAGAAGATGGCGGTTATTGAGCAGGTGATTTGTGTTGAGGCGCCAGTCGAAAAGGTCTTCGACTACATTGGCCGGCCGGAGAACAACAAGGAGTGGATCCCGGATGTTGTGGAGAGCGAAAAGCTGACGGAGGGTCCGAACCGGCCTGGCTCTCGCTTCCGTTTCGTGACGCGCGCGCCGTTTGGCCTGCGCGTTTCGGCGGAGGCGGAGATCACGGCGATGGATCCCCCCCGGATGCTGGAGTTCCAAAGCACCTCCGGCGTGGAGCACCGGGGACGCTGGGAGCTGGAGAGCGAGGGTCAGATAACTCGCGTGCGTTTCCGACTCGAGTATCGGCTCAGCGGCCTGGGTTCCGTGGTCATGCGGGCCGCGGGGCTGAATCAGTTCCTCTCACAGCATGTGCAGGGGAGCATCGATGGCCTGCGGCGCGCCCTGGAGAATGGCAAAGTCCGGCCGTAACCCGGGTCAGTAGGGAGAGGGCGCTTCGCAGATGCAGTTGCGCCCGCTCGCCTTCGCGTCGTACAGCGCGCGGTCTGCGCGTTCCACCCACCGGGTGGTGGTGTCGCCCGATTGCACCTCGGCGATCCCGATGGACGCGGTGATGGCGATGGTGTGCGCTTCATAGGCGACGCGCAGGCCGCGGATCGAATCGAGAATGCGCTCTGCCGAGACGACGCCCCGTTTGAGCGACGTGTTCCAGAGGATGACGGCGAACTCTTCGCCACCAAAGCGAGCGACGAAGTCGTTCTTGACGCGGCACGTCCGAGTCAGGCAATCGGCGACGCTCCGCAGCACCTCATCCCCGGCCACGTGGCCATAAGTGTCGTTCACCTGCTTGAAGTGATCCAGGTCGATCATCAGCAGGCAGGCGGATTGGCCGAAGACGCGATGCATGGTGAGCGCCTGCGCCAAGCGGTCGTCGAACGCCCGGCGGTTGTAGAGGCCCGTGAGAGGATCGAGGGCGCTTTCCTGGCGAGCCACTTCCAGCTGCTCGCCCAGCTCTCTCAGGCGAGAGTGAAGGCCCTGCATCTGTTCACGCTGCTGTAGCCTGCGCTCGAGAGCGATCCGCCCGATGGCGGAGACCGCGGAGATCACGGCGCGCCGGATGCTCTCTGCTGAATCGCTTTCGGCCGCTCTCTTCAGTTGCTCCAACTCCGCCTGCACGAGTTGGTCGGCCTCCTCATCCTGAGCGACGGTGGCATCGAGCACCTGGATGAGAGTCCATAGCGACTGCCGCAGATCCACGGAGGAGCGGTTGATGTAGCGGCACTCCTCGCGGCGATGGGCGACGAAGAACTGACATACTCCGCGCCAATCGCGCTGGTGGATGGGCAGCCCCTGCTTTGCGGCCTCCTCCCCTGGCTTTGGCCCCCCCGAGAGGAGGTGCCGAGCCCACTGCTCGCAGCGGATATGCAGCTGGCGGGCCGTCATCTCATCGGTGTCGAAGCCATTGCGCCCATACTCCAAGAGGAGAACGCCAAGCGTATCCAGTGCGGCGTTGAGGCCCTCGGAGAGGGCTTCAGAAGGCGCGTCCGATGACACCGCTGGCGATGCCTCTTCTGCTGGCGCCGAGCTCTCTCTCTTGCGGTTCCACCACCCCATCATGTCGGGCCTTTCCAAAGATAACTATACCAGATTCCGGCCCGTAGGGCAACCGGATGCCTGCCTGCCACGGGCTTCACTGGTTACTCCTGCGTCGTGACCGGCATCCGGTGGAGCACGACCTCGGGGTTCTTCTCGGTCATATAGCGCACGGACCAGTCATCCGGGGCCAGGAGCACGGGCCGCGCCTCGCAATCTTCGACGCGCATGCAGCCCGGCACGAGGCGCATCCCCTGGATCGCCGCGGCGTCGCCTTCCAGCCAGAGCGCGTGCTGGTGCGGCAGCGGGTGCAGCGTGACGTTCACGGAGTACTCGTTCTCCAGGCGGTTGACCAGCACCTCAAACTGCAGCGGGCCCACCGCGGCGAGGATCGGCTGGCGCATCACGTCGCCGACCGGATAGAAGATCTGCACCAGGCCCTCCTCGTGGAGCTGATCCAGGCCCTTCTGAAACGCTTTGCGCTGGCCAACCTCTGGCAGCGACAGGGTGGCAAAGTGCTCCGGCGGGAAGCGAGGGATCTCGCGGAACTCCACGCGCTCGCCAGTGCATAGTGTGTCGCCAATGGAGAAGATGCCGGGGTTGATCAGGCCCACGACGTCGCCGGGATAGGCCTCATCGAGCGACTCGCGCTCTTGGGCGAACAGCTTCAGCGTGCGCGTGAGCCGGATCTTCTTGCCGGTGCGCACGTGCGTCACCACCATATCGCGCTCGAAACGCCCCGAGCAGATGCGCACAAAGGCGAGACGGTCGCGATGGCGGCGGTCCATGTTCGCCTGGAGCTTGAAGACAAACCCGGAGAAGTGCGGGTGATCCGGCGGCACCACGCGGTCGTTCGAGACCCGGGGGGCCGGTCCGACGGCCATCTCCAGGAACGCATCGAGGAAGAGCTGCACGCCGAAATTGGTGAGCGCGCTCGCGAAGAAGACGGGGGTCAGCTCGCCGCGCTGCACGCGCTCGCGGTCGAAGCAGTCGCCCGCA
>Ga0116166_1001745_pt1 | contig 19110 bp, 16 predicted proteins | sample AD_JPNMR2_MetaG_FD_89884 | JGI IMG/M metagenome (GOLD analysis project Ga0116166, IMG submission 89884) | Active sludge microbial communities of municipal wastewater-treating anaerobic digesters from Japan - AD_JPNMR2_MetaG | ecosystem: Engineered > Bioreactor > Anaerobic > Digestate | place...
CCGGTGGGCGCAAGCTGGTCGAACAGGCGGTGGCGTTCTACAAGGAAACCGGCGCCGACCTGGCCGTGCTGCCGCGCACCGGCGGCGGCACCGACGCCGCCTACGCCGCGCTGTCGGGCAAGCCGGTGATCGAAAGCCTGGGCCTGCCCGGCTTCGGCTACCACAGCGACCAGGCCGAGTACGTGCTGATCGACGCCATCCCGCGCCGGCTGTACCTGGGCGCGCGCCTGATCATGGCCAATTCGAGCGGCGGCTGAGGCCGAACCGGCCCGGCGCCGGCCGCGGCTACTCGTCGTTGGCCGCGGCCGCGCGGCCGCGCTCGGCCAGCGCCGCGGCAGCCGCGCCGGCCTGGCCCAGCGCACGGTGCAGCAGTTCGCCGGCCTGGCGGCCGTGTTCGGGGTACTGGCTCAGGCCCACGGCCACCGACACCGCCTGCGCCTGCCCGGTCACGGCGATCGGCTGCTGCAGCGCGTGGCGCAGTTTGTCGGCCACGCGCATCGCATCGGCCGGTGCGTCGATCCATGCCAGCAGCACCGCGAAGGCGTCGTGGGCGATGGCCGCGACCACGTCGCTGGCGCGCAACGCCGCACGCAGCCGCACCGCGAGCTTGCGCCGCAGCACGTGGGCGGCCTCGCTGCCCAGCGCCAGCGCGGTGCCCGACAGGCCCTCGACGCGCAGCACCAGCAAGGCCATCGGCGCCGGTTCGCGCTCGCGCAAGGCCAGCAGGTGCGTCATGTGCTCGAGCAGCTGCGCGTGGTTCGGCAAGCCGGTGCCCAGATCGGTGGCGTAGGCCTTGCGCGCCGTGCGCTCCAGCCGCTTGCGCTCGACCGCCAGGCGCAGCACGCGCCCCAGGTCGCCGGCGCCCGCCGTCGGCAGCAGATCCTGCACGCCGGCCTGCACCAGCCTTGCGGCCAGGGGCGGTGTCAGGTCGGGCAACAGCACCACCACCGCCGCATCGAGCACCGCCTGCGACAACGACGGCCAGCCGGCCAGCGCGTCGGCCATGCCCGCACGATCCAGGCAGAACACCACCGCGTCGTACGCCGCAGCGCGCAGCGCGTGCGCCGCGTCGTCGGGCGAGTTGCAGTGGTCGACGGCGAAAGGCCCGTAGGCCGATGCGCTCAGCTGCACCGGCACGGCAACACCGACCCAGAGCAACTGCAGCGGCGGATTCATCGACGAAGCAGTCATCGAATTGGCGTGCAGCGAGGCAAAGGAATCGAGGTTGGCAGTCTCGACCGCGCTGAGGTGGCCTCCAGACTATGCTCCGAACCGGAACTTGCTTGCCTCGAGGTACTCGTCAAGCAACTCCATCCCCAACCACCGTCTTCCGAGGCGTTCGGCGACGGCTCCAGTCGTATTCGAACCGGTGAACGGGTCGATCACGAGGTCACCTTCATCGGTCAGGAGCTTGATGAAGAACTCGGGCAGCGCGGCGGGGAATCGCGCCGGGTGGATCTTGATGCCCGACTCCTTGCAGCGCATCGTGTACGGATCGTTGGCCGCGTTGTTGCCTGCGATCAGCATGTCATTCGCCATCTGATCTTCCAGGACGTTGGACGGGATCGATCCGCCCGATTCGATCTTGTCGAAGGATGACGTGATGTTGTGGCCCGAGGGGCGCACCGTCGCCCTGACGCCTCGCTTCGCAAGCCGGATCATGTCGGCGCTGTAGGGCTTGAGCACGCGCCGGTTGTCGGCCTTCGGAAACGGGGTCTTGGACAGCCACCATACGTGCTCGACCGAATCCTTGATCCGAACGCGGCGCACCGTGACCCATTCGGCCGGAACCGGCATCTTCGCCGGGTTGTACCAGTAGCACTCCTGGGCAAGGCGGAACCCGAGTTCCTCCACCAGCGCGATCATCAGCTTGTAGTGGTACAGCGAACGGGTCGGGGTGCCGGGGTTCCAGCTGCCGCCGATGTTCAGGACGAAGCTGCCGTCATCCGTCAGCAAGCGGAACACCTCCCGCGCGAACGGTAGGAACCAATCCACGTAGTCAGCCTTGCTGACGTTGCCGTACTCCTTCTTGAAGTGGAGTGCGTAGGGAGGTGATGTGAACGCGAGATTGACCGACCCGTCGGGCAGCGCCCTCAAGAGTTCCTGCGAGTCGCCCAGGTAGGCGGCCCCAGCCGTCGTCTCATAGAACGGCTCGACGCCACGCATCAGGCCCTTCGGGTGCGCCTGCGCCGGGGCGAACAGGCTGGGTTGTGGTGCGTCAACGATGTTGCTCATTCGAGGGGCGCGCGAAGTCCATTGCTACCATGCCGCTTTGTCGATTGTACCAAACAATACATTGACAACGTCAACCTATTTTACGTCCACGTCGATTGATCCCGCAGCGTGGATCAGCCAAGCCGAAGCCGCGCGCCTCCGCAGCGTGACCCGTCAAGCCATTGCCAAGCTGGTCAGCAGCGGCCGGCTGCGCACTGTCGTTGTCGGCGGGCGAACGTTTGTAAGCCGCGCGGACGTGATGGCATTCGAGCCGCTGCCCGCTGGGCGGCCGAAGGGGACGGGCCGTGAGTAGCGCGACGCTGGACGCGCTCCGTCAGCTTCTCGGGCAGTGCTCTCCCGAGGATGAAGCGGTGTTGTTCCGCGAGATGCGCGCACGCCACCGGATTCACGAATTTGAGCGTGTGATCGGTGCGCCTGCGGAGATGATCCTCGAGGCAGTACACCGTGCGCCCGAGTTGACGCGCCGAATGCTCCGGGGCGTGATCGCTGATGCGGCGTTCCGCACCTTCGTGGTTCCTTCGGTTGCCACGCACGGCTGGCGCGACGTGACGCCCGAAGGAAACTTCGCGTTTGACTACAAGCTGGACGACGGCGCCGGGCCGGTGACGGTGCAGGTCAAGCTGCAGCGCAGCGAACGAGGCACCCCTGTCGTGAAGGACGGGAAGCGGTACGGCTTCGATGGCGAAGTCTTCATGACCGAGACACAGAAGACGCGCACCGGCACCGACGGAGAAGCCAACCAGACCCGGCCGTATCGCTATGGTGAGTTCGACATCCTCGCGGTGTCGATGCAGCCGTCGACGGGCAAGTGGGACCGCTACATGTACACCCTTGGGCGCTGGCTCCTGCCGGGCAAGCAAGAAGGCGAGATGGCGATCCTTCAGCCGGTGACGACGGAGCCGGGGAAGTTCTGGACCGACGACTTCAGGACCGCTGCGCAGTGGTTCCGGGCGGAAGACGGCGGGAAGCGGATGAAGCCCACCCCGAAGGCCCCGGCGAAGAAGGCTGCACGCCCGAAGAAGACCTGAGCGGGCCAGATCCCAGCAGCGGTTTTTCGTTGGGTAGGAGGTTGGGTAGAACCGCCTGACCGTGCTGGAAGCCCAGTAAATGTGGGATTCTTGGAGCGGGCGATGGGAATCGAACCCACGCTATCTGCTTGGGAAGCAGAAGTTCTGCCATTGAACTACGCCCGCGCGGGCACGAGTTTAGCCGCAAGGCCGCCGGCTACACTCGCGCCCTTCCGCCTTTTCACTACCGCCGCCGGTGGCCCTCATGCGCAAGTTGCTGCTCGTCTGGCTGTGTGTGCTGCTCGCCGGCTGCGCCGGGCTGCCGGGTCAGGACCCGCTGAACGTCACGCTCGCCGGGCTCGAGTCGCTGCCCGGCCAGGGCATGGAAGTGCGCATGGCGGTCAAGCTGCGCGTGCAGAACCCGAACGCGCCGGTCGACTTCAACGGCGTGGCCGTGACGCTGGAACTGCGCGGGCTGGACTTTGCCAGCGGCGTCAGCGACGCGCAGGGCACGGTGCCGCGCTTCGGCGAAACCGTGCTCACGGTGCCGGTGACGGTGTCGGCCTACGCGCTGGCCAAGCAGGCGCTGAGCTTCGTCGCCGGGGACCGCGCCAAGGTCGACTGGGTAGCGCGCGGCAAGCTGGCCGGCAGCGGCTTCGGCGGCACGCGCTTCGAAACCAAGGGCGAGTTCGACCTGCCAGCCGGCCTGTCGGCGCCGCCGGCCACGGCCACGCCGCGCAACTGAGTGGTGCTGCCGCTGGAGCCACCCGCCGTCGAGGGCGGCCGCGCCCCGCGGCACGCCGGCGTGCGCAGCTACGTGCTGCGCGCCGGGCGCATCGGGCCGGGCCAGCAGCGCGCGCTCGCCGAACTCGGGCCGCGCTTCGTGCTGCCATTCCGTGACACACCGCTGGACTTCGAAGCCACCTTCGGCCGCCGTGCGCCGGTGGTGCTGGAGATCGGCTTCGGCATGGGCGACGCCACCGCGCAGATCGCCGCCGCGCTGCCCGGCACCGACTTCATCGGCGTCGAGGTGCACGCACCCGGCGTGGGCGCGCTGCTCAAGCGCATCGGCGAACAGCAGTTGGGCAACCTGCGGCTGGTGCAGCACGACGCGGTCGAGGTGCTGCAGCACATGATCGCGCCGGCCTCGCTGGCCGGCGTGCATGTGTACTTCCCCGACCCCTGGCCGAAGAAACGCCACCACAAGCGGCGGCTGATCCACAGCGGATTCACCGCACTGCTGGCCTCGCGGCTGGCCGCAGGCGGCTACCTGCACTGCGCCACCGACTGGCAGCCCTACGCCGAGCAGATGCTCGAGGTGCTGTCGGCCGAAAGTTTGCTCGTCAACACCGCCGGCGGCTTCGCGCCGCGCCCGGCCTGGCGGCCGCTGACCAAGTTCGAAGCGCGCGGCCTGAAGCTCGGCCACGGCGTGTGGGACTTGCTGTTCAGTCGGCCCAGTGCACCCACCCAGCCCAGCCGCTGACGAGCACCAGCGCGCCGAAGGCGATGCGGTACCAGGCGAAGGGCACGAAGTCGTGCGTGGCGATGTAGCGCAGCAGCCAGCGCACGCACAGCCACGCACTGACGAAGGAGAACGCCAGCCCCACCGCGAACAGCGGCACGTCGGCGGCGCTGAGCAGCGCACGTTCCTTCATCAGGCTGTACACGCCGGCGCCGATCAGCGTGGGGATCGCCAGGAAGAAGCTGAACTCGGTGGCCGCCTTGCGGCTCAGGCCCAGCAACATGCCGCCGATGATCGTCGCGCCCGAACGGCTGGTGCCCGGCACCATGGCAAGGCACTGCACCAGGCCGACCTTCAGCGCGTCCCACGGCGTCATGTCGTCGACTTGCTGGATGCGCACCGCGCCGGCCGGGCGGCGTTCCGCCCACAGAATGATCAAGCCGCCGGCGATGAAGGCGCTGGCCACCACGGTGGCGTTGAACAGGTGCGCCTTGATGGCCTTGCCGAACAGCAGGCCCAGAACGACGGCCGGCACGAAGGCGATGCCCACGTTCAGCACAAAGCGGCGCGCACGCCGGTCGGAGCCGAAGGACGCGGCGGTGTCGCGCAGCCGCTGCCAGTACACCAGGATCACCGCGAAGATCGCGCCGGTCTGGATCGCGATGTCGAAGACCTTGGCCTTCTCCCCGCCGAAGTCCAGCAGCGCTGCCGTGAGGATCAGGTGCCCGGTGGACGAGATCGGCAGGAATTCGGTCAGCCCCTCGACCACGCCCATGATCGCGGCCTTGCTCAGCAGCAGGATGTCCAACGCGTCGCCCATGCAAAAGGCGCGGATGATACGGGGCCGCCTGACGCGTGACGGCAGCGCTACGGCAGCGGCTCGATCGTGATCTCGAGCCCGGCCGGCGTCACCTGCAGCGCGCCCGGGCGGTAGCCCGCAGCGCGCAGCGTCTGCAGCCGCGCCTCGGGCACGCGGTACAGCACCAGGTCGTCGAGCAGCCGCTCGGCCAGCGTGATGCCCATGCGCTGCAGCAACTCGGCGCGGCGCGTGGACCCGAGCGCGGCGTCGGCGAACTGCAGGCTGCGCACGCGGGGCTGTACCAGGCGCACGCTGCCGTCGGATGGCTCCCAGCGCAGCCCATAGTCCAGCGCCAGCCGCGCCTGCACGCTGCGGCCCGAGCGGCGCTCACTGCCTTGCAGCGTCAGCTCGGTGGCCAGGCGGTTGGCCGGCGCGTCCAGGCGCAGCACGGGGTCGGACAGCTGCAGCTCGATGCTGTCCAGCACGCTGCGCTGCAATGGAAAGCGCCGCGCCAGTTGCGCCTGCAGTTCGGCTTCGCTCAGCGTGATGCTGCGCGGCACGCCGGCGCAGCCAGCGAGCAGCAGCGCGGCCAGCGCCAGCGCCGCGCCGCGCCTATTCATGGCGCAGCGCATCGATCGGCAGCAGCGCGGCCGCGCGCCGCGCCGGATAGAAGCCGAAGAACACGCCCACCGCAGCCGAGAAGCCCACCGCCAGCAGGATCGACTCCCCCGCCAGCACCACCTGCCAGCCGGCAAGGCTGCCGATGGCCCAGGTCGCCAGCAGCCCCAGCACGATGCCGATGGCGCCGCCGGCCAGGCTCATCGCCACGGCCTCGATCAGGAACTGGCCGAGGATGTCGCGCGAGCGCGCCCCCACCGCCATGCGCAGCCCGATCTCGCGCGTGCGCTCGGTCACGCTGACCAGCATGATGTTCATGATGCCGATGCCGCCGACCACCAGGCTGACCCCGGCCACCGCCGCCAGCAGCAGCGACATGACGCGAGAGGACTCTTCTTGCGCCTGCAGCATCTCGCTCAGGTTGCGGATGCGGAAGTCGTCGTCGGCGCCGGCGGGCAGGCGGTGGCGCTGGCGCAGCAGCACGCCGATCTTGTCGCCGGCGTCGCTCATGCTCTGGCCTTCGCGCACCTTGACGCTGATCGCGCCCACACGCTTGATGCGCCCGGCGCTCATGCCCTCGATGCGGTTGCGGTAGGTCGACAGCGGCACCAGGATGACATCGTCCTGGTCCTGCCCCCAGGAGTTCTGGCCCTTGCGCGACAGCACGCCCACCACCTGCATCGGCACCTTGCGCACGCGCAGCGTCTGGTCGACGGGGTCGGCGCCGCCGAACAGTTCGCGCGCCACGGTGCGCCCCAGCAGCACCACCTTGGCCGAGCCGGCGAGGTCGGCATCGTCCAGGTTGCGCCCGGACTCGACCGGCCAGTCGCGCACTTCCAGGTAGTCGGCGCTGGTACCCATCACCGTGGTGCTCCAGTTGGCGTTGCCCGCCACCACCTGCGTGCTGCTGCGCAGGCTGGCGGCGGCGGCCTGCACCTCGGGCACCTCGACGGCGATGGCGCGCGCGTCCTCTTCGGTAAGCGTCTGGCCGGTCTGCGCGCCCAGGCGCACGCCGCCGCTGGTGACCGCGCCGGGCAGCACCAGCATGATGTTGGTGCCCAGCGCCTTGATCTGCTCTTCCACCCGCTGGCGTGCGCCGCCGCCGATGGCGATCATCGTGATCACCGCGGCCACGCCGATGATGATGCCCAGCATCGTCAGCATGCTGCGCAGCCAGTTGGTGCCCAGCGCGCGCAGCGCGGCAACGAAGGCCGTCCACAGGTTCATGCCACGGCCTCGATGCCGCGCGCCGGCTGCAGCGTGTCCTCGACGATGCGCCCGTCGCGCACCACGATGCGCCGCCGCGCCCACGCCGCGATATCGGTCTCGTGCGTGACCATCACCACGGTCATGCCCTGCGCGTTCAACTCGGCCAGCAGCCGCATGATGTCCTCGGAGGTGTGCGTATCCAGCGCGCCGGTGGGCTCGTCGGCCAGGATCAGCTGCGGCGCGTTGACCAGCGCGCGCGCGATCGCCACGCGCTGCTGCTGCCCGCCCGACAGCTCGGCCGGGGTGTGTGCCGCGCGTTCGGCCAGGCCGACGCGGCGCAACGCGGCCAACGCACGCTCGCGCCGTGCGGCGGCTTTGACGCCGGCGTAGACCATCGGCAGCGCCACGTTGTCCAGCGCGCTGGTGCGCGGCAGCAGGTTGAACTGCTGGAAGACGAAGCCGATGCGCCGGTTGCGCAGCGCCGCCAGCGCGTCGCCGCCCAGGCGGTGCACGTCCTCGCCGGCCAGCCGCAACGTGCCGCTGTCGGGGCGGTCCAGGCAGCCGAGCATGTTCATCAGCGTGCTCTTGCCCGACCCCGACGCGCCCATGATGGCGGCGAACTCGCCCTGGCCGATGTCCAGCGACACGCCGTCCAGCGCCTGCACCAGCTGCGCGCCCATGCGGTAGCGCTTGACCAGCGCGCGGGCCTCGATCAGCGCCACGGCCGCAGCGCCGGTCAGAACAGCGGCCGCGGCGCCGCGCGCGTGGCGCCCGCCGCGCCGGCCGCGGTGCTCACCGCGGTGACCACGCTGGCGCCTTCGACCAGCACCGCGGCCTCGGGCGAGTGCGGCGCCACGATCAGCTCGGTCATCACGCCGTCGCTGATGCCCAGGCGCACGCCGTAGGCGCGCGGCTTGCCGGCGTGCAGCACATACACGCGCCCGCGCGTGACCTGCCGCCCGGCCAGCTCGGCCAGCAGCGTGCCGTAGCGCGCCTGCTGCTCGGGCCGAAGCTGCTGGCCGACCATCGCGCGCAGGTCCGACAGGATCAGGTCTCGCGCCTTGGCACGCTGGTCGACCGGCAGACCGGCCAGATCGTCGAAGCGCGGCCGCTGCGCGGCGATCACGGCGTCGATCTGCGCGACCTGCGGCGGCGTCAGCTGCAGCTCGGCGATCAGCCGCTTGCGCACTTCGGCCAGCGGCCCGCTGCTGCCGCCGTCCGCCGGTGCCGGGGGCGCCGCCGGCGCCGACGCCGCCGCGTCGGGCTCGACGCCGGCGATGCGCACGCGCAGCGCCGCGTTCGGCAGTTTCAGCACGTCGTCGCGCGTGTCGGTGACGATGCGCACGTTGGCCGTCATGCCCGGCAGCATCAGCGAGCCGGGGTTGGCGAAGCCCACCACCACGGTGTACGAGACCACGTTTTGCGCCGACACCGCCGCCTTGCGCACCTGGCGCACCGTGCCTTCGAAACTGCGCCCCGGGAAGGCGTCGATCGTGAAGCCGGCCTTCTGGCCGTCGCGCACGCGCGAGATGTCGGCCTCGTCGATGGCCGCTTCGACCTGCATGTCCGACAGGTTGCGCGCGATCACGAACAGCTCGGGTGCTTGCAGGCTGGCGGCCACGGTCTGCCCGACCTCGACGCTGCGCTTGATGACGATGCCGTCCACCGGCGAGCGGATCTGCGTGCGCTGCAGGTCCACGCGCGACTGCTGCAGCTGCGCCTCACGCTGGCGCACGATGGCCTGGGCGTTCTGCTCTTGCGCGCGGGCCACCTGCGCCTGCGCCTGCGCCACCTTCAGCGCCGCGGCCAGCGATGCCGCCTTGGAGCGCGCCGCGTCCAGCTCGGCCGAGGAGATGAAGTCCTGCTCCAGCAGGCCGCGCTTGCGCTGCTCGTCGCGCTGCGCCTCGCCCAGGTCGCCCTGCGCGCGCGCCACCTGCGCCAGCGCGCTTTGCACGTTGGCCTGCGCGGTCAGCACCGACGCGCGCGTGGCTTCGACGTCGGCGCTGGCCTGGCGCACACGGTGCTCGTAGGTCTGCGGGTCGAGCTGCGCGATCAACTGCCCTTCGCGCACCTGGCTGTTGAAGTCCACGAACAGCTCGCGGATCTGGCCCGACACCTGCGAGCTGACCTGCACCTGCTGCACCGGCGTCACGCTGCCGGTGGCCGACACCGCGGCCTGCAGCGGCCCGCGCTCGATCTTCGCGGTGCGAAAGCTCAGCGCGGGCTCGCTGTCGCGCACGAAGGCCCACCACAGCCCTGCCGCGAGCAGCGCCGCCAGTACCGCCACGCCGGCCCACCGCCTGGTTGTCATGGCGCCGGATTCTAGAGAGCGCCCCCAGACCTGTCGCTGCGCGCCAGGCCCCCCGAGGGGGATGAGTCGACTTGGGAGCGGCCCGGCGTTGACTCATGAGCGCCCCCAGACCTGCCGCTTCGCGCCAGGCCCCCCGAGGGGGATGAGTCAACTTGGGAACGGCCCGGCGTTGACTCATGAGCGCCCCCAGACCCGTCGCTTCGCGCCAGGCCCCCCGAGGGGGATGAGTCAACTTGGGAGCGGCCCGGCGTTGACTCATGAGTGCCCCCAGACCTGTCGCTTCGCGCCAGGCCCCCCGAGGGGGATGAGTCAACTTGGGAGCGGCCCGGCGTTGACTCATGAGCGCCCCCAGACCTGTCGCTGCGCGCCAGGCCCCCCGAGGGGGATGAGTCAACTTGGGAACGGCCCGGCGTTGACTCATGAGCGCCCCGGCGCAGGCCGCGGCGCGAGCGTGTGCCTTGCGCGGCGCAGCGCCGTCGCGCGCCGCCAGCCCGCATTGACCCGGGCGTGCCGCGACGGCTACACTAATGACCGCCTGGTCAGTTATTCGATGCCCACCCTTCCCACCCCCGCGCGGCAGCGCCGCAAGCAGGCGCGCCCGCAGGAATTGCTGCGCGCCGCACTCGAGCTGTTCGTTGCCAAGGGCTTCAGCGCCACGCGCAGCGACGAGGTCGCCGCGCACGCCGGCGTGGCCAAGGGCACGCTGTACCTGTACTTTCCCAGCAAGGAAGAACTGTTCAAGGCGGTGGTGCGCAACAACATCGCCTCGCTGATCGCCGAGGGCCAGCAGATCGCCGACGCCTTCGAGGGTTCCAGCGAAGAGCTGCTGCGGCTGCTGATGCATGGCTGGTGGCGGCGCATCGGCGAGACCGACGCCGGCGCGATCTTCAAGATCATCGTCTCCGAAGTGCGCAACTTCCCCGAGCTGGCGCGCTTCTACACCGGCGAGGTGATCGTGCCGGCCTACCGGCTGGTGTCCGGCGCGCTGCAGCGCGGCATCGATCGCGGCGAGTTCCGCGCGGTGCCGGTGCGCGAGGCGGCGCACACGCTGATCGCGCCGATGCTGCTGCAGGCGCTGCACCGCCATTCGGTCGGCGCTTGCATGCACACGGGGCTCGAGATGAGCCCGACCCGGCTGATCGACACGCAGATCGACCTGATGCTGCGCGGCCTGCAAACCACCGCACCCGCCACCACACCCGCCGCCGCACCTTCCCGGGCCGCGCCGGGCCGGCCGGCCGCGCGCGCCAGCGCCGTGCCGGCCAAGGCGCAGGCATCGCGCAACGCAGCCAAGGCGGCGCTGCGATGAAACGCTGGCACAAGTTCGCGCTGGCGTTGCTGCTGCTGGCGCTGACTGCCGCCGGAGCGGCGCGGCTGCTCGGCGTACGGCGCGCGCTGCCCGCGCCAGCCGGCGCCGCCAAGCCCGATGCCGCGCTCGAGCTGGGCGCGGCCGACCTGGTGGCGCTGCGCCGCGCCGAGTTCACGCGCAGCCTCGAGGTTTCGGGCAGCCTGGTCGCAGTGAACAGCGCCTTCGTCAAGGCGCGCGTCGCCGCCGAGGTGAAGTCGGTGGCGGTGCGCGAAGGCGACCGCGTGCGCGCCGGCCAGGTGCTGGTGCAGCTGGACACCACCGAGTTCGATTGGCGGGCGCGCCAGGCCGAGCAGCAGGCGCAGGCCGCACGCGCGCAGCTCGAGATCGCGCAGCGCAGCCTGAGCAACAGCCGCTCGCTGGTGGCGCAGGGCTTCATCTCGGCCACCGCGATGGAAAACGCGGTGTCCACCGAAGCCGGCGCACAAGCCACCTTGCAGGCGGCGCAGGCGGCGGTGGAGCTGGCGCGCAAGGCGCGCGGCGATGCCACGCTGGCCGCACCGATCGGCGGCTTCGTCGCGCAGCGGCTGGTGCAGCCGGGCGAGCGCGTGGCGGTGGATGCCAAGCTGCTCGAGATCGTCGACCTGTCCAGGCTGGAGCTGCAGGCCAGCGTGCCGCCCGAAGACGCGGGCCTGCTGCGCGTGGGGGCGCACGCGCAATTGCGTGTGGACGGCATCGCCGGCACGGTGGCGGCGCAGGTGGTGCGCATCAACCCGAGCGCGCAACCCGGCTCGCGCAGCATCGTCGCCTACCTCGAGCTTGCGCCCAACCCGGCGCTGCGCCAGGGGCTGTTCGCGCAGGGCCGCATCGAGCTGCAGCGCCGCGATGCGCTGCTGCTGCCGCTGGACGCGGTGCGCAACGACCAGGCGCAGCCCTATGCGCTGCGCGTGCAGGGCGAGCAGGTGCTGCAGCGCACGCTGCAGCTGGGTGAGCGCGGCCGCGCCGGCGACGCCGAGGTCGTCGAAGTGCTGGACGGTCTGGCTGCCGGCGACCAGGTGCTCGCCGGCAACCTGGGCGCGGTGCGCGACGGTGCACGCGTGCGCGTCGCGCCAGCGCCCGGCGCCGCGCCGCCCGGCGCTGGCGCCGCCGCTTCCGGCGCGGCGCCGCGCTGAACGACGCAGCAGCGCCAGGCCATGTGGTTCACCCGCGTCGCGATCGCCAACCCGGTGATGGCCACCATGCTGATGCTGGCGCTGCTGGTGCTGGGCGGGTTTTCCTACCAGCGGCTGAAGGTCGACCAGTTCCCGGACATCGAGTTCCCCACCGTGGTGGTGCAGATCGACTACCCCGGCGCGGCGCCCGAGATCGTCGAGAACGAGGTCACGCGCAAGGTCGAAGAAGCGGTCAACACCATCGCCGGGCTGAACCAGCTGTTCTCGCGCTCGTACGAGGGCAGCTCGGTGGTGATCGCGCAGTTCAACCTGGACATGGACGCGCGCAAGGTGGCCGACGACGTGCGCGAGAAGGTCGCGGCGATCCGCCCGCTGCTGCGCGACGAGGTCAAGGAGCCGCGCGTGTCGCGCTTCGACCCGGCGAGCCGGCCGATCTACTCGCTGGCGCTGACCTCGCCCGACGGCTCGCGCAGCGCGCAGCAGTTGAGCACCTTCGCCGACCAGGTGGTGCGCAAGCGGCTGGAAAACGTGCGCGGCGTCGGCTCGGTGACGCTGGTGGGCCCGCGCAAGCGCGAGGTCAACCTCTACCTGCGCCCGGCAGCGCTGGACGCGATGGGCATCGGCGTGGACCAGGTGCTGGCCGCGGTGCGCGCCGACAACCGCGAACTGCCCGCCGGCGTGCTGCGCACCGGCGAGGCCGAGAAGCTGCTGAAGGTCGACGCGCGTTTGCGCCAGCCGGCCGACTTCGCGCAGATCATCGTCGCACGCAAGAACGGCGCGCCGGTGCGCCTGGGCCAGTTGGCCGACATCGTCGACGGCCCCGAGGAAGTCGACAGCCTGGCGCTGTTCAACGGCGAGCGCACGCTGGTGCTGGACGTGCGCAAGTCGCAGGGCGAGAACACCATCGAGATCGCCGACGCGCTGAACGCGGCGGCCGAACAGCTGCGCGCGCAGCTGCCGCCGGGCGTGGCGATCGACGTGGTGCGCGACAACTCGCGGCCGATCCGCGTGTCGGTGCGCAACGTGCAGCGCACGCTGCTCGAAGGCGCCTTGCTGACCATCGGCATCGTGTTCCTGTTCCTGAATTCGTGGCGCTCCACCGTGATCACCGGGCTGGCGCTGCCGATCGCGCTGGTCGGCACCTTCCTGGTGATGTACGCGCTGGGCTTTTCGATCAACATGGTCACGCTGATGGCGATGAGCCTGTGCGTGGGCCTGCTGATCGACGACGCGATCGTGGTGCGCGAGAACATCGTGCGCCACGTGCAGATGGGCAAGGACGCGCACGCGGCCGCGCTCGAAGGCACGCAGGAGATCGGGCTGGCGGTGCTGGCCACCACCTTGTCGATCGTCGCGGTGTTCCTGCCGATCGGCTTCATGGGCGGCATCGTCGGCAAGTTCTTCCATGAGTTCGGCATCACCATCGTCGCGGCGGTGCTGATCAGCATGTTCGTCAGCTTCACGCTCGACCCGATGCTGTCCAGCGTGTGGCACGACCCGGCGATCCACGCCGAAGGCGCCGCGCCTTCGCGCCGCAGCCTGTACGACCGCAGCATCGGCCGCCTGACCGGCGCGGTGGACGCGTTCTCACACCGGCTGGGCGGCGCCTATACGCTCATCCTCGCGTGGTCGCTGCGCCACAAGCGCGCCACGCTGGCCGTGGCGCTGGCCAGCTTCGGCGCCAGCTTCGCGCTGCTGCCGCTGATCGGCACCGAGTTCATCCCCAAGGCCGATTACTCCGAAACCTTCGTCACCTTCAACACCCCGGTGGGCAGCTCGATCGAGGTCACCGAGGCCCGGGCGAAGCAGGTGGAGCGCATCGTGCGCGAGCGCCCCGAGGTGCTGTACACCGTGACGACGATCAACACCGGCCAGGTGCTGGGGCGCAACCAGGTGCAGATCTTCGTGCGCCTGGTCGACCGCCGCGATCGAGCGCTCAGCGTCGACCAGCTGTCGGTGCCGCTGCGCCAGCGGCTGGCCGCGGTGCCCGGCATCACGGTCACGCACGTCGGCCTGCTCGACCCGATCGGCGGCGCCAAGCCGATCCAGCTGTCGCTGCAGGGCGCCGACCTGCGCGAGCTCGACCGCTTGACCGCGCAGCTGCTGCCGCGGCTGGCGGCGATCCCCGGCCTGGTCGACCTGGACACCAGTTCCAAACCCAACAAGCCGGCGGTGTCGATCCTGGTCAAGCGCGACGCCGCCTCCGACGCCGGCGTGGGCGTGGGCGCGATCACCTCGGCCTTGCGCACGCTGGTGGCCGGCGAGACGCTGGGCAGCTGGCGCGCCGACGACGACCAGAACTACGACGTCAAGCTGCGGCTCGCACCCGATGCGCGGCATAGCGCGGCCGACATCGAGCGCCTGGGGCTGACGGTGGGCGCCAACGCCGACGGCTCGGCGCGCATCGTGCGGCTGTCGCAGGTGGCGCAGCTGCTGCCGTCCAGCGGCGCCAACCAGATCAACCGGCGCGACATGAACCGCGAGGTCGAGATCACCGCCAACGTCTCCGGCCGCGCCGCCGGCCAGGTGGCCGCCGACATCCGCGCGGTGCTGGCCGATACCGCCTTCCCGCCGGGCTACGGCTACCGCTTCGGCGGCTCGACCAAGGACATGCAGGAGAGCTTCGTCTACGCGGTGCAGGCGCTGGCGCTGGGCGTGATCTTCATCTACATGATCCTGGCCAGCCAGTTCCGCAGCTTCCTGCAGCCGCTGGCGCTGATGAGCTCGCTGCCGCTCACGCTGATCGGCGTGGTGCTGGCGCTGCTGGCCTTCGGCTCGACGCTGAACATGTTCTCGATCATCGGCATCGTGATGCTGATGGGGCTGGTGACGAAGAACGCGATCCTGCTGATCGACTTCGCCATCCGCGCCCGCGAGGGCACGGTTCGTGCGGACGGCTCGCGCGCCGAAGGCATGGAACGCAGCGCCGCGCTGCTGCATGCCGCGCGCGTGCGGCTGCGGCCGATCCTGATGACCACGCTGGCCATGATCTTCGGCATGCTGCCGCTGGCGCTGGGCCTGAGCGAAGGCTCCGAGCAGCGCGCGCCGATGGGCCAGGCGGTGATCGGCGGCGTCATCACCAGCTCGCTGCTGACGCTGGTGGTGGTGCCCGTGATCTATTGTTATCTGGACGACCTGGCGCAGTGGTGGCGCAGCCGCCGCACCGGCGGCGCCGCAAGGCTGCAGCCAGACTCGCCGGCCTAGAATTCGCCCGCCCTGCCCGACGCACAGGATCCGCCGCATGAACACCGAACAAGCCCGCTTCAACATGATCGAGCAGCAGATCCGGCCGTGGGACGTGCTCGACCCGGCCGTGCTGGCGCTGCTGAGCCAGGTGCAGCGCGAGAACTTCGTGCCCGAGGCGCACCGCGCGCTGGCCTTCATGGACACCGAGGTGCCGCTGCCCGACGGCCAGTGCATGCTGGCGCCGCGTGTCGAAGCCCGCCTGCTGCAGGAGCTGCAGCTGCAAGGCGGCGAGAACGTGCTCGAGGTCGGCGCCGGCTCGGGCTTCATGGCCGCGCTGCTGGCGCACCGCGCGCGCCAGGTGCTGACGCTCGAGATCTCCGAGACGCTGGCGCGGCTGGCGCAGCACAACCTGCAGCGCGCGCGCATCGCCAACGTCACGGTGCGCCACTACGACGGGTCGCTCGGCGCGCGCGGCGAGGCGCCCTTCGACGCCATCGTGCTGTCGGGCTCGGTGGCCGAGGTGCCGCAGCCGCTGCTCGAGCAGTTGAAGCGCGGCGGGCGGCTGATCGCCATCGTCGGCGGCGAGCCGGTGATGCGCGCGCGGCTGTACAAGCGCATCGACGATGCGTCGTGGTCGCAGGACGACCTGTTCGACACCGTCGCACCCAGGCTGCGCAACTTCCCGCAGCCCGAGCGCTTCAGCTTCTGACGGCCGCGCCGTGACGGGGACGCGCCGCTTCGCACCGAAGCTTGCACGACAACTGACCACGGCAACGCTGGCCGCGCTGCTGTGCGGCGCGGCGCACGCGCAAGGGCTGGTCGAGCTGTACGAGGCGGCGCGCGCCTACGACGCCACCTACCTGGCCGCACGCGCGCAGGCCGACGCCGCCGAGTACCGCGCCGCGCAGGCCGACGCGCTGGCGCTGCCCACGCTGTCGGCCAACCTCAAGGGCGTGGGCACGCAGGTCGACCTGCCCGGCGGGCGCTCGGGCGACAACAACGCGTTGCAGGGCGGCCTGAACGGGCGCATGCCGCTGTTCAACCGCGCCAACCAGGCCACGATCGAGCAGGCGCAGCGCGCGCTGATCGCCTCCAAGGCCGAGCTCGAGTCGGCCGAGCAGGACCTGATCATCCGGCTGGCGCAGGCCTACTTCGACGTGCTGTCGGCCAAGGACGACGTCGCGCTGGCCGAGGCCAACAAGGCCTACATCCTCGAGCAGTTGGCCTCGGCCAAGCGCAACTTCGAGGTCGGCACCGCCACCATCACCGACGCGCGCGAGGCGCAGTCGCGCGCCGACCTGGCCGCCGCGCAGCAGATCGCCGCCGAGAACGCGCTGATCAACCGCCGCATCGCGCTGGCCTATCTGGTGGGCAGGCGCGGCGTCGAGCCGCTGCCGCTGGCCACGCCGGTGGTGCTGCCGAAGATCCAGCCGGCCAACGTCGAGGAATGGGTCACGGTGGCCGACACCGTGCACCCGCAGGTCACGCGCACGCGCGTCGCGTACGAGGTGGCGCAGCTCGAGATCGACAAGGCCAAGGCCGGCTTGTTGCCCACGGTGGACGCGGTGGCCTCGGTGGGCGCGAACAAGGCAAGCGGTGAATCGATCATCCCCGGCACCACGCGCTCGGCCTCGGTGGGCGTGGAGCTGAACTGGCCGATCTACACCGGCGGCGCGGTGCAAAACCGCATCAGCGAAACCGTCGCGCTGGAGCAGCGCTCGCGCGAGGAATTCGAGAGCGCGCGCCGCACGGTGGCGCAGAACACGCGTGTGGCCTATTTCGGCGTGCAGTCGGGCGAAGCGCTGGTCAAGGCGCTGGAGGCCGCGGAAGCCTCGAGCCGGCTGTCGCTGGAGGCCACGCAGCTGGGCTACAAGGTCGGCGTGCGCGTCAACATCGACGTGCTGAACGCGCAGACGCAGCTGTTCCAGACGCGGCGCGACCTGTTCAAGTCGCGCTACGACGTACTGGTCAACAGCCTGCGGCTGCGCCAGGCCTCGGGCCAGCTGACGCCGTACGACCTGCTGGCGGTGAACAGCCTGCTGTCGCGGCCCTGATCCGCGGCGGCACGCCAAGCCGCGGCACGGTGCGGCGGCTCGCGGCGCAAAGCGGCCGAAGGCCGCTTTGCGCCGCGAGCAGGCGTCGCCTCCCCGAGGGCCTGGATGCGAGGGCCGCGCGGGCGTCCCGGCCACGCAGCGGTCGGCGAGTCTGCGGCAGCCGTTGCGCAGGCGGGTCACGCACTTGCACAGGCTGTGCGCGGTGGTCGGCCCGACGGCGTCGACGCCGGTCGCGTCGTACTTTCAGCGGCGATTGGCGGCTTCGGCGGCGAGCTTGATCTCCTCGTTGGCTTCGCGCAGCAGCTCCTTGGCGCGCGCGACGTGCCCGCCCAGCTGGTAGTCGTTGGCCACCTGCGCATCGCTCAGCCGCTCGAAGGCGTGCACCACCAGCCGCTGCGCCGCGGCCAGGTTGCCGTGGCGTGCGGGGTCGATGTTCTGCACCGGCACCTGGGCCGACACGGCGCAGGCGGCCAGGGCCGCCACGCCGGCCAGCACGATGTATTTGGAACGCGGGGTCTTCATGGATCGGTCCTTCGGGGTTGAGCAGCGAAGCATCCGGGGTGGTGGATGCCATGAGAAATACCGTTTCGATATGCACCCATCGTTGCCGCCTATGGCAGCGCCGATCCGGCGCAGCAGGCGGTCAGCGCCTGCAGGGCAGCCGGCGGCCGGGTGTCGAAGGCCGCAGCGCCGATCCGCGCGTGCCCGAGCCCAAGCCATATCGCCCGCCTATGGCCGCATCGCGAAACGGTATTTCTCTTGGCCCCGCAGCGCCTACACAGTCCACTGCCCACCACCAAGGAGTGATTCATGTCCAAGCTGATCTACCGCGTCGTTTCCGCCTGCGGCGCGCTGGGCTACGGTTTCCCGAAGGCGTCGATGGACAAGGCCATCGAAGACCGCATCGACGCCATCGTCTCCGACGCCGGCTCGATGGACGCCGGCCCTTACTTCCTGGGCACCGGCACGCAGTACTTCGAGCGCGAGGCCGTCAGGTGCGACTACACGCACATGGTGCGCGCCGGGCTGGCGACCGGCGCGCCGGTGATCCTGGGCAGCTGCGGCATGGCCGGCGGCGAGCGCAACCTGCAATGGATGCTCGATGTGGCGAAGGAAGTGTTCGCCGAACTCGGCGTGCGCGATGCCAAGGTGGCGACGATCAGCGCCGAGCTGGCGCCCGAGCTGGTCATGCGCGAGCTGAAGGCCGGCGCGCTGCTGCCAACCGGCCACGGCCCGGTGCTGGATGAAGACGCGCTGCGCCAGAGCGTGATCGTCGGCCAGATGGGCATCCACCCGATCCTGACCGCGCTGCAGGCCGGGGCGCAGTACATCTTCGCCGGCCGCAGTTGCGACGTGGCGCTGTTCGCCGCCGACATGGTGCGCCGGGGCATCGCCCCCGGCCTCGCCTATCACGTGGGCCATGTGCTCGAGTGCGGCGCGCTGGCCTGCGACCCGGGTTCGCCGTCGGACTGCCTGGTGGCCGAGGTCTACGACGACGGCAGCGCGGTCTTCGTCGCGCCCAACCCCGAGCGGCGCTGCACGCCGTATTCGATCGCCGCGCATTCGCTGTACGAGGAGAGCCACCCGCAACTGCAGTTCTATCCCGAAGGCGTGCTGCTGATGGACCGCACCGAGTTCTTCGCCCGCGACGCGCGCAGCGCCGGCATCCGCGACAGCCGTTTCATCCACGCCGGTGCACCCTGGCCGTGGAGCATCAAGCTCGAAGGCTCACGCCGGCTGGGCGCGCGCAA
>Ga0116166_1001747_pt1 | contig 19101 bp, 19 predicted proteins | sample AD_JPNMR2_MetaG_FD_89884 | JGI IMG/M metagenome (GOLD analysis project Ga0116166, IMG submission 89884) | Active sludge microbial communities of municipal wastewater-treating anaerobic digesters from Japan - AD_JPNMR2_MetaG | ecosystem: Engineered > Bioreactor > Anaerobic > Digestate | place...
ATCGACCGCATGCTGGTCGGCACCGCGTCGCAGCTGGGGCTGATCTCGCTCGAAGCCGCGCTCGAGGCCTTCGACGGCGTCGAGCTGGCCGCGCTGCGCCGCAAGAGCCAGGCGCTGACCGGGCTGTTCATCCAGCTGGCCGACCAGGAACTCAGCGGCTTCGGCCTGGCCTCGCCGCGCGACGCGGCGCAGCGCGGCAGCCAGGTGTCGCTGACGCACGCGCAGGGCTACGCGATCATGCAGGCGCTGATCGAGCGCGGCGTGATCGGCGACTACCGCGCCCCCGACATCCTGCGCTTCGGCTTCGCGCCGCTGTACGTGCGCTACGCCGACGTGTGGGACGCGATCGCGACGTTGAAGGACGTGATGGCCACCGGCGCGTGGAACACACCCGAGTTCCTGACGCGCAAGGCCGTGACCTGAGGCCGCCGGCCAACGCGCGGGCGCGTGTTCATGGCGCCCGTTGCTCGCGTTCGTTTCTTCAACACACATCCAAAGGAGACTTCTCATGTCCTTGCATCCGATGCGCCGAAGCTTCATCGGCCTGTGCGCCGCGGCGCTGTGCGGCGGCGCGGCCGCGCAGAGCGGCCCGGTCAAGCTGCTCGTCGGCTTTCCTGCCGGCGGCGCCGGCGACATCGTCGCTCGCGTCGTCGGCGAGAAGCTGGCGGCCTCGCTCGGCACCACGGTGATCGTCGAGAACAAACCCGGCGCCGGCGGGCGCATCGCGGCCGACCAGCTGAAGAACGCGCCGGCCGACGGCAACACGGTGATGATCGCGCCGCCGGCACCGATCGTGATCGCGCCGCTGACCTTCCGCAAGCTGGGCTACCACCCCGACACCGACTTCCAGCCGGTGGCGCAGCTGGTGCGGTTTCCGCTGGTGATGGCCACCGGCGGCACCAGCCCGTACAAGACGCTGGCCGACGTGGCGACGAAGTTCAAGGCCGATCCGAATCAGGCCACCTTCGGCACCTCGGCCGCGGGCAGCCAGCTGCACTTCCTCGGGCTGATGTTCGGCCAGGCGATCAAGGTCGACATGACCCACGTGCCCTACCAGGGCGGCGCGCCGCTGGTCACCGACCTGATCGGCGGGCAGATCCCGATCGGCATCGACACCTTCGCCTACGACTTCCACAAGTCGGGCAAGCTGCGCTTCCTGGCGCAGTCCGGCGCCGAGCGCTCGGTGATCATGCCGGACGTGCCGACCTTCAAGGAGCAGGGCTTCCCGACGGTGGTCGGCGAAGCCTGGTTCGGCGCCTTCGTTCCGGCCAAGACCCCGGCGGCGGTGGTGCAGCGCCTGAGCGATGCGATGACGGCGGCCGTCAGGATGCCGGACGTCAAGGAAAAACTCGCCGCGGCCGGGCTCGAAGCGACCGGGCTGGCCACGCCGGAGTTCAGCAAGCTGGTCGCTGCCGACCGCGCGCGCTGGAAGCCGGTGATCGAGGCCTCGGGCTTTCGTGGCGACTGAAGCGCCGCCCGCGGGGGCTTGCACGCGCCATCCGGTTTCACCAGACGCCGCGTGCTCGCGCTGCAGGCCATCGACCTGGCCGCGGGCCCGGGCGCGCGCTGTACGGCTGCTGGCCGCGGCCCGACGCCGGCTTCAAGAAGGCGATGACGCTGAAGTCGCGCGTGGCCAGCGTCAACGCCTACCCGGCCGGCAGCGGCGTCAGCTGCGACCATGCCTACGTGCTGCAGCGCGACTCGCGTCTGGCGAACATCCCGGTCGGCTATTCGGACGGCTACCGGCGCGTGTTCGGCAACAAGGCGCAGGTGCTGATCAACGGCAAGAGGGCGCCCATCGTCGGCAAGATCACCATGAACACCTTCATGGTCGACGTCACCGACCTGCCCGAGGTGCAGCCCGGCGACGAGGTCGTGCTGTACGGCCGGCAGGGCGACCAGGAGATCACGCAGGCCGAGCTGCAGAAGATCATGAACGACATCCTGGTCGACATGGCCACGCCGTGGGCCTTCGCCAACCCGCGCATCCTGGCGCCGCGCCGTGCATCCGCCGGCGCTGCGCAGCCCAAGTCCTGACGGCGTCGCCGCGGCGGCACGCCGCGTGTGGCCGCGCGCACGCTGAAGCTGCAGCCGCTGCAGCCGCTGCAGCATATTCGGCAAGCCGATCGAGTCGGGCGCCGGGCGGCGGCGCGGCGGTCGTCCTGACCCGAACGTGCAGCCATGGTGCGTGCCGGCAAGCGCGGCGGCCCTGGTATTCCCGTCGTCTATGGCTGGATGCCATCGTTTCATTATTCAAAACCGACCCCGCTTACTAGACTGCCCCGCATTCGCTGCCCCGGGCAGGCCATGAGCCCGCCAGGCAGCCAGCCACCGGATCTGGGCGGCGCCCACCGCGCTCGAGCGACACGTGCGCACACCAAGCCAGCGCCGACCGGCCCACGACTTCAGCGCGAGCGAGCAGCCATGATCTTGAGGACAGTGGAATTGAATCAGCGCCTCAAGGCGGTGGCCGATCAGTTGTGGCAGGCCGCCGCCAGCGCCCAGCCGATCGCGCCGGTGCGCGATGCGATCGAAGCCGCGGCGCTGGACGGCAACGTGCTGGCCGCGGCCTACGCGGTGCAGCAGCAGATCAGCCAGCGCCGGCTCGACGCCGGCGGCCGCCTGGTCGGGCGCAAGATCGGCCTGACCTCGAAGGCGGTGCAGCGCCAGCTCGGCGTCGGCTCGCCCGACTTCGGCGCGCTGTTCGCCGACATGGCGGTGGCCGACGGCGAGGAGATCGCCTGGCCGCGGCTGATGCAACCCAAGGCCGAAGCCGAGATCGCGCTGGTGCTCGAGCGCGACCTGCCGCACGCGCGGCACACGGTGGCCGATCTGATCTCGGCCACCGCCTACGCGCTGCCGGCGATCGAGGTGGTGGGCAGCCGCATTGCGAACTGGGACATCCGCTTTGCCGACACCGTGGCCGACAACGCCTCGTCGGGGCTGTTCGTGCTGGGCACGCGGCCGGTGGCGTTGCGCAAGCTCGATCTGGCCGACTGCGGCATGGTGATGGAGCGCCGCGGCGACCCGGTGTCGGTGGGCGGCGGCGCCGCCTGCCTGGGCAACCCGCTGAACGCGGCCGTCTGGCTGGCCGACACGATGGTGCGCATGGGCACGCCGCTGCGCGCCGGGGACGTGGTGCTGAGCGGCGCGCTCGGCCCGATGGTCGCGGTCGAGCCGGGCGACGTCTTCAGCGCGCAGATCGAAGGGCTGGGTTCGGTGCGCGCAGTGTTCGCGCACCACTGAGTCAGGGCAAGGAGGCGCCACGATGAATCTGATCCAGGAAGCCGCGGCGGTACTCGACCGCGCCGCGTTCGACCGGCACGAGGTCGACCCGTTCCCGCAAGGGCATTTCACGCTGGCGCAGGCCTACCAGATCCAGCGCGCGTCGATCGCGCGGCGCATCGAACGCGGCGAGCGCGCCAAGGGCATCAAGCTGGGTTTCACCAGCCGCGCCAAGATGCAGCAGATGGGCGTGGACAGCCTGATCTGGGGGCTGCTGACCGACGCCATGGTCGAAGAGGACGGCGGCATCGTCGATCTGGGTCGCTACATCCACCCCCGCGTCGAACCCGAGGTCTGCTTCGTCACGCGCCGCGTCATCGACGTGCCGCTCACCGCGCTCGAGGCGGTGGACTACCTGGAAGCGGTGGCGCCGGCGCTGGAGATCATCGACTCGCGCTACCGCAACTTCAAGTTCAGCCTCGAAGGCGTGGTCGCCGACAACTGCTCGTCGGCCGGGCTGGTGGTGGGGCCCTGGTCGCGCAAGTTCGACGGCCTGGCCAATGCCGGCGTGCGTGTGTTGTTCGACGGGCGCGACGTGCTGGTGGGCTCGACCGCGGCGATCCTTGGCCATCCGCTGCGCTCGGTGGTGCAGGCCTCGCGCTTGCTGCACGCTGCCGGCATGAGCCTGCCCGCGGGCTCGCTGATCATGGCCGGCGGCGCCACCGCGGCCGAGGCGCTGCGCCCGGGGTTGTTCGTGTCGTGCCGCGTCGGCAGCGGTGCCGGCGCGCTCGGCAGCGTTTCGTTCAACACCGCCAACCAGGAGTCGGCCGCATGAGAAAGCTTTCGTCCATCGTCGCCGGCCTGCTCACGCTGGCCTGCAGTTTCGCGCTGGCGCAAAGCGGCGACTTCAAGGTCACGCTGCTCGGCACGGGTGTGCCCAACCCGCGCCCCGAGCGCTTCAGCCAGAGCACGCTGGTCGAGGCCGGTTCGCAGAAGCTGGTGTTCGACATGGGCCGCGGCGTAACGATCCGGCTGTGGCAGCTGAAGCTGCCGATGGGCCGCATCGACGCGCACTTCATCACCCACTTCCATTCGGACCACTTGGTCGGCCTGCCCGACCTGTGGCTCACCGGTTGGCTGCGCCCGCCGTATGGCCAGCGGCAAAAGCCCTTCCTGATCTACGGCCCGCCCGGCACGAAGCGGCTGATGGAAGGGCTGCAGACCGCCTTCGCCGCCGACATCGAGATCCGCCTGGTCGACGAGCAGAACCCGCCCGCCGGCATCGCGGTCGAGGCGCGCGAGTTCGACGCGCCGGCCGTGGTCTACGAGCGCGACGGCGTCAAGGTCAGCAGCTTCGTGGTCGACCACGGCGACGTCATCAAGCCGGCGGTGGGCTACCGCATCGACTACGACGGGCGCAGCGTGGTGATCTCGGGCGACACGCGGCTGACCGAGGAGATCGTGCGCCAGTCCAAGGGCGTCGACCTGCTGATCCACGAGGTCGCGGCGATCGACCCGAAGCTGCTGGCCAGGTCGCCCGCGTTCCAGCGCATCTTCGCGCACCATGTCTCGCCCGAGCAGGCGGGCACGGTGTTCGCACGCGCCCAGCCGAAGCTGGCGGTGTACAGCCACATCGCGCGCTACGAGGACCCGCAAACGCCCGCGCCGAACGACGCCGACATCGTGCGCGAAACCCGCAAGACGTATGCGGGGCCGCTGGCGGTGGGCGTGGACCTGATGCAGTTCGACATCGGTGCCAAGGGCATCGCCATCAGCGTCGTGCAGTGATGCAATGCGCCCGATGACCCTGGACCCCCTGGAGGCTTAGCCATGTCCACCGCTGCCCACCTGATCGCCGGCAAGGCCAAACCGCGCGGCAAGTTTCCGCACTGCAAACGCGCGGGCGACTTCATCTTCGTGTCGGGCACCAGCTCGCGCCGCCCCGACAACAGCTTCGCCGGGGTCGAGGTCGACGAGATGGGCGTCACCAACCTCGACATCCGCGCGCAGACGCGCGCGGTGATCGAGAACATCCGCGACATCCTGGCCAGTGCCGGTGCCGAGCTGCGCGACCTGGTCGAAACCCAGGTGTTCCTGGTCAACATGAACGACTTCGGCGGCTTCAACGAAACCTGGGCCGAGTTCTTCGACTACGACGGCCCGACGCGCACCACGGTGGCGGTGCACCAGCTGCCGCACCCGCACCTGCTGATCGAGATCAAGGCCATCGCCTACAAGCCCCAACAGCCGTCCGCCTGAAGCGGACATTTTCTGCAACGCAAGAAAGGAAGCGCCATGAACCCGAAGTACGGATTGCCGCAGAACCTGATGGGCTGGGTCGACAAGCACCGCGCCAGCCTGAAGCCGCCGGTGTGCAACGCCGCGATCTTTCCGGACGGCGACTACATCATCAACATGGTCGGCGGCGGCAACACGCGCACCGATTTCCACGACAACCCGACCGAAGAAATCTTCTATCAGATCCGCGGCACCGCCTACCTGAACACCTGGGAGAACGGCCGCTTCGGCCGCATCGACCTGAAGGAAGGCGACATCTTCCTGCAGCCGCCGCACCTGATCCACTCGCCGCAGCGCCCCGACCCGAACGGGCTGTGCCTGCTGATCGAGCGGCCGCGCCCGCAAGGCGCGCACGACGCGCTGCAGTTCTACTGCCCCAAGTGCGCGGCGCTGGTCTGGCGTGCCACCAAGCAGCTGGAAAGCCTGGTCGACGACCTGCCCAAGGTGTACGAGATGTTCTACGCCACCAGCGACGCCGAGCGCACCTGCAAGAGCTGCGGTACGGTGCACCCCGGTCGCGACTACGCTGCCTGGCACGCGATCCGGCAGGCCAACGCCTGACACCTGCGCGGCGGGCCGGCCGACGGCCGCACCCGCTGCGCCCTCACCTACCGAACACCACGTTGGAGACAAAGAGCATGAATGTCCGCAAGTTTCGAGCCCTGGCCGTCGCCGCCGCCGCGATGCTGGCCGCCGCCGCGCACGCCGAGGTCAAGATCGGTTTTCTAGGCACCTTCTCGGGCCCGGCCGCCGCGCTGGGGCAGGACCAGTACGACGGCTTCATGCTCGCGCTGGAACAAAAGGGCGGCAAGCTCGGCGGCACGCCGATCAAGATCGTCAAGGAGGACGACCAGCTCAAACCCGACCTGGGCGTGCAGCTGGTGCGCAAGCTGATCGAAAGCGACAAGGTCGACCTGGTCACCGGCGTGACCTTCTCCAACGTGATGATGGCGGTGTCCAAGCCGCTGGCGGCCGCGGGCACGCCCTTCGTCGGCTCCAACGCCGGGCCGGCGCCGCTGGCGGGCAAGGAGTGCCAGCCGAACTTCGTCTTCACCTCGTTCCAGAACGACAACCAGGCCGAGGTGCTGGGCAAGTACGCCACCGACAAGGGCTACAAGAAGCTGCTGCTGCTGGCGCCCAACTACCAGTCGGGCCGCGACCAGGTGACGGGCTTCAAGCGCTACTACAAGGGTGCGGTGGCCGGCGAGGTCTACACGCAGCTGAACCAGCCCGACTACTCGGCCGAACTGGCGCAGATCCAGGCGCTGCAGCCCGACGCGATCTTCGCCTTCTTCCCCGGCGGCATGGGGGTGAACTTCATCAAGCAGATGAGCCAGGCCGGCCTGCTGAAGAAGGTGCCGGTGCTGACCGTGAGCACGGTGGACGGCACGCAGCTGCCGGCGCAAAAGGACGGTGCCATCGGCACGCTGGCCGGCGCGGCCTGGGGGCCGGACCTGCCGAATGCCGCGAACAAGGCCTTCGTCGCCGCCTTCGAGCAGAAGTACGGGCGCATCCCTTCGCAGTCGGCGGCGCAGGGCTTCGATGCGGCGCTGGCGATCGACAGCGCGCTGGCCAAGACCAAGGGCTCGGTGGCCGACAAGGCCGCGTTCATCGGTGCGCTGAAAGCCGCCGAGTTCCCGGCGGTGGTCGGCAGCTTCAAGTTCAACAAGAACGGCTTCCCGATCCAGGACCAGCATGTGTTCGAGGTGGCCAAGGATGCGCAGGGCCGGGTGTCGCTGAAGACCGTGGCCACGCCGCTGCCGGCGCTGCAGGACGCCTACGCCGGCGAGTGCCCGATCAAGTGACGACGGCCGCGTGCCACCTGCCGCCGCGCATCGCCGCGGCGGCATCGAGTTAGCGGGAGTGCGAAATGAGTTGGCAGTTCTTGTTGACCCAGCTGCTCAACGGCGTGCAGTTCGGCCTGCTGCTGTTCCTGATGGCGGCCGGGCTGACGCTGGTGTTCGGCATCATGAGCTTCGTCAACCTGGCGCACGGCTCGCTGTACATGGTCGGCGCCTACCTGGCGGCGCTGACCTACGCGCACAGCGGCTCGTTCTGGCTGGCGCTGCTGGCCGCGGTGGCCGGGTTGTTCGTGCTGGCGTTGCTGCTCGACCGGCTGGCGTTTTCGGCGCTGTACCGGCGCGACCACCTGGACCACGTGCTCGCCACCTTCGGCGTGGTGCTGTTCGCCAACGAGGCGATGCGCATGATCTTCGGCAGCGCGCCGCTGTTCATGGACACGCCGTCGGCGCTGTCCGAGCCGGTGGTGATCGCCGGCTTCAACTACCCGTCGTACCGCGGCGCCATCATCGTTGCCGGGTTGCTGGTGGCCTTCGGGCTGCACGTGCTGATCGACCGCACCCGCGTGGGCATGCTGATCCGCGCCGGCGCCAGCAACCGCAACATGGTGTCGGCGCTGGGTGTGAACATCGGCTGGCTCACCAGCTTCGTCTTCGCGCTGGGCGCGGCGCTGGCCGGGCTGGCCGGTGCGATGGTCGGCCCGGTGCTGTCGATCCAGCCCGGCATGGGCGAGCCGGTGCTGATCCTGACGCTGGTGGTGATCGTCATCGGCGGCATCGGCTCGATCCGCGGTGCGCTGTACGGCGCGCTGATCGTCGGCATCGTCGACACCCTGGGCCGCGGCGTGCTGCCCGGCGTGCTGCACATGGTGCTGACGCCCGAGCTGGCTTCGGCCGCGGGGCCGGCGATCGCCTCGGTGGGCGTGTACGTGCTGATGGCCGCGGTGCTGGCGCTCAAGCCCGAAGGACTCTTTCCGGTGAAGCACTCATGAGCAGCATCCAAACGACCTTGCCCGCGCCGGCACGACCGGCGCCGCGCAACACCGCGCAGACGCTGGCGGTGGCCGCACTGCTGCTGGCCGGCATCGCGCTGCCGCTGGTGGCCGCGGCCAGCGGCGACACCTACTTGGTCACGCTGGCCAGCCGCATGCTGGTGTTCGCGCTGGCCGCGGTGGGGCTGAACATCGCGCTGGGCTTCGGCGGCATGGTCAGCTTCGGCCACGCCATGTACATGGGCCTGGGTGCCTACACGGTGCTGATGCTGGCCGATGCCGGCGTGGCCAATGGCGTGCTGCAGCTGCTGGTGGTGGCGGTGGTGGTCACGCTGATCGCCACCGTGGTGGGCTGGATCTCGCTGCGCACGCAGGGCATCGCCTTCATCATGATCACATTGGCCTTCGCGCAGCTGTTCTTCTTCCTGTTCGTCAGCTTCAAGCCCTACGGCGGCGACGAAGGCATGTCGCTGGCGCAGCCCAGCGGCTTCGGGCCGGTCACCGGCAACCACACCGCGCTGTACTACGCGCTGCTGGCGGCGCTGGCGGGCACGGTCTACGCGTCGTCGCGGCTGGTGCGCTCGCGCTTCGGCCTGGTGCTGCGCGCCACGCGCATCAACGAGCGGCGCGTCAAGGCGGTGGGCACCGCGCCGCTGCCGTACCGGCTCACGGCCTACGTGATCTCGGCGCTGGTGTGCGCGCTGGCGGGCTTCTTCCTGGTCAACCTCACCGGCTTCGTGTCGCCGGCCTACCTGGCCTGGACGGTGTCGGGCGAGCTGATCGTGATGGTGGTGCTGGGCGGCGTGGGCACCGTGGTCGGGCCGGTGGTGGGGGCGATCGGGCTGCTGCTGATCGAAGAAGGCCTGAAGCTGCTGACCGAGCACTGGATGGTGATCTTCGGCCCGCTGATCGTGCTGATGGTGCTGCTGCTGCGCCGCGGCCTGTGGAGCCTGCTGCCCGGCGTGGCCGGCGAGGAAGAAACCGGAGGGTCGCACTGATGGCCGCGCCGCTGCTGCAACTGCATGGCCTGGTCAAGCGCTTCGGCGGCCTGCTGGTCACCGACCACGTCGACATGACCATCGCCCAAGGCGACGTGCACGCCATCATCGGCCCCAACGGCGCCGGCAAGACCACGCTGATCAACCAGATCGTCGGCGAACTCAAGAGCGACGAAGGCCGCATCGAGCTCGACGGGCGCGACGTCACCGCCTGGCCGGTGCATGCGCGCGCGCGCGCCGGGCTGGGGCGCTCGTACCAGATCACCTCGGTGATCCCCGAGTTCAGCGTGCTCGAAAACGTGGTGCTGGCGGTGCAGGCCACGCGCGGCCACAACTTCCGCTTCTGGCAGCCGGCGACCTCGCAGCGCGCGCTGGTCGAAGGCGCCGACCAGCAACTGCAGCGCGTGGGCCTGCTGGCCGAGCGCGACCGGCCGGCCGGTTTGCTCGCCTACGGCCAGCAGCGCCAGCTCGAGCTGGCGATGACGCTGGCCATCGAGCCGCGCGTACTGCTGCTGGACGAGCCGATGGCCGGCCTGGGGCCGGTCGAGACGCAGCAGATGATCACCGTGCTGCAGGGCATCAAGCAGCAGTACGGCATCTTGCTGGTCGAGCACGACATGCACGCGGTGTTCTCGCTGGCCAACGTGTGCAGCGTGCTGGTCTACGGCAAGGTGGTGTTTCGCGGCAGCCCGGCCGAGGTGCAGCACAGCCCGCTGGTGCGCGAGGCCTATCTGGGTGACGAGGAGATCCCCGCATGACTGCACTGTTGGAGGTCTCTGGCCTGGAAGCCGGCTACGGCAAGAGCCAGGTGCTGTTCGGCATGGGCTTGGCCGTGCAGCCCGGGCGCTGCACCACGCTGCTGGGCCGCAACGGCATGGGCAAGTCCACCACCATCAAGAGCGTGATGGGGCTGCTCGAGCCGCTGCGCGGCGAGGTGCGCTGGAAGGGCCAGGCCATCCAGGGCAAGCCGCCCTACGCGGTGGCGCGGTTGGGGCTGGGGCTGGTGCCCGAAGGCCGGCAGATCTTCCCCAACCTGACGGTGCGCGAGAACCTGGTGGCCACCGCGCGGCAACACGGCGCAACGAAGTCGCCTTGGACCGTCGAGCGTGTGCACCAGCTCTTTCCGCGCTTGGCCGAACGTGCGCGCAACTTCGGCAACCAGCTGTCGGGCGGCGAGCAGCAGATGCTGGCCATCGGCCGCGCGCTGCTGACCAACCCCGAGCTGCTGATCCTGGACGAAGCCACCGAGGGGCTGTCGCCGCTGATCCGCCAGGAGATCTGGGCGGCGCTGAGACAGATCAAGTCCGAGGGCATGGCGATCCTGGTGGTCGACAAGAACCTGCTGCCGCTGCTGGCGCTGGCCGATCACCACTACGTCGTGGAAAAAGGCCAGGTGGCGTGGAACGGCACGTCGGTGGAGTTGCGCAACGACCGTTCGGTGCTGCAGCGCTACCTGTCGGCCGGCGGTGGCGACGACGATGCGCACACGACCCCGGCGCTGCCGGTGGACGTGAGCACGCCGGCGCACGCGCCAGCCGGCGGCGAAGCCACGCTGCTGGAAACGCTGTACGTCGAGCACCGCACCATCACCGCGGTGCTGGACACCATGGCCGCGCTGCTGCGCCGCACGGCCGACGAGCGGCTGCCGCTGGCGGCGGCGCCGCTGCAAGCGATCCTGCATTACCTGGACGTCTTCCCCGAGCGCCACCACCACCCGAAGGAAGAGGAGTACCTGTTCCCGGCGATCCGTTCGCGCACCAGCGAGGCCGACGCCGTGCTCGAGCGCTTGCAGCGCCAGCACGTCAGGGGCGACGAGGCGCTGCGCGCATTGCAGCAAAAGCTCACCCGCGCCGAGAGGGGCAGTGCGGCCGAGCTGCCGGTGTTTCTGGACGCGGCGGGCGAGTTCATCGCGCACTACCGCGAGCACCTGCGCATCGAGGAGGTCGAGCTGATGCCGATCGCGCGGCGCGTGTTGAAGCGTGACGAATGGGCGGTGGTGGAGCAGCAGTTCCGCTCGCGCCCCGACCCGCTGCATGCCGATGCCGCCGCGCTCGACCCGCAGGCGCTGCTGCGCCGCATCACCGCGCTGGCACCGGCGCCGCTGGGTTACGGCCCGGCGGCGCAGTGACGCCTGTCCCTGATTGATCCTGGAGCTGACGATGATCGACATCCACTCGCACTTCCTTCCCCGCATCAGCCGCGCCGAGGCGCACGCGGTGCACGCCGAACGCGCGCCCTGGCTCACCATCGACGCCGGCGGCAAGACCGGGCAGATCATGCTCGGCGACAAGCCCTTCCGCCCGGTGCACGACGAGCTGTGGGACGCCGACGCGCGCGTGCGCGGCCTGGACGCCGCCGGCATCGGCCTGCAGATCGTCTGTGCCACGCCGGTGATGTTCGGCTATGCGTGGGACGCGGCGCAGGCGGCCGACTGGGCGGCGCAGATGAACGAGAAGGCGGCGCAGTTCTGCGCCGGCCACCCAAGCCGGCTGCGCTGGCTGTCGCAGGTGCCGCTGCAGGACACCCAGCTGGCCTGCGCCGAAGCGCAGCGCGCGATGGGCCAGGGCGCGGTGGGCGTGCAGATCGGCAACCACATGGGCGCGAAGGACCTGGACCACCCGGACCTGGTCGACTTTTTGATCTTCTGCGCCGGCCACGCGATCCCGGTGTTCGTGCACCCCTGGGACATGATGGGCGGGCCCGAGCGCATGAAGCAGTGGATGCTGCCGTGGCTGGTGGCGATGCCGGCCGAAACGCAGCTGGGCATGCTGTCGCTGATCCTGTCGGGCGCACTCGAGCGCATCCCGGCCACGCTGAAGATCTGCTTCGCGCACGGCGGCGGCAGCTTCGCCTACACGCTGGGCCGCGTCGACAACGCCTGGAAGCACCGCGACATCGTGCGCAAGGACTGCCCGAACCCGCCGTCCAGCTACGCCCACCGGCTGCACACCGACAGCGCGGTGTTCGACCCCGGCGCGCTCAAGCTGCTGACCGAGGTGATGGGCACCGAGCGCGTGATGCTCGGCACCGACGCGCCGTTCCCGCTGGGCGAGCAGCAACCCGGTGCGCTGGTCAAGTCCTGCGGTTTCCTGGGCGCGCAGGGCCAGCAGCGCATCCTGCAAGACAACGCCCGCCGCTTCTTTGGCTTGACGGCGTAGACGCCAAGCGCCCGGCCTACTCGGCCTGCGCTGCAGCGCCCGCCTGCCAGCGCTGCAGCGCACCGACGGCCGCCATCGCGTCCGGCATCGCAGCCATCTCCCGGGCGAGCGCCTTGGCGCCGGCATCGAGCGCGCCACTGTCCAGCACACGGGCCAGCGCCGAAGCCAGCGCCTGCACGGTCTGAAGCTGCGGCTCGACCATGCGGCCCGCATTCACCGACGTGATGGCGCGCGCATTGCGGAAGTGGTCTGCCGCCTGCGGCAGGACCAGCTGCGGCACCCCGTGGGCCGCGGCGCCGAGCAACGAGCCCGCGCCGCCGTGCGACAGCACCACGTCGCAGTGGGGCAGCAGCGCGCCCTGATCGACGAACCGGCGCACGTGCACCTGCCTGCCGAGCCCGGCGAAGCGGCGCATGTCGCCGTCGGCGCCGATCGTGACGATCACGCGCCCCCCCAGCTCGGCCGCAGCGCGCGCCGCCGCGATCAACGCGGGGCTGTGGTTGAAGACGGTGCCGAAGCTCGCGTAGACCCGCGGCCCTCGCTGCGTGGGCCCCTGAAATGCGGCTTGCAATTCGGCACACAACGGCGGCGGCGTGTTGGCAGGACGGTAGGCGCCGAAGCGGAACACGCGCCCGGCCACGCCCTGAGCCGAAGGCTGAAGACACTGCGGCGCGATGTCCAGGTAGAGGTGCCGGTACAGGCCGCCGTCGCGGGGAGGCTCCATCCCTCGGGCGCGCCAATGCGGGCCGAAAAAGTTCATCGCGTCTTCGATGTACTCGCACGGTGGCCGCAGCCCGTAGCCGTGGGCCACGCTGCGCAGGCCCAGTTGGCGGCACACAAGCGGCGCCGCAAGCGCCGCCGGCTCATGCACGACGAAGTCCGGCCCCCAGCTGCGGGCGGCCCGGTGCACGCCTTCGATCATCGCGGGGCCGAGAACCGCGCCAAAGAGCCTGGGAAAGGTGTATGCCGACAGCTGCTCGCCGGCGAGCTTTGCTGCATCGGCATGCGCCGTACGGAACTGGCGCCGGCTGGCCTCGAAGGTCGGGCCGGCCGCGAACAGATCGAAACCGTCACCCTGCAGCCGGCCCAGGACGTCGGGCGCGCTCACCCAGGCGACCGGGTGCCCTCGACCGCGCAGTGCCGCGGCCAGCGGCCGCAAAGGCAGCAGGTGCCCGAGCCCGCCCGTGGTGCAGAACAGAACGCGCATCGCGCGGCCGCTGCATCAGTCGGCGCTCAGCTTGTATGCGTCGATCAAGGCGGACCACATCGCCAGCTCGCGTGCGATCGACGCGGCCAACTCCCGAGGCGACGCGCGCTCGACGGCCAGCATGCGGCGTTCGAACTCGGCACGCAATTCCGGTTTCGCCACCACCGCAGCGATGTCGGCGGCCAGCCGGGAACGCAGCGCCGCAGGCACTTTGGCCCCGGTGTACAGCGCCTGCCAGGTGGGCACGTCCACGCCGCCCATGCCGGCCTCGGCCATCGTCGGCACATCGGGCAACGCGGTGCTGCGCTCGGGCGCCAGCGTTGCCAGGATGCGCAGCGCTCCCGCCTTGGCCTGCGGCTGCAGCAACGACAGCGGCCCGAACATCAACTGCACTCGACCCGCCAGCAGGTCCGGCATCGCCTGCGTGCCGCCCTTGTAGGGGACCCGGGTGAGCCGAACGTCGGCCACCTTCATGAACTGCGCGGCAGCCAGCAGCTCGCTGGGCGTGCTGGTGGCCACGTTCAGCATGCCCGGCTGGCGGCTCGCCAACTCGACGAGTTCGGCGACGGTCTGCGCCGGCACGGCAGGGTGCACGGCGAGGGCAAACGGCACCCGGCCCACCACGCCCAGCGGCGCAAGGTCTTGCGCCCAGTCGAAGCCCGCCCCCTTGGCCAGCAGGGGCGCCGCGATCATCGAGCCTGGGGCAAAAAGCAAGGTGTGGCCGTCGGCCGCCGCCGCCGCCGTGTCGCGCGCAGCGACCAGCCCGTTGGCCCCTGGCCTGTTCTCCACCGCCACCACCTGGCCCAGCGAGGTGCTCAGATGCTGCGCCACCTGGCGGGCCATGAAGTCGCTGGGCCCGCCGGCCGGCACGGGGACCAGCATGCGCAGGGGTTTGGCCGCAAAGCCTGCAGCACCGGCGGGTTGTGCCATCGCGGCGGCGGGGCACGCCAAGGCCGCCGTGGCGGCGACCCAGAGCATCAAGCGGCGCATGGATCCTCCGAGGGTCAGAACGAAATCGGGAAAGCGATATACGGCTTCACCCAGCGCAGCCACACGATCGACGCGGCGATGGCGCCGCACATCAAGGCATTGAACGCATTGACCGTCACGGCGCGGTTCATGCGCCGCCCGTTCTGTTCATGCAGCCACAACGCCATCGTCAGGTTGGCGCCCAGGAAGGTCAGCCACGTGAACAAGGAGTGTTGGTCCGACCGGCCACTGGTGTGGATCGCGGCCAACGCAGGCAGGTAGGCGACGATGCGCAGACCGTTGAACAGCGTGAACGCGCCGCACAGCAGTGACAGGCCGCGCGTCGGGCGCACCGGGCGGCCGACGGCCAGCGCAGCGGTGTTCATGGGCAGGCTCCATTGACTCGATGACGCTCACTGTAGGAGCCGGCCGATCGGCGCGAAAGCATCGGACGGGCACAATGAGCTTGAACCCACGGTTAAAACGCCCAGCGGGCGCACCGACGATGGACAAGCTGCGCGCCTTGCACTACTTCGTCGCCGCAGCCGAAGAGGGAAGCTTCTCGGCGGCGGCGCGCCGCTTCGGCGTCAGCGTGCCGGCGGTCTCCAAGCGGGTCTCGTCGCTGGAGCGCGAGCTCGGGATGAAGCTGATCGACCGCAGCACGCAGGGCCTGAGCCTGACGGCGCGGGGTACGCAATACCTCGAGAGCTGCGCGCCGCTGCTGGCCCAACTGGCCGACGCCGATCGCGCGCTGGCCGCACCCGGCGTGCGGCGCGCGCGCACGCTGGTGGTGGGCGCGCCGCCGCTGCTGTCGCGTGCGCTGCTGGTACCCGCCTTGACCGCATGGCACGAGCGCCATCCCCACGTGCACATCGACCTGCGCACGGTGGACTTCCTCACGGTCAAGGACACTGCGGCGCGCGGGTTCGACGTGCTCGTGGCGCTTGGCTGGCCCGGCAGCATCGGCCTCGTACAGCGGCCGCTGGCCCAGAGCCGGCTGATCATCTGCGCCAGCCCCGCGTACTGGCGGCGTCACGCCATGCCGGTGAAGCCATCCGATCTGGCCAATCACACCTGCCCGTTGGTCCGCAGTCCGGAGGGCACGGTGCTCGACCTGTGGCGCCACACGCGCGCTGGCGTGGTGGACGAAGTGGCGGTCGGCGGCTGGCTCACCTGCACAAGCCGCGACGACGTGCTGCAAGCCGTGCTGCTGGGCCAGGGCGTCGGACGCTTCGCCGACCTGTCCGTGTGGCCGTTCGTGCGCGACGGCCTGCTGCAGCCGGTGCTGCTCGATTGGGACAGCAGCGACGCGCCGCCGTTCAGTGCGCTCATTCGGCCCGAGTCGAAGCAGGATGCCGTCGTGCAGGACTTCGTCGGCTTCCTCGCCGGCCTGCTGCGCCCGATCGAAGCCGTGTGCAGCGACACCTTCGGAGCAAGGCCGAGCGCCGTTCGTCCACGCTGGTACGCAAGCCGCCCGGGGCGTGCGTCGAAGACACCGCAGTGAATCGCCGGGCGGCGGTTGCGGTGGGCTTTCGCCCTCGGACGGCGCTGTCGCGAATGACGCCCTCGGCCCGCCCCTGCCTGCTGCCGGGTGCGATCGGTGGCGAGGCCCAGGCCGCGCTGCTCAGCGCATGGCATCTCGTTTTTCGCAGCATCCGGCGCGGGTGAAGGGTCGATGCAGCCCACATCGAGGCCGCATCGGCCGGTGCGCGCCGCGGATTCGGCGCAGGCGGCCAACGACCGGCCGATGGCATCGCGCGCGCCGCGCCAGCGGCTCAGGCCTCGCGCGGCAGCACCGTCAGCACGCGCACGATGAAGGCGTGCAGCTCGTTCAGGTAGTTGCGCAGGAACTCCTGCGTCGACGGGTCGGTGACTTCGCCGTCGGCGGTGATCAGCCCGGGCTTGAAGTGCAGGTAGGCCTCGACCTGGTTCATCAGCGGCGAGTTGCAAAAGCACAGCACGCCGCGCAGGCTTTGCTGCGCCACCGCGGTGCCGATCGCGCCGATCGACGCGCCGATCACGCCCGAGGGCTTGCGCGCGAACGAGTTCTTGCCCCAGGGCCGGCTGGCCCAGTCGATCGCGTTCTTCAGCCCGCCGGGGATCGAGCGGTTGTATTCGGGCGTCACGAACAGCACCGCGTCGACCTCGGCGATCGCCTGCTTGAGCGCGCGCGCCACCGGCGGATAGTCGGCATCGTGGTCCTGGCTGTACAGCGGCAGGTCCTTGATCGGGATCTCGCTCATGGCCAGCTCCGGCGGCGCCAGCCGCACCAGGGCCTTGGCGAGCAAGCGGTTGATCGATGTCGACGACAGGCTGCCGACGAAGTAGCCGACCTTGTAGGTACGCATGAGTTTCTCCTTGCGAACGGGGCCAAGGCCGTGCCCGCGCGGATCGCACCGCGCGCCGCGCGCTGCCGGCCGCCGCCAATGTAGCGCCGCGCGGCTTCGAAGACCATGCCGCTGGCGATCAGCCGCTCGTCGCTGCCCAACGGGCCCTCCAGCGCCAGCCCCACCGGCGGCCACAGCGGTGGCCCGTGGCGATGCCGGCGGCGATCGGCTCGTGCAGCGAAGCTGCGTTGCTCGCGAGCCCCCGCTCAGGCGGGCGCGACGCTGCGGCCGTGCGTGTCGGCGTGCGTGTCGGCGTGCGTGTCGGCGTGCGTGTCGGCGTGCGTGTCGGCGTGCGGGCCCAGCGCGCGGCGCAGCTGCGCGAGCAACTCCTCGTCGGCGTAAGGTTTGCCCAGCAGCACGCTGACGCCGGCGGCCTGCGCCTGCTCGCGGTGGCGCTCGTCGGCGGCGGTGATCATGATCACCGGCAGCTGCGCGGAGCGCGCGTCGGCACGGATGTGGCGCGTCAGCTCGAAGCCGTCCATGCCGGGCATTTCCACATCGGTGATCACCAGGTCGGGCAGGCGGTCCTGCAGCTGGCGCCAGGCGTCGAGGCCGTCGGCGGCATAGTCGACCTGGCAGTCGTGCTGCGCCAGCAGCCGGCCGGTCTTGATGCGCACCACCTTCGAATCGTCGGCCACCAGCACCCGCGCCGGCCCGCTGCGCTGCGGCGCGTGGCGCTGCGGCGTGGCCGGCAACGAGCGCTGCGCCGCCAGGCGCCGGTGCGCCGCGGCCTGCTCGGCGGCGATCAGCCGTTCGCGCTCGGCCTGTGCTGCCGCCAGGCGTTCGGCCTGCGCACGTTCGGCCTGCGCACGTTCGGCCTGTACACGTTCGGCCTGTGCCCGCTGCGCCTCGGCGCGTTCGGCCGCAAGCCGTTCGGCAGCCGCCCGCTCGGCAGCGAGCCTTTGTGCTGCGGCCCGCTCGGCTGCTGCACGTTCGGCTGCTGCACGTTCGGCTGCTGCACGTTCGGCTTCTGCGCGTTCGGCCGCAGCGCGTTCGACTGCCGCGCGTTCGGCGGCGATGCGTTCGGCCTCGGCATGCTCGGCCGCGGCCCTTTCGGCGGCCGCACGCTCGGCTTGCGCGAGTTCGGCTTCGCGCCGCGCCTGTTGCGCCGCGGCCGCGGCGGCGGCCAGGCGTTCGCGCTCGGCACGCTCGGCTTCGGCCCGATCGGCCTCGGCCTGCCGCGCGGCCTGCAGCTCGCGTTCGGCCTGCAAGGCTTCGGCCGCGGCGCGCAGGCGCTGTGGTTCCTGCAGTGCCGGCGCCGGCCGCTCGGCCTCGTGCTGCGCCGTGGCAGGCGCGTTCGGCGTTGACGCGGGGTCGTGCGCCGAGGCTCGTTCGAGTTCGCGCTGCGCCGAGCCGCGGCGCCGCCGCAAGCGCCAGTCGATCAGCACGGCAACGGCCGTCACGGCCAGCAACCCAAGAAGTATTTCGCTCATCGGTGGAAGGTCGGCACCCGCGTTGCGCCGAGCATAGGTGCGAACCCGCGGCGGCGGGCCGCCGGGCGCGCGCGAACGCGCACAAGTGCCGCGAACCCTGCCGCCGCAGCCCGCCGCCCCCAAGGCCGCAGCCGCCTCGCACCCGCATGCGGGCCATCCGGCGCACATGCCGTGGTGCACGCGGTGGCTTCATGCAGAATCGGGATCGGTCCGCCGGCGGCCGTGGGGTCACCCGGGCCAGGCGTGCGGCGAACCCAGGAGACGACCAGCGTGATCTTGAACTACATCCCCGAGCCGGCCCGTGCCGCCGGCCTGGAAGTGTTGATGAAGGGCGCGGGCAAGCTGACGCGCTTCATCCCGATCCCGCAACCCACGCTGCTGGTCGGCCCCGGCTCGAGCGCGCGGCTGGGCCAGGCGGTCGCCGGCTTCGGCCACCACAAGATCCTGATCGTCACCGATGCGGTCATCGCCAAGCTCGGTCTGCTGCGGGGGCTGACCGACGCACTCGAGGCCGGCGGCGCGCAGTACGCGGTGTTCGATCAGATCACGCCCGATGCGCCGATCCCGCTGATCGAACGCGGCATCGATTTCTACCGCCAGCACGGCTGTGATGCCATCGTCGCCTTCGGCGGCGG
>Ga0116166_1001758_pt1 | contig 19037 bp, 21 predicted proteins | sample AD_JPNMR2_MetaG_FD_89884 | JGI IMG/M metagenome (GOLD analysis project Ga0116166, IMG submission 89884) | Active sludge microbial communities of municipal wastewater-treating anaerobic digesters from Japan - AD_JPNMR2_MetaG | ecosystem: Engineered > Bioreactor > Anaerobic > Digestate | place...
ACGCGAAGGAGCATCTTGGGCTCAAACCGATAAGATACAAGACGAAGGAGAGATCGGAAATCTGGATCAGGCTGGGGCTTCTCGGAATGAACCTGAAAACGGCGGTATCGAGAGCCTAAAACTGAGAGAAATAAGAAAAAACGAAGGCGAAGTCAGAAAATTTTTCAGAAAATATAGGGGATATGCAGAAAAACTTTTTGCCCAAAAACTCAAAAATCTTTTTTCAGCAGACCCTAAATACCAAGTGATTTTTTAGGACTAACTGAACAGTATTGAGGCTAAAGCTTAAACAAAACTACTGATACCTTACTGTTTTTTAATAACTAAAATATTGATAGTAACGTATACCAGGATTTGTAAAACGACTTGAGATTCTTCCAGAAATCACCAATTTTTTAGATACAATGCTGTCTTCAGCAGCTGTATTTATATCTATAGTATAATATCCTGATTCGATAAAAGAAAATTTGCTTCTGAGTTTTGTCATTAATCCAACATCAAGAGAAAGAGATAAATCGATTCCCTCGTTTATCCATTTTTCTCTTGCTGTATTTACTATAGAACTCTCATCTTCAGATAGCCCGGCGAGAGTAGATACCAGACTCATATCAGTAGAGAAAAAACTGTTCGCTGAAGAAGGTCGAGGCATATTTTGAGGAGGTATTAACCTTATAAGTGATAGTTTTCCCTTGTCATCAGGAGGGAAAAATTCAAGTGCCCCGGGTATCCACAATAATTCTTCTTTAAACTCCATACGAGAATTTCTCGGAAGTGGATAAAGATTTAGAGCTCTGTAAGAGTCACTTTCAAGACTATTCAACCTTACTAAGTCATTATTATCAGTGTAATCCTCAAATTTATTAATAAACGAGACATAAGCCTCTCGTTTGTCTCCTTCATATTGACTTGCAAATGATTGTAGATTTACTATTGCATCAGGGCCTCCAATATCTATTCCGGATGCGAGGTCTGTAATCCGATAGTTTACAGTCATACCATAATAATTAACACTATGCCACACCCCATCAGCAATAAAGCGAACTTCGATAGAATTTTGTTTATTTTCTATGGAAGTATTTACTCCTAAAGTTCTCTGAGGGTATTTTCTTCTATCAGATGATATAAGCCATTGAATTCTTGCAGAAGCACCTTCAGCGGCATAAGATGTAAATGCCTTCTGATAAAAGGATTCCGACAGATAAGATGTTTTATTTGCAAATGTTATTGATGATACAGTTAGAACGGAAGCAAGTGCAATAAGAGAAAGCACTGCAATCAGAGCTGAACCTGATTCATTTGAAATGGAGTTTTCTTTGATAAAAGAACTGTTCATTACTATCTCCTATTAAGGCGCCGTAAACCCCAGGTCTCTCTTCGACCGGAACCTGCTGTCCTTCGAAGCCAAACTTCGCTTTCACCATCTTCAAATTCAATCTTCAGTTGGATTGCAAGTGGAATATTTACGAAATTCTCCTCATCCCAGTCTTCAAGCCAGATAATTTGATCATTCTCAATATCTGCATATAAAAAAGAGATTCTTTTTACTCCGGAACATACTTCTTCTCTTGTCATATTTTCATAATCATTTTGCCACCATAAGATAGGAGTTTTTCGGTAATAAGCCACAAGCGTATTATTTTCAACTTTCAAGCGTAAAAAATTTAAAGCTCCATCTTGAGGGTTATTTATTCTTTTTAAATATGAAACAAGAACCTCTTCTTTGTCGCCTAAAAAAATAAATCTCTTCCTATTATTTTCATCTTTCCATGAGAACGGGATTGCATTGCGAAAAGCTGAATCTAAGATTCTATCTATTATGATAAATCTCTCTGTCCTATATGATAATTTAGCTGTTTTGCCCCAGGATGAAAAAATACCATTAAGTCCTATAGAAAGAGTTGAAATCACCATTGCCATAACCATAACGGATATGATAAGTTCAAGAAGGGTAAAAGTTTTTTTTATTTTCAATTGTCAGTCTCCATTAAAATTTTTTCTACAATTACAGAAGAAAGTTCTTTCCCGTAATTATCGAGTAATTTGATTTTACATCCAGCCAACCTCCACCCCATATATACAGTCTCCGCATTATCAGGTAAAGTTTCGGGCTCAACAATAGAAAATTCAACTCTATTATCAGTATAAGGGAATACGAAATAAGGCACAGTTGCAGAACTATTTCCAACAAGTAAAAAATATTCGAGCGCCTGAATAGTTCTATGTGCAATGAGCCATCTTTGATGAGCTTTTGCGATTTTCGCAGCAGATGTACCGGAGACAGCTAAAATTGCAGTAAACGCAAATGCCATAATAGCTACAGCTATGACAACTTCAATAAATGTAAAAAAAATCTTCTTCATATCTCCTCTTTCTTTGCGATGAGCATACCGGTAAGGGAAGAAACTGAGAAAAAAATCATTTTTTCTTTCATCTTTAATTTAAATTCAGGTCCCGACGCTGTGCCATCAGGATAGAATTTATATATAAAATCAGATAGCTCAGGTGCTAAAAACTCAATTTCAATATTTTCAGGAATATGGATAGAAAATTCAGATAAATAATTTTTATTTATATTCGTGCTTGAAAAAATAAAAGTTCTGTCATTTTTTGAATATTCAATTATCACAACAGAATCCTCTGCCTGAGCCATAAAAAGAGCAGAAGAAAAGAGTTTTTGTAAAGAAAGCGATATGCTATCAAGCGTGGAAGCGGATTGATTCCTCATTTTAACCACAACAATAGTCGTAAAAAGAGCCATAAGTGCTATAACTATCGCAATTTCAAATAAGGTATAACTATTTCTATATGTTTTCTGTCTTAACATTATTAACTTAGAAGATATTGCTTTTATTTAGTTCCAACTACTGATGTCTTCTGCTTCACCACTTCCGCCCTGTTGCCCATCAGAACCATAACAAAGAACTTCAAAATCTGAATTTTTTCCAGGAACTAACAATACGTAATCGTTACCCCAGGGATCTTTGGGTAGATTCCCCTGTAAATAAGGCCCATCCCAACCTTTCACGCCAGGATTTTTTACTAAATCATCGAGTGAAGAAGGAATCTTACCTGTATCAATTTTAAAATCAAGTATAGCCTGTTGTAAAAGCATCACCTGTGTTTTCGCAGTACTTTGACGAGCCTTTTTAAGATGTCTGAAATAAAGAGGAGCTGTAAGTGTACCAAGAAGAGCAATTACTGCAATTACTATTGCAATTTCCATCAGTGTATAAGATAGTTTCCTTTTTTTCCTGTTAATTTGGTTTTTCATTAATAATTTTCTCCTATATATTTTGAAGTTCGAGAATTGCTAAAATAATAGACAATACAACTATTATTATTATCCCTGCAAGAATAATTATAACTACAGGTTCAAATAATGCGAGTAGTCTTTTTATTTTATTTCTTAACTGTCCTTCGATATTATCGGAAATTTGCTCTAACATTTCTGAAACTGTGCCTGACTCCTCTCCAACGGACAACATCTGTAATACGGTTTTAGGAATAAATGGACTTCTGGAAAGAGCAACGGATAATTTCTTCCCGCCCTTCAAGTCTGTGGTTACCAGAGAAAATGTTCGTGAAATAACTGAATTACCAATGACATTTATTGAGATATTTATAGCGTTAAGGACATTTACATGATTCCGTATTAAAACCGCAAGTGTTTTTATAAAACGACTAATTTCAATTAGCACAATTATATTACCGAAAATCGGAAGATGAATAGAATATTCATACCAGATCTTTTTCAAAGTTCCATTTTTATTCAAAAAGAAAAGTATAATAAGAAAAAACAATATTAATCCAATCCATAAAAGCCAATAATCGCTTAGTATCCTACTTATCCAAAAAACACAAGCCGTAAGTAAGGGCATGGGTCTACCCATTTCCATAAAAATTTTTGCAAATTTTGGTATAAAAATAGTGAACATAAGAAGTACGACCACTAATACAATGCTTATGACAAATGCAGGATATATGGAACTCGTAATCAAAAAATTTTGCATTTCACGACGATCATTTAAATATTTCCGTAACACAGAAGAAACTTCGATGAGGGAGCCCGTCTCCTCCCCCGCTTCGATCAATGTTGAATAAATTCTGGGAAATTGTGATTCGTTCTCTTTTATCATATATGAAAATTTTTTGCCCTCATGCAAGCCCTTCCTGATACGATTAACTAAGTCACGAAAATATCCATCCGAAGAAGAAAGTGAAATTATTTGTAGCGCCTTTTCAATGGGAATATGAGAAGAAAGAAGCGGAACAAGCAGGTTGGTAAACTCACAAACATCAAAATGCCTCTGAAAACTAAAGGTAAATCCTTTATTTATCTCCTTTGAACCAAGTTCTCCAAGAAACTCAACAGGCACAAATTCCCTCTGCCGTAATCTATTCAGAGAATCCTGATGACTATCGCCTTCTATAAGGACTTCTTTAATTTTACCTGCTTGATCTGAAACTTTATATTTGTAGAGAGGCATTATTTTAATAAATATTATTGATAACTAACTAAAAATATAGCACTTTTATTTCATTTTTTCACTAAAAAAAATAAATATCAAAGGACATTTAAAGATTTCAAACACAATGTAAGAAGAAATTACTAGAATAATTACAGTAGTCCACATCAGCTTTAGAGCATTCATAATATCATCAGCTTTGGCCTTTCTACCTTCAGGAAAGATAAGTTCGGTTTGGTATTTTTCTCCATCATAATAATTCACACCGCCAAGGCGTACATTTAACGCTCCGGCAAAAGCGGATTCAGGTAAACCTGAATTCGGACTTGCATGTTTTAATCTATCTCGAAAAAAGGCTTTTAAACAAAATAAAGGATAAAAGCTACTTGAAAATAAATTCATAAAAAAAGTCCCTATAAAAATAAAAAGAAATGATAGCCTCGCCGGAATAAAATTTAAAATATCATCTAAGCGGGCAGAAAAACATCCATAAAAAATATATTTTTCGTCCTTATGACCAAACATTGAATCACAAGTACTAACAGCTTTAAACGCCCATAAGAGGGGCGCTCCCCCCAAAAGAAAATAAAATATCGGACTCAATACGCCATCAACTAAACTTTCAGCAGTGCTTTCTATTGTGGCTCTTGAAACTTCACTTTCATCAAGATTCTGCGTGTCTCTACCGACAATCATAGAAAGGTTTTTCCTTGCAGAAATTATATTCTTATCCTTCAAATCACGAAATATTTTTCTCACTGCCCTATCAAGATCACCTGCGGCTATTCCCAACCAAATCCATATAATTTCCACAATATTTCCTAATAGCTGATTCCAGTAGCATGAAAAATAAATAGTCCAGTAAACAAAAAAATAAGAAATCAAAGTTACAGATAAGCAAGTTATAATACCTGCAAAAAAGAGATAACGAGAAAAAAAAGTCCTGCTTAGTTTTTCACAAAAAGAAAGATAATAACCTATCAAACGAACTGGATGAAAGAAAAAAACAGGGTCTCCAATAATCACATCTAAGAGAACCGCAAAAATAAAAATATTGCATAGTTCCATATAAACTCACTGATATTCCATCGGATCACTAACTGAATAAGTGTGAAAATTAAGAGCTTTAACTCTGTCCGGTATTCCCCATCTCCTCGAAAAAGGCCAGAATATCAAAAATGGCCTACCAATGATATTTTTTCTTGGGACAACCCCCCAATCTCTGCTGTCAAAACTATTGGCACTATTATCTCCAAGCATAAAATAATGACCTTCTGGAACGGTAAATTCCTTTCCTTCTGCCAATAATCCTCTTGCAATATGACCATGATACCCACCTTTGAAATCATAAATTCTATTTATTGCCTCTATACCGAAACTTGTAATGGGAACGTATTTATCACTCCCCTTCTCTTTTACAAAAACCATCCTATCAATAATTTTTAAAGTGTCTCCAGGCATTCCAATTAATCTTTTTATGTAATAAGGACCGCTAATGGTATTAAGTCCATCTGTGAGAAAGACAGTAATATCTCCACGTTTTGGCTCTCTGAAATGCAAAGTTAACCTATCCACAAAAAGATGATCTCCCAGAGATAACCAACCTTTACATACCACTTCCCCCTCTTCAAATTCATTAATATTATTTTGTCTCCTAAGAAAAACTCTCATAAATTGCTCTTCATTTCCAGGCAACTCATAATCCACCCCACCAATAGAAAAAATTGTTTTGTCAAAAAAGGGCACAATATTTGAGACTTTGATTGAATTACGATCAAGATAGCCACCTTTTTGAATTACTAGATCAGCTCGCCTAACAGAATAAAACAAATATGCAAATGGCTGAGGTAAATTTGGAATATTCCCTTCAGATATATAGTGAATCCCAAAAAGAGTCGGTTGCATGCTACTCGTTGGAATCTTAAATGGCTGTAGATATAGCGCTCTCACACCAAATGCAACACTGAAAGCCACAACCAGTATATCGGCATATTCGCGTAAAGTTGGAAAACGACGTGACGGCAAAATTTTTGCAACTTTTAAATCTGCCCGTTCAAGAAATTTTTCTACTGCAAAGGGATTTTCATGTGGGTTTAATTTTGATGCTTCATCAAGTATTGCATAAGCCTTTTCCTTCGTAGATTGAAGCAAAAGGTCATCATTTTCATGAAGTATTTCACGTAAATGTTTGCAAAATTCAGCGAGGCGTTTGGACAATTTTCTGATTTTTAACTTTTTTAATATCTCTTTCATTTTCCATTATTTTTTTAAAGAATTTGTAAATTATACCATAAATACTCCCTCTTCAAATTAAAAATTAAATATAGTAAAAACTAAATATTCATACACTTGAATAATTCACTAAAAAAGCTATAGTCTAATCCTGTCGGACTTTTAAATCTCCGGAGATTATTATGAATTTATCCTCTAAAGACAATAAAAAGAAAGAACTCAATTTTGAAGAAGCTATTGCAGAACTTGAAAAGATAGTTGCAAGAATGGAAGATGGAAAATTAACGCTGGAAGATATGATGAAAGATTTTGAGAAAGCAAGTAAATTGGCAGAATTCTGCACTTCAAAACTGAAAGAAATTGAAGGGAAAATTGAAATCCTCATAAATAAAAATAAAGATGATGCAGTATGGCAAAATTTTAATGAATATAAAAAAGAACAAACCTCACAAGAAAATCAATTAAAATTTTAAACTTAAATATAGAAATTTTTCGGTGAAAAATGATAATTATTGAGCCTCACATACATATGTACTCCAGAACAACAGACGATTATCAGGCAATGTATAAAGCCGGAATCAGGGCTTGCGTAGAACCCTCTTTCTGGCTCGGCACACAACGCCGTTATGCAGGAACATTCTTCGACTACTTTTCACTCATACTCGACTTCGAAACAGTTCGTGCAGGAAGATTCGGTATAGACCATTATGCCGCAATCGCAGTAAACCCTAAAGAAGCAGAGAATGTCTCCCTCTCAAGAGAAGTCATTTCAGGAATAAATGATTACCTTGATCATCCAAGATGCATTGCAGTAGGAGAAATCGGATTTAATAATATAAACGATAACGAAGAACAAATTTTCGCAGAACAACTTCAGATCGCTAATAGAAAAAAAATGCTCGTAATCGTTCATCTCGCTCATTATAACAAAGCAGTAGCTATAAAAAGAACTTTATCCGTAATTAAAAATGAACGCTTTCCAGAAGAAAGAATCCTCATAGATCACAATGATGAAGAATCTATGCCAATAGCAAGAGAAAGTGGCTGCTGGACAGGTATGACCGTCTACCCTATATCAAAACTAACTCCACAAAGAGTTTCATCTATAATAAAAAAATTCGGATACGAAAAAATGATAATAGATGGTTCAGCAGACTGGGGAATATCAGACCCATTAAGCCTTATAAAAACAGCTGAATTTATGAAAGCTGATGGACATAGTGATGGTTGTATAAAAGCTATACTCTTCGACAATCCAAATAAATTTTACTCACAATCATTCAAATGGACTCCAAATTTCAACATCACACCAATGGATCCGAAAGAATTCCAAAGGTAAAACTGAAGAAAATATTTTCTACCCCTGGCATCTATCCAGTAATAAGCAATGGCTTTACAAAAAATCGCCCTCCAATTATTGTATTAAAAGAACTCGCAGACGCAGGCGCAGATCTAATACAACTCAGGTTAAAAAACTTGCCTGCAAAAGAAATCCTCAAAATGGCAGATGAATTTAAAGAGCTTTGCGCAAAATATAAAATTGCCTTGATAATTAATGATAGACCCGATATTGCTTTGGCTGTAAAAGCAGAAGGAGTCCACCTGGGACAGGACGATCTCCCTCCTGACCGAGTTGCGAAATTCGCAAAAGAATTGTTTATTGGAACATCAACACACTCACTTGAAGAAGCTCTCCAGGCTGAGAAGGCTGGCGCAAACTATATAAATATCGGCCCAATTTTTAAAACAAATACGAAAGAAACAAAAACCTCACCTCTTGGAACAAAGATCATCCTGGAAATTGCGAGAAATATAAAAATTCCATTTTCCGTAATGGGAGGAATAAAAGCTGAACACATAGAACTCCTTCTCAATTGCGGAGTTAAAAGGATAGCTATGGTAACTGAAATATGTGAAGCTGAAAACATAAGAAAAAAATTTATTGAATTAAATAAATACTTCATCTAAAATGACAAAATATAACTTAAAAAAAATAGAGGATACTATTTTCTCTCTCATTGTAAATACCTCATCAAGCTTGCCAGATGATGTTTTTAAAGCCTTAGAAAAAGCATATAAGAAAGAAGATAAAAAATCAATAGCCGCATTACAATTGAAATTAATGCTTAAAAATGCGAAAATCGCAAGAAGTAAAAAACGTCCACTATGTCAGGATACAGGAACGCTATTTTTTATCATAGAATCTGCTAATTTTGCAACAGCAAAAACTATAATTGAACCTGCAATTCTCACTGCAGTCCAAAAAGCAACATCAGAAGCCTTTTTAAGAGCCAATACGATTTCCTCTTTAACAGGAAAACCTTGTAGTAATATAAGCGAAATCTCACCTCAAATTGAATTCAAAATTAATCCAGCATTAAAAAGAAACTCCGTAACATTACTTATGAAGGGAGGAGGAAGTGAAAATATAGGTTCCCAGTATTCTCTACCAGACGAAGATTTAAATGCTGAACGCGATATAAATGGAATAAAGAAAGTCATCATAGATTCCGTTATAAATGCTCAGGGGAAAGCTTGTCCACCAGGTGCTATCGGTGTCTGCATAGGTGGCGACAGGGCCTCTGGATATTATCATGCCAAGAAACTTTTTTTACGTAAAATAGGAGAAAGAAATAAAACTCCTCAAATAGCTTCTCTGGAAATTGAAATGCTCAAAAAGATAAATTCTCTTGGGATTGGGCCACAGGGACTTGGAGGAAAAACATTCGCACTGGAATTGTTTATCACTTTTCTTCCGAGACATCCCGCCTCATTTTTCGTGACAATCTCACATATGTGCTGGGCATGGCGAAGGGGAAAAATATTTTTTGATTAGAGATTTTACCTTTGTTCAAAATTAATTCTCGGGTCGGCAAATACATAAAGAATATCCGAAATTATTATCCCTGCAAGAGTTAAAAAACTACCAAATGCGAAAATCGCCATAACCAATGGAATATCCCTGCTACTAAGCGCCATCATTGATAAATAACCCATACCTGGAATATTAAATACATACTCAACGAATATACTCCCAGCTACAAGTCCTGGAAGTAAACCAGCAAATAACGTTATCATAGTGATTAAGGCATTTCGAAAAGCGTGTTTAAATATAACAATTCTCTCTGGCAAACCTTTTGCTCGCGCTGTTTTTATATAATCTTTCTTTATCACTTCAAGCATACTACTCCTGGCAAAACGGGAAAGCCCGGCAAATCCAGCGTAAGATAGGCAAAAAACAGGTAAAACATATCGCAACAAATCATCAAATATTATCAAAAAAATACTTTTCCCCCACTCAGTACCTATATTTTGCCATTTTAAAGGAAAAACAGGGAAATATCCTCCATCGCAGAAAAGAGCCTGCAATATCAATGCTGTCCAAAACCCTGGCAAGGAATATAATAAAAATAAAAAGAAAGTTAAGATCTTATCCATCTTCGTATCAGAAAAGACAGCTGAATGTATACCTATTGGAATAGCAAAAAAATATATCAAAAGAGTAGCTATAATATTTAGTTTCAATGTGATTGGAAGCCGTTCCATTATAACCTTTACAACAGGTCTACCCCTATCAACAGTTGCAGATTCACCAAAATCAAATTTCAAAATTACCCCTTTCATCCAATAAAGAAAACCCAAGATAGGATTTTTGTCCAAATGTAATTTCTCGCGTAGAGATTTATTCACTGTAAATGCCGCCTTATCTCCTGATAAATTTGAAGATGCCTCTCCACCTTCTCCCAAAAAAGAACTCCTTGTAGGATCGCCTGGAGCCAATCTGATTAAAAGATATGAAACAAATAATATTACAAGAAGCGTTAAAAGAGCAAGTAAAATCCTTTTGAAAAGATATTGCAACATGAAAGAACTCTTAAAATATATTTTGGCAATATAAAATATAACTAACAATAAGGAGTTAATTATATTATCATTCTATTCTTTTTCAAGTCTACTAAAATATTGATTAATTAAAAGAATATGTTATCTTACTAATCAAAAAAATCAAAACGGAACTCAAAAAAATGAATGGAACAAATATCCTATTGATTACAACAGACCAACAAAGATTTGATACCATTGCCGCACTTGGAAACAAAAATATTAACACACCACACTTAAATTGGCTTGTTGATAGAGGAATCACATTCACAAGAACTTATACAGATGCACCCGTATGTATACCGGCAAGAGCAACAATAATGAACGGACAATACGGATATACTAATGACTTCACGCTAAATTATGGAAGACCATCACCAATCAATAGTTCTTTAAGCTTACCTGGAATTCTAACAGCAGCTGGAATGCAAACGCGAGCTCAAGGAAAAATGCATTTTAATCCAAACCGTAAAAATTACGGTTTTGAACATATGGAAATTCTGGAAGATTACTATAGGCAGATTGAAAAATATCCTGAAGCAGGCGTACCTTCAAATCATGGACTTGGTCAGAATGAGATGGAAGTTGCAATTTCAACAGTTGATGAAACTCACAGTTTGACCCATTGGATAGTCGATCGTTCCATTGATTTCCTTGAAACTCGTGATGAATCAAGACCGTTCTTTCTATGGACAAGTTTTTCAAAACCACATCCACCATTTGATCCATGTCTTAACTATTGGCTACTATACCAGAATACTGAAGTCCCTCCTCCAATATATGGAGACTGGTCTGAAAATCCAGAAAAAATATGTCCGGGTTATATTGAGTCTTCCCGATATCTTGGCTTCGCCGAAAGATTAACACAAAAACAACTTGCGGATGCAAAACGCGCATATTATGCCTGTATTACACAAATTGATTATAATCTTGGAATTCTCTTTGCAAGAATGAGAGAATTAAATATTCTCGACAATACTACAATAATTTTCACTTCAGACCATGGAGAAATGTTAGGAGACCATCACCTTGCTGCAAAACAAGTATTTTTCGAAGGTTCAGCTCATATACCAATGATTATCCTCCCAGCAAAAGGTTTAATCGATGAATCACTAAGAGGCACAAAATGCGAAAGCATCGCTTCCCTTGCAGATATCCTACCAACCTGCCTCGATGCCGTAGATATAAAAGCACCAAAAAATTTGAAGATAGACGGAATTAGTCTCTTCAGCCAATTAAGAGGAAAAAAAATAAGAAATCTCTTCTTTGGAAGTTGCGGCCACCTTCATTGCATAATCGAAAATAATTACAAATTTTTATGGACAGGAATGGGGGGAGGAGAACTCCTCTTTGATCTTAAAAATGACCCTTACGAACAATCCAATCTATCGCATAACAAATCATATAATACAATACTTGAAAGAATGAGAAAACTCCTCATTGAACATCTCAAGAATACAAAACAAAAAGGAGTTAAGAATTCTAAACTATCCCCTTATCTAAAATCTTTAAGTATAAATGAAATTCGCCCAAATTGCTGGCCCGGATTTCATTCACGAAAGAGACCTAATGAAGTTATGCACTAAAAAAAACAAAAAATGGAACAAAAATGCAGGTAAAAGTAAAAATTAAAATGATGGAAGATTGTAATGACCTAACACCAAAAAAAGCTCACCATGATGACGCCGCATTTGATTTATGCTCAAGAATAGATATAGAATTAAAACCTTCAGAACCTCACCTTATACCTACAGGAATTTTTATGGAAATTCCTCCAGGTTATGAAGGGCAAGTACGCCCACGAAGTGGACTTGCCATAAAACACGCAATAACCGTCCTAAATAGCCCCGGAACAATAGACGCCGGGTATAGAGGAGAAGTGGCTGTAATAGTAATGAATTGTGGCAAAAAACCATATCATGTAAAAAGAGGAGATAGAATAGCCCAACTTGTGATTAATAAACTCCCGGAAGTTGAGATAGAAATTGCGAATGAATTATCTGAAACCAAAAGAGGAACAGGTGGTTTCGGAAGTACAGGAAAAGCTTAATTTTTTTACTTATGGAAAATATCTCGAAGTTATCTCTTGATTTCTCTGTAAATTACTCATTCAATGTTTTTTTTGGCAGTAATATTACTGCATCATTCGAATTATATGAAAAATTATTCTCTAACGACCAAAACCACTCAAAAGCCATCATTTTTGTAGAAGATAAAGTCTCTTTTTCTTTTCCAGATAAAATCCATAAAATTGCTTTAATCCTCGCAAAATTGACAAATCCAGAACTTACTTCAACACCAATTATTATGCCATCTGGTGAAAAAAATAAAAATATTGAACAGGCACTAAAAATATGTAACATCCTAAGTAAAAATAGGATATGCAGACATTCCTACGTGATCGCTATTGGTGGAGGAGCCTTTCTCGATACAGTTTGCTTCGCTGCATCTATATCACACAGAGGAATACGGCAAATAAGATTCCCAACTACCGTTGTTTCACAATGCGATTCTGGACTTGGAGTGAAAAATAGTATAAATCTATTTGGAATAAAAAATTTTGTTGGAACATTTTATCCCCCCTATGCTGTTATAAATGATTTTGACTTCATAAATTCACTCCCCTTGCGAGAAAAAATTTCAGGAGCGGCAGAAGCTATAAAGGTCGCAATAATAAAAGATGCTTCTTTTTTCAAATACTTAAAAGAAAATTCTGCAAAAATCGCAAGTGGCGACCAGGATGTCTATAAATATTTAGTAATGAATTCTGCTAAGATTCACTCTGAGCATATTGCAAAGGGTGGGGATCCCTTCGAAAAAGGCAATTCCCGTCCACTTGATTTTGGGCACTGGCTCGCTCATAAACTCGAAACTCTCTCAAAAGGAAAGATTAGACATGGTGAAGCAGTTGCCATTGGAATGGCATCTGACTCCTTCACTGCAATGAAATTAAAACTAATCTCAAAAGAAGAATTTAATGAAATTATTCAACTCCTAATTTCCTGTAAACTTCCTATATGGGATAAAATTCTCATAGAAAACAAAAAAATCCCAGAAATACTCTCCGGACTCGATGAATTCAGAGAACACCTTGGAGGCAAATTGTGCATAACTCTGCCGAATGGCATTGGGAAAAAAATAGAAATTAATCACATAGAAAGTAATCTAATTTTAGAAGGATTCAACGCCCTCAAGAATATCTCCAACCAATGAAAATTTCATCTAACCATCTTTGTTATTGCTTTAATGTCCTTGATGAAAATGATTCTAATCCAATTTCACCACATTTCATTAAATTAATCTCAAAAATACGAAATAAAATTAACTTCCCGGAAAATGAAGAATTTGCTGTAGGACTATGGATCAATGCAGAGAAAATAAAACAATTCTCTGACATGCACAAAATAAATTTACTCCGAAAAACATTAGATGAAAATAACCTATATGTTACTACTATTAACGCATTCCCTTATGCCGCTTTTCACAATAAAAGCATTAAGGAAAATGTTTACATACCTGACTGGAGAAGTGATGAAAGATTACAGTACACAATAAAGGTCGCAGAGCTCCTCTCTGAAATTTTACCATCTGGTATTACTGGAAGTATAAGCACTGTCCCTGGAGGATACCAGAAATTCATAAAAAACGATGATCTCGCGGAAATCTCAAAAAAACTTACAGCAATGAACAGGCACCTTAACAATATCCTGCAAAGAAAAAAGAAGAAAATTATCCTTGCAGTTGAGTTTGAACCAGATTGTATATGGGAAAAAGCACAACAGTTCATTGATTTCAAAAATCATTACTTAAAAAATCAAAATGACTTCATCGGCGTCTGTTACGACTGTGCACACGCAGAAGTACTGAAAACTAATCCCATAAAAGACTTAAATACCTTAGAAGAATTTAATATTCCTATAGGGAAAATACAACTTAGTGCTGCATTGAAAGCTAAAATACCAGAGGCAAAACAGGAACTTGCGAAATTCGCAGATAATGTTTATCTCCACCAAACATTTATTTACGATAAAAATCACCTAATACTAAGAGAAGAAGATTTACCACATATCATAGATAAAATAGATAAAGATAAGATAAGGGGAGAATTATTGTCTCATTATCATTTACCAATATTTTTTGAATCTAATAAAACAAAAAGTATCAGAGCTGCCAAAAATACTCTAATCAAATTAACAGACTTGCCTGCACTTAAAAAAATAACAAATACAACTTTTGAAATTGAAACTTATACTTATTCTGTACTTCCTCAAAATTTAAAATTTCAAACCGTTGAAGATATGATTTCTGAAGAGTATAAATATGCAATTGGCATTATAAAAAAATAGAACCAACTTCAAACACCGTTACCTCCTCTTATACAAACGTATAAAATTGATAATATAACTATAAGCACGTAAAAAAGTTATAGATTTATTTGACTTTTCTTTTTCAAAGTGTAATCTAATACTAGAATAGTCTTTTTAGGAGGGTAATTTTTTTACCAATACCAAGAAAATCTTAAAGAGAAAATAAATTTTTCTGAGATTTCAAATAATGAAAAAAGAAAATAACAATTCATTATGGTTGCGTGGGTTATCTATATTTGTTTTTATGATGATCATCACCTCATCCGTTTGCTTTATAGACAAGACTATACTGAAAGATAATCCTAAACTCTATGCATTTATAATTCACCTTGTTATATCCATTGTTGTAACCATCTCATACTTGTTTCTACATAAAAAGCTTTCTCTTTTTGCAGAAATACTAAAATCTAAAAACGAAAATGAATCACGTCTTCTTGACGCTATCCGAAAATCAGAAGAACGGTACAGAGCTATATTTGATTCTGCTACAGACGCATTAATCCTGATAGACAAAGAAAATGGAAAAATAACCGAATTCAATCACTCACTTTTAAAATTAACAGGCTTTGAAGAAAATGAAATATTGAAATTATCTGCTGAAGAAATTGAAGACACTCCTAATAATAACATAAAAGTCCTCCTCGATAAAAAAGAAAAAAACCTCTTTACTACAAAAAAATCAATAACCTTTATAACTTATCTAAAAAGAAAAAATTCCATACCCGTAAAAGTCTCCGCAACATTAAATCAAATAAATATTTGCGATAGAGATTATCTTTTGATATCTTTCCACGATATATCAGAAGAAGAATTGATTTCAATGCAACTCCAGGAACAAATGCACTTTTCTGAAACTCTCCTTGAAATAGTTCCAGTACCTATTTTCTATAAGAATAAGCAGGGAAGATATATCGGCTGTAATTCTGCATTTGAAAAACTTATTGGCTTCAGAAAAGACCAGATCATAGGAAAAACTGTTTATGATATTGCTCCAAAGGAAATTGCTGAAGAATACCATAAAAAAGATCAAGAACTTTTTGAAAAGCCAGGTATTCAAACTTACAACTGGAAAGTAATATCAAGAACAGGAGAAATCAAAAATGTTATTTTTTACAAAACTGTCTACAAAAATAAAAAAGGAGAAGTAATAGGATTAATCGGCTCTGTTATAGATCTTACAGAAATTCAGCAGAAAAATAGAGAATTAAAACTCTCCTATGAAAGATGGCAGAGGACTTTTGATGCCTTCGATGATATGGTGTTTGTAATTGATAAATCTTACAATATCCTATTCTCTAATACTGCATTAAAGAAGAATTTTTATGGGGAGTTTGTTGATGGAGCAAAATGTTTTAAAATTATACATGGTGTTGATTCCCAACCAGATTCATGCCCATGCAAAAACGTTTTTGAAGATGGATTAAAACGGAATATTGAGATATTCTTGAACCAATTAAACTCCTATTTTGATTGTAGTTTTTATCCTGTAAAAGATCAAAAAGGCAATGTTGAGCAAGTAATCCATATTATGCGAAATATTAATGCCCGTAAAAAGGCAGAAATCGAATTGACAAGAAGCAGAAACCTGTTACTAAATCAAAACAAATCCCTTGTCAAATTCACCGATGCTGCTAATATTCTAACGCGACCTCTCGATAAATTTTTAAAAGATTTACTTATAGAATTATCAACTACTCTAAAGATAACATATGCTAGCATATGGTTTTTTAATACGGATAAAACAAAATTATCCTGTGCATACCAATACAATGCCAATAAAAGTAGGTTTGATAATAGTTCAGAAGAACTCATTGTAAAAGATTATCCAGGATATTTCGAAACAATACTTCACGATAAATTGGTTAGTGCAGACAACGCACACACCGATCCAGGAACAATAGATTTACTAAGCTCATATCTCATACCAAAAGGCATAAGATCTATGATGGATTGTCTGATCACCCTGGGAAAAGAACCTCTTGGAATTATTTGCTGTGAACATACGGGAGACCACAGAAATTGGACTATTGAAGAAGCAAATTACCTGATATCAATGGCAAATATAGTTTCTCTCTATATGCAAACTTCAAAAGCGGAAAATACCGAACGCAATCTACTCCATCAGTTAACAAAATTTAATAATCTTTTATCCTACACAGATGTTGGCATTATGGTCGTAGATGAACAAAAAACAGTTGTTTTCATAAATAAAACTTCAGAAATATTCTTTGGAGAAAAAATTAAAAATATCCTGGGAAACACTTGTCCTGAGAAAATATTGAATAATAAAAATGGTGAAATCTCTATAATTCGAAAAAATGGAAAAACAGGCAAAGCCTTTCTAATGGCAGAACCGTGCTCATGGGAAGGAAAAAAGGCAGAAATATTTACCATCACAGATATAACTGACCTCCACAATAACTAAATCATTACAATTTTCTTATCCCTAATAATTTTAATGGATTATAATAACACATTTTTAATATCATATCTTCATTAATAAAGTTAAGCTTCTTTAAATATTCTGAACATTCTTTTAATGTAGCCCAAGAACCAACTAAATATCCGGTATCGGGATTAAATAATTTGCCACTTCTTTCTATCCTTATCTTATTGCCCATAGAATAATAATCTCCAGGAGGCATTAAAGCCATAGATGAAGCATCACTTACTGCAATAACATTGTTTATACCCTTTACACGAAGCACAACCTTGATTAAATCTGATGGAATATGATGACCATCTGGAATAATCATTGTTTTAAGTCGTTCTTCTGCCAGAGATGGCCATAATGGATTTTCAAAACGATCAATTAATTTAGGTAATCCATTACCGAAATGGGTAAGAAGATTTGCCCCAGCCTCAACAGCAGATTGAATATCTTTCCTATCCGCCATCTGATGTCCTAAAGAAATAATAATATTCATCCTCCTTGCCGCCTTTATAAATCTGCAAATTCCCTTTTGTTCTGCAGATACTGTGATTATCTTTATTTTTCCCTGAGAAGATTTTACTACTTCATTCAACCAGGAAATTCTATTTTCAGATACATAATCTGGATTATGAGCTCCACGAGCACCGTCAACTTTTGAAATAAAAGGCCCTTCAAGATGGAATCCCAACAATGTTTTACGAACTATCTCGTATTTAAAGGCAGATGATATTAATTCAATATTCCTTAATAACAACTTATGTGGACATGTAATTATAGTTGCTAAAAAAGCTATAGTTTTATTCCTTCTCAACTCTTCACACAAAAAAACAACTGCATCACGCGTTAATTTCTCGCTGGAAAAATCAACTCCCTTTAAACCATTGACCTGTAAATCAACAAATCCTGCTATTTTCTCTGTCATTACATATTCTCCCTTACTTCGAATAAATTGTCTAAATAAATTCTAAAAATTTAGAATAATAAAATTGAAAGAGGAGTAAAACGCCTGATCAAAACATCTTTCTCTGTAGAATTATGGGGCAAAAGTTTTGATTCATAAGATGAAATAAAAATAAAGTCTTGAGAGGGTAAATCATCCAATTTTTCTCGATTTTCAAGAGGCATTTCAGATAAAATAACATCAGAAAGTAAATTTACGGTTTCTAATTTTTTATCTGAAATATCTCCAGATTTTATTCTGAAAAAAAGCGTTTCCCCACTCGCAAAAAGAAAATAAGTGAAAAAATAAATAAAAAGTGAAAAAAGTAAAAAATAGATTACTTTATGTTCAATATAAACTTTTTTCATTTTAACACTCCAAGTTTTCTTATCAGATTTAAACAATATTTACATATAATGTCTCCGGTTTTATCATCAACACCGCCTATTTCCAATTCAGAAATATAACAATCATTAACTGGCACTCCAGCTCTTCTGCAAAAAGCACAGAAATGCTCTCGCAAGGCTTCTCCCCTTATAACTGTCTTTGATAGCATTTCAATTGAATCATTCTCTCTTTGATTAATTTTCATATTCATTTTTTCCTCCTTTCTTTTCCTCCTTCTTATTATAAAATTAAATCAGATGCCATTTCTCTATCTGCCTTTTCATCACTGTGCTTCCTAATCTTTTCTAATTCCAAAGACCAATTATCAC
>Ga0116166_1001761_pt1 | contig 19032 bp, 10 predicted proteins | sample AD_JPNMR2_MetaG_FD_89884 | JGI IMG/M metagenome (GOLD analysis project Ga0116166, IMG submission 89884) | Active sludge microbial communities of municipal wastewater-treating anaerobic digesters from Japan - AD_JPNMR2_MetaG | ecosystem: Engineered > Bioreactor > Anaerobic > Digestate | place...
GTTGGTGTTTATGACTATTTCAGCGTGTATCTTTGGGACTGGGACTTACCTGGCGCAGCAAAGGCAGGAAGGTTCTATACACTGGGAGAATGTGTAAAAAAGATGAAAAATCTGGGGTTATCCAGTTATACAGCAGAAAGTTGCTGCAACTGGGGTCCGAATGGGCTGGGTTACTGGCTTGCTGCAACATTGATGTGGAACGCAGAACTGGATAGCAATGACCTTGTTGATGATTTTTTTGACAATTGTTTCAAAAAGGCAAAAGTGCCTGTGAGAAACATTTATGAAAGATGGGCAAAAGCAGAGCGTTTTTCACCGCGCACATTAAAACTGGCGCTAATGGATTTGAACCAGGCATATTCCTTAGAAAAAGACCCCGCTGTTCAGGCGAGATTGGACCGACTTGCAATGTATCTTTGCTGGCTCGGTATGAAGATGGACTACGAAAGAACTGTGAGACACAATCTCGGTGACGAAAAGGTGAAAGAAGCAGCAAAACAGTTGATTATCTTTTCGCGTCGCATCATGGATACAGGGTTGATACATGTGTATCCGATGCTATTTACACACAAAACCTTTGAAGAACGATTATTCCCGGCACTGATGAAAATAAAGGATATTGATAAAAACGAGATTGAAGCGTGGAAAAAGGAGAGGCAGGATATTCCACAGGCAGAAGAAGTCAGACAATTGTTTTCTGAATATGTAAAGAAGTTTGAAAAACTGCAGGCAGTCGAAATTACAGGGAAAATTTATTCAGGAAATCCTGTATGCCTTGCAGAGAAAAAGCCAGAATTATTAGAAAAATACAAAGATGTCAGTATCAGCCCGCTCTATCTTGAATCAGGGATTTACTATTTCAAAGCAAAGAAAAATGAAGAATTAAATCTGACCTATAAACCATTCCCGAATCACACCATAGATTGTAAATGGACACTGTATGATATCATGGGAAATCTTGTTTCACAGGGAGAAGTAAAGGCAGAAAAAAATCAGGAAGCATCAATCAAACTTGTCATTCCAGAAGACGGAATATACACATTTGACCCTGGTACAACATACTGGAAATCAGCCATGATAACATTTGACCATAGACCCCTATCAGTGCTGGCACAAAGGCCAGATTATCCGGGGCAGAAAAAGAGTGAACCGTTCAGACAGTGGAATCCAAAAGGAGAGACACTGTACTTTTTTGTTCCAGCAGGCACAACACATTTCGTTGTGGGATTTCCATTTCTGGGGAAAGTTTATTCAAAGGTTGATATCAAAGACAGCAATGGGAAAGTAATATTTTCTGATGATAAGGTGATGAACGGAGACCAGATTTCCATTATTGTGCCTAAGGGCTCTGATAACCAGATATGGACGATTGCCATCACAAGTTTAAGAAATACTGTTGAACTTTATGATCTTCCACCATTTCTGGCACGACATCCAGCAGAACTGCTTGTGCCTGAAGACGCAATCAAGTAACGAAAAATACATTCAATTTTCCCCCTTTTCAAACACCTTTTTCCTATTCTCCTCCTTTATAAAACCCCTCTTCCTGTTTTCCCCATTTGTAAAACTCCGCCAGTTTTCCCCCTTTGTAAAACTCCTCCTGTTTTCCCCCTTTTCAAAAGGGGGACTAAGGGGGATTTCTCAGGCATTTTCTCCCTTTGTAAAAGGGAGATGCAAGAGGGATTTCATAAATCAGCCCCTCTTTTTCCTCCGCCAGCTTTCCCCCTTTACAAAAGGGGGATTAAGGGGGATTTCAAAAGGAAGGAGAAATCTCCCCCAACCCCTCTTTTATAAAGAGGGGAGTAATGTAGGGGAACTTTATAAAGAGGGGAGTAGAATGGGGTTTTGTAAGGGAAGGTGACCTGAAGTTAGAAGGGGATTTCAGAAAAATTTCCCCGGCCTCTCTTCTACGATAGAATCGGGAAGAAAACGTCCAGTGAACAGTAAATGTTTTCTGGATTACCTACATCATAATAAATTTTCTGGATACATCCAGTCGCCGAATAAAAGCAGCAAGTAGTTTTATCGCTGATTCCACATCATCAAGGGACACAATTTCTGATGGTGTATGCATGTATCTTAATGGTATTCGTAACACGCTGCAGGGTACACCCTCTCTTATGATGTGTATGACACTGGCATCTGTGGGAGTGGGTCCAGGAACTGCTGTGATATGATACGGGACATTTTCTTTTTCGGCAGTTTCAATCAGCATTGTGTTGAGATGATGATTGATGTTTGAACCCCGATTGAAGCCAATGCCTTTTCCCAGAAACACTTCACCCATCACCTGTTTTTCAGTGTCAGGGTGATCGCTGGCGTGTTCCACTTCAACAACGATGGCAACATCTGGCTTCAGACGATATGCAACACCCCATACCCCGCGAGAGCCCACCTCTTCCTGAACAGTGGAAACTGCGAAAACTGCGGGTTCAATTTTTTCATTTTTCAGTCGCCTCATCGTCTCAGCAAGTACAAAGACACCTAATCTGTCATCAAGTCCGCGAGCAGTGATGCAATTATTACGAAGTTGCTGAAATTCCGCCGCAATTGTGATTGGGTCTCCTATGTTTACAACAGAGAGAACATCTTTTTTATCTCTTGCTCCAATGTCAATCCACAAATCCTGAAATCTTGCGGGTTTTTCCTGATGATTTTCAGCCCGCAAACCGATCGGTTTTCTTGCAATCACTCCTGGAACACGTCCTTTTGGACCATATATAAACACCCGCATCCCTTCAAGTCGATATGGAGAAACACCACCAATGGGTACAAAGTAAATAAAACCGTCTTCTGTAACATAATTGACCATCAGCCCAATTTCATCACAATGTGCTGCGAGCATCAGTTTTGGTTTTCCTTCTGTATTTTTTGTGGCAATGACATTACTGTGGACGTCCATTTCAATTTTATCCACGCAATCACGGACATACTCAGCGAAAAACTTCTGTGCTGGTTGTTCAAATCCAGAGGGGCTTGGAATATTGAGAAAAGATTTTAGAAATTCAAACGCTTTTTCTTCCATACTTCCTCCTCGAAAAAATGTTATTCTGACTTTTTCAGATACAAAACACAGGCAGTTTCTGGAATCATCCAGAAACGAAAACCTGCAAGGTCTGCACTGGTAAACTGTTTTTTGTTGTTGATGGAAGCCTGGTACCAAAAATCTGAGTCCCTGACAAAGACAGCGTACGTTCCTTCAGAAACAGAGGTACCCAGGTCAACAGGAGTCAGCCCGGCTTTTTCCCAGTTAATCAGAAAAATAAAACATTCGTTTTTATTTTTCTCAAGAATTGTTGCATCTACATGCTTGCCATAGGCCTGAAATTTCAAAGGGATTTGATTCCCGAGTATCTGTTCAATGATTTTACTAACTTTTTCTTCAAAGGCATAAGTACCACCGACTGTAAAAATATCGTCATCAATGACAGTGGCTGCTCCTGATTCCACAAGTTCCTGAAGAATGGGTTTTTCATATGGTTCTCCTTGCTGGTCTGTCTGCCCGATTTTTCCATCAAGAAGAATAAACCTTGTACCGTTTTTTGCAGCAGTTTTCATCTGTTCTGCTGTTTCCCTGCTAATTGACCAGGCAAAGGGGATAACAACAACGCGATAATTCTTTAATTTTGCAAGATGACCGGGATTGTCAAGGAAAAACCAGTCAAAAGGAAGACCCTTCTTTTGAAGAATGTTGCAGGCGACCCTGTCAGCATACCAGCCACGATTTCCTTCTATGCCACGATCCCAGTTTTCGTTATGGTTTCCCCACCATGCCCTGACCTGCCACCAGTCCATGCTTGCTCTTGAAGAAAACATGGCAATTTTTTCTGGCGGATGCGCTTCCCAGATGCCAAGTTCTTCCATGTCCTTCAACAGGTTAAAAGCTCTGGCAAACCAAGGAAGAGTGCCCTGTTCGACCAGATAATTCTGACGATAGACATCAATCATTCCAAGTCCGTACATCATTGACCAGAAAACTTCTCCAAGAATTTCAATGTCAGCTTTTCTCGGCGCGCCCTGTAATGGACCCCACATACATGCATCATAGCACATACCTGCTTTTCTCCATCCATTGGCAGCAGCGAGCATCTGGATGCCATATGGTCCCATGTAATCACTGGAGAGTTCGTGAATGCCACCCTTACTACCGAGCAAATCAAAAGGCATGCCTGTTTCAGTAATATTGGAGCACGCCAGATATGGTTGCATGAAACGGGAACTTAAATAAATATCAGGGTATTTTGATGTGAGATATTTTGCCCAGTAACCATAAAGGTCGGCAATGCTTTCGTGCCGCAAAGTAATCCACTGTCTGTATGCCAGAGAGTCCTGTTCATGCTCGGGTAAATCTTTCCCGTACCTTTGTTTGTAAATCAATGTTGCCGGGCTATCAGGAGGAAACGTTTCCATGAAGTGTCCCTTGTAGTATGTTTCATCAGGGCACAGAGATACTCCATCACATCCGCAGGTCATGGCTTCGTCCAGCAAAGCAAGCCATTTATCGCGGTAATATGTTCCGAAAATCAAATCTGGAAATTGTTCCATTTGAGGATACCTGCTTGTTTCTTCTTTTGGATAAACAAAAAGGGATTTTCCGGAAAAAGGAGGATTGAGGCAACTTGAAGGCATCACATATAATTTCAGACCTTCTGCGTGAACTGCTTCAGCGAGCGCCTTCAAAATATTTTCTTCTGTACCACTGGCTGTTTTGCTTGGCCAGGGTACAAGATTTTTCCAGTATGATTCCAGAAACAGCATTAATGAATCAAAACCGGCCTGACGGCATGTCTGAATAACCTTTTGAAAACTTTCAGTTTTTCCATAATCAATAACTTTTGTATCTTTTTTAAGGTCAATACCAAACATCCAGAGGTCAACAGTCAACATTTTTCTGAATCTTTTTACTGATTGTTGTTTTGAAACAGGTATAGAAGTTTTTTCCAGAAACATTGAAGGCACGTTGGGTCTGGAATATGTTTTACCATACAATGAATTTTTCTGAAGAAGCGCAAGGATGGGTTTTACATAATCTTCCCTGACCAGGATTTTTGCTTCGTCAAAAAATGGCATTGTTGAACGATAAGACTGCATTCTGCCTTCTATCGCCTGTATTCTCAAACCGGATATGTTTTTCTCGCCGAGATCAAGGGATATCCACTGGTCTATGCCAGTTACATTCTTTACATCAGCAATGACTTCATTGAATTTGTTTGTTCCATCAGTATTCGCAAGGACAAGAAATCTTTCAACATTGCCCAGCAGGTGAAGACAGACACTTTTCAGTGGAATTGGCTGCGGGAAGAAAAATGTAATGATTGGATAACGTTCTGTTCCGCCAAGGAATTCAAATTTCCATGAAACCTGCCTTCCAGGAATACCCTCAATTCCATCAACAAGGTTTCCTGTGTTGTATGAGGGAGGGTCAGTAACAATGAGAGTATAAGGGGCAATATCCCTGAAACCTGATGGTACACTGATTTTTTTTGAAATGGCGTTTTTCTCCTGAAGCGAGGCAGGTGTGATTGTTAAAGAAGACAATTGTTCCTGTTCTCTATCGTTGAACACAGTTAAATCAGCATGGTCTATCCATGCCTTGCCCCAGATATTGGTAAGATTCAGGGGTCCAATGGTATTTCCCATCCTGACCCTGATATTGTTAACTCCTTCGGGAATGCTCACTTCCATTGTATATTTCAGATATTCAGGTCCAAGTCCAAAAACCCTGTCTGTTTCTTCAGCAACAGAGTATTCGCCAAAATATTCCTGTACTTTCTTTGGCTTCAAATCCAGAAACTGAATGGACAGGCGAAAAAGTCCCTGTCCTTTTGCAAAAACAGATAATCGCACCCTTTTCACACCTGGAGGAAGTTTTACATCCTGGACAATGAACTGTGGTCTGTCAAGCGTCCATTCTTCAGTTAGCATGCACACTGCGTTTTTGCCTTCAAATGCCTGGTTTGAAACAAAAAATGGTCCTGAAAGACGAGCATTATATTCCCTGCTCCAGAACGCAGGCATACCATCTTTCCCGATCAGTTCAAAATCAGGGTTTTTTAACAGGTTGCTCTCGCCATAGATATTGTTGATACCTGAAAATAAAATGCACAGTGCGCAGATATAAAAAAATTTTCTCACCTTTCCTCCAGGTTATAATGTTCTGTTTCAGTTCGGTTGAAATGGCACCGATTATTTTTTTGCTGATTTTATGTCTGCTTCCTGACAAGGTGTATCAGTAAGACCTCCCTTGGAGCAAGTTGCAGAGTAAAATTCTTGAACAATTCAGAATCTGGTTCATATATGCCGTTCATCAGTCCCTGCTTCAGAACGAAACTATCCCCACCACACATGGTAATTGTATATTTACCCTTCGGCAGGTCAAGTCCAAGAATTGGATTTGCGGGTTTGTATTCATGATTGGCAAGATAAAGTATCACGCTTCCATCGTCAACATTCCTGATTAAGAATTCAACCCTGCCGTCGGGTTCAAACCTGATACCTGTTTCCCCTGTCATTTTTTCAATCCGGGAGAGAAGTCGTTTTCTAACAGAAACTCTCATTCCCTGTCTTGCCAGATTGACAGGTTCATAAGCCACATTCTTGTTATCCAGTAATTTTTTCAGAAGAGGTTGTTCGGGATAGGGATTTCCATACTGGTCAGTGGGAGCCAGCTGGTCAATGATGAGAATGTTTGTTCCTGATTGAACTGCCTTCTGTATTGCGTCAAATACATCCTCTGACAGGGAATAAGCGAAAGGCAAAATCAAAAGTTTATATTTGCTCAAATCTATAAGGGTTTCAGGTCTTTCGGCAAAGCGAATGTCATAGGGTATGCCTTTTTCTATCAGCAATCCCTCAATACACTTACCGGAAACCATGCCACGAAACCGTTCATAATTTAACTCCCTGGTACGGGTGTCCACATCGGATTTGAGAATACTGTCAATTTCCTGTACCCTGTCCAGATACAAAATGGCAGAACCCTTACTATCTGATGCAGCGCCACCAAGAAGGTCTTCCATTTTTACTTCCCACCAATCTTCAGACGCTCGAGATAAGATAATACACACAGAAGCAGGGGTATAACTTTTACCCACACCCCATTGTTCCAGAAGTCGTACCCTCTGGAAACCCGCTATGACTGTTGGTCGCCATTCCTTCCAGTCAAGCATGTAATTAATCCGGTAATTGGATATGTAACGAACACCTTCCATTACACATGGCAGAATATATCCGTACATTTTTATCGGTTCATGCGTCTCATTGTATGAAATATTCAGCCACTGAATGGCAGCTTCCAGTCGATTTTTCCCAAAAGCAGCCGCAAATCTCCTGCACAGAGAAACATATCCGCCTGTATCCAGCGTGGTACTGCCGTATACTGTTCCTGCGTTAACCCCCGGGTCTTTACCAAGTATGTCAGTAGCGATTCCGTGTTCCATGCGGGTATTAAATATCTGAACTGCTGCTTCGTTTCCATTGCTGAAAATTGTTAGATTTGGTTTTATTTTTTTTAGACGAGACGCAACATCACTGAACAGAGAAGACAGTTTTTCATACTCAAAAAGTTCCCATTTTCTGTACTTTTCATTGTCTTGTGGTTTTTCAGGAAGCGAGTCATATCCAAACATATTCTTGAAAGCCACAGCACAGGATGGACAATTTGTTTTTGGAAGATTGTGACCTTTGAAATAATATTCATCTGGCATGATGTAAAGACCATCAACGCCCTGGGCAACCGCTTCTGACAGAAGACGCAACCATTTGTCGTGAAAATCGTTATCGCTGATGACACACGGATATTTTTCAGTATAGTATTGCTTCACATCGTCACGATCAACAAACCTGTCGCTTTGTTCATAGGGATAGTCCCATCTTCTCCATGGCATCGGAGCCATTTTGTCTGGCTTCTGGAATGGCGTAATCCAGGAGTGAGTAAAGAAATAAACCTTGAATCCTTCTTTGTGCAAGGCATCAACATACGTCTTGAGAATATTTTTTTCAGTGTGAGGACCAAGGTCTGTGGGCCAGGGAATGCGGTTGTCGCAGCAACTTGTTTCACTGAAAATCCTTACACCTGTGGCGTCCACAAGTTTCAGGTTCTCAATCAGGGTTCTGAACGGCTTAAAAACGGTCAGGTCATCAGGAAGGTTTGATCCATCCTGGCGAAGTCCGGCATGCCAGTAGTCAGTGCAAATAATATTTTCAATGTTTCGCACCTGCATTGGGGGTGGTTTCACGGGGAATCCATATTCCATCCTGTTTCCTGGTAGTATTTTCTTCTGTATTGCTAGTTTTACAGGGGTTGCTGTATAGATTTCAACTTCTCTGAACTGAGGAAATGCGTTTCTATATCCGGCGTTTCCATTTATCGCTATGAATTCTATTCCGTAAAGTTTTCTGTTAACTGGAACATCTATCCATGTTCCAGAGATAACGTCCTGATTCTTCACTGTTATGATTTCTGTTTCAAATTTACCATCTCCATCTGCATCGCCATTAAGCCGAAAATCTCTGGCACCTGTCCTGCTCTGGACAAATCTGAATACAGTTACCTGTATGGATTTTGGAAAAAAGAAACACAGAGTACCTCCCACCTCGGGTCCACCTTCATAACTTGAAGAAGTGCTCAGATTACCATCACAGAGATTATAAACATGCGTCATGTAAGGACTGGCAGAAACCTCAGCCCACCGGTACCAGTCAAGTTTATAGCCTGAAGGCTGCTTTGGGAGATTTCCCTGACACCAGGCTGCCGCAGTCAAAACCATCAGCAGAATTATCAACCACCTTTCTTTTGACATTTTATCCTCCATTGTTATGTCAATCTGGACGAAAATACAAAACCGTTGCCTCCCACGGTAACAGGGAGATGTTAAATTTCAATAGTTCCCGGGAGTCAACCTTCTCTTTGCCATCCAGAAGAACTTTCTTTGTGTCCACCAGGTTCCTTTCAAAAATCCTGTATCTCCCTGATGGTAGCACCAGGCCGGCTTCAACACAAACTGTCCGGTCAGTCCAGTTGATGAAACCCAGGAATTTTTCCCGGCTACTTTTCTCAAGGCACGCAAATTCAACATCCTGCCCTCAGTTGTTTCTGTAATCTTTTAACCAACCGATTTTCCCCAGCAGGTCATTAAAAAAGTAAAGAACCCAGGCCATGGACTGGCCGAACCAGGCGTAACCCGCGCAGAGATAACCTTCGGTGAGACGGAAAGGTCCTTGTTTTTCTGCTTCTGAATTCTCCCAGAGGTCAGTGCGAACGTATCTTAACAGTTCAAGCGCCTCCCTCTGGAAAATTCGGCTTTCTCTGGTTTTTAAGGCAGCCACTCTCATCAAGGATGCCGCTACCAGAAAATACTCAGCCGTAAAATAGGAACAGGCGCTGTGGTTGATTGCCCAGTTTATTTTGGTTCCACGCTTTGTTTGAAGCAACCCCTCGTTCACAGTCCACAGTCCTGCTCGAACAAGGGTATGTAGAATTTTTTTGTTGTCTGAAAATCGCGGATGTTCAATAATTTTTGCCAGGCAGAACATGCACAAAGAGTGATGACCCACATCAAACCCTTTACCATTTTTGAAATAGGGCCAGTGTCCATTTCTATCCTGACCGCTTAACAGATGCTTGACGGCTCTGACAGATGCCTGTTCCCATTCTGGATTTATCGAATGTTGGTGTTTTTCAAGAAAATCAGATATTCTTATCAGCATCATTGCTGCCAGCGCGGTTGTGTTCTGACAATCAAGATGTGAACCTTCTGGTCCCCATCCCCATTTCACTTTACCACGTTCCCTGTACTGGTAGGAGTGAATGTGATTGGTATCATGGTAAAAAGCGCCTGGCTTCCATTCAAGGGTCATCTGGAATTCAGCCATTCGTTCAAGAGCAGTCAGGTCTTTTTCATCATATGGAATGCCGAGTTCACAGGCAGAGACCAGACTATCTGCAATGATAGCAGTATTCACAGTAGAACCATTGTCGCTTTTTTTTCTGTGTCTCATTTCAGGATAACCGCCGTTTTTGCCCTGACTTTTCAGCACATGTTCCTTCGCAATAAGTGCCCTGCCTTTCCAGAATTGTTTGCCTGTCAGATGGGACTCGTACATAAAAATACTTGCTGCGCAGCCAGTATCCCTGTTGCAGTATCTATCTTCGTCAGCATAATAAATGCAGCCATAATGAGGACTTCGGGAATTGGTGATTTGCTGGCGTACAAGCCATTCAATCATCTGGCGCCGCATATTCAGAATTTCCTGTTTTCTTATGGTTCTTCTGGTATTCACTTTTTATTGCTTATGCCTGGCGCACAGCAGGAGTTTCCATTGATGGAATAGGTGCCATCAATAAAGTTCACGCTGACCTGTGTCCCATTGCCAAATGATGCGCGCTGAATTTTGCCCCTATCGTCAATCATTTCCCAGTCAACCATTTCTTCAAAACCAACCTTTTTTGCCAGTTCCTGCATGGGCTTCAATGAACAGACAAAGTCTGAGGACTGTTTTGAGTATGGAGCCAGATTACAATCAAACCCGTGCGGCCGAACTGAAGGTATTCCTCCCCAGAGAATGCCCCAGAGAAATGATTCTGCAGGTTTTTCCTGCTCTATCCATGATGGCACCACAAGACAGTCGTGCCACACAAGAGCATACAGGGGGAAAGGAATACCCAGGGGACGATTTTGAAGTTTTTCACGAAGGTCAAATGGACAGGAACCAGGATGAACTGTGTGGCAGAAATCAAGCACCGGGATAGCCCAGTCAGCGCCGCCCTCAGAACTTGTTGCCCAGCCAAGTTTCTGGCAGAAGGCAAAAATTTCCATCCATGCTTTCCTTGTCTCACTTCTTGAAGAAGGATGTCTCTGGTCATAACATTCTCTCAGATGACTGTAAGTGAAACAATCAAGATATGTGGCTGAAGGATGTATTTTTTTCTGGACTTCCAGCAGATTGCGTCTGACAAACTTCATTGTTTTTTGCGGACACAACCACTGCTGTCTTCCGCCGAGCCACTCGTCGTTTTCGGGTCTGACACCGCTCAAATCCAGAACTGTCACCTGCGGACTGAATGATTCACTGTCAGCATAAATGTCCACATAGTTGTCGTGAAGAAGAAAAAGATGTCCGGATGATTGAATGGACCTTGCCATTGTTTCCAGTCTTTTCCATCCGCCTATTTTCGAGTCAGGTGGCAGGATATCAGGGTGGAGACAGTCATAGCCCTTCCTGCCCCATCCGTCCACGTGGACCACAACTGTTTCCAGACCAGCCTCTTTTTCAAGTTTCCGGAATCTCCTCAGTCCCTCGGCAAAGGACATCCTCTGCCAGACATTCTCTTTTCGGAATCGGCCAAACCAGGACTCATGCCATATATTGATGATGATGGTACCCTTCAGTTTTGCCACATTTGGCCTGTCTTTTGCTTTTTCTTTCAAGGTTATTGCCAGTCCTTTGCTGGCAGCATGATTTCTGTAAATCTTTGCAATTTCCGGGATACTGATTTTACTGAAAAATTTGTATTTGATACTTCTTGGGTACCTGAAATTTCCGAGGCTTGCCAGCCACCACGGATGCACCGTGTGTCCATTTTTTTGTTCAGTAACAACACGAAAGGCAATGTCATCCGTTGTTTCTGGTAGTGCCACCACTGCTTCCTGCGAATCAGTCACCTGTGCCCACCATGGCATAACAAATCCCATTCCTGCATAGGCAGGGAATGTGTGGTCAAGTTCCACTGGAAAGTTTTTGTCAAGCAGACAACCCTGTCCGTACGGCAATAAAAGTTTGCCTCCTGCTTTTTCTGGAAACAGCCATCCCCTGGGATATGCACTATCAATAAACGATGCTTCTCCGCGTCCATTCCGGGTGTTAACAGTAATGCTTAATGTATCATCCTTAAGTTGAAAGGTCACCTCAACAGCAAAATCAAGAGCACTCCATACATTTGGTCTATATGGCCAGTGGGAAAGGGTTGCTTTTTGAAATGAAGCGTTCCCTTCCCATTTAATTTGTTGAGCCGAACCAAAAGGCATTCCCTGCCAGGGTCCAGAATGTCCCCTTATGCCTATATCGCATGGTCCTGTTTTTTGCATTGTCCATAGAATACCTGTTCGTAAATCACGCACGTCCACAGAAAGGTTTTTCCTGTCTATTTCAACTACAAGCACCTGATTTTTCATGCTGATTTTCCTGTCACTTTCAGGGTTTTTCATTGAACTCCTTTGATATAAAGAATTTTCATTTCCCATGGTTGAAGTGAAACGAGAAATCGCTGTAAATTTCTGGCTGTAATTTTTGTTTCTGAACCTATCATCACCCTGCGGACTTCATTCAGATCCCGTTGAAAACACTCATAGTTTCCATCAGGAAGTTTCAACCCTGCTTCTACCTGGACAGGTCTATCTGTCCAGTTCAGAAACAAAACAAATTTTTCTTTCGCACCCTTTTCAAGAACAGCAGTTTCAACATCATTGCCATAATTTTTGAAAAAGAACATTTTGTTTTTTCCAAGCAGTGCATCAACTTGATTCTGGAAATCTGTCAGAAAGTCAGGATCATTGCCGACTTTTAACACATCATCCTTTATTAACATAGCCCTTCCTGAAGATACCATATCCGAAAAAAGCGGTTTTTGATACGGGTTTCCCCACTCATCTGTCTCAGCCTGCCTGTCCATAAGAACAATTCTTGTCCCTGTTTTTACTGCTGATTCAATCTTCTGGAATGCTTCCTGGCTCACACTGTAAGGGAAGGGCAGGATGATCAGTGGGTACCCAGCCAATTCTTTCGAAAAATCCTTTATCTGTTCAAGATAGCATATTTTGAAGGGGTAGCCGTGACTGAGTAAAAACTCAAGTAACCATTTTTCATAGAGAAAACCACGCGCCTGGTTTGCTGGATTTCCCTCAGGATTGTAACGTTGCTTGACCTGCCACCAGTCCTCAGACGCCCTTGATTTTAAAACAAGTATCTGTGCAGGGATTTTTGCCTGTTTTGCGTCCCATGCTGCCAGTGTGTCAAGTATTGAATACGCCTGTTCCACATACCTGTCATAGCCACCATAGAAAATAAAATTGTATCTCCAGTAGAGTGGAAGTCCACCGCCGTGCATGAATGAAATAACAGGCGGTCCATACATCCATGCAGGACTTGTATCAAGGTAATAACCAGGATATTTCACAGGGTCATTTGCCCACGGACAGTTATGGAGAGAATCAGGAGCCCTGCCTCTATTGGCACCCACCATCCTTTTGGTATTGGCTGCTGTGAGGTAATGATTCAGATTTGAGTAGTCCTCATAGCAGTTAGCACGGAAGAAATCAATATTTGCAGTACTTCCAACAATGTCTTCTGCGATGTTTAGGTCAATCCTTCTGTTCCACAGTGTCCCGAGACAGACGTGTACAGGTGTTTTCGTAAAAACCTTTGGGTTTGTTGCCTTTGCTGCAGCCGCAGCCTCAGCAAGATACGAAGCAAACTGTTCATATCCGAAAACAATCCATTTCCTGAAGGCATCACTGTCTTCTGCTTTTTCAGGGACAGCAATACCATATTTTTTCTGGAACGCTTCCTTTGTGGGTTCGTCAATGTTTGCCGGGTTACGAAAACCACCCATCTGTTCGTCATAACCAATACCCACTCCATCAACACCATTTTTTACCTGTTCAATAACAAATCCTTTAAGAAACTCCCGGCTGTGTCTGGAGATATAAGGAGCTGGTTTGTCTTTTGTCGGACTTTCTGGAAATTCTTCAAGTTTCTTTGGATAGACCGCCCTGTCCATGGTAAAAAGTTTGATGCCGTTTGCGTGAAAAGCATCAGCAATTTCTTTCAGGGCATTTTCCTGTAAGGACCATTTATCATACTGACTCTGCCACAGCACATCTGATTCGTATGTTCCTTTTCCTCTTGGCACCTGAATGTTTCTTGGTGGCCACATGTTCACCACATTGCCGTGATATTTTTTGACACTGGACACAAAGTCAATGAAGGGCTGGTATTCAGTCAGGGGCTGCCTTTTTTCTTTCGGAGTGTTGAGCCAGCCGAGAATATTAAACATCCATGGTTCAATGTGAAATCCCTTCATAATCTCCTGTTTCTGGGACAGAGCAGGTAAGGTTACCACTTCTCCTGTTTTTATCTCTGGAATACTTCTATCAGGTGATGCCACTGGTTTCAGATTAACGCTTTTTCGCGGGGAAAGAATCTGAACATCATAGTAGTGGGGAGTGCCAAAGGTAACCAGCAGAATTCCGTAAACACCCTTAACAGATGGCTGGAAAGTATTTATTATCCATGTCCTTGACTTCCAGATACCGCCGGGATTGGTAATTTTTCCTTCCAGGTCAGCCCGCAACAACCTGCTATAGTCGCCATTGCCGGTTGTATCTGCAAGGATTGCCCATGGTCCAGAAGGTACTGCCCATTTAACTGCGACAATTTCCTGTGGAGCATCAAATTTGAAACAATATCGGGCTACCTTTACTGGAGTGCCTTTCTCAGGAACAGGCAGGGTGCGTAATTTTTCATCAGGGTCAACGAGAAGCCGCAACATCGTTGTGTACGGAACACTGCTAATCCTTGCCATTGGAGCAATATTCACCAGTTCCAGTCCCTGTGGTAGTTCTGACCCGACCTGGTTATGGACGATGGTCACTACACCCGGGACAGTTTCTGGTACTGGCGCCGGGATAATTTCAGGAAACAATTCCGTACCCAGCGGTCCCTGAAGTTTCAGCCCCACGTCATGAATTTCATAGTGAGCATACCTGGTATCCCGTACCACTCCCAGCCACAACTCGCCACCCTCAGCAGTTTCAACTTTTCCCTGCGCCAGTTTGAAGGTGCCATTGACCTCAAGTGGTGCCTTCCGGATGGTCAGAACACTTCCGGGTTTGTCAACTGTCAGCGAAGGAAAGATGCTGCTGTAATAGTACTCAGCGCGAACCCCGCCTGAGTCAAGCACTGCCGGCGAAGAACCCTGAAAAACTATCCTTGCGTTCTTACCGAAATTTAACCGGAAAGAAACTGCGCCAGCTTTCTCTGGAAACAGTGGCAAATAGCAGGAACCACCCAAAATCAGAGTGTTCTCCCCAAGATTGAAACCACCCACCTTGAAGGTAATGTCTCCTTCTATTTTCAGGTCACTCTCTGCGGTGAGGGAGTAACCGTAATTACCTGTATCCAGGGTGAGACCCCTGAAAACGGCTGTCCCGGCTTTCAGTCGGGCGTTATAGCAACCTGAAGAAAAAACAAGGGCTGGCTGACCGATAATGGTTCCTTCGTTTATCAGACCACGAGTATAACTGCTGATAGAACCCGCTCCACCAAAGGTGATTTTCTCAATGGTGCTGGCGTCCAGAATTCCATTGTTTTCAATTTTCAATCCCGCACAGGCAATACTGGTTTTGAGTTTTACATTACTTCCTTCAGGCACCAGCAAAGGCGGCAGAACCGCCTGGTCACCATTTACCTCTATCTGATGAGGTCCTTTCACCAGGGTAAGCCAGGCATCGTTTTTTTCGCCTCCACCTCCGCAGACCGCAGAGTTATCGCTGATGATATTGCCGGAAAGCAGAACATTTCCTTCAATGATAATAGCAGCGCTTTTTTCTTTTTCTCCTGCAAAAATGATATCTCCCTGAACAGTCAGCGTGACACCTTTTGGTACATAAAGCCCGTGGCCTTTCAGTATCAGATTACCGGTAATGATTGCACTGCCTTTCAGGGTCACCCTGTAACTATAGGAGCCAGCAGGTAAGATCAGGGAAGAAAAATTTGCCCCACCTGGTTTAATCTCCGCGTCATAGCACTGTCCGGCAAGAACAAGAGAAGGAGTTCCAATAATTTTTCCAGCATTGGTGAATCCACCTGGCCCTGCTGTAATAACCGGATTTCCCTGAGACGCATCAAGTGTTCCTTGAATGGAAATACCCTTTTTTGCCGAATGTTGAAGATTGGCAATTTGCAGATTGTGTCCAGCCAGAGTAATCGTGGCATTTTTTTCAACAATGAGTGTGCCGCCAATTACTGTATTGCGGGATAAAATAGGATAGTTCATCATGCCCTCTGGAACAAGCACATCATTTCCATCACCTGGTGCAGGGATTTTACCAGTTGACCAATTTTCCTGTGAGTACCAGTCATTTGTTTTCCCCTGCCATGTATTGATTGCACTGCTTGCAGATAGACAGAAAACAAGTAATAAAAACCCACCATATACACTTTTTTTCATAAGGTTCCCCCTGAGAGAAAACTTATTGAGTTTGATTCAAAATAAATCAGTAATCACCAGCATCAGCAGGTGGCGCGCCGCCTGTCTGACTTGAATAATCATCAAATGACCTGGCACCAGTATATCTGCCCCAGTAGACATTGCTGGTTGATTTTTTTGCATCTTCAGGGATAATGCCAGCGTGTCCATCAACATAAAGGGCATTGCATTGACCTGCATGACGATATCCCAGCTGGTTCAGACCAGAAACAATTCCGTAATACGCTGTGCCTGCTGCTTCCACAATGAGAATTCTTTCTGATGGATTATCAATCCTTGAACGAAAGTTTCCATTGCATATGGTCATGCTTCCCATACGGCTCCAGGCATAACTGGTTTTAGGAGATGCACCACCGTATGGTGGATAAGAACCGAGCGGCTGGGATGCCCGCCATGAAGCATCATAATTACTCATTCCTCCCCAGTAAGGGTCATTAAAAGGCGGTACTTCAGGAAAAAGAGCTCCCCATGCAGCCATCGGCGCTGCTACAGATGGACATCGCAACATGTCGGGTGTATTTCGGCTTCCAGTAACATATCCCATATAAGGCAGACATGCCGTAAGCCAGTTGCCCTTGCCATAGCCCGGATAATCACCTGTTCCCTGGTATGGCAATCTGTCGTTCCAGTCGCTGCAGTACATGCCAATAACCTGTCCAATTTGTTTCAGGTTGTTTATGCACGCAGCGCCTTCTGCTTTCTGTCGTGCCTTACGCAGGACAGGTAGAATCATTGCAGCGAGAATTGCTATGATAGCAATGACCACGAGAAGTTCAATCAGGGTAAACCCCTTTTCCCTTCGCATAGACAGAAATTTCAATTTCATAAAATCCTCCTGTTATGGCTGATAAATAAGTGGATTGTGCAATCTATTAATCCAGATTGTAATGCCTTCAAAGTTATCAGTCGCTGGTAATACATAAAGAGTGGTTCCTCCCTGTTCAATTTTTCTTGATGGTATCCATGCAACAGAACCACTTCCGAAAAGAACATTAATCCCATCCTTACCGTGGTTGTTTTCGTCTGTCAATGTTAATCCCAGTGCAGCAGGACCAGTGACAGGTTTATAAATATCTATAGGCGATGTTCCATTATCCCACATTTCCAGCTGCCACAGCGCTGACCCTGCCAGATTCCCTCTTCCAAATGTTGCGTTGGGTCTCTGTCTATCAGCAACAATCACAGAATCCTCAGCAACCGAGCAATTGAGACCTGTTGCACTCCAGTATGCAAATTCCTTATAACTGTAGCTGACTCCTGCGTATGAGGATATATCTCCTGGTTTTGCATAGGCATAGGAACATTCTCCAGGATTGAGATACCCTCTGGACCTTACAGCAGACGCTTTTACTATGTCCATTCTCTGGCTCGGACACAGAAAAATTTCAGGATTTTTTACATAATTTACCCCTCCAAGACTTCCGGTTGAATCTCTGCCGAGCAGTTTGTTGAACGGTCGCAGGGTCAGTATGTACCATGACCCTGTGGAGGGTCCTGTATAATCAGGAAGCCAGCCATCATAATCATCCGCGTACATACGAAGCCCGAGTCCGATTTGTTTTAGATTGTTCATACAGACAGCCCTGCGCGCCTTCTCCCTTGCTTTACTCAGAACCGGTAGCATCATTGCAGCAAGAATCGCAATGATGGCAATCACCACGAGAAGTTCAATCAGGGTAAATCCTTGATTGCTGGCAACAAACTTTTCCCTTTTTTTCATATAATCCTCCTGTCAGAACACACTCTCTACATTTGGACCACGTAGAAAAATCTGGTCGTCACAAGCTTCGGCTGGCGATGTATCTGTCATGTAATAAGGTCTGTCCCCTGGATAGACAGAGACATTGTACGCACAGTTTGGCAGTGCCTCTGCAGGGACATAGCGATAACCGTCAGATGCTCTGTAAGAAGGAACCCATTTGACATCGCCATTGATATAAAGCACATTGATACCAGCCCTTCCATGACTCATCATACCAGTAAGCCGTAACCTGGAATAACCGCCATAACCGTATGATTCCCGGTTAAGTGTGCCACCACCAGAATCATCGCCAGTACTTTTTTTGTCAGCAACCAGCGCATAGTTTGTTGATAACAGTGTTCCGGCTACAAGCGTCGCTGGCTTTCGTGGTTTTTTTGTGTTCAGGTTCAGGGCATAGGCATAAGAACAATGTTCATATTTCAGATACCCGATATCTGACTTGTAATCGTATCTTGAACTCGGGCAGATGAAAAACTCAGGATTCACAGCATATCTCGGTCCCTCAAAATCAGGGTCAGGTGCTGAAGATGGACCTTCTGGTCCAGAAACAATCTGCCCCAGCAGAAGCATCAGGGAGCGGGAACACTTGTTCATCCCATTGGAGTCCCGGGCAAGTGGAAACCAACCATCGTAGTCCTCTGAGTACATAAATAGGGCAAGACCAATCTGTTTCAGGTTAGAAATGCAGACCGCCCTTTTCGCTTGTTCCTGAGCGCGAGTTAACACAGGAAGAAGCATTGCAGCAAGAATCGCGATAATGGCAATGACGACGAGCAATTCAATAAGAGTAAATCCTTTTCTTTCCATTTCCTTCCCTCCTTTCCCCGATAGGGTAATTTTTTATTCATTGTTTTTGAATAATTTCTGTATTCCTAAATTTGTAACGCCCATCACTATGCTTTCTTTTCCCATCTTTGCAAACTCAATTCTAATACTTCTTTTGACTTCATCAGTTTTTTCAAGTTCGTTCCGTAAGTAATATAGAAAGGGCTGACCAAGGTTA